>Ga0233425_10008833_pt1 | contig 13118 bp, 24 predicted proteins | sample Watercolumn_Towu_2_FD_181712 | JGI IMG/M metagenome (GOLD analysis project Ga0233425, IMG submission 181712) | Freshwater microbial communities from Lake Towuti, South Sulawesi, Indonesia - Watercolumn_Towuti2014_140_MG | ecosystem: Environmental > Aquatic > Freshwater > Lake | place...
GTCGTCCGGCGAAATCCGCAAGATTCAAGCGGGATGTTTCGCGACGATCGGACAGGTCGGGAACCTCGACAACATGAACATTTCGCTCGGCAAAGCGGGCCGCGCGCGCTGGCTCGGCAAACGCCCGATCTCGCGCGGCATGGTCCGCAATCCCGTTGACCACCCGATGGGCGGCGGCCAGGGCAAGAGCAAGGGCGGCGGCGGCTGGCATCATCCGGAATCGCCGTGGGGCAAACTCGCGAAGGGCGGCAAGACGCGTCGCCAGAAGAAGTATTCGAACTCGTTGATCCTCCAGAGAAGGAAGAAATAAATGGGACGTTCGCTGAAAAAAGGACCTTTTGTAGATGAGCACCTGATGAAGAAGGTGCTGGCCATGCCCGCGTCGGACAAGAAACCGATCAAGACGTGGTCGCGCCGCTCGATGGTGATGCCCGAATTTGTCGGACACACCTTCATGGTGCACAACGGTAAAACTCACATCGCGGTGTTCGTGACCGAAAACATGGTCGGACACCGGCTCGGTGAGTTCGCGCTCACGCGCACATTCAAGGCGCACGGCGCGGCGACGGAGAAGGCCGTCGCGAAGTAAGGTCGGCGTGCGACACCACGCACGAACGATCGTGGGCAGTGTGGCCGTGGTGTATGCAGTCTTGTTCTTTGGAATTGTGGGGGCGACGGCGGCGGAGCAGTTGCGGTTGGATGAGTTGAGGATCGTCCTCGACAAGGTCCGCGCGGAAAACGCCGAGCTGAAGTCGCAGTTGGAATTGCGCGAAGTCGTGATTCGCAACCTCCAGGAAACCTTGGCGGTCGCGAGGACGGAAAGCGAAATGTTCCAGCGGAAATGGACCGAAGCGCAATCGCGCGCGCAGACGCTCGGCGCGAATCCGGGCGACAACGAAGCGGTCGCGGCGCAACGACAACTCGTCGAGGCGGTGCGGCAGCTCGCGCAAGCGGAAGCGGAACGGCAGCGGTTGACGGCACAGTTGCAGCGGTTGCTCGCGGCGGTGCGGTCGAACGCGAACGTGAAAACGGAAACGGACGCGACGGCGGCGTTGCTGGCGGAACTGAAACCAGCGGCGACGACGAACGCAGCGATGCCGATGGTGTCCGGACGGATCGAGGCGGCGAAAATTTTGGATGTGAATCCGAAATTGCGCGCGGTGGCGCTCGATGTCGGCGCGGAACAGGGGGTGCGCGTCGGGATGCCGTTTCTGGTGTTGCGCGGCGACCGGGTGATTGGCGGGTTGCGCGTGGTGGAAGTGCGTCCGCGGGTGAGCGGAGCGTTGATTGAAACGGTGGAGAAGGGATACGCGTTGCAGGCGGGAGATGGTGCGCGCGTGACGAAGACGACGGATGTAAAACCGCGGTGAACGCGGCGCGGTGGATAGTGAACAAACAATTTTATTTATGGAAGTCAAAGCGATAACAAAATACTCGCGGATGAGTCCCGCGAAAGTCGGCCCCGTAGCGCGCCTGATCACAGGCAAGAGCGCCTCGGCGGCTCTGGAAATTTTGCGGGCGATGCCGAAGAAATCGGCGCGCCTGATTGAGAAGACGTTGAAGTCGGCGATTGCCAACGCGACGAACAACGCCAAAGCGTCGCCGGACGCGTTGGTGGTGAAGAGCGCGGTGGCGAACGAAGGACCGAAGATGAAGCGGTGGCAGCCGAAGGCTCGCGGAAGCGCGGGGCCAATCCTGAAGCGGATGAGCCACATCGAAGTCGTTGTGACGGACGGACAATAAATTTATGGGCCAAAAAGTAAATCCAGTTGGTTTGCGCGTGACAGTCACCAAAGACTGGCTGTCGAAGTGGTATGCCGATAAGAAGGATTTCGCGCCGTTGTTGTTGGAAGACATCAAGGTGCGCGACATCGTGAAGAAGCGCTTGTTAAGCGCCGCCGTTGCGAAGATCAGCATCGAGCGGTACGCGAACCGTGTGCGCATCACGATCCACACGGCACGCCCTGGTCTCGTCATCGGACGCAAAGGCGCGGAGATTGACAAATTGAAGGAAGATCTTGGCAAGATGACCGGCAAGGAAGTGTACGTCGACATCGTTGAGATCAAGCAACCGGAAACCGACGCGCAACTCGTTGCGGAAAACATCGCGCTCCAGTTGGAGCGCCGCATCAGCTTCCGTCGCGCGATGAAAAAATGCGTCCAGACGGCGATGGACATGGGCGCGCTCGGAATCAAGGTCGCGTGCGGCGGACGGCTCGGCGGCGCGGAATTGGCGCGGCGCGAAAAATATCGCGTTGGCAAGATTCCGTTGCACACGTTGCGGGCGGACATTGATTACGGATTTGCGGAAGCAGCGACGGTGTATGGCAAGATCGGCGTGAAAGTCTGGATTTGCCATGGCGAACGTTCGTTGAAGATGGAACCGACGGCGAAACCGGTCGGCGCGGCGCCGACACCGGCTCCGTTGTCAGCGCCAGCACCCGCGGCCTAGTAGGAGATTATTGACATGCCATTGATGCCAGCCAGAGTGAAACATCGCAAGCAGCAGCGCGGCAACCGCGCGGGCATTGCGTGGCGCGGCGCGTCGGTCGCCTTCGGTGATTACGGTTTACAGGCGCTTGAGCGCGACTGGATCACCGCGGTGCAGATCGAGGCGTGCCGCGTGACGTTGTCGCGGCACATGAAACGCCGCGGCAAATTGTGGATCCGGATTTTCCCGGACAAGCCGGTGACGAAGCGTCCACCCGAGACGCGCATGGGTCACGGCAAAGGCAACGTTGAGTTTTGGGTTGCTGTGGTGCGTCCCGGCAACGTGATGTTCGAAATGGGCGGCGTGACCGAGCAATTGGCTCGCGAATCGTTCCGCCTGGCGGCGGCGAAGCTGCCGATCAAAACCCGTTTTGTGAAGCGAAAGTAACATGAAGGCAAAAGAGTGGAATGAAATTCGAGTGGGCGCGGACGCCGAACTGGCGGCCAAGCTGCGCGATTTGCGGCAGGAGCTTTTTAATTTGCGACTGCAGCAATCGTCGGCGCAACGTTTGGAACGGCCGAGTCGTCTGCGCGACGTGCGCCGCGACATCGCGCGTCTGGAAACCGTGTTGCGCGAACGCCAATTAAAGGCGGCGAAGTGAGTGGTGTGACCATGACGGAACAAGCTGATACAACAATCCAAAAAGAACTCGTCGGTTTCGTCGTGAGCGACAAGATGACGAAAACGATCGTCGTCAAAGTCTCCCGGCGTATGCGCCACCCGCGCTACCAGAAGGTGATGACGCAGTTCAAAAAGTTTTACGCGCACGATGAAAAGGAAGAGGCGAATGTGGGCGACAAGGTCCGCATCGTCGCGTCGCGTCCGTTGAGCCGCCTGAAACGCTGGGCGCTCGCGGAAGTCCTCGTGAAAGCCGAACAAGTCGAGAAGGTGGAAGCATGATCCAGATCCGAACACATCTTGACGTGGCCGACAACACCGGGGCGCGCATCGCGTGGGCCATCGGCGTGTTGGGACACCAAAAACGGTATGCCCGTGTCGGCGACATCATCAAGGCGCACATCAAGGAAGCCGCGCCGGATGGCACGGTGAAAAAAGGCGAGGTTGTTACCGCCGTCGTCGTGCGCACGAAGTCCCCGTTGCGTCGTCCCGACGGTTCGCTGTTGCGTTTCGACAACAATGCGATCGTGATTATTGACGATCAGTTGAATCCGAAAGGCACGCGCATTTTTGGCCCGGTCGCGCGCGAGTTGCGCGACAAGAATTTTACGAAGATCATTTCACTCGCTCCGGAGGTGCTGTAACCATGCCCGCGTTGCACGTGAAGAAGAATGACGTCGTGTTTGTCCTCTCCGGCGAGGAGAAGGGCAAGAGTGGAAAAGTGTTGGCGACATATCCGGAGAAGGGCCGCGTGCTCGTCGAAGGAATCAACATCGTCCATAAAGCGATTCGCAAGAGTCAGGAGAAACCGAAGGGCGGCATCGTGACCCGTGAGGCGCCGATTGCGGCGTCGAAGGTGATGCTGCAGACCGTGTACGAAGCGCGGCAGAAGAAGCGCGGCGTCGCGGTCACAACCCAACCGCAAGCATAACGAGCCATGCCGCAACTTTACGATTATTACAAGAACACGGTGGTGGAGCAGCTGCTCAAGAGCGGCCGCTACACCAACAAGATGCAGGCGCCCAAACTCGAAAAGGTCGTCGTGAACATGGGCGTCAGCACGCGTTTTGAAAACATGAAGGACGTCATCGTCGAGGCGCAAAAGGAAATGGAGACGATCACGGGGCAGAAGGCGCTCGTCACGAACGCGCGCAAGAGCATCGCGAACTTCAAAGTTCGCAAAGGCATGCCTGTCGGCTGCAAAGTCACGTTGCGCGGCGCGCGGATGTACGAGTTCCTCGAACGTTTTCTCAACGCGGCGCTGCCCCGCATTCGCGACTTCCGCGGGGTGAACCCGCGCGGGTTCGACGGACGCGGCAGCTACACGATGGGCGTGAAAGACCAGACGATTTTTCCCGAAGTCGAACTGGACAAAATCAAGCACAACCTCGGGATGGACATCACCATTGTCACCACGGCGAACACCGACGCGGAAGCAAAAGAATTGCTGAAACTGCTCGGCATGCCGTTCAGCAGCTAAAGGACGAAGACGCTATGGCGAAAGTAACTTGGGAAATCAAACAACGGCGGCCCGCCAAATTCAAAGCGCGGCAGTACAACCGTTGCCAGAATTGCGGACGTCGGCACGCCTACATCCGCCGTTTCAAAATTTGCCGCATCTGTTTCCGTGAACTGGCCAGCCAGGGCAAAATCCCCGGCGTGGTGAAATCGAGTTGGTGAGGACGCGACCATGAGCATGACTGACCCCATCGCAGATTTATTGACACGCATCCGCAACGCCAATCGCGCCGGCAAGCCCGACGTCGAAGTTTCCTTCTCGCGCCTCAAAGCCGAGATCGCCCGCGTGCTGAAACAAAACGGATACATTGCCGACTTCTACGCCGAGAAAAAAGAAGACGGCAAACAGATCCTCAAAATCCAACTCAAAATGGTCGGCAACGAACGCGCCATCGTCGGCATCCGCCGCATCAGCAAACCCGGCCTCCGCCGTTACGTCGCCTCGAAAGACATCCCGCGCATCCTCGGAGGCATGGGCATTTCCATCCTCACGACCTCGCGCGGCGTCATGACCGGCCACGAAGCAAAGAAAGCCAACATCGGCGGCGAATTGTTGGCGTACGTCTGGTAACAATTTATGTCGAGAATCGGCAAACAACCCATCGCGATTCCAGCCAAAACGAAAGTCGAGGTCAAAGGCTCGACCGTGTTCGTCGAAGGACCGAAAGGCAAACTGGAATGGAACGTCCCGTCCCCCATCAAGGTCGAAGTCAAGGACGGCAAAGTGCTCACCACCGCCACGCAACTTGACCGCAACGGCAAATCCCGGTGGGGCTTGAGCCGCGCGCTCATCGCCAACATGGTCAAAGGCGTCAACGACGGTTACTCCAAACAACTTCTCGTCGAAGGCGTCGGCTTCCGCGCCGCCATCAAAGGCCCGAACCTCGAAATGTTGCTTGGCTACTCGCACCCGATCGTCTTCGAAATCCCGAAGACCATCAAGATCACCGTCGTGGACACCGCCGACAAAAAACCGCTCATCACCGTCGAAGGTTGCGACAAACATCTCGTCGGCGAGACCGCCGCGCGATTGCGCAAGTTCTACAAACCGGAGCCGTACAAGGGCAAAGGCGTCCGCTACCTCGGCGAACAAGTCCGCCGCAAAGCCGGTAAGACCGTGACCGGCGCGGGCGCAGGATAAAAAACCGGACGGAGAATTTTTAACACATGATTCCGAAAACACGAACCCAAGCTCGCGAACGCCGCCACCAGCGCCTTCGCAAAAAAGTGCAAGGCACCGCCGCGCGACCGCGCATGAGCGTCTGCCTCACCGGCAAACACATCTACGTCCAGTTCATTGACGACGTCGCCGGCAAGACGCTCGCCAGCGCCAGCACTGTCATCGCCGACATCAAAGGCACCAAGGCCAACCTTGCCGGCGCGAAAAAACTCGGCGCGCTCGCCGCCGAAAAAGCAAAAGCCAGCAACATTACCGAAGTCGTTTTCGACCGCGGCGGCAACCAATTTCACGGTCGCGTCAAGGCGCTTGCGGATGCCGCCCGCGAAGCCGGTTTGAAATTCTAAGGACACCACATGCCATCCGAACGCAAACCCAGAGTCGCAAAACCAGTCCAACCGAAAAAGGACGAAGTCAGCCCCGTCGTCGTCGCCACCGATGAACTCGAATTGATATCGCAGGGCGAAGGCGGCGAACTTGTCGAAAAAGTCGTCTTCGTCAACCGCAGCGCCAAAGTCGTCAAAGGCGGACGCCGTTTCCATTTCAGCGCGCTCGTCGTTGCCGGTGACCGACGCGGCAAAGTCGGTTGGGGGTTTGGCAAAGCCAACGAAGTTTCCGACGCCATTCGCAAAGGCACCGAGCTTGCCAAAAAAGCGATGATCCCCGTCGTCCTCAAGGGGCACACCATCCCGCACGAAATCATCGGTGAATTCGGCGGCGGCCGCGTGTTGATGCGTCCCGCCTCGCCCGGCACCGGCGTCATCGCGGGCGGTAGCGTCCGCGCCGTCCTCGAAGCCGCGGGCGTTCGCGACATCCTCACCAAATCCCTCGGATCCAGCAACGCCGTCAATGTCGTCAAGGCGACGATTGACGGGCTGTTGAAACTGCGTCCGCGCGAAGAAATTTTCCGAGTCCGCGGCATTTCCCGTCCGGCGGCTCCAGGAGTAAGCTGACATGACAATGCGTCTTAACAATCTCGCGCTGCGTCCCGGCGCCAAGCACCGCAAGAAACGCGTCGGTTTCGGCGAAAGTTCCGGTCACGGCAAAACCTCCGGTCGCGGCGGTAAAGGCCAGACCGCGCGCAGCGGCGGCAGCGTTCGCCTCGGATTTGAAGGCGGCCAGATGCCGATGTTGCGCCGCATCCCGAAACGCGGCTTCAATAACAAACGTTTTACGACCGACTACGCGACCGTCAACGTGAGCGACCTCGAAGCGCTCTTTGACAACGGCGCGGTGGTCACGCCCGAAGCGTTGGCCGAACGCGGCCTCGCGATCCGGAAATTTGCCGGCGTCAAGGTTCTCGGCGACGGTGATCTCACGAAGAAGCTGACGGTGAAAGCGCAGAAGTTCAGCGCCAGCGCGAAAGAAAAAATCGCGAAAGCCGGTGGCGCATGTGAAGAGCTTCCGTTGACGGTCATCCACCACAAACCGGAACCGTCGGAGAAGAAATAATTTTGTAATATGTTTTCCGCCTTCCTCAACTGCTGGAAAATCCCGGAACTCAAACGACGGATTCTCTTCACGCTCGGCATCGTCGCGCTCGCGCGGCTTGGCGCGAACATCCCGTGTCCCGGCGTCAATCCAGCTCCGTTGGTGAAGTATATTGATGAGGTGCAGCGGAAGGCGGGCGGAGATTTTCTGGGGCTGGCGAGCATGTTGACCGGCGGCGGTCTGACCAACTGCGCCGTGTTTGCGCTCGGCATCATGCCGTACATCAGCGCCTCGATCATCATGCAGTTGTTGACGGCGGTGATTCCGTCGCTCGAACGACTCCGTCAGGAAGGTGAGACCGGCCGCGCCAAAATCATTCAGTATGGCCGGTACATGACGATTTTGATTTGCATCATCCAAGGCTACGCGCTTGCGTGGGCGTTTGAGAATCCGCAGCAACTCGTGCAAGGATTTACCGGACAGTTGGTGGCAAACGGTGGCCTGTCGTTCCGGATCATGACGGTCATCACCATCACCAGCGGCTCAATGCTATTGATGTGGATGGGCGAGCAAATCACCGAACGCGGCATTGGCAACGGCGCCTCCATCATTATCACCATCGGTATCGTGGATCGGTTGCCGCGCGCGGCGCTCTATGCGTGGCAGACGCTGACGGCGGCGGAGGGCGATTTTGTGTTGCGGTTGCTGCAGATCGTGTTGTTGCTCGTGATGGCGCTTGCGGTCATCGCGGCGGTCATCGCGGTCACACAGGCGCAACGGAAGATTCCGGTGCAATATGCTCAGCGGATGGTCGGGCGTAAGATGCTCGGCGGCGGACAGACATTCATGCCGCTTCGCATCAATTATTCCGGTGTAATGCCGATTATTTTTGCGCAAGCGATCTTGTTGTTCCCTCAAAAACTTTTCGGAATGATGCACGCGGCGTTTTTCCAAAAAATGGCGCGACAGTTGACGGAAGGCGAAGTCGTTTATCTGACCGTGTACGGTTTGATGATTTTGTTTTTCTCGTACTTCTGGGTCGCGACACAATTTAATCCGCTCCAGATCGCCGATGATTTGAAAAAATATGGCGGTTATGTTCCGGGAATCCGTCCCGGTCGTCCAACGGCGGAATATCTCGACCACGTGATGACGCGCATCACGCTGGCGGGCGCGATTTTCTTGACGGTTCTGGCCGTGATTCCGTATGTGTTGAACAAACACTTGGAGTTGCCGTATATCACCGCCAGTTTTTTTGGCGGAACGAGTTTGTTGATTACGGTGGGCGTGATGTTGGATACGATGCGGCAGGTCGAATCGCATCTGGTCATGCGCCACTACGACGGATTTTTACGAAAAGGGAAACTGCGCGGTCGGCGCTAGTTTCTCATGGTTCCTTGACAGGGTATTGTTGATGCCCACGAGACGGTTGGAGACGTGATCCCGATCAAGTCGCCAAGCGAGATCGAGCGAATGCGCCGCGCTTGCGGGGCGGCCGCGGAGGTTCTCCGTGCCGTTGCTGCGCTCGCGCAACCGGGGCGGACGACCGCGGAGTTGAACGACGCCGCGGGCGAGTTCATCCGGCAACGCGGCGGCAAAAGCCCGTTCCTCGGTTATCGCGGCTATCCGGGGCAGATTTGCATTTCGATCAACGACGAAGTCGTGCACGGAATCCCGGGGAACCGGAAAATCCAGTACGGCGACATCGTGAGTCTCGATGTTGGCATCATCCTCGACGGTTACGTCGGCGACAACGCGACAACGGTCGCCGTCGGCGTGATTAAGCCGCGCACGGCGGAGTTGTTGCGCGTGACGGAGCAATCGCTTGTCGCGGGCATCGCGCAAGCGCGCGTTGGCAGACGGGTGGGGGACATTTCCCACGCGATTCAAGCGACGGTCGAGGCGCACGGGTTCAACGCCGTGCGCGAGTTCGTCGGGCATGGCGTCGGAAAAAAGATGCACGAGGAACCGCAGATACCGAATTTTGGGAAAGCAGGAAGCGGCCCGAAGTTGAAGGCAGGAATGACGTTGGCGATTGAGCCGATGATCAACGCGGGCACGCACGAAGTGGAAGTGCTTCGCGACGGCTGGACGGTCGTGACGGCCGACGGCGCGCCGAGCGCGCACTTCGAGCACACGGTGCTGGTCACCGAGGGCGACGCAGAGATTTTAACGTGGCAAAAGAAGACGCAATAACAATTGAAGGCACGGTAGTAGAGTTGCTGCCGAACACGATGTTCCGGGTGGAATTACCAAACGGGCATCGGATTCTGGCGCACATATCGGGCAAGATGCGGTTGAATTTCATCCGCCTCCTGCCCGGCGACAAGGTGACAGTCGAGATGTCACCGTATGATTTGAGCAAAGGGCGGATTACGTTCCGCCAGAAATGAAAATTTAGAAATGAAAGTAAAACCATCAGTCAAACGATTGTGTGAACGCTGCAAGGTCGTGCGGCGAAAAGGCGTGGTGCGGATCATTTGTAACAACCCGCGCCACAAACAGCGTCAAGGTTAGAGGTGTATTTATGGCACGTCTCATTGGTGTAGAAATTCCAGATCAGAAAAAAGTCGGCGTCTCGTTGCGGTACATTTACGGCATCGGGCCGACCACGGCATTGCGAGTGTGCGAGAAGGCCCAAGTGGACCCGAACGTCCGTTGCAAGGACCTTAATGACGAACAGCTCTCGCACTTGACCAACGTCTTGCAGACCTACCGGATCGAAGGCGATCTGCGCCGCGAGATACAGTCCAACATCAAGCGCAAAATGAGCATCAATTGCTATCAAGGCACCCGTCACAAGAAGGGCTTGCCCGTCCATGGCCAGCGCACCTCGACCAACGCGCGCACCCGCAAAGGTCCGCGCAAGACCGTCGGCGTGCAACGCAGCAAGGACACCAAGGCCGCAAAAGTTTAACCGTAAGGAAGCAAAATGGCAAAAGAGCCGACCAAACCTGAAGAGCAAAAAACCAAAGCCGTTGCAGCGGATAAACCGGCGCCAGCGGAGAAGCCCGCCAAAGCCGAGAAGAAAGACACAAAACCGGCAGCCTCAAGTTCCGGAAATGTTCCGGCCGCTCCCGCCACAACCGCGGAAGCAGCGCCCGCTGCCGCGCCTGCACCCGCCGCCGCGCCGCAAACTGTCGCGGATATTTTCGGCGACGACGCCGCTGCGAAAAAAGTTATCAAGGCCAAACACAGCAAAAACGTCGTTCAAGGCATCGCGCACGTGTTTGCCACGTTTAACAACACCATCGTTTCCATTACCGACGCCAAAGGCCGCGTCATCGGCTGGTCGAGCGCCGGCCGCGTCGGATTCAAAGGCTCGCGCAAAAGCACCGCGTACGCCGCGCAGTTGGTCGCGCAGGACGCGTCGCGCCAGGCCATGTCGCACGGCTTGAAGGAAGTCGAAGTCTGGGTCAAAGGCCCCGGTTCCGGACGCGAAGCCGCGATCCGCGCCTTGCAGGCCATCGGCCTCGAAATCACCGTCATCAAGGACGTCACGCCCGTTCCGCACAACGGCTGCCGCCCGCCCAAACGCCGCCGCGTCTAGTTGGAGAAATTTTTACTATGGCACGTTATAAAGGTCCACGAGTTCGCATCAGCCGCCGCTTCGGTCAACCGATCTTCGGCGCAACCAAATATCTCGAACGCCGCGGGTATCCACCCGGCGTCCACGGCCCGAAAAAAGCGCGTCGCAAACTCAGCGACTACGCCGTCGGCCTCAACGAAAAACAAAAACTTCGCTACCAATACGGACTGCTCGAACGCCAGTTCCGCCGCATGTTCGAAGTCGCCCGCAAACGCCGCGGCGTCACCGGCGAAACGCTCCTCCAACTCTTGGAGACACGCCTCGACAATGTCGTCTACCGGATCGGCTTCGCCACCACGCGACCGTTCGCGCGGCAACTCGTCACGCACGGCCACGTCAAAGTCAACGGCCGCAAAGTCAGCAGCCCGTCGTACAACGTCAAAGCCGGCGACGTGATTGACGTGCGCGACACCGCCGTCAGCCGCCAGCTTGTCACGAAGAGCCTTGAGTCGGCGCAAGTTCGTCCGATGCCCGACTGGATCGCGTTCAATCGCGAGGCGTTTCGCGCGCAGATCGCGCGCATGCCCACGCGCGACGACATCCAGCCCATCGTCAACATGCAGATGATCGTCGAATTTTATTCCAGATAAACAGAAATCAACCGGGGTCGTCGGTCCGCGAATCTGGAACGCGGGGAACCCGACTCCATTTGTGGAGGTAGTACCATGCCAGTCCGTCTGGGTCGTTTCGAAATGCCCAAGCGCGTCGTCCGCGATGACAACACCGCGACGCCGACATACGCCAAATTCATCGCCGAACCGTTTGAAGCCGGTTACGGCCACACCATCGGCAATTCCATGCGCCGCGTCCTGCTCGGCTCGCTCGAAGGCGCCGCCATCAGCTCGATCAAAATCGAAGGCGCGCCGCACGAGTTCACCGCCATCCCCGGCGTCGTCGAGGATGTCACCGACATCGTTCTCAACCTGAAAAAAGTCCTCCTCAAATCGCACAACCGCGAACCGCGCGTCGTCTTCATTTCCGTCAACAAGGAAGGCCCTGTCACCGCCGCCGACATCAAGAGCGACCAGGTCGTCGAAGTCATCAACCCCGACCAGCACATCTGCACGCTCGACAAGAAAATGAAATTCGAGGCCGAACTCGAAGTCAAAGTCGGACGCGGCTTCTGCCCCGCCGAAGCCAACAAAAAAGTTGACCAACCCATCGGCGTCATCGCCATTGATTCCCTGTTCTCACCTGTCCGCCGCGTCCGCTACAGCATTGAAGACACCCGCGTCGGCCAACGCACCGACTACGACAAGCTCATCCTCGAAGTCTGGACTGACGGCCGCATCACGCCCGAGGACGCGCTCGTCCAATCCAGCAACATCCTCCGCCATCACCTCGATTCCTTCTGCGACTACAACAAGAACCTCGTCATCGAATTCGAGGCGGGCGAAGCGCACGTCAGCGAGGAGCAAGCCAAGCTCAAGAAGATCCTCAACATGAGCGTCAACGAAATCGAACTCAGCGTTCGCGCGGCCAACTGCCTCAACAACGCCAACATCACCACCGTTGGCCAGCTTGCCATGAAGACCGAGCAGGAAATGCTCAAGTACCGCAACTTCGGCAAGAAGTCGCTCAACGAAATCAAAGAAAAACTTTCCACACTCGGCCTCTCCCTCGGCATGAAGTTCGAAGCGCAGCTTGTCGAAAGCATCCCCGCCGTTCCGCCGCCCGCTCCGGAAGACATGGTGGCCGACGGAGCCGTGGAAGAAGAAGCAAAGGATTAATCCGCCATGCGACACCGTAAAAACACCGCCAAACTGGGCGTTAAATCCCAGCACAAGCGCGCCATGGTCGCCAACCTGGTCAGCAGCTTGATCAAACACAAACGCATCACCACCACCGTTGCCCGCGCCAAAGTCGCCCGCCGCCTCGCCGACCAAATGGTCACGCTTGGCAAAGCCGGCACACTCGCCGCCCGCCGCCTCGCCGCCGCGCGCCTCATGGCCCGCGGCCCCGGCGCGCTGCCCGACAAAGAAGCGCGCCAACAGTGGAGCAAAAACTTCGACGTCATCCGGATCCTCTTCGACGAAATCGCCCCCGCGTTCAAGAACCGCAACGGCGGCTACACACGCGTCGTCCGCATCGGCGCCCGACCCGGCGATGCCGCCGAAATCGCGATCCTCGAATGGACCGACGTCGTCGTCAAAGTCGAAGCCCCCAAGACCGAAGGCGACAAGAAAGCCGAAGCGAAAGCCGACGCTACCGCGGAAAAGAAACCCGCGAAGCGCGCGACCAAAAAAGCGAAAACGGAAACAGCCAAAGCCTAAACTGATTCACAGCCATCCCAC
>Ga0233425_10008834_pt1 | contig 13114 bp, 28 predicted proteins | sample Watercolumn_Towu_2_FD_181712 | JGI IMG/M metagenome (GOLD analysis project Ga0233425, IMG submission 181712) | Freshwater microbial communities from Lake Towuti, South Sulawesi, Indonesia - Watercolumn_Towuti2014_140_MG | ecosystem: Environmental > Aquatic > Freshwater > Lake | place...
CTGTCGAACATTCGCCCATTGTAGTAGCCGATTTCGTCCACCATATTTTTCACCATAACCCATATACATTTATGGGTATAAATACTTATCGTTTCTGGATTTGATTACCAGCATCCTTTTAAGTCTTTAATAATCGGTCCATAAGCAGTATTTAGTATTAAACTACCATCTTTTCTAATACTAAATGTATATAATGTTTCAAAACGAGTAGTTTTAAAAAGTTTAGTATAAATCTTCATTCTGGTTGTTGGTCCAATCTTTTTCAATTCCCGAACAACAATCGGTTTCTTATGCGCAACAATCATAAATTCTCTTAATGTCATTTCTTTTCCCTCCGTTTTTCATGTTTAAAATCTTGTCCCAAAATACGAACATTAGCGTTTCCCTCAACTTTAGGAAATATCCTTTTTCTCGGATTCCGATGTGAATATTTCCTATTCGATTTAGTAGAAGCGTTCTCAAATTCAGACGAAAACCGATTGCAATGCATCCTATAGAAGCACCTGAAACAGAACCCATCACATCTTTTACCGTTTATGATCGGTATTATATCACCCATTTCCATCTAACACCGAAAGCATAAGCCAATTTAAAACCAAGTTTACAAAACTGTAATCTCCGGCACAGCATACAAAATTTCGTCGGTAAAATGCATGGTACATGAAACCCAAAAATCGTTTCAACATAAGTTAAAGGTTTTATCTCGGATTCACCGTTCCAAGTTATCATTATACCTTTAGGCAGATTCATTTTTCCCCATAAAGACTAAAGGGAAAAACCGGATTTGAACCGGTTAAGAATCTACTTGTTTTTCTTGTTGGCCGGGACCGTTTGCTTCACCGTCGGAACCTTCGGCTTCGCAACAACCAACGGTCCCGGATTCAAATCGATTTGCACGATAAACCGGTTATCCGTCTGTGGCCGAAGCGTCGGAACGCCGATCCTTTCAGCGATCTTCAGTATCTTCCGCATATCCGTGGAAGAAACCGCCTCCGAGAGAACAACCACAAGATTGTTCTCAATCAGACTTACCGTCCGATTGGCGTTGTTTTCTCCGCAAACCTTCTGCAATCGATTGGCCGATTTCCCTATTGCTTTTATTTGGTTTAAGTCCGTATTTATCACCATCTAACCTAATAGCATTAGACGGTAATAAATCTTCCGGTCTAACCCTTTCGTGCAAAATATTTATCGACAGATACTTTAAGATAACTGCCGATGATTAGAATATCACACCCAATCATAATTTTCAGGTATTCCCCATCATAGAAATAAGCAAGTAAATTACCGCAAATCAATGCAACAATTCCAACCGCAATGGAGCACACATGTTGAACATTTTCGTCAATACCATCATTGTTAATATCAGTCATTTTAATTCACATCCACCGCAAGAATTTCTTGTTCATCATAAGCAGTTTTTGGAATGCATTTGCAAACCGTAAGCCGTCCGGTAAAACCAGCATCCTTTACCTTTTGGATTTTAGCGTTTATCTGTGCTTCCGTTGGAGGATTAACCAAGTCTGCTTCGAAGATTGTTTTATTATCCAATTTCATTCTATACAACATAGCATATCACCTTTTACTGTCGTTGAATCAATACTAACGCCAATCCAGCACCGGCGATTGTTTCCATAATAATACCAGCGCATTGATTAGCAACCGGCGCAACAGCATCAACAAATTGACCGTTATTAACACCGTCGAAATTGGCATAATGACCGGCGGTTGTTGCGGCTGAGAAATACAATTTAACTATTTGACCGTCTGTTGCTGGTGATAACATCATCATTCTACCATAAGAACCGTTTGCGAAAGCTTCATGTGCAATCATCAATCCTAATGTTGCAATCGTATCGCCCGGTACGGAAATAACAAATCCGGTTGATGCTTGAATCTTATATCTATATCCAACAACAGAAGCAGAACCAACATTATTCAGATGGCTTAAAACTGTTAATCTTTCACCAGCATAACCAGCACCATTACTGATTAGTGAAATGCTATATCTCGTACCGTCATGCATTCCCAACTGTGTACCAAAATAACCATATCCCCATCGATTTGTAGAATATCCGTGGTTTAAGCTATTAGTTGGAGAAGGTAATAAATCTTGATATGCAAGCCATTGACCGGTTTCGAAAGAATGTTTCAATACATTATTAACATACATGAAAATTTTTTGATTTGTTCTGTCAAATACTAAGTATTCTTTATCTGGTGTTCCGGGTGAACCACTATTTACAGTACCGATTTTAGCACCGTCAGAAATTGCAATATTATTAAAAAACGCTTTAGCTGATTGCAATAAAGCCGCCAATCCTCCACCAGATCGCCCTCGGCGCATTAGGTTTTCACCTTACCAATTATCTTAGGTAGAATATACTTAAAGAATATAATCATTATAATGAATATAATAATCAGAATGGCAACAATACCTAAAGCCATCCAAATATCCGATGAAATATTAATCGTTTTAGGCTTGTTACCTGTCATTCCAGATGAACCAGAACCGGACGGTCCATTACTGAAACCTGTCGAACCTTCCGGTGGTACAGAACCACCCTTATCAGGTAAAACCAGATCGGACGGGTTTTCTGGCGGTTTCTGATTTTCGCCCAATGGACCGGTTGTTGTCCAATAATTATATTCCGGCACATTATACTCAGATGTATTGAAACCTGCTTTATCGGGTTTCACTATTACAATTAATGCGCCGGATTTCTTTTCACCGTTCGCATTAACTTGTTCTCTACCGATCTGCAATCCTTTAGCGAAAGCTACCCCATCATCACGAGCCAATTCACGGGTGGAATATGTATAACCGGATTCTCCGATTATGAGATTTTCGTTTAAGGGTGGAATGTAAATTTCATACGCAAATTTAACTTCTCCAGATTCGCCAGCACCTGCACCAGCACCGGCAGATTCGCCAGCACCCTGAGTTTGACCGGATTCGTTAGATTCTCCACCAGTATAAGGATTAGTGAATGTATCTCCGAAATAGTTATCAAGCGGTGGCATTGGGTTTAGCCTCCGGTATTATTTTAGACGGCCATTGCAACCATCCGATTTTAAACAGGTAAAATATAATTATAATCATAATGATAACTGCAATGATAATTGCAATAATCCACCAATTTTCTTTTAGCCAATCCATAACCGGATTAGGCTCTTTTATTTCGTTTTCTTTTTTAACATTATCGGTAATATCTGTAACTTTTTCATTACCGGTGACACCGGTTTGATTAACCGTTGGTGGAACATTATTATCAGACGGAATAACTTTAGTTTCAACCTTACTTAAATCTACTATATCCACCTGTTTAACGGTTATGTACCGATTCCAATATCCGTCAATAGTACCGGGCGGTCTTTTAAATTCTATCTTATCGATCTGCGCCGTATGTTCCGGTGAACCGACAGGCCATGAATATTTTCCCATTACATCGGACGGTACAGCAGACGAAACAACCGCATACCGTTCTGTAAGGTTTTTATCTTCAGTATTGTTCGATCGGAAATGCCGATCGTTTACCGATATAGATATTATTTCACCAGAATCCGCTTGAATAGTAAGCGTTTGGCCGTCATCACGAATCAACCAATGTAATGGATTGCCGGATTGATCATTTTCCTGTTTAGCATCGCCCATCCATTTCATCGGAACTTCCACCACAGAAATATTATGACAACCACAGCAATTATAATAGCAATTGCAATTAAAACCCACGGTAACCATTTTTCCAATTCATCGGCAAAAATGGTACTGCCTTTTGATTTACCCTGTGCTTCAATTTTCTTAGCTTCACCCCATTGCCATGAAGCTATACCGCCAACGATAGAAGCAACAACAGCACCAACAACCAAACCGGCAACCATGTTTTATCATTCCCCGAAATGTGGAATTATATCTACTTTAGCTGTTGATGCTGAGGCTATAATATGAATTTTTTCAACGAAGAAATAACCCCTGCCGGGTGATCTGCTGGTATTATGCGGTTCTAAAGTCCAACCTTCAGACGGATTGATTTGGAACCATGTTTTTCCACCGTCTAACGATATTCTTATTGTCTCTCCACCGGTGGAATTATTATAAACCTCCAAGCCTCTAACCGGTGTAGGAAAAATTGCGGAATATCCGTCCAATAAAGCATTAGCCAATGTGGTTGCGATCTTGCGAATAGCTTCGTTGGTTGTAGAATCCACACTATCCGATGTACCGGTAAAGTGTATTACGCCCGGATTATCTGTTTGATTCCCCATATCACATCACCCGTTTGGGAAATCAAACAGGGAATTTTCCCTGTTTGATTTTTACTTGGATTTCGCCGGTTCTGGCGTATTGGATGCTGGCTGGACCGCAGGTCTACCCATCACCGGCGCGCCACCGGAAACACCAAACAATATACCGTGAATTATACCAGCAGACGCCGACGAGTTTGGCGTTATCTTCATCTTCAGGTTCTGAATCTGGACCGGTTGCGGAACCTTACACGCATAGCACCCTTCGTTCTTCTCTGCCCAAACCCTAGCCGCCGCAGATGACTGTGCTATGAAACCGCCATGTTCGACAGCATCCTTTACGGTCCCGTTTCTCGTCCATTCCCCGTGATTCTGCCCACCCTGATCGGTAAGCTTTATCCGGGTAATGTGATCTTCGTATGCACTTGACTGAGTATAGGCAAACACGATAGCGAATGCCTTATACTGCTCGGCATTATCAATCGTTAGATTCTGCTCAGTTGTAGCGACGATTCCGGTCTTTTCAAGCGTCTGATAATAGAGTTTTGGACATGACGAAACATAGTAAGCTTCTATGTCGATTTGGTCAGATGTGTAAGCTATCGTACCGGTTGCGGTATAATCAGCCGCCGCACGCATATTTATTTCGACGGTAATGGCTTTATTAGATGCATCCGGTTGCCAGAACGGAAGCTTGAAACAACCGGATACGGTTGTAGTAGTAGACTTAGTTAGAGTATAACCCGTCTGATAGAACGAATATCCGAACATGAACCGGTTGATTTCTCCGAGACAGCCATGACCAGCAGAATAGTCGGTTTCCTCTCCGCCGTAAACGGTATAGAGAACCGATGAACCTATCTTTACGACAACAGTTTCAAGACCGTTGGAAACAAGACCGGTTATTGTGCCATCTGCACCACCGGATTCGGTAAGAATAGCTTCGATATTAACCTCAAACCAAGCAACGGGACCGGTGATGTTAAAAACGCAAGATTCCTTCCATTTGGCGGTTGACGATCGGGTGGTTGGTTTGCTGAATACATTATAGGCTCCCATTTCAAACACCTGCCGGTGAACCCTTATTAAGAATAAGCCGTGTGCCAATTCCTATCAGTAAAGCACCAACGAAACCGCCAACATACGGGACCATCGCCCACAGCGCAACACCTATCACGAAATAAGCAGTTGCTGTAAGGATATTCAACGCAGAATCGGGAAGGGTTATATGGCCGGAAATCGCTGAGGAAATAGCGGTTTTAAGACCGAGATCGCCAATCGCCCAACCAGCGAAAAAACCGCCGAGAGGTAGACCAAACTTGATAAGCATGTTCTTTCCCGTTGAGACAATACCCGGCACATCCGACATATTACATTCCTCTGATTGAGTAATAACTATACGGGTATATAATGATTAAAATAACTAAATGTAACCTGATTCAAAACGGTGTTTCCAAAACCTTATCTGCTGGAATTTTTTCTTTCCAATGTTTCTGTTGCAAATCCATCAGGTAATCTATCATCGCATTATATTCTTTTTCAGTCCATGCATTACCCTTACCATGTCCATTGCAATGTTCATAAACTAATAAATATTTATATTTGCCATGAACATAAATCGAAAATGGATTTGCACGACAGAATAACGGACGATTCTCATAAATAAGACATTTCCCATCTTCAGAAACATACTTACATTTATTCTCGGATTCTTTCCTGAAATTATCGGGAATGAGAATCTTATTATCATAACCATTACAGCATTTACCACATTGCTGGCATTGCCATTTAAAATTATTGAGAGTAACTATAAATCTACCTTTCATTGCTTCGAATAATTCTGCTAATTGCATCTTATCTAATTGTAAAATATTTGTTGTTCTAAATCCTTTCATGGTTATCAATCCATTATACACCAAATACCATTATCGCCGGGTGGATAAATCTCTCCATTATATTTTTCACATCTTCGACAATCGGTAAGCGTAACATACTTGTTCTGTGGAACACAGCGAATCTGAAAGCGTCTTAACACTTGTTCCTTTTGATGAACATTTTCACCCATAATTTATATTCTCCTTTTTTAATTTGTCCAAATCAATATTATCTTCAATCTTGATTGATGACCATGTTATTTTCGGGAATTTTCCAGACGGTTTTACATGATATAATTCTCCAAGATGATAATTGAAAAACTCAAACATCTTACAATTAAACGGCAATCCATAATCTAATTTTGCTTGTCGGTATTCACCTTCGTCTAATCTGAAAAATAATCGTTGATGACAGGTTTTTCGAACGATAGAAGATATCTGTCCTTTTACGGATTGACACATTGCTACAAAAAGGATTCCGTCATTACGCAATTTTGTGAACCCTTCTACTACTTTATTATCGATTCCTCTCGCAGTTTCATAATCGGCAAAATAATCAGTTTCGTCTATGTAAATGCGAACCTTTCCGTCTTTTTTCATATCCCAATTATCCTCAAAATATTGGATAACCTCCGCAACATGCGCATACTCGTTGGTGTTCACCACGATCTTACCGGTCTTTTCGAACGATCGCAATGCATTATCATCAAGCTTGAGGGTATACGGTCCCTTAGAAAATTGCTTGCCTTTAGGATTAATGAAAACTGCACAGTATTCATCTTCATCAAATATATTCATTAATGTAAAAGTTTTTCCACAACCGGGTATACCCGGTACGAAAATCGAACCATCGTCTGCTAATTGAATTATCATTTTAACCCCATCCGTGAAATTCATATAATTCATTTTCGATTCTTTTAATACAATCAGGGTTGAAAAAGGATTCCCACAGATAGAACAAATCCAATAATGGAATCTTTTTTATTACTTCGTGAAATACATAATATTTGGACTTAATCCTTTCCATTTTCATCACCTGATTTAACATCTATTGCTGTTGATGTAGACCAATATATTAGTAGAAATGCACCAACGAAAAAAGAACCTAATTGACCAACTATAGACCATAAATCAAGATAAGTCCAAATAGTCAAGAATAGCATAACCCAAATTGCTGAAAATTTAAGTTTTATTTCCATTATAAAACATCCATTGAAGCATTTATTATATCTGTAACATCAGCAAAATATTTCTTTTCTGGTTTAGTGTTTCTATGAATTTCCATACTTATTACTTTAAGATTATCAGTTTGTATATCAATTTGAAAAGCACCTATTTTATCATCATATCCAAGAAATCTATATTTCATTTTTTATCACCGTCAATATTCTTTTTGTTTCCGAATATCTGAATCTTACCAATATTCTTTTTACCCCAATCCAATAGTTTGGGGAAAAAGGCTTTTATCGCTGGCGCAAGCCATGAGAACAATGCGATCGCAAAAGCCCATATGGGAGGGAATCTAAGATCAGGGAAAGCCCTATGTAGTAATCTGTTTAACTGTTTGCATTTTTCGATTGATGTATCAATCTTTTTATCTGAAGCTTTCATAGTTTCAGTTTCGTTTATCATTGCGCCAATTACATCAAAAGGTATGTCTAATTCTTCAACATTTACTTTATCTTTTGCTTGCGTAACTTTTTGTTTTACGGACGGCATTTCATGTTTTATTCTTGGTAATTGGCCTTCTTCACCCGTACCAGCATTATCTTTCGGGACCGGTCCACCCAATGCTTTTTCAACCTCTTCACGAATCGAAACGGTAGTTTCGGGAATCTCTCCACGATTTGCTTCTACGATCGGTTTTGATTCCTCGGTGATTGTTGCCGACATTACCCGTACATGTTCCGGCCAATTATCTGGAATAGGTTGTTTGGCTTTCCGTTTCCGCTCTATCATCATTTTACAGTAATCTGGATTTGACCAATCTTCTTTACTTGGAAAGGGTATAATAATCACCATCCTTTTTAATTAACGGTTTTAATCTGGTAAGCATTGAAATAAAATTACTAACAGCAATGATTCTAAGCTTTTTACTATCATAAGCATAATGTAATCCCATTTTCTTATAATAGCACCACATTATTATTCACCATTATCATCATCTGAAATATGCTGGCCTTTCAATGCTCTTTTTAGATAACGCTTTATAATCTGATTCTCGTTTTGCATTCCTTTAAGCATGTTCTCTATATTATTGAATCTCTTATCGATCGCATCCGACATATTAAGAAATGTTTTTGCATTCTGTTTTGCAATATCATCTTGAATATCTTTTTGCTTAGCCATCATTTCCTTAAGACCATCACCGCCGTATTTTTCAACAGCTTTTTGTGGATCGTCCAAGAAATCTACCATCATATCGGATAATGACCGTTGGTTAGTCTCTATCGGTGTTTCCGTCGGTTTTACGGGCTTGTCGGTTGCCGGTTCGGAGATTTCCATCACCATGCATCTATATACAATTTGTAGCATTTAATACTATCGGTACAGTATAGCCGTCATTTGTAACTATTCTTTTATCATAATCATTTTGTAGCATTTTTGTTACGGTTATTCCCGTTCCGACAGGTATGTTTCGACGGATTGCGGATTTGAGCTTTATTATTGATTTAAACTTAAACTCGTTTCCGTTTTGAGAATGATTCTTGTTTACACCTTTAACTTTTAGTTTCATTTTGCTTGTTTTTGTATCTTCGTATTCGTACCATTTATTACCGTGAATTTCGGTAAATTCCTTATCTTCGATCTTCAAATATCCTAATTCATCCGAAATCAGATCGTCCGGTATTGAATCGCAAACGAAAGAATCAGTATCGGTATAATATACATTTGATTCGTTTCTTAACCTTATTTGAATCTCTATATTTCGTATTCGTGCATATGATGTAACATAGCTTGCCCAACCGAATATCGTATGCGGTCTTAAAGCCTCTATATCACTATTGTTAGAAATCCGATAATATATATCTTCACGATCTTCCGCAATAGGTATTATATTTATTTTCTTTCCGGGGTTTTTCTCTATAAGCATCTGATAAAATTCCGGGTTATATTGTTTACTATATATATCTTCAAAATCTCTATATTCGCCAAATTTTCCATATAGAGAATTTAATAAATATTTATATATTATTTTTTCTGCACCGTCTGATGAGTTTTTCAATTCCCAAAATTTAGCTACATAATCCTTAAACGGTGATTCCATTCTCTCAGAATATACTACATCATTAACTTTAAGAATCTTGATAACACCCTGCTTGATAGCAAACCGTATTTCGGGGAAATTCCAATCGCTGGTAAATTCCCCGATCGGGAAACATAGTTTACCATCTATTCTTACCGGTAAAAAACCAATATCAGATTGTAAATGTTTGACGGTTAAATTTGCTGTACCCTCATATTCATCTAATATTTGCATGAATTTTTCGATTGGTATTTCCGATTGATGATATAATTTTCCCGGATTAGGATAATCATTTTTCAGCATTACATAGGGATATAGAGAATTTATATCACCGTATTTATTAGCTGGAATTTTCCCTAATTTATAACATTCCACCCTTCCACCGTAATACGATCTTCTAAAATGCAAATCTAATTGTTCATCTATGAAATAATCGGATTGCTGGAAATGTCTGGAAAAAGTATCTAATGCGATTGACGCTATTGTAGCTTTCAAACAACCGGTAACATCATAAACCTTTTTCAGCATTTCATAAACTATCGTACAATCTTGTTCACAATATTTCCAATCTTGTTCATCAATGACTTTAGGATAACCGTCTATGAATTTCTTAGGTGTTTCGTGTTTTGGCTTTCCGAGATTAAGACCAAGATCGGCAACAGATGACATTAATATATTCAACGAATCATAAAAATAAATGTATTCATTGCATTTCTTGCCATTTCTTATTCTTTCCCGTATTTTCTTTTTGGCCATAATAAATTTCGAACCGTTAATAATAACATTCTGTGAACCGAAATAATCAAACAAATTACCAAATAAGATGTAGTAGTCATATGAACCGCTATTGTGTCCATAAAACGAGTATCCGCTATGGGAATAATTAATAATGTAATTCCGCATATCATCCAAGTTAGTGAATCGAATAAATCTTTCCCCGTCATAACAAACACCGATCGCAAAAGATTTTTCGGTTGCGTCTAAACCCCAAGTTTCAATATCCAATACTATGATTTTTTTCCAATCTCGTTTACTCTCATTACCTTTTTTCTGAAATACTTTTTTACCGTTTACTATAAGTTTTGCTGGAGGCATAAAAGATTACTCCGAACCGGAATAACCTTATTCCCGTCACCGGTGAATTTGATAATTTTGTAATCAATAAAGGTATTTCCATATTGACCAAATCAGCAAACGAATGATATTTCATAACATAAGATGCAATAAAATATCTGCCATGCTTTTTTATTCGTGATGATAATTGTTGCCCTTTATTGAATAAGACCGATACAATAAAAAATTGCTGGCCAAAATTATCATACTCGTTATTCACCTGTAAAAATTTATTATCGAATCCGTATTGCACAGCATTATCCATAATCTCTTTTTGTAAATCTTCTTTCCTTATGAAAATACCTTCATAGATATGTTTTTCTTTAATGGTTTGATACTGTGTGGTAACCTTTCGAACATTGCCGATCTTAGGCTTATTCTCTCGTGCTTTCCATTTCCGAATCGTTCTTGGATTCACATTAAGCATAGTAGCTAATTTTTTCTGGCCATGAATTTTTTCTAATTGCGATATTCTACCAATGAATGTTTTAGCTTCATGGCGAACAATGCGTCTAACAGATCGTGCATTCCCTAAATTTAGGGTTATGATTCGTCTATGACCGGTTATTTCATCTTCGATTCTTGTCATGCAAACGATTCCAATTTTTTATCGTCTGGTCTATTACCAATATATCGAATGACATAACCGATTATTTGTTCACCGTACTTAACCAAACATTTCGCTTTTAATCCACCACATGATTCCCATTTGCTAAAAGAAATAAAAGTTTCAGCAAAACGCATATCATATGCATCACTTAAGATATGATTTATATCTGAAAGATTATCAACATTCCACGATTTTATATGTCTGTAAATTAAAACCGGTTTAATATTTTGAGGAATAAATCTCAGCATTGTATCATTCCCTCGGAGATCGTACCGGTATTCCCGTATTACATATTTAAGATGTGGTATTTCGCAATTTTACAATCGTTTTACAATCGTAAAATCCTTAAATAGTAAGTTATATTAAGTCAAACCGCATTTGCCGATCTGGTGAATATATGGGTTGGAGAGACAACAACTATAAAGAAACAGAATTTGCCAGAATAAACGACGGAAAGAACATCTTCATCTTCAATGATGACGGTGTGGAAATGATTCCTGAAACGGGACCGTCCCGAGGGAAACACGGTGCGAAATTCACCGTTCTGGACATGGCTGATGGAAAAACCAAAATGCTGGCAACCACATCCAGAAGGCTTTTGGATGCATTGCAGAAGCTTCCTAAACTCTCGGGAAATCGAATCGTCATAACCAAGTTCGGGACCGGATTTGAGACTGAATACATGGTGGAAATCGACAACAAGCCCATATAAAGATGGTTGGAATATTCTTCTAACATGGTAGAAGGTTTTTCTATGGGACCGATAAAAATGACCGATGTTCTGCGCTTGCCCTCCAATACCCTAATTGGAAATTTGGTCATTTTGACAGAAGGTTCGAATCCTTCCGGTCCCAATCTTAAGAAAAAAATAACGGTGGAAATCATTCATAAAATTGGGGTTACGCATTATGATGGAATTTTAAAGATTGATTATTTCCCTCAAAAAATTATATTGACAAATATTGATGATATAATTTATGGAAAAAAATTGATTTATTTGCTTGATAAGGAAAAGAATTTCAATTATACATATATAATAAATGAATTAACTATAATGTGCCGGATAAAATTATTTATAAAATGGTTGTGGTTGAAATGAGCGAATGGCAAGATAATGTAGAAAACGAAATCGGTAGAATAAAAGATGTGATAATAAATTTAGATTCAAAAATATCTGACCTTAATAATGGTATCAAAAAACTAAAATATGATTTGGATATGAATCCGAGAGAAACATTTATCACCAGAACGATTCAGACGGTTTATGAAATAACTACTAAGGGTATGAGATATTACTTTTTGGCACATATGGCTAAGATCGCTATGTTTCTGATTGGGGTTTATATTGTTGTGAAGGCTATCTAATGTCATTCAATAGATCGTTATTCTCAACCGAACGAACAAATTGGAAAACCCCAAAAGCTTTATTGGATGAATTAGATAAAGAGTTTAATTTTGATTTCGATCCATGTCCATCCGATAATGCTAATTTTAATGGGCTTGAAATAGAATGGAAAGAACGGAATTATATCAATCCTCCATACGGTAGGGTTATTGGATTGTGGATTGAAAAAGCATATCGCGAAAGCTTGAAAGGTAAGATTTGTGTTATGCTTTTGCCATCACGAACGGATACAAAATGGTTCCATGATATTATTATGCCTTATGCTAATGAGATTAGGTTTTTGCGGGGAAGGCTTAAATTTGATGACCAAAAAAATTCTGCGCCGTTTCCGAGTATGATTGTGGTTTTTGGTGCTAAAAAGAAATGCGAAGAATGTATGAATTTCTTACAGAATAATGGATGTATTTTACTAACTAATGATACACCTGATAAATGTAATAATTTTAAGCATAAATAGATACATTTATATACCCATAAATGTATATGGGTTATGGTGAAAAATATGGTGGACGAAATCGGCTACTACAATGGGCGAATGTTCGACAGGGAAGATTTGGAAATCATACAAAAGATATTGATGCTCCGAGAGAAAGAATTTCCAAACTATAAGGTGCAAAATA
>Ga0233425_10008835_pt1 | contig 13114 bp, 5 predicted proteins | sample Watercolumn_Towu_2_FD_181712 | JGI IMG/M metagenome (GOLD analysis project Ga0233425, IMG submission 181712) | Freshwater microbial communities from Lake Towuti, South Sulawesi, Indonesia - Watercolumn_Towuti2014_140_MG | ecosystem: Environmental > Aquatic > Freshwater > Lake | place: Indonesia...
CCCCGGCCAGGTACTTCAGCAGCGAACGGACCCACTCACGGCGATAGTCGAAGTTGATTTGCGTCAGCGGGTCGTACCCACACAGCCAGGCCCGCTGTACGCAGCGCGACCAGGTATGGTAGATGCCGATTTTTCCCTCCTGAACGATGTCCTTGCGCGCGCTCCCAGGCATCCGTGGCTCCTTGACCGAGTTCTAAACGAATGGACGCACACCCCTGCACAGCACCCGCCGTGCAGCAGATCCCAACGGCCTTGCCGATGTGCCGCTGTTCGGTCCTCATAGATACAACGTATCGAAGCGGCCAAAACCGACGCGCGGCAACGAAAAAATCTCCAAAAAAGACGTGTGTGTCTGAGATTGAAAATTTCTTGTCGCAAAAAGAGTTTGTGTGTCTGAGATGTCTGAGATTTCGTGTGTTGCGAAAAGAGTTTGTGTGTCTGGGATTTCGGTGGTCGCAAAAAAAGTTCGTGTGTCTGGGATTTCGTGTGCAAAAAAAGTTCGTGTGTCTGGGATTACTCGCAAAAAAAGTTTGTGTGTCTGGGATTTCTCGTGTCAAAAAAAGTTCGTGTGTCTGGGATTTCTGCGAAAAAAGTTTGTGTGTCTGGGATTTGGGCAAAAAAAGTTCGTGTGTCTGGGATTTCGTGTGGGATTTCTGCGTCATTTGGTAGACCGGGGAAACTCAAGACGCGGGGATTTACGGATTGCAGAAGGGCCGCAGACGGATTTCATCAGGCCGGCTCGTCACCCTTTTGCCGAGTTACGAGTTGCGGACGGGCGGGGAACGGCCAATGCGGTCGGAATCCGGGGCAGGCTTGAAACGGGATCAGAGTTGTTGCACGAAAAGAGTCTCGTTTGCAATGCATGAACGAGCCAGGTCGAGCAGGTGCTGGTGGTGCGTAAATACGATCACCTGTGTCTTATGCGAGAATTCGGCCAGCGCTTGCAGCGTTGCCAGCGCCCGTTGGTCGTCAAACTTGATCAGAATATCGTCGATGATCAGCGGCAGAGCTTCGTTGCGCTCCAACCATTCGGCCAGGTAGGCCAGTCGCAGGGCAAAGTAGAGTTGATCGGCACTGCCGTCGCTCATTGCGATGGCCGGCACCGTCTGTTCTCGGCCATCGGAGGATTGTCTCGAACCAACCACGGTGGGGCGATCGTTGTCGTCATGACCGATGCGAACTCCTGTAAACGCCTGGGCGGTCAGCTGGCGGAAATAGCCGCTTGCCCGCTGCAGCATCGGACCCTGGTATCGCTCGTTAAATGCGTCGATTGCGCGTCGCAACATTGCCGCAGCCAGCGTGGTTCGAACGTATTCGCCGGCGCACCGTTCGATTTCCGCCAGCGTAGCCTGAACTCGAGCACTGGCATTGATCGCTTGCGTCCCTGTATCGTATTCCTTGCGTTGCTGTCGCAGTCCGCCCAATTCCTCGCGAGCCTCCGCCAGTTCCTTGCTGGCCTGCTGTTCCTGCTGGTCAGCATCGTCCAGGGCCCGCTGGACTTCGAGCTCGTTGCAGGACTGAACTTGCGCTTCGAGTTCGTCGATCTCGAGTCCCGCCGCGCATCGCTCCAGCCCGCTTTCCACAAGCGCCAACTTCTCCCGGAGCGAACTCAGTTCGACCGACTGCCGGTATCGGTCATCGAGACTTTGGCCGGCCTCGCAGCGGGCTTCCTCGGACAGTGCCTGGAGGCGTTTGTCGGCGATCTGGATTGCCTCGTCGGATCTACGGATCTTCTCGCTCAATTCCCGCAACAACTGGCGAATTTCGCTTTGGCGATCGTGCTTTTGTTTCGCGTCGCGCAGCCTGGCCAGTAGCCGTTCGGCGTTTTCGGGCGCGTCGGAGGAATCGACCTGGACGCCGCATCGCATTGCCAATTCGCGGACGCCTTGATCGAACGCTTCTGATTCCCTCTGAATACCTTCGATGCGATCGAGCAGACCGTTGGGACCGCTGGCCTGGTGTATCTTTGCTATGGCCTGATCGATCCGATTCAGAGCATCGTCCAATTGATCGGAAGTCGATTCGGCAGGCAGGCCGAGCGGTATCAGCGCGTCGCGCCACGAGTTTCCAGCCTCAACCAGCTCTTTCCGCAGCCGTTCCTGTTCGCGCGAATCGGCATCGATCTGATCCTGCAGCAGTTCCAGGTCGCGTTCCAGACCGCGTCGCGTGACTTCATCTTGTTGCCAGCGATCGATGAGCTGCTGCGTTCGTATCGCACGGGTTTGGAGCGGCTCGTGTTCCAGCAGCACAGCGATCCCGTCGGCGGCGCATCGCCGCATGAAGTTTCGCTGCGTATCGTCCAGGGCGGCAAGATACTCGTCACGTTGCCGCCGCACGTCATCACGGCGTCGAAGCAGGTCGATGAGATCGTTCTGTCGCCGCAGCCAAGCTCTCATTTCACTGGCATGGTCGGCCACCTGTTGCAGTGGTCTCCATGCATCGCGCCATTGCCGGGTAATTTGCGATTCCTCGTTCCGCAGATCTTCGAGCGTGGATTGGGAGCGTGCGATCGCTTTTTCGAGCCGCACGATTTCGGCCTCGCATCTGGCAAATTCGCTTACCCTGTCTGACTCACGTCGCAGCCGATCGGCAATCGTATCGGCATCCGCAACCCGCTTCTCGTACTCTGCCCGCAGTGACGCTGTGCTGGCGTCGTCGATCGAACGCATTTCGTTCGATTGCCCGGTATCGCGCGCGAAATCGTCGAGCAAAGACCGAAGCAACTGCCAGTACTGGTCGCGCGCCCTGCGGGCCTCCGCCAATGCTTCTTCGCTCACGACCGACGTTCCACCTTTTTCGATGCGATGGCGGGTCGCCTGTTCGCGCTGGAGGTCCGAGTTCAGTTCCTCCAGCTGAGCCCTCAGAGAGGTGCGGTGCGACTCGATTGCCTTTCGTCGGGCCTCGTAATCGGCGATCAGTTCCTCGCAGGGCCCGCAGAATCGGGTCAGTTCCTCGCTGCCGCCGATCCAGCCGTGCAGCTGAGCCAGCGCCGACTCGACGCGCGCTTCGAGTTTCGCCAGTTCCCGCCGACATTCTGCCAGGCTGTTCTCCATCGGTGCCTGGGTCTGTAATTCCAGTGACAATTGCCGCCATTGTTCGAGGTGGGGATGCCTGGGCAATTCCGCCAGGCCCTTTTCCTTATCGCGACGTTGTTGTTGCCGATCCTGCAGGCTACGTTCGGTCTGCTGCAGCCGCCGCTGCCGATCCTGCAAGGTCTCACCTAACCGCCGCAGCGTGATACGTCGGCCCAGAGTTCCGCGCAACGTCCGCAGCTGCGCGTCGTCCAGGTCGGCGTATTCAGGTTGCAAATCGGCAAGCAAGTCTCGGGCTTCGCTGCGGCAGTTCTGCATCGCCCGCCTCAATTCCGGCAGGTCGCGCTGGGCCTTGCGGTGGCTGCCGAGTTGATCGGTAAGGGACGGAATCGCGGCACACTGGTCGAGCAGCTGTTGCGGAACGGTCAGTTCGTTCAGTTGCCGTTGCAGGGCGGTATGTTGCTGTTCGTCTTGCAGCTTGCACAAGACCGCCTCGGCGCGCTGCCCGATTACCGTTCGATAATCGCGCTGGAAGTCGTCGCGCAGCAGCGGTACTCCGGTGAGAGTCTCGAGGCAAGCGCGTATTTCGCGACGTTTTGCCAATGGACCGATCGCGTCGAGGATGCGTTGGTTCTGTTCGGCCGCCCGTTCGGCTCGACGATGTGATTCGGACAATTGCGAAACTCTTTTCTCGGCCTGTTCGATGGCGGCTTCGAGCTGAGCCAGGGCACGGCTGCCCTTGCTTTCGTTCTTCGTTTCTCGAACCGCTTCCCGGTAATCCCGCAACAGGGCATTCAAACGCGGCCTGGTTCCTGTCGATTTGAACAGTTGTTCCGCCTGCTGTTCCAGTTCGCGCTGCGTGTCGCGCAGGCTGGCAAGGCCACTGGCGGCGGAGAACAGCGTCTGTCCGACGCTGCCTTCCAGCTGCGTAATTTCCTTGCCGCCTGCCACCAGCCGATCGTAGTCGATGCCAAACATCGACTCGAACAGCGATCGGTCGATCGAACCGAGAACGGGAGCCAGGAAGTCGTCTGGCAGCGGGGTCTCGGAGGTCGGATCGAGCAGTGTGTTGCTGCGGCCCTTGCGTCGCGTGAATTGCCGAACAGCGCCGTCCCGCGTGCGAAACTGCATGCCGATTCTCAGGTCGGGGTGCCGATGCAGGAAATTGTCGGTGGAACGGTCGGGGATCCCAAACAGTGCATCCCGGAGTGCTCGCAGGGCCGAACTTTTGCCCGCTTCGTTGGGACCATAGACCAGGTGCAGGCCGTAGGCTCCCTGATGGAACTCCAGCCGCCGATCGGTGAACGGCCCGAACGCGATCAGGTCGAGCGCCTCGATTCTCATGGGCGGTCGGCTCCGGCCCGGAGCCGTTCATGCAGCAGGGACGAGACGGATGTGAGCGTTGAGCGTAACCAGGTCGGATCGTCGATGCGAATACCGTCGTTCACCGTTGTCAGCTCGCCGGGCAACTTGGCTCCCAGGTCGCGCAGTTGATTGGCCAGTTCGTGCAGCAGCTGATCGTCCGACATAGCTCGTTCCATGATCCGATCGACTTCACTCCATGGTCCTTCCGAGGCACGTTCATGCGGTGGCGACTCGGGGGCGCGCGTACGAATCTTGATTTGTTCCAGCCAGACATCCGCGGCGCCCTGGTCGGCCGCAATCGCTCGGAACTGTTCGTCCCATCGGTCCGGGCGTGCGGCGAGGGGATGGTGAAGTGGTCCGCTGCCGGTCAATTCCACGCGCACGACCAGCGGCCGTCCTTCGCTTTGTGGCACGGCGCGCGCCAATTGTGCGTGCAGCGCCTCGAGCAGTTCGTCGGCATCGCGTAAGGCAGTAATATCGATCTCGACTGCCTCCCAGCGCACGGCGTCCAAGGCGCGGAATTCTGCGGTTGCGCGTCGGCCGTCCACCGTGACCAGAAATGCACCTTTCGGTCCTTTCTCGCGGATATGCCGGCCTTGCAGGTTGCCGGAAAACGCGATTATCGGGTCGGCGCACAGCACTTCTCGAGTGTGGATATGTCCCAACGCCCAGTAGTCGTATTCCTTGTTGCTCAGGTCGGTCAGCGAACAGGGTGCATAATTGTCGTGACCCTCACGGCCGTCGACGCTGGTGTGCAACACGCCGATATTGAAACAGTCGGGCCTGCGGACCGGGTAGCCTCTCGCCAGATTGTCGGTCACCGATTGATTCTCAAATCCCTGACCGTGGATCGCAGCGCCAATCGCGTCCAGCACGATGGTCTGTGGCTGGCGATTCGCGAGGTACTGGGCGTTATCGGGCAGCCGAATGTTCCGAGTCATTCGGTTTGCGGCGTCATGGTTGCCGGCGATGGCGAACACCTGAATATTGGCTTCGCGAAGGCGGGCGATCTGCGAGACCATGAACAGGCCGGTCCGCGCGTCGTCCCAGTCACCGTCGTAGAGGTCTCCGGCCAGGATTACAAAGGCGACCTGCTCTTCGATCGCCAGATCGAACAGGTTGGAAAGCGCGCGGCGCGTTGCTTCGCGCAACAGCGAAATCGGGCCGTTTTCGCAGCGGCTTAACCGCCGCAGCGGGCTGTCCAAGTGGATATCAGCCGCATGAATGAACTTCCACATCGCCTCGTTGCTCGCTCGCCTACTGCACCACACCCACGAATCTACCGCAAGAGGCGTTGCGGCACTACGAGCCCACCGGCGGCGATCACGATATCGGCGGTTCCGCCCGGCAAACGCCCCCATCCCCGACGCAGGCCGATTTTCGCCGAAACGCGATTGCGGAGGTCGGGGTATTTAAGGTGGGAGTTGCCTGCCCAGACGACTGCCAATCGGTGTTTATTCCATGGAGTTAAGTTTTGTCGGCGAGGACGGAAAGTCCTTGCATCGATCGATTTCCGGGGGAAATTATGTCGCGATTGAACGTATTCGGGTCCCCGTTATTGGGAATTCTGGCCGCCTTGGCAACGGCCGCCGGGGAAGAACGAAAGGCGGCGGATCTGTTGCCATCGACAACGGTGATTTACTCCGAACTGCCTGCACCGCCACGCGTGTTTGATCTGGTGCTGGAACACCCCCTCCGCCGTCGGCTGGAGGCGCTGGATGATTACAAGAAGGCTTTTGAGACACCCCAATACGCCCATTTCCAGTTTGGTCTGTCGATGGTCGAGCAGCAATTAGGGATGAAATGGCGCGAGGCACTCAACGGGCTGACGGAAGGGGGGGTCCATATCGCGATCGATGGTCCGACGCTGGGCACGGTGATGCTGGCGAAGGCTCGGGACGCGGCCATGCTGGAAAAAGCCAAAGAGACGCTTTTGCGGTTGGTGAGGGAAGACGCGTCGCGGAAAGGCGAGTCGGACCCGATTCGCGCCGTGGAATATCGCGGAGTGCAAGCTTACCGCATTCAAGATTCACGTTTTGCCACGGTCGGATCCTGGCTGGTCGTTACCAACAAGGACGACCTCGGCAAATCGATCCTTGACGCCTGGTTAGACGGCGGCAAGAGCCCCTTGTCGAAGGACGCGGATTTTGTGTCGTCACGCCGCGAAACGGCATCCGGCGACGCTCCGCTGTTCTGGACTTTTGTCCGCCTGCGGGCATTGCGGGATGCGGGAATCGCCAAGGAACTATTCCGAGGCAAGACCGATAATCCTCTGGCTGAGTTGCTCGCCGGCGGCATTATGTCGACGCTGCGCAACGCTCCCTACGCCAGCAGTGCTGTGTACGGCACGCGCGATCGGGTCCGCTGGACGTTGAATCTTCCCTACCAGCCGGAGTGGGTACCAGAGTCGCGGCATTTTTACCTGGGACCGACGGGCGAGGGCACGGCTTCGCTGACGCTCTCGACACCGTCGAGTATTCTCAGCCTGTCGACGTACCGGGACTTGAGCGGACTTTGGAACTCGTCATCGGACCTGTTCGAAGCCGACGTGAATGCCAAGATCGCTCAAGCCAACAGCCAGCTGACGACGCTGTTCGCCGGACGCGACTTCGGCCTGGACGTTCTGGCTTCGTTCCGTCCGGAAATGCAGCTCGTGATTGCTCGCCAGACATTCGAATCGCCGGAGTTGACGCCGGAAATCAAACTGCCGTCGCTGGCACTGGTGTTCCGTTTGAAGGACCCGGAAAAAACGCTGCGACAATGGAAGGTCACTTTTCAGAGTCTGATCGGATTCTTGAACGTTGTCGGTTCGATGAATGGCCAGCCGCCCCTGGAGCTCAACATGGAGACGGTCGACGGGGTTCAATTCGTCACCGCAGCGTATGTACCCAAGGAATCGAAGGAAAGCGAACCGGTTCCGATCAATTTTAATGCGTCGCCTTCTGTTTGCTTCATCAAGGATCTGTTTATCGTTTCCACGACGCGGCAATTGGCGCAGGAGCTGGCCCGCTCGGCGCGTGCTTCGGGGCCCAACGGCGCTGCCGCGGCGGAGAAAGCCAACACACGCCTGCAGGTGGATTTTGCCGTGCTGAAGCAGGCACTGGCGGACAATCTTCAGCATCTGGTTTCTCAGAACATGATTCAGAAAGGCCATGCCCGCAAGGATGCCGAAAAGGAAATCGGAACATTGCTGGAGATCCTGAACTCCGCAAGGGGATTCGGGGCACGGCTGGAGCGGCAGGCCGAGCAGCTTCAATTGAGCCTCGACCTGCAATTCGAACCATAGATGAGCAGTCTGCCGTGAACAGCAAATTCCATGAAATTGATCCGCGATGGGCGTGGCGCCGATACGAGCCGGGCGGGGAGTCGCCCTGGAACAAGCGGCGGGCGGCCCACTTGTTTCGACGCGCTGGGTTTGGCGCGGATACGGCCTTATTGAACGAAGCGATCTCCAGCTCGCCCGAAGAACTGATCGAACAACTGGTGGTGGGCGTCGACTCGTCTGCCTTCACCGGCCAGATGAATCAGATGATGCGGACCCTGGCAGCCGGGAATAATCCGCGCAATCTCGCGTCGGGCTGGTTGTACCGGATGCGGTACACGCCAAACCCGCTCCATGAGAAGATGGCGTTGTTCTGGCACGGTCATTTTGCCACCAGTGGCGCGAAGGTCGAACAGCCGGAATTATTGTTGAACCAGAACGAACTGTTTCGGCGACACGCGCTGGGCAATTTCGGGCAGTTGGTGCTGGCCATCGCGCGCGACCCGGCGATGCTGCTCTATCTCGATTCGGCGACGAATCGCAAATCGCATCCGAACGAGAATTTTGCCCGGGAGCTGCTGGAGCTGTTTTGCCTGGGGCTGGGAGCCTACAGCGAGCGTGACATTCAGGAATTGGCCCGTTGTTTCACCGGGTGGGAAGTCAATCAGGGAAAATTCCGCTTTAATCACTATCAGGCCGACACCGGCGTCAAATCGATTTTCGCAGAGCATGGCGGTTTCACGGGCGACGATGGAGTCCGCGTAGTTTTGGAGCAACCGGCGACGAGTCGCTTCATCGTACGCAAACTGCTGCGGTTCTTTGTCGCCGATGGCGACTTTCCCGAGGCACTGGTCGAGCCGCTCGCCGCGCAATTCCGTGCCGACGGACTGCAGCTGGCCGGCGTAATGCGGACGATTCTGGGCAGCGAGCTCTTCTTCTCTGAACAGGTGGCGGGACAAAAAGTGCGTTCGCCAGTCGAGTTCGGGATCGGACTGCTGTGCGGGCTCGACGCGACCGCCAATTTGAACATGTTGGCCGAGGAACTGGGCGCCCTCGGCCAGTCGCTTTACTTTCCGCCCAATGTCAAAGGCTGGGATGGTGGAAAGAGCTGGATTAACTCCGCTACGATTCTGGGCCGCGGCAACCTGGCGCGGCGGCTATTGACGAATTCCGAGACGCGTTTCGGCGGCAGGAAACTGCCGGAGTATCTTGCCGGGCAAGGCGTCGTGGAGGCGGAGGCCGGACTGAATCGGCTGTTGGAACTGTTCGTCGCGATCCCGATTCCGGACTCCAGCCACGCCCGGCTGCTGGAACTGGCTCGGCGAGGCGACGCTTGGGCGGACGTACTGCATGCGATTACAGTGTTGCCGGAGTTTCAGTTGAGCTGACCGAGTGGACGGTTGCGCGGGTCAAGTCATTTTGGTGCGGGAGTAAAGGCCATGAAAACACGCCGAGGGTTTCTGGCGACGTCGAGTTCGCTGGCATTACTTTCGTTCGCTGAATCCACGCCGGCATTTTTGATGCGAGCGGCGGCAGCCGGCGCGGCGTCCAACAGCGAGCGAGTGCTGGTGGTCGTGCAACTCTCGGGGGGCAACGACGGCTTGAACACCATCGTGCCGTACGGCAACGAGATCTATCGGCGCGCTCGGCCCAGCCTGGCGATCGGTGCGGATCAAGTGCTGAAGATCGACGGCGAACTCGGCTTTCATCCTTCGATGCGGGGTTTCGCCGATCAACTTGAGCAGGGCCGTCTGAGCCTGATTCAGGGTGTCGGATACGCCAACCCCAATCGATCGCATTTCGAGTCGATGGATATCTGGCATACGGCGCGCACCAGCCACCAGTCGCGATCGCTCGGTTGGCTGGGCCGCATGCTGGACGAGTTGCCACCCCACAGCGGGGACGCCCCGGCATTGCATTTCGGTGAAGAAGCGCAGCCGCTGGCGCTGGCCACACTCAAAACGCCGGTCTCGTCGGTGCGATCGCTGGAACGGTTTCGGCTCGACGTGGGTGGCCGCGCCGCCTTGCGACGCGCGATCCAGGAATCGGCGGAATCGGCACGCGGTTCGTCGAACGATCTGCTGTCGTTTATTCAGGCCAGCACGATCAACGCTTTGTCCGCCAGCGAGCGCGTCGAAGCCGCCGTTAAGAGCTATCGCGCTGCCGTCGACTATCCCGCCAGCGGCCTGGCGGAGAAGCTCAAGCTGATCGCCCAGCTGATCGACGCCGGTTTCCGCACCAAAGTCTTCTACGTTACGCTGGACGGATTCGATACGCATGCGACCCAGGCAGCCGCCCATGCGGGGTTGCTCGAACAACTCAGCAGCTCGATCTCGGCGTTCGTCAACGACCTGCACGCCCATCAGCAGCTCGATCGTGTTCTGCTGATTGCATTCAGCGAATTCGGGCGACGCGTTGCGGAGAATGCCAGCCAGGGAACCGATCACGGAGCGGCCGCGCCGATGTTCGTTGCCGGCAGCCACGTCCGCGCCGGACTGATCGGCAACCATCCGCGCCTTGACGATCTCGATGACGGTGACCCGAAATTCCATACCGATTTCCGCCGCATCTACGCCGAAATCCTCACGCGCTGGTTCCAACAGCCCGCCGACGAGATCCTCGGCGGACGCTACGAACCGATCGAATTTCTGAAAGCCGACATCGGCTGACACGAACCCGGCGGGCCAACGTTGTGCGGCCGCCAAAGACTCCTGACCCCCTGGCGTGGCGCAACAGCCTGGCGCTACATTGATGTACATTTGAAGATGCCTGGACGGGGGAGGATAGAGCTCTGGTGGAAACCAATTCGAGCGCCGATCCAGGGGTTTCTTTTTCCAAGTAGCGCCTTGAATTGAAACGCGGGGAGTCGTCTGCGACAATCATCCAATTGCCCGCAACTCCACCCGCCAAGGATCCTGCCGTGATGCGACTGTTGATTGCTATTGGTCTGGCCATCGTCTTGCTTGGGCCGAGCCGGCCCGTGGAATCGGCCGAAAAGGCCGTAAAAATCCCTGACGTCTGGCGCGGGATTCCTGACGGTGTGCTGGATGCCGGTCGGGGATACGCCTGGTATCGCTGCTGGTTCGAGCTGCCGGCCGATTGGCCGGTCGAAGGGACAGAGTTGTTTCTCGAGGCGGTGGACGACGCGCGGGAGGCATTCCTTGACGGTGAGCGGATCGCGGCGATCGGCCTGTTCCCGCCGGCCTATCGGAGCGGGCTGGGAGACGATGAGTTTTTTCCGGTTCCGGCCGGCCGCTTGCGTCCCGGCAACCGACACTTGCTGGCGATTCGCGTTTACTACGATCGCGACTGCCGCACCGGATTCAATGTCGCGCCGCCGGCGCTGTTCAGTGGTTCGCACGGTATCCGTTTCCAGGGTGACTGGCAGCTGCATGTGGGCGACAATGCCGACTGGGGCGCGGCGCGCGGCGCCGTCGAGCCGGCCCGCGAGTTGATCCGGACGGGAACGACGCCCGCCGCCGACCTGCGACGTTCGCTGAAAAAACTCGCCGATGAAGTCGGCCCGCTCTCGCCCCGCGACGCCCTCGCCCGAATGCAGGTCCCCGAGGACCTCGAACTGCAACTGGCGCTGTCGGAACCCCAGATCAGCCAGCCATTGTTCATGACTTTTGATCCGCGCGGCCGAATGTGGCTGGTGGAATACCGGCAGTATCCCAATCCGGCCGGATTGAGAATGGTCAGCCGCGACAAGTTCCTGCGAACCGTTTACGACAAGATCCCGCCCGCTCCTCCCGACCATTTTCCCGGCGCGGATAGGGTATCCATCCACGAGGATACGGATCAGGACGGCATCTACGACAAGCACACGACGTTTGTCGATGGTTTGAGCCTGGCAACGTCGGTGGCCGTCGACCATGACGGCGCATGGGTCTTGAATCCGCCCTACTTGCTGTTTTATCCCGATCGCAACCATGACGATGTTCCGGACGGCGATCCGCAAGTTCATCTGGAAGGGTTTGGCATCGAGGATTCCCATTCGATCGCCAACAGTCTTCGCTGGGGTCCGGACGGCTGGCTGTACGCGGCGCAGGGCAGCACGGTCAGCGCTGAAATCCGGCGTCCCGACGACCGGCGCAACGTCGTGCATTCGATGGGGCAGTTGATCTGGCGGTACCATCCGCAGTTGCGGCGCTACGAGATCTTCGCGGAAGGAGGCGGCAACACTTTCGGCGTGGAGATCGATGAAAAGGGCCGTTGCTTTTCCGGCCACAACGGCGGTGACACACGCGGTTTCCATTATGTCCAGGGCGGATATTCGCAGAAGGGGTTCGGCAAGCACGGGCCGTTATCGAACCCGTTTGCGTTCGGCTACTTCGCGCCGATGTCCCACCATGCGGTCCAACGATTCACGCACAATTTTGTGATCTACCAGGCGGACGCGCTGCCCGCGCAATACGCTGGACGGCTGTTTGGCGTCGGGCCGCTGCAAAGCCATGTGGTGATGAGCGACTTCATGGCGGATCGTTCGACGTTCAAGAGCAAAGATGTCGGACTGGCGATCTCCACCGCGGACACCTGGTTTCGGCCGGTCGACATCAAGGTCGGCCCGGACGGCGCGATTTATGTCGCCGATCTTTACGAGCAGCGGATCGATCACGCCAGTCATTACCAGGGGCGAGTCGACAAGGCATCCGGGCGCGTTTACCGCTTGCAGGCCAAGGGCGCGCGGCCGGCACCGACCGCGGACTGGACCAGGGCCGATGCAGCGCAGTTGATTCGTGCGTTGCGCGAGCGTAATCCGTGGGTGCGGCAGACCGCCGCGCGGCAGCTGGCGGTCCGCGACGACCCGACGCTCGATCAACAATTGCCACCGTTGCTCGCCGGTTCCACGCAGCCGGGGAGCCTGGAAGCGCTTTGGGCGCTGCATGGCCGTGGCCGGTTGAACGACGAGCTGCTGACGCTGGCGCTCGGCCACCCCGATGCCCAGGTACGCGTCTGGGCCGTGCGGCTGGCATGTGACGATGGCGAGATTTCCGCCGAGTTGCTCCGCCCGTTGCGGGACCTGGCGTACCGGGACCCGGACGTCGAGGTCCGCTGCCAGCTTGCCTGTTCCGCGCGGCGGCTTCCTGCGGAGCAGGGCCTGGCGCTGGTGCGTTCGCTGGCGGCGCGCGACGAGGATCAAAACGATCCCATGATCCCCTTGTTGTTGTGGTGGTGCCTGGAAGCGAACTCGGATCGAGCCCGACCGGCCGTCGTCGATTTCTGGAAAGAGCCGCAGCTCTGGCGGTTGCCGATCGTTCGCCAGCATCTGATCGGTCGGCAAATGCGGAGGTTCGCTCAGGCCGGTTCACGCGGCGATCTTCTGACTTGCGCGGAGTTACTCGGCCTGGCCCCCGACCCGGATTCGGCCCGGCTGGCAATGGCTGGATTTGAAGAGGCGTTTCAAAGGCGATCGCTGCGTGAAATTCCCGTCGAACTTGCACAAGCGATCGCC
>Ga0233425_10008836_pt1 | contig 13113 bp, 13 predicted proteins | sample Watercolumn_Towu_2_FD_181712 | JGI IMG/M metagenome (GOLD analysis project Ga0233425, IMG submission 181712) | Freshwater microbial communities from Lake Towuti, South Sulawesi, Indonesia - Watercolumn_Towuti2014_140_MG | ecosystem: Environmental > Aquatic > Freshwater > Lake | place...
GCGGCGATGAATTGATACTCGCCCTGATCGCCGTCGAGCACGGACGGGACAAGTGTGCGCGCGTACAGAAAAAAAACTCCGCACGCGAGCGCGAGCGCGACGATACAATCGCGATGGTGTTGAATGAGAGCGCGGGCGGAACCGGCAAAAAAATCACGCGTCAAGTTTGGCTCACGGTGAAGAGATAGACCTTCCAGATCTTCAACACCTGGAAGGTTTTTATTCGCGTTCGCGATACGCTTTGCGCGGGGCGCGCGCGGCGGAATCGTTTTTCGCTTGCGCGCGCCGATGCGTCATTCGAAAACTCGGCGCGAGAATTTCGTTGACCGAACTGCGCGCGAGATCGTAAATGCGCGATTGGATGCGCGGATCAATCTGCGCTTCGCGATGAATCGTCAAAATCGTCGGCAGGCGCGCGATGTAGCGAAAATCAATGATCTGAAATAATTTTTCGCGCGCCCACGACGTTGCGTTTTCGGTGCCGAGATCATCCAGCACGAGGTACGGCGCGGCGCGCGTTTCTTCGAACCGTTGATCGAGCGAGACTGTACTGCCGGTTGCGAACGTCGCGCGCAAATGGTCGAGCAAATCCGCGACGACGACGAATTGCACGGTGTGCCCCTGGTGCGCGAGCGTGTTCGCAATCGCGGCGGCGAGATGCGTTTTGCCGCAACCGTAATCGCCGGTGAAAACGATGAATCCTTGCGGACGATGCGCGTAATCTTCTGCAATGTGCACGATCTTGCGAAGGTTCGCGCGTTCTTCGCCTTTCAACTCATCGCCGCGCAAATCGAAATTATTGAACGTCATATCCGCGTACAAACTCAAATTCGAAACGCTCACACGCGCGCTATCAATTCCACCCTGCCGAAAATCCGGCGCGAGAATCGTAACGATGGAACACAACCCGGCATCGCCGAGCCGCGAACGAATGCGCGGCTCGATTTCTTCGAGTTCGCGATTCATCGTAATCACGGTCGGTAATTGCGCGTTGTAGCGATGGTTGAGCAGTTGAAAAATTTTTTCTTGCGCCCAGGGCGTCGTGCTTTGCGATCCCAGATCGTCGAGAATGAGGAACGGCGCGTTGCGAATGTTTTCAAAGCGTTCGTCGTACGAGACGCGGCTCGTCGGCGCGAAGGTCGCGCGCAAATGGTCGAGCAAATCCGGGACGACGACGAAGAGCGACGATTCGCCGCGCGCAATACATTCGTTCGCGATCGCCGCGGCGAGATGCGTTTTGCCGCAACCGTACCCGCCCTTGAGCAACAGCCAGCCGCCCGGTGCGCGTGCGAATTGTTGCGTGCGCTCGAACGCGTCGCGTAAATTTTTGCGCTTGTCCGGGTTCAAGCCGATGCCTTCCGCGCGAAATGTCGCAAACGTCATTTGCGTCAAATGCGTCAAGCCGCTCGTCTGGCGCAAATCATCGAGCGTGGCTTGTTGCGTCTCGCGCAATTTACATTCGCATGGAATCGCCTGCCCAAAGTCCGGGTGATCCACCGGCACATCGCGGCGCAACCATCCTGCACCGTGACAAATCGGGCACACCGCGCGCGCGGTCTCAACGAGTGATGTGCTTGTCGTATTCATCGCCCCACCAGCGTTTGCGTTTTTTCGAGTCGCGTCCTTCATCTCGCCAACGTTTCAAAATCGCGTGAATGTATTTCCAATTCCGTTTGTTGTACTCGACCGAAATTTTGAATGCTTCGGCGATCCACTCTGCCGGGTATTGCGCTTCGGCTTCTTTCAATTCGTCCGCGAGCATCGGCGTCAACATTCCGATATTTTGTTCGTATAACGAAAAAATGTTGGCACGTTGCACCGGCATCGCTTCGCGCGAGCGCGATTTGTCGCGCGGCGTATCCATTTTTTCGAACGCGCGCCGTCCCGATTCGGTGTTCAAAAAATACGCGTCGCTCGCGTCGCGATGCAACAGCACGCCGCGTTCGACTGCGGCGTTCAACGCGCGCGCGAGTACGTCTTCCGAATTTTCGCCGGTCGTCGCGAGCGATTGCATCAATGTTGCATCGCCGCGCAGTTCGTTCGCGGTAACAGATTGCGCGCGCTGTTTGGGTCGCGCGATCAGCCAAATGATGTGCAAGACAACTTTGAGTTCCGCGAGATCATCAATCGCCGGAAGCAATTCGCTGAAAAATAAATTCGGCAATGGCGTTACCGCGAGTTTGCCGTCGGGAAAGCCGGAGAATTTTTTCATTGGTTCAATACGCGTCGCCGTGCCGCGAATCCACGAGCAGGTTGCCGAACTTGGCTTGCTCGTCAATGAACAGCAATTGCAAATCTTTGGTCGGACCGTGCCGATGCTTGGCGACGATAATCTCCGCGATATTTTCCGGGTACGGTTTGTTCGGATGTTTGGCTTGCCATTTTTCGAGCGTTGGATAGTACGTCTTTTCGCGGAAAATAAAAACGACGACGTCCGCATCTTGCTCGATGCTATTGTGGACGATGAAATCATTCGCGACAAAATTGTGCAAGCCCGGCACGGTCGCGTCAAAAACATCTTCCTCGCCCTGCTCGGTGATCGCGACGATTTCATCCCAGTAAATATCCGAAGTTGCCAACGCTTCCAAACGCGCATCGGGCAACGTGTTGATGATGTGATTCAATCGTGTTCGACTGATGCCTTGCTTGCGTCGGTTTGTGCCATCGTGCGCCCATCCAAGACGATGATGCAATTCGCGCAAACTCCGCCCACGCGCGGCACGCGCAGACTCGACAATTTCCCAAACTTGTTTTGGCACAACATCGTAATTGGGGTTCGCCGGAATGTTCGCGAGTACGGATTGCGCTTCGCGCGCAAATTTTTCTTTCGCGCCAAAAACACCGATGGCGTCGAGGAATTTGAATTGATCGTCGCGACCTTGTATGTGCAAATGAAATGTGGGACGGTAGCCGGTTTTTCGATTGATCCAAATCGTACTTTGAATTTCAAATCGTAACAAGAGGTGTTGAACCTGCTCAACCAACGTCCGGCTTGTGGACGCGTAAAAGATGACGAATCCGCGCCCGCTTGATGCGCGGCTGATATTTCCATCGGTTGCCCAAAGGTGGCGCAAGAAGAGCGCGGCTTGAGCATCGGCTAATTTGAAAATTGGCGCGGGAATAATTTTTTCCGGTAAACGCTGACCGTAAATCCCCAAATCTTGAAACCACTCTGCAATTGGATTGTGGCGACCATGTGTCAAGTGTTGATTCGCCGTTAAATAAATGTGATGCCAATTTTCTTGTTTGACCCAACGCGGTGTAACATCAAACTCGCGCGCCGCGGCAGTGGCAACCGCATCCAAACAGATTTGATCGGAATTGGTATAATGCAATGGTTGACGCGCGACATAACAACCATCGCCAATCAAATGCGCGAGCAAAATCAAACGATTATCAGAAAGATCGGTGGGCTGGCTGGGAACATTTGGCAACCCACGCGGCAAAGCAATCCGATCACCGACGCGTAAAGAATCGAGACGCGTCCATCCCGTGAGTCGGTAAAATGGATGGTTCGCGGATGCGCGAATGGATCGCCCGGTGCGCGTTCGCAATTCATACACGCGTTTGCGCCCGCTTGCGAATGCACGCGTCATTGTCGCCTGGCACACGCGCAAATTTTCATCCATCGCCAACACCGGAATCGCTTCACCGCGCGCGACGAGATCGCGCAGAGAAATTCGTTCGCCAGTGTCCGCGCGCAGAATCAGCGTTTCGCCGGTGAGACAGCCACTTTCGCGCAAATCCGCCAACTGCGGACGATGATCGTCGCGCGATTCGACCGCGCGTGATAGTTGCGACAGCGCGATCACCGGCACGTTCAACTCGCGCGCCAACTCTTTCAACTGGCGCGATATTTGCGACACCTCTTGCACGCGATTTTGGATGTTGCCGCGCACCGTCATCAATTGCAAATAATCAATGATGAGCAGATCAATTCCAAACTCGGATTGCAAGCGGCGCGCTTTGGCGCGAATTTCAATCGGCGTGAGCGCGGCGCTATCGTCAATAAAAATGTTCGTTTCCGAAAGTTCGCCGGTCGCCTGCACAAGTTTGGGATAATCGTCGTCGGTGATTCTGCCGAGTCGGAGCGATTGCGAATCAATCACCGCCATACTTGACACGAGGCGTTGCACCAATTGTTCCGCGGACATTTCGAGCGAAAAGAGCGCGACGCGTTTGTGATAATCGCGCGCGGCGTTTTGCATCAACGACAACGCGAACGAAGTTTTGCCGGAACCAGGTCGCCCGGCGATGATGATTAAATCGGAGGGTTGAAAACCGCCGAGCAATTTATCGAGATCGGTAAAACCGCTCGGTACACCCAGGATTTCGCCCTGGTGTTTTTGAACGTAATCGAGATGATCGAGGAAACGATCCACCGCGACGCGAATCGGAATGAGATCGCGACTCATGCGGCGTTGCGCGACCGCGAAGATGGATTCTTCCGCGCGATCAATCAGCGTCTCGATATCTTCACTGCCGTCGTACGCCATCCCCGCGATTTCGCCCGCGGCGGAAATCAATTTGCGTTGCGTCGAAACTTGTTCGACCAGACGCGCGTAATGTTCGACGTGCACCGCGGTCGGCACCGCGTTGATGAGCGCGGTGATGTACGCCGCGCCACCCGCGTCGTTCAACTTGCCGCGCCGGTCGAGTTCCGCGACGACGCTCAAAAAATCAATCGGCTCGCGGCGTTCGTGCAGAGCGAGCGTCGCTTCAAAAATCCATGTGTGCTTTTCAAGATAAAAATCTTCGGCGCGCACAATCGGCGCGATCTTGATGATCGCGTCCGGGTCAATCAACAAACCGCCCAGCACGGCTTGCTCGGCGTCGAGATTGTGGGGAATGAGTTTGTCGGGAGTTTGCGGCGCGCGCGTTTCCAAGTGCAACCTTTGGCGATTCTAATTGAGCAGAGCGAAAAAATCTTCGCGAGTGGAAATTGGATGTTGGACGTTGGACGACCTTCCAACTTCCAATGTCTAACCTCCAACATCTATCAATGGCGATTGCTTCGCTTCGCTCGCAATGACATTCAAGACAAGATAATTCCCGACATCTTGCGGTGCCGGGAATTGGAACGAGGTCAATCTTCTTTCGGGGCTGAGCCGCTTTTGCCCAGACCATCCAGGTCGAGGTCTTCGATCAAATCGCGAAACGCGTCGAGTTGTTCGTCTTCCGCTTCGGCCGGAATTTCGGATTGACTCGCGCGAATGGATGCCTTGTTCATCACTTGATCGGACACATAGATCGGCACTTCTAAACGCACCGCGAGCGCAATCGCATCGCTTGGGCGCGCGTCCAATTCGACCTGGCGTTTGTTCACGTCCATCACGATCCGCGCGTAAAACGTGTCTTCGCGCAAATCGGCAACGATGATGCGGTCAACCTTGCCGCCGACCGCGGCGATCGTCGCCTTGAGTAAATCGTGTGTGAGCGGGCGACCCGGTTGGGTTTTTTGCAGAGCGATGTTGATCGCTTCGGCTTCAAACGGTCCGATCCAAATCGGCAAAAAGCGTTCGTCATCGTCTTTGAGCACGACGATGCGATGCGGCGAAACGAGACTGACACGAATGCTATCTATCGAAACGGAAATCAATTCGACTTGCATTGTTCCCTCCGGCGCGAAACGCGCGCCGCGTGTGGTTGAATGTGCGCGCATTATACCACAACCGGAAAAAAGATAAAAGACGCGCTCCGATTATTTTCGCAATGTCAGATTTCTCCTTTTGCCACAAAAGAACACAAAGGACGCAAAGGAAAAAATGATTTTCTTTGTGATCTTTGTGTTCTTTCGTGGCAGATTTGACTGTGCGATATTATTTCCGTTTTGGCAACACACGCACCGGCACGCCGATGGCAATGTGCAACGAGGTTGCCGCGTGCACATCGCGCGTCGCGATTTCAAGATGCCCGCTTGAGCTGATCAACGCGATCAGTTCGCCTGGCGCGCCATCGGCGTACGTCGCGCGCAGGTCGCGAATGACGCGTCCCGCGATTTCGATTTCCGCGCGCTCGAATCCCGCGAGCATTTCCGCCGCGATGTTCGTGATCGCGTTGCCGAACCGATCAATGTGCACCACCTTGCCATTGAGCGCGCCATTCGCATCGCGCGTCGGCATCGCGATTGCAAGCCGCATCCAATCGTCAATCGGATCACCAAGCGCGGCGAGTGGGATGCCGCGCGAGAGATGCGCCGCAACCGGCGCGAAAATATCGCGACCGTGAAAGGTGTGCGAGACGCGCGGCAGAAAAAATTGTGGGCGATTGAGATGCACGGTGAAAATTTTTGATTGTTGATTTTCGATTTTCGATTGTTCTGCCGCGTCCGGATTTTGACCGGACACCAGGAATTTTGAATTGGCGAATGTGAGCACGCCATTGTCTGGCGCGATGAAAAATGTTTCGCCGATTTGCATCGCGATGGCGCGGCGCGCACTCCCGACGCCGGGATCAACGACGACGACGTGAATCGCGTTTGCCGGAAAAAATCGAAACGCGCTCGCAAACAAAAACGCGCCCTGCTCGATATTTTGCGGCGCGATATCGTGCGTGATGTCAACAATAGTCGCGTCGGGATTGATGCTGAGGATCACGCCCTTCATCGCGCCGACGAAACCATCGGACAAACCGAAATCGGTGGTAAGCGTGATGATGCGATTCACTCGATCTCCTCCCGATAAAATCCCCACATTCGTTCCGGCAACAATCGCCCAATCGCGATCATCACTTGACGCACCGCTTCGCGATCACGTTGCTCGCGCGATAAATCGCGCGGGACGCGTAGATGAAACGGCGCGCCAAAATTCGCGATGAGCGATTCTTCTTCGTACAATCCGACCGGCAAAATCGGAAGCGTGTCGTGCGTGAGCAAAAGCAAAAACAAGCCCGCGCCGCTTGGCGGCTCGCACAACGCGAGGTTCGCGCCGGTGTTGCCCTCCGGCGCGAGCCCGATCAGTTCGGGCGATGCGCCGCGCGTGCGCGCGAGAATTTTGCGTATGTCCGGTGCGGCTTGACCGCGATATTCCGCGACGACCGGTGGCAACGTCAAAATTCCGTACGCGCGCGCGATCTGCCCGAAGAAAAATCGCGTCAACGGTTGCTTGACCCAGCGACCGAATCCGCGCGGATACCACCACTCGCGCGCCATCACAAAACGCATTTCGCGCGGTGTGCGCGCGCGCCGCGCGCTGATCGCGGTCGTCATCAACGCGACGCCCCACCACGCGCCGAGACCAGGTCGGTCGTAATGATTCACCGCAAGCACGAACGGCGATTCCGTCGGAATGTTTTCGATGTTGAGAGCGCGCGCCGGCGGATGCGCGCCTTGCAACAGTAACGCGCCATCGTGGGTGATCGAAGCACGAATCCCCAGAATGGCGCGCGTGAATGGAACGAGCAATCGCGGAATCGAGTGCGTGTAACGCGGAGTCATTTCGTCAACTGATACGCGCGCCACATTCGTTGCACGGCGGTTACGTTCGCAAAAATCGCGAGCAATGCCAGAACGATCCACAACGGCGCATCGCCAAAAAACGCGGTCAAGATCAAACCGATGACGAGCAACGCGATCCGTTCAAAGCGCGTGAGCAAACCTTCTTTCATTTGCAAGCCGAGACCTTCGGCGCGCGCGCGCGCGTAACTCACCATCAACGATCCCAGGAGCGCGAAATAAATGATGTACGCGACGAACGTTACACCGTTTTGCAAATAGTAAAACATAATTCCAAAAAACAACGCGCCTTCGGCGAAACGATCCGTCGTCGAATCGAGGAACGCGCCGAACTTGGTCGCGCGATTCGTCAGCCGCGCGAGCGTGCCGTCGAGCGCGTCGAGAATCCCGGACGCGATGATCAACACTCCACCGAGCGCGAACCAGCCCATTGCCAACACGACGCCGATGCCGCACATCGCGAAAAATCCGATCAGCGTCAACGCGTTCGGCGTGATGCCGATTTTATCCAAGCCGCGCGCAATCGCGTCGAGATATGCTTGAACTTTTTGGCGTAGTACATTGCTTAACAAAGTGGCTCCTAATTTTTCCACTGACGCGCTTTGCGAGGAACACAGGAAAAAGGAATTTGTCCGTGTTCTTCGCAAAGCGTGTTAGTGAAAATTTTTGATTGTGATTCTGTCGCGCGATCAACGAATCAACCATCCAACTATCCAACTATTAAACTCAATGCGCTCACATCCACCGTGCTCGCCGCGCCATCGCTGACCATTTCCGCGACGCACGCGCCAATCGCGGGAGCAAGCGCGAAGCCGTTCGCGCCAAAACCCGCGGCGACGATCAACCCGGCAATGCCCGGCACGCGGCTGATAATCGGGCGCGCGCGGGTAGTGCGATCGTAAACACCGGTGTGACCGCGCACAAAGCGCGCGTTCGCCATTGCCGGGAGACGCGTCGCGATGCGCGCGCGTAAATCCGCGACGAAATCCTGGGACACGGTTTCGTCGAAATGGTCCGGGTTGACCAGATCGAGTTCTTCGTCCAACAATCCGGCGTAGGTCAATCCAAAGGTGTGCGGGCGAAAATACGCGCCGGTCGTCAAATCCACAAACGCGCAATGTCCTTTTTTCAATTCTGCCGGGCGATCAAAAAACGCGACCTGAACACGCGCCGGTTCAATTCCGATTTCGATTCCGCGCGGCTTGAGCAAACGATCCGACCACGCGCCGGTCATCACGACGACGTTCATCGTTTCGATCATCCCGGTTGTCGTCTCGACGCCGGTTACACGATGGTGCTCGACACGAATATTTTTGACGAGCGTGCCAGTCCGAAATTCCGCGCCCCACTCTTTCGCGCGATTCGCAAATGCTTGCGTCGTCGCGAGCGGATCGCAATACCCCGCGTCCGGTTCGTATGCCGCGAACGCAACATCGTCTACGCGCGCGTGCGGTTGCAGGGCGCGCAATTCGTCCGGCGTGATCACGCGCGCGGAGATTCGCAAGTCAGAGACTTGCACCACATCGGCGATCACCACCGCGCCGGTTTTGACGAACGCGCAATCGCCGCCGACGATGTTTTTCCAATCGCGAAAATAATTCAAACTCGTGCGCGCGAGTTGCGTTTCAGTTTCATACGGAAACGCGCCGCGCACCAACCCGCCACTGCGCTTGGTCATCCCGGAGCCAATCGCGCCTTTTTCGACGACGACGACACGCGCGCCGAGCGGTCGCGCGCGTTCGCTGATGCGCGCGCCGCGCGCGAGATGAAACGCCGCGCTCGCGCCCATCACGCCCGCGCCAATAATCACAATGTCCGCGAAACGATTCATTCCGTCGCCCCCTCCGCGTGCTTGGGTCGCCACGTCCACCAGCGGCGCGCGCGCGCCATTTGCCGTTTCGTCGCCGACGATTTTATTTTCGACGCGCGCGGTTGCGCGGCGATAACCTGGTCGTAATAATCCAACACGCGTTGCGCGATGATGCTCCAATCGTACTGCGCCGCGGTGGATTTGCCGCGTGCGCTCATCCGCGCGCGCCGCGCCGGGTCGCGCAATAATTCGACGAGTGCGTGAGCGAGCGCGCGTTCATCGCCAGGCGGCACCAGCAATCCTTCAACGTCGTCGCTCAACACGGTGCGATAGCCGGCAATATCGCTCGCGATAATCGGCAGTCCCGCCGCCATCGCCTCGAGCAGAACGATGCCGAAACTTTCAAAGCCGGTCGAGGGCGCGCAAAAAATCGTGCCAGAGCGAAAATAGCGCGGCAATTCTTCCGGCGAAACGTAACCGACAAAATGGACGCCGCGTAATTTATGCGCGCGCGCGTACCGCACGAACGGCGCTTTGTCTTTTTCATCGAACGCGCCGGTAACAATCAAGCGCGCGTTCGGAATCGTTTGCTTAATGATTGGAAACGCGCGCAAGAGATGCCGAAATCCTTTGCGCTTGTCCAAGCGTCCGACAAACAAGATGTTGGGACGACCATCGTTGAAACGATCGATGGGTGTGATCGTCGGCGCGGAAAAACGCGCGCAATCTACGCCGTTGGGGATGAGCGTGTAATCGCCGGGAAAGTATTGTGTAATGTAATCGCGCACGGCTTCGGAAACGAAAATGCGTCCGTGCAAACGATTGAACCCGCGTTTGATCAAACGTTTCGCCATGCCGTACACCGGATTCGTTTCGCGATACGCGTGGAACGTGCCGATGTTGATCGCGCGCGATTGGAGCAACGCGAACGGCGAGAGGAGCGGCGCGCCCGGCTCGTGAACGTGAACGACATCGAAATTTTCCGCCTCGAGAATTTCTTTGACGCGACTGTAGACGCGCGGCGAGTACGTAATGCGGACGTTCGACCCGCTAAACGGAAACGCCGCGACCGCGCCGCTCACTTTGATGACGTGATCGCCGAGTTCGTCCTCGTCTTCGGTGGACGCGGCGATGATGCGCGTGTCGTGTCCACGCGCGCGAAAATGTTTGTCGAGGTGCGTGATGTGTTCCGTCACCCCGCCGGGATACGGATAATCGTACGGAGTTACCAACGCGATTTTCATTGGGAATTTTTGATCCGCGAATTACGCGAATGGACGCGAATAAAATTCATCCGCGGACTCGGACATTCTTTGAATTCCAAAAATATGGTTTGTAGCTTGGCATGGACACAATCCTCGCCCACGTTATTTTTGCATTCATTAACTCGGCGAATATTTGCTTATCCGCGCCAGACCATACAGCAGGGCCTGGAATTACAAGGCGTTTATTTTCACCAACTAACGCGATTGTATCAAACGCTGGCGTTATCAACACTTGCTTTACTTCAGCCCATTGCATTCTGTACTTTCCGAAAAGCGAATAAAGTGTGATAACATTTGGATCAACTTCAATGCTAACAGCCGTACACAAAACAACCAATAATCCAAGTATAGCAAATACACCAGCGCTCATTAAAGCAACAACTTGATTTACCAGGGAAAGCAAATACGCCACGATTATGGCGATTCCAACTCCAAGACAAAGCCAGCCAATTATTTTCACAAACTCGGCGTATTTAACAACAAGTGGTCGCTCCAATTGATCCAAGAAAGATTGAGTTTCGATTTGCCATCGCACGGCTTCTCAAAAGTCACTTGACAGGCGATTGAAATCGCGTCAACCCATAGCCAAAGCGACCTACGTCGCTTGAATTCAGCCGACGACAGTCGGCTTTGCCTTGCGTTGCCGCGAATTTATTCGCCCGAACGCGACTTTTGAGAAGCCGTGTTTGCCATCGTTTGAAACTTGACAAAGTTTGATAAGCATTTTCTTCAAACGCGCTTGGCGCGGCGTATGACTTGATCTGTTCCCACAGTTTTTGCGCGTGAAAATATTTCAACGGTATCAAAAAGGAATTTGTGTCCGTGCTGATGAAAATTTGTTTAGGCGAATTATCGTCTCGCTGAATTGCTTTAACATCAGACCAACGCATTTCGAAAATTGTTTTGGTATCTCGCCCCGAAATTCCGGTTGCAGAAATGGTTATCTGAATAGCCAAAGCTTCGCGGATTTCGTTCAAGAATTGAGGTAAAGCAATAACGAGAACGGCTCCGGCAATAATCACAACGTACATTGGTTTCACAACCGGAATCATTCCAAAGATTGCAACAAGGAAAAGGAGAACTTCCCCTGCCTTGCCAATCCAAAAAGTTGTTTTAGGACGGAAGGTTTCAGACATCAAGTTACCTCGACTATCGCATCGCGCAAATTTTGTATTTGCGATGATTGGGTTTCTCGATTTATTTGACGAACGATTCCGGCATCTGCACCGCAACCACCTCGCCGCGCGCGCACACAACACCATTCGCGCTTAACGCGACTTGGACGATCACCTTGCGCCCCTTGATCTCTTTCACGGTCGCGCGCAGTTCGAGCAGTGTATCGATCGGCGTCGGTTTCAAATAGTCAACGTGCAACGACGCGGTGACGAATCGAAATGCCGGCTCGGTGTCCATCGCGCGCTGTTCCGCGCGATACATCGCGGCGGCGGCAGTGCCGGTGCCGTGGCAATCCATCAACGATGCGATCATTCCGCCGTACACATAACCTGGGATCGCGGTGTGATACGCGCGCGGTTGAAAATGGCACACGCTCTCGTCGCCGTCCCAATAACTTTGGATCTGATACCCTTGATCGTTCAACCGCCCGCATCCGTAACAATGTGCGAGATTGTCCGGGTAAAAATCTTGAAATGCTTTTTGCGTCATCACAAATCTCTCAATCTCTCAATCGCTTCACCGCGCGCCGAATATGCTTCGCCGGTAATTTCACCAAACTTTGCACCATTTGCGCGGGACCGACGCGCGCGAGATATTGCATTTCTGCGCGCGTCCAATAGTGCCCGGCGACGGTTGTTGTTTTTTCTTTGAGCGCGCGCAGTAAATCATCCGCGCTCGTGCCGGGATAAATCGTCATCGCGGTTCCAATCGTCGGCAGAAAATGCGAATCGCTTCCGCCGGTTTCCGCGAGTTGCAACACACGCACGTTCAACGCGCGCGCTTGCTTCGCGACGACCCAGCCCGCGAGCGATGGGTTGAGCGTTTCAAATCCGTCGAAATAAATTTCGTCGTGCGGGTTGCGATGAATTCGCAGTAACCCGTTGCGCCCAATCGAACGAATCATCCACGACATCGGATGCGGTGCGATCACGATGCCGCCTTGCTCATGAATCTGCGCGATCGTTTTGTCGAGTCCCATCAACGAGCGCACCGGCTTGTCGAGTCCGAGCGCGAGCAAGTGCCCTTCGATGGTCGTGATCTCCATCCCGGTCAAAACCTGGAAACGAAAATTGCGCCGCGCCGCGAGATTGCGCGCCTCGTCCGCGCCGTCGAACATGTCGTGATCCGTGATCGCGATCAGATCGAGATCGGTTTCGTTCTCGACAAACTCAAACACTTGCGCGACGGTCGCCATTCCGTCGCTGTGTGTCGTGTGAATGTGAATATCGGCTTTACCCATAATTAGTTCGATAGTGCGATAGTCCAATAGTGCAATAGTTGGCGCGCAACTAACGCACTATCGCACGATTGCACTATTGCACCCAAATCCGGTGAAACATCACCCATTGCTCCGGGTGTTGTCCGATCCATTTTTCCATCACGCGCGCGATTTGTTCGACGCCGGCGCG
>Ga0233425_10008837_pt1 | contig 13111 bp, 11 predicted proteins | sample Watercolumn_Towu_2_FD_181712 | JGI IMG/M metagenome (GOLD analysis project Ga0233425, IMG submission 181712) | Freshwater microbial communities from Lake Towuti, South Sulawesi, Indonesia - Watercolumn_Towuti2014_140_MG | ecosystem: Environmental > Aquatic > Freshwater > Lake | place...
AGAATTGCCGCGACTGCGCACTTTGATCATCCATGGTCGCAACCCTCAGCAGGCCCAGGCGGTTCGAAAAATCCTTGGGGTTGGTGAGTTGCAACGCGGCCCCCTCAGTCCTGGGGCTGGGGTATCGGTGCTACTGGGTAAAGATTGGCGCCATGGAAAGCCCTAAGTGAGATCCAACTCCAATAGGCGCTGACGCAACAGAACAGCAAGGGGTGCCTGGAGGGCTAATGCCTGCCGATCCCCGGGCTGCCAATGGCCAAGCCAGGGCAAAGCCTCAGACCTTCGCAGCTGCGGTTCCCATTCCCCTCCCACCTGTAATAGCCCCAGCAAAGGCACACCAGCCTGGGTTAAGAGGGCCTGATGCAGAGCTGCTTCGGGGCGGAGGCGGGGCCCTCCAGGTAAAACCAGCAGAGTTGGCAGCCGATGGGCAGCAAACCTATCAACCCAATCAACCAATTCAAGTTCATCTGGCAATACCCAAAGCCGTTCTTCCCCGGGTTGGAGCTGGGGCTCTGGCGCGGTTTTGTTCAACCAGCGCAAGGGGCCCCAACCCATCGATCCACAGGCCCAAGCGAAGGGAGCCACCGTTGCGCTGGCATGGGGAGCGCAAAGCAAAAGCAAATTCATAGGGGGCGGAATCGGGGGCTCGCTTCTACGATCAGGGTTAATCATCACAATCACAGCCCCCAGCGCCGTGACGAGATTTTTGGCCACTGAACGCAGCTCCACCAGCATCCATCCCGGTGATGGCAACCGATTGCGGCTGTTTAGCGGCAACGCCAACCCGGCCTTGGCAAATGAAATCGCTGCCTATTTGGGTATACCGGATGGTCCGAGGGTGAGCAAGAGCTTTGCTGATGGGGAGATCTACATCCAGATCCAGGAATCTATCCGCGGTTGTGACGTGTTCCTGGTGCAACCCACCTGTACACCGGTTAATGATCATTTGATGGAACTTTTGATCATGGTGGATGCCTGCCGTCGGGCATCAGCTCGGCAGATCACTGCGGTGGTGCCTTACTACGGATATGCCAGAGCTGATCGCAAAACGGCGGGCCGGGAGTCGATCGCAGCAAAATTAGTGGCAAACCTATTGCTGGCATCTGGGGTAAATCGGGTGCTGGCAATGGATCTTCATTCCGCCCAGATTCAGGGCTATTTCGACATACCTTGCGACCATATTTATGGTGCCCCCGTGTTAGTGGACTATCTCGCCACCCGAGATCTCGGTGAAGTAGTGGTGGTATCTCCAGATGTAGGTGGTGTTGCCAGGGCAAGGGCATTTGCTAAACGCATGGATGATGCCCCCCTAGCAATCATCGATAAACGACGCTCGTCTCATAACGTGGCTGAGAGCCTCACCGTTATCGGTGATGTGAAGGGAAAAACCGCCGTTTTGGTAGACGACATGATCGATACTGGTGGAACCATTTCCAAAGGCGCCAAACTATTGCAGCAAAGGGGGGCGGAACGGGTGATTGCCTGTGCCACCCATGCGGTTTTTTCCCCGCCAGCCTTGGAACGCCTCTCGGAACCAGGCCTATTTGAGGAGGTTTTAGTAACAAACAGCATTCCAATTCCTCCAGATCAACGCTTTCCCCAACTGCAGGTGTTGTCAGTTGCAAACATGCTTGGTGAAGCGATTTGGCGAATACATGAAGAAAGTTCTGTGAGCTCGATGTTTCGCTAAATAAAAATGAACACATTTAAATCTTTAGCAAATATATTATTTCCTTTAACGATCGCTGCTTGCTTTCAAGTACTTAACCCCGCTGCCGCCAATGCCAATCGAGTTGGGGTTTGGCTTACAAATACCCCAAGCCTGCTCTACTACGACGCCGACCGCATCGATCGGGCCGTGAATGAATTAGCAGATGCAGGCTTCAACACCCTTTATCCAAATGTATGGAGCCGTGGTACCACCTTTCACCGTTCCAGATGGGCACCGATGGAACCGGAATTAGCGCAACGCTCCCCTGATTTAGATCCGATTTGCAGAATCACGGCCATGGCCCATAAAAGGGGATTGCAAGTGATTCCCTGGTATGAATACGGCCTAATGGAACCAGGTGATGCGGATGTTGTTAAACTAAATCCGGATTGGATTTTAAAAAAACAAGATGGATCCCCTTACTACGCAATGCATGGCGCAAATTTACAAACCTCGCCATTAAAGGATTTAAGAGTTTGGTTAAATCCTGCCCATCCGGGCGTCAGGAAAAGATTTATCGGCCTCATCACCGAAATTATTGAGAGATGCAAAGTTGATGGCGTGCAACTAGATGATCACTTTGCCTGGCCAGTAGACCTTGGCTACGATTCATACACAAGCGCCCTATATAAACACGAAACAGGATTAGAACCGCCCTCTGATTATACAAATCGCGCCTGGATGACATGGCGTAGACATAAATTAACTGAGCTGTTAATTGAGCTTCGCCAGGCACTTCAACGCAGCAATGGAAATGGTCGCATCAGCCTTTCCCCTGGTCCATTTAGATTTGCCTACAACAAATGGCTTCAGGACTGGGAGATTTGGTCGGTGCGGCGATTGGTGGATGAATTAGTAATCCAAAACTACGCCTACTCAGTGCGAGGATTTGAGCAAGATTTAAATCAACCCGCTTTAGATAGAGCTCGTAGTTGGGGGATTCCGATAAATATCGGTGTTCTCGCTGGATTTGGTGGGCGCAGCACTGATCTAAATACACTACGCAAAAAGATTCAACTTTCTGCCGAGCGCGGTTTTGGGGTTATCTATTTTTATTGGGAGGGGCTTTGGGGCCAGCATGCTGGCAAGGAAAGCCCGGACTTGCGCAAATCAATCTTTAACCAAATTCACCGCAGCCTGTACCCAGATCCTTTCCCCAATTCAAATAATTTACGCTCAATTCGTTAATCATAATTTTAAACTCCTAAACATTGGCGAACAACTTCTTGGCTATTTGCTGAGTTTAAACGTTGCAGCATCCAATTCAAACTTTCCACCATCTGTTCTCGCCTTTGTGGAGCATAATTTTGCCAAGCCATAAATAACTTTAAAAATCGGGAAGCAGCAATCGGATTACGTTGATCTAATGCCACTATTTGTTTAGCTAACCAACGGTAACCGCTGCCATCAGGGCGATGAAAGGACTGGGCACAGCGGGCAAATCCCCCCAACACAGCCCGCAAACTATTTGGGGCTTGGTAATCAAACCTGGGATGTTCTAAAAGCGCTTCCGCCCTAGCGATTGGATCACCAAAAGGGGTGGAAGCCTCAAGGGCAAACCAATTATCGAGAATCACAGGCCGCTCTTGCCAACGGGCCTGGAATGCTTCCATCGCCCAGGTGCGCTCTTGGCAATCCCAGGGTTGTAAAGCAAAGAGGGCGCTGCGAGCAAGATCCATAGAGGGGCCATCAACCCAATGAGCAAATGGCAAATCCCCCTCTTGATGGTTACTTGCGAAAAGCCAACTCCAAGCCATCCCCAACAATTGCCGTTCCCCTACCCCTTGGGGCCAGGGCTGCAACACAACTGGCCCTAAGCGGTCACAGAGTTGGCGTAATTCAAAGGCAAGGGCTTTTCCAAGCCAAACCCGACGTTGCAGTAAAGCCGATTCCAGGGCTGGGGGATCAGGGGCAAAACCCTGCTCTAAGCAGGCTGCTTCCAGCTCTTCCGTGGCGGGAGATTGCAACAAAGCAACTAAAAGGCGCGGATTTTTCAATTCCTCACTGCTGATTAAACTTTTTGATATCGCCAGCATGGCTGCCTGCCGCTCAGGTGTTGGCTGTAGAAGGCAGCGTTGCCATAGTTGTTGGGCACTATCCCAACGGCTATAGGGATCGCTCTCATGCAAAAGCAGCTGTACTAATTCTTGATCAGTGCGTTCAAATTCCAAAATTACCGGTGCTGAAAAACCGCGCAAAATAGAAAGCAAGGGGGGAGTTTCAGCGGGAGGTAGATCCGCAAATTGCCATGTGGTTTTAGCCTGATCAAGCACCAATAAACGCTCTTGAAGCAGCTCACCAGTAGCACCAAATAGGGCTAGGGCCACAGGTATTGGCACCGGTTCAGTCGATTTATGATTTTCGTTTTGCTGATAACTTTGGCTCAATTCCAGCTGCCATAAGCCTAGGGTTGAGTCCCACTGCTGTTTAACATTTAACCTGGGAGTGCCGGATTGTTTGTACCATCGCCTAAATAAAGTTAAAGATTTTCCTGAGGCCGCTTCAAGAGCCTGAAGAAATTGCTCACAGGTGGCTGCTTCACCATCATGACGTTTTAAATAAAGATCCACACCAGCCATAAACTTCTCTTCCCCCAGCAGGGTGCGCTGCATCCGAATTAACTCAGCCCCTTTTTCATAAATTGTGGTGGTATAGAAATTATCAATTGCTATGTATTGATCTGGTTGCACAGGATGGGCGGTGGGGCCACGATCCTCAGGAAATTGATGGGCGCGTAACATCGCCACATCTTCAATACGTTTTAAGGCGCTGCAGTGCAAATCGGCGCTGAATTCCTGGTCCCTAAATACTGTTAAGCCCTCCTTAAGTGAGAGCTGAAACCAATCTCGGCAAGTAACACGATTTCCAGTCCAATTATGAAAATATTCATGGGCAATAACACTTTCAACCCGCTCCAACTCTGCATCGGTCGATGATTCAGCATCAGCTAGAACCAACTTTGAATTAAATATATTTAATCCCTTATTTTCCATAGCGCCCATATTAAAATGGCGCACGGCAACAATATTATATTCATCAAGATCATATTCTAACCCATAAACTTTTTCATCCCAAGCCATTGATCGTTTTAAGCTCGCCATCGCATGGGCGCAAAGTTGTTGATCTTCACTTTCCACGTGAATTCTCAGGCGCACTTGCCGGCCTGAACTGGTTCTAAATTGATCAACCACCTCCACTAAAGGGCCTGCCACCAGGGCAAATAGGTAGCAGGGTTTTGGAAATGGATCCTCCCATTCGGCGTAATGCCGACCACCAGCCAATTCACCTTTAGCTAGGCAATTTCCATTACTGAGCAGGGTGGGGGCCCAATCACGGCCAGCCTCAATTCGCACCCGATAGCGGCTTAATACATCAGGGCGATCCAGAAAAGGGGTGATCCGTCGGAATCCCTCAGCTTCACATTGGGTGGTGAATAGATCCCTACTGGCATATAAGCCTTCCAAAGAGCTGTTGGCTGAGGGCCTTAGGCGAGAGATGCTGCGTAGACGAAACCCCGCTTGGGGCAAGTTTTTAGGCGAAAGAGAAAGCAGTCCATCATCAAGCTTCCATTCGGAATCAGGCAGTGGCAGCCCATCGATCCAAAGCCCCAGCAATTCCAAATCCACAGCTTGCAGCTGGAGAATTTCAGTTGGGGATAAACCATTTCGCCTAACCGTCAGCTGGCTATCCACCAAGGCATGGTCAGGGAATAACTGCACAAGCAGTTCCACCTGCTCGATAAGAATGCAGGGTGGTTGATAATCAGCCAAACGGATTGGCTGGGGCCCAAGGGCAGCTACGGCCATTAATTACTTAGCCGGCTTGGCTTGTTGCTGCTGCAAGGCCTGCTTGATTTTTTCGCGCACATCCGCAGGCATCAAATCAGGGCAAACCTGAGATACGCCAATCAAAACAGAATTGATTGAGCCTTTTCGCAATTCTTCTACGGGTAGGGGCTTTGCTCCTAACTGCTTGATGGCACCACCATTCTGGCCTTGGATCACCTGGGAAAGGGTTTCACCAGCTATCCCAATCGACTTATTGAAATCAACTCCATTGGCAGCGGCAATACAGGCATTGAGCGCTGAAATCCTTGTGTATAGGGTCATTTCCGCTTCGCTAGCCGGCTGGGGCGCCGCTTGGGAGGGGGCAAAGGCAAAGGCAGCAAACGTTGACAGCGCTAGCAATGCAGACGCGGGAATCAGCTGACGCAGCACCACAAACCTAAATCTGATTACTAGGCCATGTTGCCTCATGTAGTTCATGCCGCCCCGAGTGGGACACCACTATTTTCGAGGCGTATCTCATGGTGCACCTCTGCCACTTCCAGCTCACCATTGCGCCAGGAATAGATCGATCTACTGCGGTAACGATCCTGAGCCACTAAGCGAATGTGTTCTAGGATGTCCCATTCCTGGTAGTGGGATTCAAAAACCAATTCATGTTCATCCACCTGGCGAATTTGGCTTTTGGTGGGGGAGCCACTGAAAAAGCCCCGACTGCGGCGCAACTGATGACCGCAGAGGTATGCCTCCATCGTGCCGGTGGGAACAAGGCGCGGTTGCTGATCAAAAAAGTTGTATTCCTTTTCCGGCCACCAACTGAACCGATAGGCAGCATCACCCTCCACTGGCTCGCTAAAAGCCTCAATCCTTAAAAGCACATCCACCTTGAGGGATTCATCATCACCAAAAACGTATTGACGGCGTGAACGCCAGAGGCCCAAATTGCGGGAAAACCAACGACGCAAAGAACTATCCAACTGAATGCGGCTGAGGTCTAGCTTCAATAAACCCTGAGCCATAGGCAGCTAAGAACTACTCTGTGATAGCTAGCCATGGCCAAAAACGCGAACATTGCCCTGTGATTAGCAAATTTTGACAGGGAAATCAAAATTTTTTAATAGTGTGGGGCAGGTCTCTGAAGTTTGCAGTGCCCGGCCAGGGAGAAACAAAACAACAGCAGACCCTGAATTTGCTGCTGGTGGCGGGCCCCCATCAATTGGCGGGTTCGGATTTAAGAGATTTGCTTGAGTTCCTTGAGGAACAGAAAGGCAACTTTGATCTAAATCTCTCGCTTGCTGATCCCCAGAAACAACCGGAACTTTTGGAATTGCACCGCTTAGTGGCAACTCCCGCCCTAATCAAATTGGATCCGCCCCCAAAACAGGTTTTTGCTGGCAATTCAATTCGCCGCCAAATGGAAAACTGGTTGCCCCGCTGGCGCCAGCTCGGGTTAGTGAGTGGCCTTGGCATGGGCCTTCGCACTGCAGAAGCAAGTGGTGGGTTGAGTCAGAGGGAATTGCAGTTAGAAGACCAATTGTTGGTATTAAGGCAAGAAAACGAAACTCTCACATCCAGGCTTGGGGTGCAAGAACGGTTGTTACGCATGGTGGCCCATGAATTACGCACTCCTCTCACCGCGGCAAATTTGGCATTGCAGAGCTATCGGCGAAATCAAATTGATAGCGAACGGTTTTTTGATGTGGTGGATCGCCGCCTAGACGACATTGAGCAACTTTCTAAAGACTTACTTGAAGTGGGCAGCACCCGTTGGGAGGCTCTTTTCAATCCCCAAAGACTTCAATTGGCCCCAATTGCCGCAGAAGCAATTCTCGAACTGGAAAAGCTATGGGTGAATCGCTCCTTGGAATTGCACACCGATGTGCCTGGAGATTTGCCTGATGTATATGCCGACCAGCGCCGCATGAGACAGGTGCTGCTGAACCTGATCGAAAATGCATTGAAATTCACCCCCGATGGCGGCGAAGTGAACCTCTCGTTGCTCCATCGCACCAGCCAATGGGTGCAGGTAAGCGTGAGCGATACCGGCCCTGGCATACCGGTGGAAGAGCATCAACGAATTTTTCAAGATCGGGTGCGCCTACCTCAAACCGCAGCCCAGGCATCGGGCTTTGGAGTGGGTTTATCGGTTTGTCGCCGCATTGTGGAGGTGCACGGCGGACGCATTTGGGTAGTTTCAGCTCCTGGAGAAGGCGCCTGTTTTCATTTCACCGTGCCGGTTTGGCGCGGCCAGAGTGATTGATTGCTTGACTGAGGGCAATGGGGCTATATAGGTTGGTTTTTTGCCAATTCGGCCTCGCCCCCATCGTCTAGAGGCCTAGGACACCTCCCTTTCACGGAGGCGACAGGGGTTCGAATCCCCTTGGGGGTATTCAATAAAATGGCTAAGTAATAGCAATCAAACATTTCTTGTTAGATAAAACATTTATTTATTTGTAGCTATTTGGTTTTGTTGTTATTTAGTTTCGGCCCATTGAGGCACCTGCTGGGTCCTACGCAGAGCTTCAAGGGCAACGGATCTGAGATTTGTGGCTAGATCTTCGCGCAACCTTTGTTCAATCAGGGCAATCGGCATCCCCAAACATGCTTGAACCAATAATTCATAACGCAATCGCACCCCCTCATTGGTTTTTACCAATGTCCAAGCCCCTTCAAAGCGACGAAAATCCCCTGAAACCATCCGAAATCCTAGGATTCCCTCAGAACAGCGTTCCCTTAATTCAAGTTGCACACTTGCGGTGAAATTCAATCCCACAAGCCGCTGACTTCCAATCTGCTCCAACAAGACAAGTGTGCCATCACGGCGTAACAGGCGAGAGCTGATCAGGTTGGGAATAAAACTTGGTAATCCCTCATAGTCTGTCAATACTTGCCACACAGCTTCTTCAGTAAGAGGCAGCCTGAGCTGAGCGGCAAGACGGCGGGTTGCACCTGGCAGGCGTTCAATCTCCTGCTCGATGGGCTCTGAAGGGAGCTTAAGTAGGGGGGGAGGCTGCAAGATCTGATGGTGGCCGCAGGGCATGTAATGCAACACCAAGCACATTAACGGTGTTTTCCTCCTGACCTATCGATCTCCCTTAAAGGGATACAACTAAGCACCTACGGGGCGGTTCCTATAGTTACAGAGCCATAATTTGAACCATACGCGTGCCTCCAGCCCCTTGCTCCCTTAGCGATAGCCGCATGTTCACAATCGAGGCAAGCAATCATGCTGGCGGCCACACCCGCCGCAGCACGAAACAATTTCTTGTGAGCTATGGCTCCTTGAGTGCAACGCTGGAGTTGATTCGAAACTGTGGTGGCAGGGTACTGCGCATTACCCACCATCACCAGCAAGCCAGCAATTCACCCTCCACCCCCCCTCTAGCCGTGACAGAAACTCCCTCAGTAAAAGCAAAAGAACACGTCCAGGTACCGGTAAATCTCTACAAACCCAAAGATCCATTCGTGGGCACGGTGCTTGATAACTATTCGCTATTAGCGGAAGGGGCAATTGGTCGGGTAAATCACATCACCTTTGATCTTTCCGCAGGCAACCTGCACTACGTGGAGGGTCAAAGCATCGGCATCATCCCCGATGGTGAAGATGCCAATGGCAAACCCCACAAATTACGGCTTTATTCGATCGCCTCCACACGCCATGGCGACAATTTAGAAGGCAGCACAGTTTCCCTTTGCGTGCGCCAGCTGGAATATAAAAACGAGGTTGGTGAACAAATTTATGGCGTATGTTCATCCTTCCTTTGCGACATTACGCCCGGTGCCCAGGTAAAAATTACCGGTCCGGTGGGTAAGGAGATGCTGCTTCCTCCGGATGAGGATGCCAATGTGATCATGCTTGCCACTGGCACTGGCATTGCCCCCATGCGGGCCTACTTGCGTCGGATGTTTGAATCCGGAGAACAGGCCAAAAACCCTAACTACAAGTTCAAAGGCAAGGCCTGGCTGTTCATGGGTGTACCTAAGACCCCAAACCTGCTCTATGAAGATGATTTCAACCGCTACCTAAGCGAAAATCCCGATAATTTCCGTTACACCAAAGCGATCAGCCGAGAACAGGAAAACGCAAGCGGTGGGCGCATGTATATCCAGGATCGGGTAACCGAACATGCGGATGAAATCTTTGCCTTGATTGAAGATCCCAAAACCCACGTTTATATGTGCGGGTTACGGGGTATGGAACCAGGTATTGATGAAGCCATGACTGCGGCTGCAGCTAAACGTGGACAGGATTGGAGCACCCTACGGCCTGCCCTCAAGAAGGATGAACGCTGGCATGTAGAGACCTATTAAGCCAATTTCAAATCTGCAAACAGAAGGTCCATTCACCTTCTGTTCACCTGGAGTGGCCAATCTGTGGGAACACGGCTAACGATGCCCCTCCATGACGGCCACTCTCACCAATCCCCTACGCGTTGGACTGCGGCAGGAACGGGTCATTTCACCCCAATGCCTTGTGATCTTTGGGGCTAGCGGTGACCTAACCCATCGCAAATTGATCCCGGCCCTTTTTGAGCTTTTTCGTCAGAGGCGTCTGCCTAGTGAATTCGCCGTTTTGGGTTGCGCCAGGCGGCCTTGGAGTGATGAGGAATTTCGCGGCAAGATGGAACAGGCATTGGCGCCTGTGATCGCAGAGGATCCCACCGCCTGGGCCACCTTCAGCAGCGGCCTTTTTTATGAGCCGGTTGATCTGCAAAAAGATGACGACTTGGTGCGTTTGGGTAAGCGGCTCGAACAGATCGATCGAATAAGGGCAACCCGCAGCAATCGAACCTTTTATTTATCGGTTTCACCCAATTACTACGGCAGTGGTTGCCGCGCCCTAGCTGGCGCTGGTTTACTCGCCGATCCCAAACGCAGTCGAGTGGTGATCGAGAAACCCTTCGGTCGCGACTTCGCTAGCGCCCAAGAGCTCAATCGCATCGTTAATGGTTGCGCAAAAGAAAACCAAATCTTCCGGATAGATCACTATCTTGGGAAGGAAACGGTTCAAAACATTCTGGTATTGCGTTTTGCGAACACAATTTTTGAACCGATCTGGAATCGCAATTACATCTCAAGCGTGCAGATCACTGCGGCTGAAACCGTTGGTGTAGAAGAGCGGGCTGGTTACTACGAAACCTCGGGTGCCCTCAGGGACATGGTGCAAAACCACCTCACCCAGATGCTTGCTCTCACTGCCATGGAACCCCCCGGCCGGTATGAGCCGGAATCGATCCGCAACGAAAAAGCCAAGGTTTTGCAAGCTGCCCGCCTAGCTGATGAAGCAGAGCCATGGAAATGTTGTGTACGCGGACAATATGGCCCAGGTGGTAACAGCGCCGATCCCCTATCCGGCTACAGGCAAGAGCCCGGAGTGGATCCCAACAGCACCACGGAAACCTATGTGTCGATGAAACTTTTTATCGATAACTGGCGGTGGCAAGGGGTGCCTTTTTATCTACGCACCGGCAAACGCATGCCTAAACGATTGAGCGAAGTGGTGCTCACCTTCCGCGAAGCACCTGTGCACCTATTTGATTCCGCCGGTGCAGGGCCCACCGCCAACCAACTGATCTTGCGAATTCAACCCAATGAGGGGGCTGATTTCAGATTTGAGGTGAAGGCACCAGGTTCTGGCATGCGAAGCAGACCGGTAGATATGGATTTTTCCTACGACGAATCCTTTGGGGAACCCTCCGATGAGGGCTATGTGCGTTTGTTGGCCGATGCAATGCTCAGCGACCCTACCCTTTTCACCCGTAGCGACGAGGTGGAAGCCGCCTGGAGGCTCTACACCCCTTTGGTGGAACTAATTGAACAGCAACCTTGGCAATTGCCCGTCTATCCCTATGAAGCCCGCACTTGGGGCCCTGCCGCTGCAGACAGCCTGCTGGCTCGCGATGGTTTGCTCTGGCGTCGCCCATAACGAAATCAGTTTTCAAGCCTCCCCCTTAAACAACAATTCCCCCCTAGATCAACAAAACCATGGCTCCTCAATTAACGCTTCAAGCCCCGTTGGAATTACCCCCCCATGAGGTACCTAATTATTTGAGTCGTCTTTGGGAAGAAGAGCACGAGCAAGCCAATGGTGCCAGTACTTTTTCCCTTGTGGTTTGGGAACCCGCCTGGATTGAACAGCAATTGGTGCGTTTGGGACGACTTCCTGGCCCCATTAGTGGATTAGAGCGACCAGAACTGCTTCAAGCCGCCCGGGAAGCAATTCCCGTTTGTGGCCTTTCCCCCTCCACTTCCCCGCTAGCGCCTGAATTGGCATGGCAATTAGGCCAATTACCAGGGGAAGGCAGTGCTGAAGATCTACGAGGCCAACAGGTTGATGCCGCCATCAGCCGCCATCAACCGCGTCGCTTAATCACCCTTGCCCCCACCTTGGATGGTGATCGGGCACTTGAAACTCTTGTGGCTGCCTATTGCCCGTTACCAGAAGAGGGACCGATGGCCAGCGTTTGCGGGGATGTGGTGGTGATGCGAGGTGGCTTTGGGGCCCTTGAGGAGGGTTTGCAGATGGTTAACCCGTTAATTTCGGCAGATTTGCCCTGTTGGGTGTGGTGGAACGGATCTCTTGATGAGGCCCCTCACCTATTTGAGGCGGTGAGTTTGGCGCCAAGACGGTTGGTAGTGGATTCCGCCATCGGTTCCCCGGCCCGGGCACTGGAGGTGATCTGTCATAGAGCTGCTAGCGGCCAGGCGATCAGTGACTTGAACTGGTATCGCCTCTTGAGCTGGCGTGAAAGCCTTGCCATGGCCTTTGATATGCCAAGCCGCAGGGATGCCCTTGCCCATGTGGTTCAACTTGATATCGACGTTCAAGGCCATCAACCGGTGCAAGGACTTTTGATGGCGGCATGGATCGCTGATCGTTTGGGTTGGCAGTTAGAGCACACCTCCAGAGCCGAAGGGGATGGAATCCTCGCCAACTTCCGCAGACCCGATGGTGTACCGGTGCGGTTTCGTCAAATGCCCGTACCCGTTGGCACCCCCAGCACCCACCCGGGCAGCCTGGTGGGGTTGAGATTGGTATGTGAATCGGAAGGGCGCAGCCCTCTTTGCGTAATCCTCTGCGGTGAAACCGGGGGTTGTATGCGCCTAGAGGCGGGTGGAATGGCCCGGCTGGAATTGGTGGAAGAGGTGGTAGCTACTGCGGTGGAATCTGCTCAAAAAGAGGTTTCCCGTACCCTTCGTGGTGGCCACGACAGCACAAATCCCTTATTAAGTGCGGCCGCACCCCTTGCTGCCAAGCTGCTGCCACGTTGAATTTCGCAACAATTTGCCCCTTCTAATTGCGGCCCCCTGCAGTGGCAGTGGCAAAACCGTGCTTTCTCTGCTTCTGGTGGCGGCAGCCCACACCAGGGGATTAGGGCTGCAAACCTTCAAGGTGGGGCCTGATTATCTTGATCCTCAACTGCTTAGCAGTGCTAGCGGACGTCCTTGTCGAAACCTTGACTTAATCCTCTGTGGCGCCCAGTGGGTCCGCAGCAGTTTTGCTTTTTGGAGTGAGCAGGTACCCCTTGCCCTTGTGGAGGGGGTGATGGGGCTTTTCGACGGTCGCGGCCCCAGCAGTGAAGGCAGTAGTGCGGCCGTTGCCTTGGAACTAAAC
>Ga0233425_10008838_pt1 | contig 13111 bp, 13 predicted proteins | sample Watercolumn_Towu_2_FD_181712 | JGI IMG/M metagenome (GOLD analysis project Ga0233425, IMG submission 181712) | Freshwater microbial communities from Lake Towuti, South Sulawesi, Indonesia - Watercolumn_Towuti2014_140_MG | ecosystem: Environmental > Aquatic > Freshwater > Lake | place...
TAAAAATGCTTTCTTTTACCCTGTCCTGCGTGGGTCTTATATTATAATCCTGAGGTATTTTTAGCTTGAAACCTTTATATTTTCCTGCAATTATCCTGATATGTTATCACCGCGATCTATTTACTTAATAATTAAACAAATGAGGCAATTAAATCAAAAAACATGAAGTAACTATTCAATAGCAAATATATAAGGGTAGAAGGGCTGTCCGCCATTATGAAATTCTATTTCCATTCCCGGATATAATTCCAATATCCTGGATTGAATCTCCTTATTATTTTCCTGGGTAACACCATCGCCGAAATAGAATGTTATTACTTCTTCTCCACCCTTTATAAGATCCCTGACAAGGTCAATAACTGCATCATTTAAACTTTCAGCAATTACCATCACTTTACCGTCTCCAAGCCCAATATAAGCACCTTTTTTTATTTCCCCTACATAGAGATTTGCGTCTCTTACTGCTTTTGTAACCTCGCCTGTTTTTATAAGGTCCATTGCTTTATTCATATTATCCACATTTTCATCCAAATCAAGGTCAGAATTAAATGATAAAGCTGCAGAAATACCCTGGGGCATGCTTCTTGTAGGTATAACTGAAACATTTTTTTTAGCAATTTTTTTTGCCTGATTGGCAGTAAGTATAATATTTTTATTATTGGGCAGAATAATTATATTTTCACTCTCAATTTTATTTATAGCTTTTACAATATCATATGTTGACGGGTTCATGCTTTGCCCGCCTTTTACAACATAATCAATGCCAATGCTTTTAAAAATTTCCTCAAAACCAGGGCCGTTTGCAATTGCAATCATTCCATAGTTTTTTACAGGAACGCTGATCTCTTCAACATTTTCAATCAATATTGCTTGCTTGCTCTGGTCAACCATATTATTTATTTGTATCTCGTGCAGGGTACCTTCTCTCAATGCTCTGTGCAATACCCTTTGCGGGTAATTTGTGTGGACATGTATTTTAACAAGCCTGTTATTGCCGACAATAAGCGCGCTGTCCCCAAGGCTCTCAATATCTTCTCTTAATCTCGGTATTTTTATGTCATCACCTTTTATAAGCAATTCAGTACAATAAATATTTTTTATTTCAGATATAAGGTCAAGTTTTTTAAGGCTTGAAGACTCCAGGGTCTCGTCATCACTGTATTCATCTCCTATTGCAGATTGGCTATTTAAGGAACCGGATGAGCTTATTTTTTCATGTGGCCCGCCTTCATTCTGTGCGAGGATCTTGATGGCCTTTTGCAATCCGATAAGTATTTCCAGCAATCCCTGGGCACCTGCATCCACCACTCCGGCTTGTTTCAGGACAGGTAACAAAAACGTTGTCCTGAGTACCGATTTTTCAGCTTCATCAATTATAATTCCAAGAAGTTTCTCTGTGATGACCTGCCTGCCGTTCATCTCTTCTACAGTCTTGTAAATATCTTTTATAGTTGTAAGCATTGTTCCTTCCGTGGGGTTTTGCACAGAACTGTATGCAAGTTCCATTGAAGATTTCAATGCGAATTTTAATGTATTAAAGCCAAAATCTTCTTTTTGCATTATAATGTCAAAAAAACCTTTAAGTATTTGGGAAAGAATCACACCTGAATTGCCCCTGGCACCCATAAGTGCACCATATGAGATTTTATCGGAAATGTTTTTTATCGATACATTTTCGAGATTTGATACTTCCTGCTGAATGGATTTAAGGGTAAGCAGCATATTTGTTCCTGTATCCCCGTCAGGTACAGGAAAAACATTCAGGTTATTTATTTTAGCTTCGTTTAATTTAAAATTCTCAATAATTATATCGAGGACCTTTTTAATATCATCATGATTTATCCTGTTATTGACCATCAATTAACTCCATTTTATAAAAATAGTTAATTAAATTTTAACTACCTGAATATCTTAAATCAAATAATTAAAATTATTTAAAGTATTCAAGTAAAATGTCGGCTATAAGTTTTAAACCTTTCCTTTCAGGATGAATTCCATCCTGCTGCATGAGGGAGCCGGCGCCTCCTTCGTATTCTTTAAAAATCCTGGATATATCAATATATTTAAGCCCATAAGTTGACGCTGCACTTATAACCTTTTCATTATAGACATAATATATTTCTTTTTGTTTCCTGGTTATTTCAATATTATTTTCAGGATTGAACCCGTCAGTAATGGGCGTTATTCCAAAAACAATTGTATTTATATTCTCAGATTTTAGCTTTCCAAGCATTTCAATATATTTTTTTTCAAAAACATCTATTGAAATTGCCGGAATAAAGACTTCGCCACCGTCAGAATAATATAAATTGTCATCAGGAATTGAAGGATCCTTGCTTTTTTGGAGCATACCGTCATTTAAACCGAAATTAATAATTACTGCATCAGGATTATAACTTATAATATCTCTTTCAAGCCTTTTTATCCCGTCAATTACAGTATTTCCTCCGACTCCGCAGTTGACTACTTTCACATTTGCATATTTTTCTTTTAATTGTTCTTCCAGCTGTGCAGGGTACGAAAGTTTATATTCAATGTTCCATCCAAAAGTCACAGAATCACCGAAGCATACAATTAAAGGCTTAAAAGTTTCCATATCTGACGGTTTATAACTGCGGGTCTCTATCCTGAGTCCAGGGTAGTTAAATGGAATTCCAGCTGATAAACTAGCAGCTTTTTTTGCAAGGCCGCTGCATGCAATTGATGTGGTCGCAGCTATGCAGAATAAGAAAATAAAAAAGTAACCCAGGTAATTTTTTTTAATTGCCGAAGCCAGGTTAAATTTCTTGCTAATTAACATTTTAAATGTTATTATACCTTCCGTTTTTTGATATTATTTTAAAAGTCCGGGAACAATCGGGCCTGGTTTTTTATTGTTTATTTGCAATTTATATTATAATTTATATTTATAATAAACTATGCAAAAATGATTGTCCATGTAAGCTTCAAGCATGGATAATTTCAGTATAAATAAAAATTTACCATTTTACAGGAGAATACTATGTCAAATATATGCGCAATTTGTGGAAAACACCCGGGAATGGGTAACAATGTCAGTCATTCAAACAGGAAAACCGCAAGGATATTCAAGCCAAATATTGTCAAGACAAAAGTTGAATATAAAGGCAAGATACAGGATTTAAATATATGTACAAAGTGCCTGAAGTCCGGAAAAGTAAAGAAAGTGGTATAACATTTCAACCTGTTTTCTTTATCTTACAGATGAATCCTCCTTCACTGTTAAAATAAAATGGCATTATTTCCAGCATGGAAGCATTTTTATTGAATAGTAGTCCAAATTCTTTTTTATGCTGTTTTGAAAAAATCCGCCTGATATTTTCCATAGGTTCAGAAGCACATATATTTTTATTGATTTCCAGGAATTTATTGATTACATCCTGATTTTCTTTTACTGACAATGTACAGGTGTAAAAAACAAGTATCCCGCCTTTTTTTAAATATCTGAGGCAATTGGATAAAATCTTTGATGATGTGGCAACTAATTTCTCAATATCCTTATAATGCCTTATATATTTAATGTCAGGATTTTTTGCAATTGTCCCAAGTGCGCTACATGGGGCATCAATAAAAATTTTATCAAAATAGCAATAGTAATATTGGGAAGGCTTCTGGTTGTAATAGAGGAAATCATCTTCAAAAGCATCAGCTTCTACAAGATTTATATTCTTAAGGCCCAGCCTTTTAATATTTTTATTAAAAATCTGCAATCGTTCGCGGCTTATATCTACAGAGCAAATTTCTGAATCACACCTGGTTATTTCTGAGCAGTAAAGAGCTTTTCCCCCTGGGGCGCCACAGATATCCAGTATCCTTTCGCCTTTACAGGGTTCAAACACATACTTTATAGCTATCTGTGACGAAAAATCCTGTATAGAAAAAAAACCCTCATCAAAACCAGGCATTTTTTCAATATCCTGGGAGCTGTCAAGAAGCAAGGTATCAGAAAAAAAATCTTCCGGTAAATAGTTAAAGGATAATCCTGTTTTAGAGGTATTTGCATTGCATAAATCCATGGAAGGCTCAGGAAAATATAAATTCAAAGTTTTAATTCCGTTGTTATGGAAAATCTTCTCGAGTTCCTTTTTGCTTATCTTTATTGTGTTAACTCTTGCAAAAATATGCGGTTCCCTGTTGAGGTAATCACATAACTTTTCAATAGTGCCACCGCTGTAATATTTTCCCCACTCTTTTAGTATCCATGTTGGAAAAGAATACATGATGCTTAACTGGTTTTCCTGAGATAATTTGCTGTATTTTATTTTGTCTTTTATAAAGCTGGAAATATCATTGACCTTTGTTGCCTTTCTCAGTACTGCATTGACGAACTTTGAAGGTTTGTATCCTGAAATTTCTTTTGCAAGATTTACACTTTCATTAACAGCGGCATATGATGGGACCTTGTCAAGAAAGATGATCTGGTAGAATGCTATCCGCAGGATATTTAGTGAGGAGCTTTCTATTCTGTTAATTTTTATACCGCTGAATAATTCTATTGCAAAATCAATTGTATAAATAAACCTTATTGTTCCCTTTGATACCTGGTAAACAAATCTCCTGTCAAGATTACTCAGTCCTGATTTTTTAAGTATCCCTGATGCAATACTAATAAAATTTTGGGGACTGGATAAAAATTTTGATGTAATTAAAAAAGCATAGTGCCTCGGGCCAGTATATATTGAAATATTTTTAACCTCATTCAAAAATCTCACCGGGTTTGATCCTGTAACCATTGATAAAATCAGCGTATCCCATCCTATTTTTACCTTCCGGTTTCAGTTCTGTTATGTGCAACAAACTGTTTTTACAGTTTGCCCCTGAAATTTGTGTTTCCATGCATTTGATTATCAAGCCGTCGCTGTCTGCCTGTAATACCTGGCCGCATTTTGCATTTCTGCAGGATTTTAAAAGCTTTTTATTTGCTGCAGGTATTTTCGCTGCCAGTATTTTTATTAATTTACCATTCCAGGTTGTGAAACTCCCGGGCTCACTTGAAAAGGCCCTTATTTTGTTTAAAATTTGCCTGGGTTTAAGTGACCAGTCTATCCTGAAATCACTTTTTGAAAAAATCCTGGTATAAGATGTCCCATATTTGCTTTGGGGAACTGTTTTTATATTGTGTTTTTCAAGTATATTCAGCAGGGATACGAGCACCGGTGCCGATATTTTAATTATTTTTTCTTCAAGGGAATCCTTATTATCATCAGGAGATATTGAAAACTTTATAACCATATAAATATCGCCGGTATCAAATTTTTCCCTGATTTTTGTAAAAGTTATACCTGTTGAGTTGTCGCCATTCATTATTGCTGTTGAAATAGGTGATGGCCCCCTGTACTTTGGCAGCAGCGAAGGATGGACGTTTATTGTTCTTTCACCAGCAATTTCTAGTATATTATCCGGAATAATTTTACCGAACGACACAACCACCAGGAAATCAAAACTTATACCTGATATTGCATCATTTACAGCCTTATCGAATCCGGCAGATTCAATATATTCCAATCCTGTTTTTGATGAAAATTCTTTTACAGGATTTGGAAGCAATTTTTTGCCTCTTCCCTGCCTCATATCAGGTTTTGTAAGCACCAGAACAACTTTATGTCCGGATTGGCTGATTTCTTTTAAAAATGGTACCGAAAACTCTGAAGAACCAAAGAATAAGATTTTCACAGATATGAATCCCTGTTAATCTTTGATAAAAATTCTTTCCTGTTTTCAGGGCTCAAATGGTCTATAAACAGGATGCCGTTTAAATGGTCCACTTCATGCATAAAAACTCTTGCAGCTATTCCTTCAGCTTCAAGGTTAACTTCCCTGTTTTTTAAATCCCTTGCTTTAAAAAGTATTTTTTTTGGTCTTTTTACTTCAGTTTTTAAAGAATAAATCGATAGGCAGCCTTCAGATTCTGATTCTGTTGAATTATCGATAACTTCTATTTCAGGATTAATAAATGTTTCAAATTTATCACCCATATTTACCACAATAACCCTCTTAAGCACTCCTATCTGGGGTGCAGCGAGCCCTATACCCGATATTTTATCATCAGAAACAGTATCTATCATATCTTCAACAAGGTTTATTATGGAATGGTCAATTATCTCCACGTTCCTGCTTTTTTCACGCAATACCGGATCGCCTATTTTCCTGATTTTTTTAACAGCCATTTTATAAATCCTGTAAAACTACATAATATTTGATTATAAAATTATAAAAATATGAAAAAACCTTATGCCTGATATTATATTGGAATAATGATTTTTTTTTAACAGTAAATAAATTCTTTAAAGTATCCAGACAGGATCCACATCTACAATAAGTTTACTGTCTTTATCTCTGTTAAAACCAGAAAGGATTTTACCAAGCATTATATTAAATTGCATTATTTTTTTTGTTTTTACAAGTATGTGTTGCCTGTAAAAATCGTTTATTTTATAAAAAGGCGACTGTGCCGGACCAAGTAAAATATATTCATTTTTATTTGAATGCTCCAGGATATTATAAAGGCTGCTTATGTCCCGTTTTATCTTTTGTTCATTTTTACCGGATATAATAATATTTACCAGGTTTGTAAACGGAGGATACGAAAGTTCTTTCCTGATAGTAATTTCTTTATTAAAAAAATCTGCATGATTACCGGAAATAAAGCTTTTTAGTATAAAATTGTCCGGATTATAGGCTTGTATTACAATGTTATTGTTTTCTGGTGATTCATCCAGCAGGGCTCCCAGCTCTATAAGTGACTGGAAAGCTTTATCATTTATACTATAATCCGGAAGGTATGTAAGGCTCTCAAATTCTATCACAGCAGCAAGTGTAATATTTTTAATTCCAAGTTCTTTTAAAACCATCTGGGTCCCGATTATTATTGCTGGACCAGGCTTTTTTAATTCATCAATTATTTTTTCTATTTCCAGTTTCTTTTTAAATGTATCAGAATCTATGCGTAAAATATTACTCGGCTTAAATCTTTGGTTTAATTTTTCTTCAATTTTTTCTATTCCTTCACCCCGCAATAAAATATCTTCACTTCCACATCCGGGACATTTGCCAGTAAAATCAATTGAAACGGCACAATGATGGCAAATAAGTTTTTTTGGCTTTTTGTGATATCTGTAAGCATAATTGCATGAAAGGCATCTGGGAATATTTCCGCATTTTTTACAGACAATAAAGCTGCTGTGGCCCCTCTTATTATAATAAATAACTACTTTATTGTTTTTACCCAGTTCATTTTTTATAGATACAAATAACTGGTTGCTTATTTGAATATCCTCTTTTAATGGGTCTATTTTTTTTAGATCTATTATTATTTTATTGTAAAGATTTTCCCTGTCTTCACAATTTACTATTTTAAAATCCCGGGTATTGGAAAAACGGTATTGCATTTCCACTGAAGGCACCATAGAAAAAAATATGCATGGTATTTTAAAAATGTGTGCGATCTTTAATGCTACATCCTGGGCATTGTACCTTGCAAGAGTACTCTCTTTATAGGAAGGGTCATGCGCGTCATCAATAATAATAACCCCAGGATTATTAAAAGGCAGAAAAAGTGATGAGCGTGAACCAAGGATAATATCATGAAACCCGTTAAAGATATCTGTCCAGTTTCTTATCTTTTCTTTTTCTGTCATTTCATAATCATTGATGCATATGCTTAAGCTATTGCCGGGAAAAAGACTATCACTTATCCTGTATGCTGCAGAGATTTCCGGGGTGATTATTATAGCTTTTTTCCCTGCATTTAGCGCAAGACTGCAAAGGGAACGCATATATGATAGTTTTTCCTTTTTACCATATCCGGTAAATAGATAAGAAGCAAAACTCTTCCTGTTTATGATGTCGCCGATTTCTAAAATAAAACCATGGTCATCAATTGTATAGTCCGGGTTGACTGGACTGTATTTGCTGATGCATTGTTTAGCAGATAAATCTATGTTTCCAAGGGCCTTAAGGACCTTTGCCATATTGCCGGGTGGAAGAAAAAAAGCTGCAATTTTACTGAAGGGCTGTATATAATATGCACTCATCCAGAAAATAAGCTGGAGTCTTTTCCTGTCAAAAACAGGTGCACTGGATAAAAGTTGTTCGATTTCCTTTATATTGCAGGTATCAAGCTTAGGAGTTTTTTTCAGTCTTAAAACATATCCTGTTTCTGTCCTTCTTCCAAAAGGTACTTTTACAATACTTCCAGGCAAAATAGATTGTTTTATCTCATCGGGGACAATGTAATCAAAAGGATGAGAAATATCCAGGGTTTTTATATCTACAAAGACTTCTGCAAATTCCATTATCAAATACTATTGATATTTATTTTACCCCGGATAATCCATATAGATAAAGCTCTAAATCCCGAGGTAACTTTTTATCTCATTAACCTTATCAGTCCGCTCCCACGTGAAATCCCTGTCGTGTCTTCCGAAATGTCCATAAGATGCTGTTTTTCTGTATATTGGCCTTATAAGATCAAGGTCCCGGATAATTGCCCCCGGCCTCATATCAAAGATTTCCCTTACTGCTGTATCTATCTTTGCTTTATCGACTTTTTCGGTTCCAAATGTGTCAACCATTATGGAAACCGGATGGGCAACGCCTATAGCATAAGCTACTTCGATCTCGACCTTATTTGCAACACCTGCGGCAACAAGGTTTTTGGCTACGTAACGGGACGCATAGCATGCCGACCTGTCCACTTTTGAAGGGTCTTTTCCTGAAAAACAACCGCCGCCATGTCTTGCATATCCGCCGTATGTATCAACAATTATTTTTCTGCCTGTCAGCCCTGTGTCACCCATGGGCCCACCTATTGTAAATTCTCCGGTGGGATTAACATATAATTTTAATTTCTTTGATAGGTACTCTTCAGGTATTATTGGTTTAATGACAAATTCTTTGATGTCAGGAGCTATCTGGGTGTCTATATCTATCATTGGAGCATGCTGGCATGAAACGACAATGGTGTCTACTGAGACAGGCTTACCGTCTTCATATGAAACAGTGACCTGGGTTTTTCCATCGGGCCTCAGGTAAGGAAGTATTCCTGCTTTTCGTACCTCTGCAAGTCTGTGCGCAAGCTGGTGCGCAAGCTGTATGGGAAGAGGCATAAGTTCCGGGGTCTCGTCACATGCGAAACCAAACATCATTCCCTGGTCACCTGCACCCCACTGGTCTATTTCATCTTCATATCCATTGCCTTCTCTTGATTCAAAAGATTTATTTACTCCCTGGGCAATATTTGGAGATTGTTTGCCAATTGAAGTCATAACTCCGCAAGTTTCATAATCAAAACCGTATTTTGCCCTTGTATAACCTATATTTTTTATGACATCCCTTACAATATCAGGGATTTCTACATAAGTATTTGTTGTTATCTCCCCTGCCACAACAACAATCCCTGTTTTTAAAAGAGTTTCGACTGCCACCCTTGCTTTTTTATCTTCAGATATTATTGAATCAAGGACCGCATCAGAGATCTGGTCAGCCATTTTATCCGGATGCCCTTCTGTTACTGATTCTGATGTAAAAACATAATTACCTTTTCTGCTCATTTACTTCCCCCTTAGAAGTTTCCTAAATCATGTATACTTTTTATTATCTCATCCCAGATACGGCCTGCTATTTTTCTTTTCGTATCTTTATCTATCTTGACGACTCCGCCATACTTTTTGATAACAGATATCTCATTAAAATCACTTCCAAAACCGATATCTTTCCGGGAAATATTGTTCATTATTATCATATCAATATTCCTTTCATGGAGCTTGCTGTAAGCATTTTCTATATTTTCACTGCTTTCTGCAGCAAAACCTGCAAGATACTGCCCCTTTTTGCGGCTTTCAGATAGTAACTGCAGTATATTGATATTTTCCCTGAATTTTAATTTTGATATTATATCATCATTCTTTTTTAACTTATAATCATATTTCTTTTCAGGGACAATATCTGAAACAGCAGCTGCCATAATTGCAATATCACTATTTTTAAATGCTTCAAGCATTGTTTTTTTCATTTCTTCCGTATCCCTGACAGCTATAAATTTAACGCCATAAGGCGCGCCTATACCTTTTGCGCTTGAAACTAGTTTGACCTCTGCACCCCTGAAATATGCTTCTTCTGCCAGGGCAAAACCCATTTTTCCGCTTGATTCGTTTGATATATAACGCACACTGTCAATAAACTCCACAGTACCACCTGCAGAAATAACTACTTTTTTGCCTGCAAGGTCGTTTTTTAATTTTAAGAGCTCCCCCAGCCTGGATATTATGGCTTCATCATTTGCAAGTTTTCCTTTACCTTCTTCACCACAAGCTAACCTTCCGCTTTCAGGTTCTACAAAAAAATACCTGCCCATGCAAGACAGTTTTTTTATATTTTCCTGAATCAGGCTGTTTAAATACATAGATTCATTCATAGCAGGTGCTATAAGCACAGGGCAGGTAGAAGACACAACAGCAGTTGTTAAAAAATTGTCACATATTCCATAAGCTATTTTTGAAATTGTATTTGCAGTTGCAGGAGCAATTAATATGGCATCAACGCTATGAGAAAGAGATATATGGTATATTTTATCTTCATTTTCAAATTGTTCAAAAATGGCTCTTTTACCGCTCAATGCAGAAAAAGTTACAGGATTTATAAAATATAGCGCATTAGGGCTGAGAACCGGAAAGACCTCTGCACCTTCTTTTAACAGCCTGCTGCATATGCCTGCGGCTTTATAAGCTGCAATAGAGCCTGTGACACATAGCATTATTTTTTTATCTTTAAATGGTGAAACAGTCTTTATGCCCATAGTTAAACCCCGGAATAAAAAATATGTATGAATGAAGCAATACAGGATTTTTAATCCTGTTTATTTAATGCCGTCTTTTACTCTTACAAAACTGACTTTGTTTTCAAGAAGTTCCTTCATTGCTATTTCAAGCGGGTCTTCGCTTTCAGTTTCTGTAAGCGGTGCTATTACATTGACCCTTTCCATATTCTTTTTTGCAGATAAGTATATTCCAAGTTCCCTTGCCCTTTTTGCAAGTGTAATGCAGAGTGAATATTTGCTGTCTACAATTTTTAAAAGGTCGTCTGTATTATGAATATCCATTAAATTAACACTCCTTTAGTGTATTTAAAACATGTTTTAAATTTTGCAAAGCTTCATTATAATCATTATTGACAATAATGCAATCATAGAGATACTGGTACTTAAGTTCCTCCACTGCAGTTCTCATTCTTTTTTCTATATCAGTCAGGTGCTCGGTGTTTCTTTTTTTCAACCTGTTTTCAAGCTGTTTTACATTTGAAGGGACTATAAATATCATAAAAACATCTTTTATTTTTTCCCTTACCTGAATTGCGCCCTGGACTTCTATTTCAAGTATGATATTTAAGCCCACTTTTATTTTTTCTTCTACAAAAGCCATTGGAGTGCCGTACTGGAAATCACAATAAGTAGCGCTTTCAAGAAGGCACTGCTCGTCAACCAGTTTCTCAAATTCTTTTTTTGAGATAAAATTATATTTAATGCCCTCCTTTTCATTTTTCCTCCTGGGCCTGGTGGTTACAGATACAGATTTTACATAACCTTCCATATCTTTAAGGGCATCTTCTATAAGGGTGCTTTTTCCCGCTCCGGAGGGACCAGAAATAATTACAAGCTTGCCTTTGGCTTTATTATCTTTATTATTATCTTTCATTTTTAGCACATACTATTTGCAGCAAAACCAGAAAAATACATAGCCCGTATAAACTGGTTTAAAAAAATTTAATTAAAATTTACGGACTCTTTATATTAAAATACCCGAAAAAATATACTGACTGCCTTTTACCCAAACCTTTGAGTTTTTTGCAATGGCTTATTTTTAGTTTTGCAAGAAGTTTTTCCGCACTTACCGGACCAAAACCGGGAATGGCACATACAAATTCGTATACCTTCATATTCGCAAAATATTTCAAATAATCACTGCCCATAGAAAAAACTTCATCTACTGTCATACTGCCGTTTTTAATTTTGCGTTTGAGCTCTGACCTGCGGTTCCTTACGGACCTTGCCTTTTCTATATCTGAATGCAGAATATTTGCGGACCCTGTCATACGAAACACCTTTATTTTTTTAAAACATACAAATCTTATTTTCTGCTTCCAGGATAATACATGTCTATCCCATCTCTGCAAAGAGGGCATTCTTCAGGCGGGTATTTATCTACCTGTATTTTTATCAGGCTAAAAAAAGGATAACCAAATTCCACTTTATCTGACCTGTCGACAATACATATTACTCCCATTATATCTGCACCAGCATTTTTACAAATTTCAATCACTTCAAAAACCGAACCACCTGTAGTAATGACATCTTCAGCAATAATTACTTTTTCACCTGGGCTTATCTCAAATCCCCTCCGAAGCTCCATGACCTTTTCTTTTCTCTCTGTAAAAATCATGCGCCTGTTTATTGCAAGCCCGAGCATATACCCGAATAAAATACCTCCCATTGCAGGAGATACGACTGTTTCAACCAGCTCTTTATTTATTGTGGAATTGTACTCATTTACAGCAGCATTTACAAGATAAGATGTCTTGTCGGGATACTGCAACAGTTTTGCGCACTGAAGGTAAAATTGACTGTGAAATCCGCTTGTCAGTTTAAAATGCCCCTCCAGAATGGCGCCGGTTTCCAAAAGCACCTTATATACGTCAGCAGACTTAAGTTGTTGCAAAACTTTCATATCATGCCAAAGCCCTTTCTATTTCATCAAAAATTATATTTAATGGTTCATCAATATTTTCTTTTGAAGTAATAGATCTTCCAACAATAATAAAATCTGCACCATTTTTTATTGCATTATATGGGGTACTGCTTCTTTTCTGGTCATTTAAATCATCATGCTCTAACCTGATTCCTGGAGTAGCGATATAAAAACCACCACCCAGTTTTTCCCTCAAAGTTTTTACTTCGTTAGGCGAGCATATTATGCCATCTATTCCATTTTCTACTGACATTTCTGCCAGTTTTAAAACTGAGCCTAAAAAATCACTTTCAAATCCTAGCTTTTCAAGGTCATTATTGTCAAGGCTTGTAAGAATGGTAACCCCAAACAGA
>Ga0233425_10008840_pt1 | contig 13108 bp, 16 predicted proteins | sample Watercolumn_Towu_2_FD_181712 | JGI IMG/M metagenome (GOLD analysis project Ga0233425, IMG submission 181712) | Freshwater microbial communities from Lake Towuti, South Sulawesi, Indonesia - Watercolumn_Towuti2014_140_MG | ecosystem: Environmental > Aquatic > Freshwater > Lake | place...
CACCCCGCGCTTCGCGCACCCCTCCCAGGGAGGGGATCAAAACAGCGGCGTATGTCCGGGTTTCCTCCTTTGGAGGATGGCCGCAGGCCGGGGTGGGTCAGTCGCCACGGCACGCAACCCTCTGGTCAACTTCGGTTTTCAGGAGCCTTGGCCCCCCCCGATGAATTTTTCCGAGGCTCGGAAAAGTGGGCGTCGAAATTTTCCAAGGCTTGGAAAAAGGCCACCTCCGCCTTTCCAATCCCTGGAAAACTCCGGCGGCGAAGCCGTCAAGTTTTGGGCAGCAGGCCGGCGATGGCCTGCAGGAGAGCGTCCTTCGCGTAGGGTTTGGCGAGGAAGGCGCAGCCCGGTGTGGCCAGGATTTCGGTCACGTCGTCGCGTTTGCACGCGCCGCTGCAAATCAGGATGGGGAGGGTGGGGTACATCTCGCGCAGGACTTTGAAAGTGGAAGCGCCATCGAGGTCGGGCATCACCATATCGAGGACGACCAGGGCCACGTTGGGGCCGAGCGCTTCCACCTGCCGGATGGCGGCCAAGCCGCCGGACGCCGTCAGGGTGGTGTGACCGGCGCGCTCCAGAATGCGCCGCACCAAGTTCCGCGCGCCTTCGTCGTCGTCCACCACCAAAATGATGCCGCCTTGTTGCTCCACAATTACCGTCCTTACTGCACCTGTGAACCCGCAGCTTTTTTAGCGGATTCGGTCGGCGGCGCAAGCGTAAAGCTGCTGGCTGGCCAAGAAAATAATTCGGGGAGAAAGGTTGACAGTCCACAGGGCCGCCGTTATTCTCCGCCCCCGTTTCTGCAATCCAAAGGCAACGAAGAATGAAGACGACATTGGTCAAGGAAAGTGAAGTCCAGCGCGCCTGGCACGTTCTGGATGCGACCGACAAGCCCGTGGGGCGGTTGGCCGTCCAGGTGGCCAAGCTCCTGCGCGGAAAAGATAAACCGGCTTTTGCTCCGCACGTGGATATGGGCGACTTTGTGGTGGTGCTCAACGCCGCCAAGGTCAAGCTGACCGGTAACAAGGAAACGAAGAAGTTGTATTCGAGCTACAGTCTCTATCCGGGCGGCCTCAACCAGAAGACCGCGGCGCAGGTGCGCGCCAAGCACCCGGAGTTTCTCATCACGCACGCCGTGCGCGACATGCTGCCGAAGAACCGCCTCGCCCGCACGCTGTTCAAGCGGCTCAAAGTCTATGCCGGCGCCGAGCATCCGCACAGCGCCCAGAAACCCGCGGCCATCGCTGCCGCCTGATTTTTATTAGGAGAACCATCGTGGCCAAATCCGAAAACATCTCTGGCGCCACCGGCCGGCGGAAAACCGCCTCGGCCCATGTGCGTATCCAACCCGGCACCGGCGTGACGCTCGTCAACGACCGGCCGTTCACCGAATATTTCCCCGTCGAGACTCTGCGCATGTTCATCGAGCAGCCGCTCAAGGCGATCGAGGGCATGGGCAAGTACGACATCAGCGCCTCCATCACCGGCGGCGGGCCGGCGGGCCAGGCCGGTGCGATGCGGCACGGCATCGCCCGCGCGCTGCTGCTGGTGGATCCGAATCTCCGCGGCACGCTCAAGAAGGGCGGCTTCCTCACGCGCGATTCGCGCATGAAGGAACGTCTCAAACCCGGTCAACCCGGCGCCCGCAAGCGCTTCCAATTCTCGAAACGTTAATTGGCGCGCCCGCGACGAACGACCCCGCAACTTCCGCTTGCGGGGTCGTTTTGTTTCCGGCAGTTGGCAGAGCGGGGGCGACGTGATACTTTCCCCGCGCTTTGGTTTGCGCGCGCGGGATTTTCCAAGGCTTGGAAAAAATTGCGGCGCGGTTTCCAAGGCTTGGAAAACGAGAGGAACTTTATGAAACAGAAAATCGTGGTGCAGGAAGCGGTTCAGCTTCCGGCGGGATTCCGCGCGGCGGGCGAGGCGATCGGGCTCAAGCGGAGCGGGCGGCGCGATATGGCGCTGCTGGTCTCCGATGTCCCCGCGGCGGTCGCCGGCGTCTTCACGACCAACCAGGTACAGAGCGCAACGGTCAAGCTCGACCGCGAACGCCTGCGCGGCGGCGTGGCGCGCGCCGTCATCATCAACAGCGGCAACGCGAACGCGTGCAACGGCCCGCAGGGCTTGCGCGACGCCGACCGCATGACGGAGCTGACCGGGCTGCTGCTCGGCGCGCCGAAGAAACAGGTCTTCGTCTGCTCGACCGGCCGCATCGGCATCGCGATGCCGATGGCGATCATCGAGGAAGGCATCGGCAAGGTGGCGGCGGCGCTCTCGCCCCGCGGCGGCAAGAACGCGGCCACTGCGATCATGACCACCGATACGCGCATCAAGCACGCGACGGTGGCGCTGAAAATCAACGGCAAGCCGGTGACGCTGACGGGCATGGCCAAGGGCGCCGGCATGATCGAGCCAAACATGGCGACGATGCTGGCGTTTATCCTCACCGACGCCGCCGTTGATCGCAAAGCGTTGCAGGGCGCGCTCAAGGCGGCGGCGGACCAGAGTTTCAACCGCGTCAGCGTGGATGGCGACCGCAGCACGAACGACACGACGTTGCTGCTGGCCAACGGCGTCGCGGGCAACAAGCTGCTCAAGCCCGGCCACCCGGACTGGGAAAGTTTCTGCTCGGCGCTCAACGCGGTGACGTTGAACCTCGCGGTCAAGATGGCGGGCGACGGCGAGGGCGCGACGAAGCTCGTCACCGTCCGCGTGCTCGGCGCGAAGAGCGACTCCGATGCCGACCTCGCGGCGCGCGCGGTCGCGAACTCGCTGCTCGTGAAGACCTCGTGGGTGGGCGAATACCCGAACTGGGGTCGGCTGATGGATTCCATCGGCTACTCGCGCGCCAAGGTGGTCGAGGAAAAGGTCTCGATCCACTACGACGACCTGCTCGCGGTGAAGAACGGCGTCTTCGCCGGCACGCCGCTGAAGACGCTGGAGAAAATCCAGAAACAGAAGAAGTTCACCATCACCATCAACCTGAACCTCGGCCGCGGCGCGGCGGTGATCTACACCTGCGACTGCACCGAGGAATATGTGCGCATCAATTACGTGGAGTGAGCTGACATGAAGAAAGTGATTGCGAAGGCGGAAGTGCTGATTGAGGCGTTGCCCTATATCCAGAAATTCCGCGGCGAAACGGTCGTGGTAAAGTTCGGCGGCAGCGCGATGGAGGACAAGTCCTGTGTCGAGAGCGTGCTGGAGGATGTGGCGTTCATGGAGTGCGTCGGGCTGCGGCCGGTGGTGATCCACGGCGGCGGTAAGGCGATTAACGCGCGCATGAAGGAAGCCGGCCTCAAACCGAACTTCGTACAGGGCCTGCGCGTCACCGACGAGCCCTCGATGCGCATTGTCGAGCAGGTGCTCAATCAGGAGGTCAACCCCGACCTCGTCACTTCATTGGAAGGTTTCGGCTGCAAGGCGCGCGGCATCCACGGCGAGGACATCCTCAAGGTCAAGAAGCACACCAAACAGGATCCCGCTACCGGCGAGACACTCGACTGGGGTTACGTTGGCGACGTGGTCGAACTCGATGCTGAACCGATCAAGGCCTATTTGCAGGCCGACATCATACCGGTCATCACGCCGCTCGGCCGCGGGCCGGAGCGCCACATCTACAACATCAACGCCGACGAGGCCGCCGCCGCCATCGCCGAGCGGTTGCAGGCGCGCAAGCTCGTCTTCCTCTCGGATGTGCCCGGCCTGCTCTCGAAGCTCGATGACCCCTCGTCGCTGATCTCGACCCTACGAATGAGCGAGGTGGAAGATTTGATTGCGCGCGGCGTGATCTCCGGCGGGATGCTGCCGAAGATCGGCGGCGCGCTGAAAGCGATCAAGGCCGGCGTCCGCAAGACCCACATCATTGACGCCGCCCTGCCGCACTCGCTGCTGCTGGAATTGTTCACCGACAAGGGCGTCGGCACCGAAATCATTCCCTGATTTCCAAGGATTGGAAGATTTCGCGGAAATTTTCCCGAGACTTGGGAAAAATCGGGGAAATTTTCCCAGGGCTTGGAAAAATACGCATGGAATTTTCCAAGGTTTGGACATGGACAGGGCGGGGTGGGATTGGTAGCATCCGCGCCCGTGGCGCCCGGTGCGCCGAGGGCAACCTAGACCGGAGGAGACCATGGATATTGGACAGATCAAGACCGTGATTGAGTTGATGAAGAGCAATGAGCTCTGCGAATTTGAAATGGAAGAGGAAGGTTTTCGCATCGCGATCAAGCGGCGCAACGCCGCCGAGCCGCAGGTGATCCTTTCTGCGCCACAGGCCCCGGTGGTCATGGCCGCGCCCGCGCCCGTCGCCGCTGCGCCCGCGCCGGCCGCCACACCCACGGCCGCGCCAGCCGCCGCCGCCCCCGCCGTATCGGAAAACGGCAAGAAGCTGGCGGAAATCAAGTCGCCGATCGTCGGCACGTTTTACCGTTCGGCCTCGCCGGACGCCGAGCCGTTCACCGGCGTCGGCGCGCACGTGGACGCGGAGACGACGGTGTGCATCGTCGAGGCGATGAAGGTGATGAACGAGATCAAGGCCGAGCTTAAGGGCACGGTGCGCAAGGTGCTGGTGGAAAACGCCACGCCGGTGCAGTTCGGGCAAGCGCTCTTCCTCGTGGAACTGGATTAAGCAGGCGCCATGTTTGACAGAATTCTCATAGCCAACCGCGGCGAAATTGCGGTCCGCATCATCCGGTCGTGCAAGGAGCTCGGCGTCAAGACGGTCGCCGTCTATTCGCAGGCCGACGAGTCGAGTCTCCACGTGCAGCTGGCCGACGAGGCGATCTGCATCGGGCCGGCCGCCTCGAAGGATAGCTACCTGAAGATCGCTAACATCATCAGCGCCGCCGAGGTTGCCGATGTGGACGCGATTCATCCGGGCTACGGCTTTCTCTCCGAGAACGCGCACTTCGCCGAAATCTGCAAGAACTGCAACATCGTGTTCATTGGCCCCTCGGCGGAAAACATCCGCATGATGGGCGACAAGAACATCGCGCGGCAGACCATGCGCAAGGCCGGCGTGCCGGTGACGCCGGGCAGCGATATCGTCGAGAACAAGGACGAGGCGCTCAAGGTGGCCGAGAAGATCGGCTATCCGCTGCTCATCAAGGCCGTCGCCGGCGGCGGCGGCAAGGGTATGCGCGTGGCGCGCAACGACGTGAGCCTCGTGCAGGGCTTCATGACCGCGAGCAACGAGGCCGAGCGCGCGTTCAACAACAAGGCCGTCTACATCGAGAAGTACATCGAGAGTGCGCGGCACATCGAAGTGCAGATCATGGCCGATCATCACAAGAACGTGATTCATCTCGGCGAACGCGACTGCTCGCTCCAGCGGCGGCACCAGAAGCTGGTCGAGGAATCGCCCAGCCCCGGCCTGACGCCCGACCAGCGCAAGCGCATCCACCGCGCGGCGGTCAAGGCGGCCGAGTCCGTCGGCTACCGCAACGCGGGGACGATCGAGTTCCTCTTCGACCAGAAGAGCGGCAACTTCTATTTCATGGAGATGAACACGCGCATCCAGGTGGAGCACCCGGTGACCGAGGAAATCACGGGCACCGATCTGATCCGCGAGCAGTTGCGCGTGGCGGCGGGCGAGAAGCTCTCGCTGCGCGAGAGCGACGTGCGCTTCCACGGCCACGCCATCGAGTTCCGCATCAACGCCGAGAATCCCATGAAGAATTTCACGCCCAGCCCCGGTTTGGTGAAGGCCGTGCATTTCCCCGGCGGGCCGGGCGTCCGCGTGGACTCGCACGTCTACAGCGGCTACGAGATTTCGCCCTACTACGACAGCATGATCGGCAAGCTGATCGTGCACGCGCACAGCCGCCCGGAGGCGATCGCGCGCATGGCGCGGGCGCTGGGCGAGTTCTCGATTGACGGCGTCTCGACGACCGTGCCGTTGGGCCAGTCGGTACTGTCCGACGCGCGCTTCGGCCGCGGCGAGTACAACACGCAGTTCCTCGAAAACTACATGAAGGAAGTCTTCCTGCTGAACACGTGAGGCACGGATGAACAGCGAGCCACGCATGACGGGCGAGCGCAGCAGCGACCTGGGCGCGGTGCAGGTGCACCACGACGCCATCGCCGCCATCGCCCGCATCGCCGCGATGAAGGTCGCCGGCGTCGTGGATACCGGCGGCTCGTTCGTGGATGGCATCGTCGGCATGATTGGCAAGAAGGGCGGCACGCACGGCATCCGCGTCGAGGTGGCGGGCAACGACGTGACGCTGGAGTTGAGCCTGGTGATCGAGTTCGGCAGCAGCATCGCGCAGCTCTCTTGGCAGGTGCAGAGCGAGGTGCGGCAGGCGGTGCAGCAGATGACCGGCAAGCGCGTGCAGCGCGTGGACGTGATCGTGCAGGGCGTGCAGCCGCCGAAGGCGCAGCCGGTCATGGCGCCGGAGGAGTTTGCGGTATGAAATCGTTGCATCGCGCCATCGGCCTGGTGCTCTTTATCCTGATCTGCGTGGCGGCCGTGTTCTTCGTTTATGCGGCCGTGTCTTCCAACCTTTGGAAAGACACGTTCCAAACCCTGGAAAGCAGCAAGGGCGCGTCGCTCGCGCTCGGCTTGCTCGTGTTCCTGCTGGTGCTGCTCTATTCCTATAGCGGTTCCTACCGCGCCGAGTTCGAGCGCTACATCTCGTTCGAGGGCGAGGGCGGCAGCGTCCGCATCAGTCGCCGCGCCGTCCGCGACTTCCTTGCCGGCATCGCCGCCGAATTTTCCACAGTCGAAAAACTTGAGCCGGAGTTCACGATGCGGCGCGAGAACATGGACGTGGAACTGAACGTCACCGTACGCCCCGGTTGCCACATCCCGGAACTCTCGCGGATGCTGCAGGAGCGCGTGCGCACGACGCTGCGCGTCAGCCTTGGCATCACGCAGGTCGGCAAGGTGGATGTGCTCGTGCAGGAGATTTCCGGTAGCGGCACCGGCGCGCGCCGCGACGAGACCGAAACCGAGTTCAGCGGAGACCTGACCTGATGAACCTCGCGCAAATCCAGGCCGACTATCGCGCCGTGGCCGACCACATCTTTGGGCCGCTCAAGGCGGAAATCGAAGCCGCGGCCGACGACCTGATCGCCGCTGTCCGCGCCGGCGGCAAGGTGCTCTTCTGCGGCAACGGCGGCAGCGCCGCCGATGCGCAGCACTTCGCCGGCGAGTTCATCAACCGCCTCCTGCTCGAGCGCCGGCCTTATGCCGGCCTCGCGCTGACGACGGACACCTCGGTGCTCACCGCCATCGGCAACGACTACGGCTATGACCGCGTCTTCGAGAAGCAGGTGCTCGCGCTCGGCAAGCCGGGCGACGTGCTCGTGGCGATTTCGACCAGCGGCAACGCGCCCAACGTCTGCCTCGCCGTGCGCGTCGCCAAGGCCGCGGGCATGAAGACCATTGCGATGACCGGCGGCAAGGGTGGCAAGCTGGCCGGCCTCGCCGACCGCGTGCTCTTGGTCGCCTGCACGTCCCAGACGACGCGCATCCAGGAAGGACATCAACTGATGCTGCACCTGATCTGTGAGCGCGTGGAAGAAAGCTTGCGTTAACGCAGCCAAGGAGTCCGCCATGCCCCGTCCCGCTCCCGTCCAGCTTGTCATTGTCGGTTCGGTCGGCCTCGATACCATCGCGACGCCGGCCGCGCGCCGCGCCGATGTCCTCGGCGGCTCGGCCAGCTATGCCTGCGCCGCGGCGTCGTTCTTCACGCGCACCGGCATGGTGGGCGTCGTCGGCACCGATTTTGGCGCGGACTATCTCGACATCTATCGCGGCTTCGGCTTCGATCTCGAGGGCCTCCAAGTACGCGAGGGCCGCACGTTCCGCTGGTCCGGCGTCTATGAGGACAACATGGATAACCGCCGGACGCTCTCCACCGAGTTGAACGTCTTCGCCGAGTTCAGCCCCGAACTGCCGGCGCATTACCGCCGCGCGCCGTTCCTCTTCCTGGCCAACATCGCGCCCGCGTTGCAACTGCGCGTGCTCGACCAGATTCGCCGGCCGCGCTTCGTTGCCGCCGACACGATGGACCTCTGGATCAACATCGCGCTGCCCGAGCTCAAGAAGGTCATCCGCCGGATTGACCTGCTGACGCTCAACGAGTCCGAGGCGCGCCACCTGACTGGCGAGCGCGCGCTGATCAAGGCCGCGCGCAAGCTGCTGGGATGGGGGCCGAAGTATATCCTCATCAAGAAGGGCGAGCACGGCGCGGTGCTGTTCTCCAAGCGCGGCACGTTCCTGATGCCCGCCTATCCGCTCGAGGAAGTCCACGACCCGACCGGCGCGGGCGACACCTTCGCCGGCGGCTTCATGGGCCACCTCGCCGCCGGTGGCAAGGTCAACGAGAGCGCCATCCGCCGCGCCATGCTCTTCGGCAGCGTCGTCGCCTCGTTCAACGTCGAGGCCTTCAGCCTCGACCGCCTGCGCAAGCTCAAACAGCGCGACATCGCCCGCCGCGTTCAGGCCTTTGAAGCCATGCTGCGGATTTGAGGCTCCATGAATCACAGTTGGGTCGAGGTTGATCTCGGTGTGCTGGTGGAAAATCTCCGGCTGTTGCAGGCGCGGCTCGGCGGCCAGGCCGCGCTGATGCCGGTGCTCAAGGCCAACGCCTACGGCCACGGCGCGCTCGACGTGGGCCGCCGCGCGCAGGAGCACGGCATCAACTGGTTCGTCACCGCGCACCTGCAAGAGGCGCTCGGCCTCAAGCCCGCGGTTGATGGCGCGAAGATTCTGGTGATGGGCGTCGTGCAGCCCAGTGCGGTCGAGACGCTCGTCGCCCAGGACATCATCCCGATTGTCGTCAGCGAGGAGCACGCGATTGCGCTCAACGCCGAGGCTGGCGCGCACGGGTTGAAGCTGCCCGTCCACGTCAAGCTTGATACCGGCATGGGCCGCCTCGGCTTCACGTGGCTCGAAGCCGATGAAATTCTTCCGCGCGTCTGCGCGCTGCCCAACCTCGACATCCAGGGCGTGTGCAGCCACTTTGCCGCGGTGGACCCCGACGATCCCGAACGCGCCGCGCCGCAGCTCGAACGCTTCCGCCGCGGCCGCGCGTTGCTCGAACAACAGCTCGGCCGCCGCCTGTTCGCGCACATGTCCAGCAGCCGCGCCTTTCTGCATGCGCCCGAGGGACTCTTCGATGCCGTCCGCATCGGCATCTTGCTCTACGGCTACGGCGCCGGCGCCTTCCAAAACGAATTGCCCATCCGCCCCGCGCTGCAATGGAAGACCCGCGTCATTCAGGTCAAAAGCGTCCCCGCCGATTTCCCCGTCGGCTATTACAGCTCTTGGCGCAGCAGCCAGCCCACCGACATTGCGACCATCGCGCTCGGCTACGACGATGGCTATCTGCGCGCGTTGAGCAACAAGGGCCACGTGCTGATCCGCGGCGCGCGCCGCCCGGTCGTCGGCCGCGTCAGCATGAACTGGATCACCGTGGACTGCGGGCCGGCGAGCGGCGTCAGGGTGGGGGATGAGGTCGTGTTGATCGGCCGGCAGGGCGACGCGGAAGTCTGGGCCGACGAACTCGCCGGCCTCTGCGGCACCATCGCCTACGAAATCCTCACCTGCATCCACCCGCACCTCGAACGCCGCTATCTTGGTTGAATCGCGACCGCATTTCCGCAACTGGGGCATTCCACGCTTGACTCATGGGTGTGGCCCGTAACAATGCCGCCGCTCCGGGGAGCGACCAACGTACACACAGAGGTGAAGATGAAACGCTCTTGGTCAAGCATCTTGTTGTTGGCTGCGCTGACGGCCGATGCGGCTTGGGCACAGGTGCTGGCGCAACCAACGCCGGATGAACTCCGGCGGGCCTTGCAGGTCACGCAGACACGGGTGGTGCTGCAACAGAACCAGCTCAAACAGATCCATCAACGGATGCTCGCGCTGGACGCGGAAATCGAAAACAACCTTGACCAGATTCTCAAGCAACTCGCAGCCGTCAAGGACTCCCAGGATTCAGGCGTGCACGTGGCGGGCATGAAGGAGCAGGCCCTGGCGGAGTTGAAGAGCAGTCTGGACTTCTACCGGCAGGAGCGCGCCCGCCGGCTGGCGCAACTCAACGCGCGAGCTGCCACCCGCCAGCGGGACGAACTGCTGCAGGAGGTCAAGGTGTTGGACGCCCGCGAGGAGAAGCGCGTGGATCAGATCGTCGAACTGGCCACGACGCTGACGGCGCACAAGGACTACCGCCAGTACAATGTCTATCGGGACAACTGGGGCTGGGACTACTACATGGCGAATCCGGTCTATTTCCAAAACAAGCGCGAGTCCACCAAGGCTACGCTGGACAAGGAGCAGATTCTGAAGGACCTCAAGCGAAGCGCGGACGACTTGACACAGTACAACCAGGTGCTGAAACAGACCTTCTGGACGATGACCAAGGAGAACGACCGCGAGCGCCTGAAACTGGCGATGCAGATGAATGACGAGCTGCTCAAGAAGCGGCGCAGCCAGATACAGCAGGTGCTGAACGAGCAGCATGAGCCCACCCGGAAGCTCGGCCGCAGCGCCGCCTTCCAGATGGAGCAACTGCTCCACGACCTGACCCTGCAGGTCGAGCGCGACTTCAACGAACTGGGCCGGCTCGGCACCGCGCGCGATGTGGCCTATGCCAGCCTGCGCGACCTCGAGGCGCAGCAGGAATTCATCCGGGCCGGCCTCCGGTCGCCCGCGCCGTAGCCGCCCAATTCCACGCCCAATTCCACGCTTGACTCGCCGCCGCGCGCCGCGAAAATGCGCCCGTGATTTTTGCGGGGTATATGGCGTTGGCAGTGCGGTGTGGCTCCGACAAGCGCACCAACGCCCCGTCTTTTCCGATGGAGTGGGGAGCGCGGGCCTCCTGACACGGCGATGGACAAAACATACGAAATTGTGGCCGATGCGCTGGGGCGCGCAGGTATACGCTGTTTGCTGGGCGGCGGCTTTGCGGTCAATGTCCACGGATTTGAACGCGGAAACAAGGTTATTGATCTGCTCATCGCTGAAGATGACAGGCAGCGTGCCGATGACGAGTTGTTGCGCGCCGGCCTGCGTTGCTTTCGGCGTGTGGACGTGGTGAGCCGCTACGAGCCGCCGGCCGGCATGAACATGGTCGTGGATGTTCTGCCCCTCAACCGGAAAACCTTTGAGTCGTTGTGGGCCGACGCCGTCGAGCGTCCTTTTCTTGGCAGACAAGCACGCTTTGTATCGTTCGAACATCTGCTGGCCATGAAGATCCACACCCTGAAACACGACAACATGACGCGTGGCCTGAAGGACCTTCTGGATATCACCGCTCTCGCGAAAGCGAACGGGTGGGGACCGGATACACCCCAGCTGTGCGAACTATGCCGCAAATTCGGCTCACCCGAAATTCTCGCATCTGTGCAAAAGGCGCTTTCAGAGTCATGAACAACACCGACCTGAACTTCCCCGTCCTCACAGGCGCGCTCCCGCCGCCGCCGCCGGGCACGCTGGACGACTATTACGACTTCGTCTGCCTGCTCGCTTCCATGCGGCCTGCTGGCAGCCGCTTGAGCGATGCCGAGGCGCATGATGGTCCGCCCTTTTGTCTGGATAAAGACGGCGATACAACCCGTCTTACCGCCACTCCACGGCCGCCAGTACGGGAGGTTGCGGGCTGATGAGCCCGCGCGGGAAGTGAAATATGCGCCTGTGCCGCGCGGTGCGGCGGAGGGGTGGGAAATGGTCTTCCCGCGTTCAGTATCCGCCGGACGTTGCGGTCAGGACCGAAGCTGGGCGTACTTTGCCCTTGACTCTCCGCCATGTGTCGGGAAAATGCGCGCGTGATTTTTCAAGGCCAAACAGCGACGGTTAACCCGATCGCCTCCGTGGAACGTTAAGCACAATTTCAAACCCATGAAGGAGAATCAACAGATGCAGATGAACATGACCGGGATGTCGCGCCGCGAGGCGCTGGGTGCGTTGGGCCTGCTGGCGCTATCGAGCCGGCTGGCGTGGGCGCAGGAAGCGAAGGGCGGCATCGCGTTGCAGCTCTACACGGTGCGCGACGCGGCAAAGAAGGACCTCGCCGGCACGCTGAAAAAAGCCGCCGACATGGGCTGGCGCTATGTGCAGTGGAGCGGGATGCCGAATCTGCCCGCCGACAAAATCCGCGCGGCGCTCGACGCCGCCGGCCTCAAGTGCATCGCCTGCCACACCGGTGTCGAGGCCTTCGAGAAGGATTTCGACAAGGAAGTGGCGTTCTGGAAGACCGTCGGCTGCAAGGATATCGGGCCCGGCGGCATGATGAAGGATTGCACCAAGGACCTCGCCGCGTGGCTCAAGGGCTGCCAGCGGTTCGACGAACTCGGCGCGAAGATGCGCGGCGTCGGCCTGCGCCTCCTGTTCCACAACCACGGCATGGAGTTCGAGAAATTCCCGGATGACCCGCGCACCAAGCACCAGATTCTCATGGACACCACGAAGCCCGGCAACCTCTACGCCGAACTCGACATCGCCTGGGCGCACGCCGCCGGCGTGGATGTCCCCGCCTACCTGCGCGGCACGCTCAAGGGCCGCATCAAGTGCGCCCACGCCAAGGACGTCATCACCGAGGCCGCTCCCGCTCCGGCCAAGCCCGCGAAGGGCAAGGCCAAGGGCGACGGCAAGAAGCACACGCTCGTGCCGCTCGGCCAGGGCCAGGTGCCGTGGAAGGATGTCATTCCGGCCTGCAAGGATGCGGGCGTCGAGTGGTACATCTACGAGCAGGACAACGGCAAGGGCGAACTCTGGGACTACGTGCAGACGAGCTACGACTTCCTCTCGAAGCAGCCGATCTGACCGCCTGACCGCAGGAACGCGCGGCGCTTTCCAAACCTTGGAAACGCCGCGCGATTTTTTTCCAAGCCTCGGAAAAAAGCTGGCGAAGTTCTCCGAGCCTCCTGAAAACCGAAGTTGGACAGGCGTCGGTTTCTAAAGCCACAGCGGATTGCCCTGAATGGCCGGATCAAGAACGCCCTGGCGGGCGCGCTACAAACGCGGCCCACACGGATGCCGTTCGTAGGGTCGCCGTAAGGCGATGCCGAACTGCACACGCACAGTTTGGTGCAACAAAAACCCACCCCGCGCTTCGCGCACCCCTCCCAGGGAGGGGATCAAAACAGCGGCGTATGT
>Ga0233425_10008841_pt1 | contig 13106 bp, 7 predicted proteins | sample Watercolumn_Towu_2_FD_181712 | JGI IMG/M metagenome (GOLD analysis project Ga0233425, IMG submission 181712) | Freshwater microbial communities from Lake Towuti, South Sulawesi, Indonesia - Watercolumn_Towuti2014_140_MG | ecosystem: Environmental > Aquatic > Freshwater > Lake | place: Indonesia...
GCGCCGCAGAAGACCGTGATCAACGAAGGACTGCGCCACGGCCTGAACCAAATGCTGGCGCCTCCCAAACCCCGCCAGCGATTCGAGACTCAGACGGTCGAGTTGGGGCGCTGCCTGGTGGGCAGTCTCGACGACGTGGCGGAAGTGTTGGCGGTGGCGGAGGGGGAGAACTTCCCATGATCCTGGTGGACGCCAACTTGTTGGTGTATGCGCGCGTGGCGTCGCTGCCGCAAAACGCGTTGGCGAGGCGCTGGCTGGACGAGCGGCTGAATGGGGCCGCCTCGGTCGGGCTGCCCTGGCCCAGCCTGCTGGGTTTTCTGCGTCTGGTGTCCAACCCGCGCATCTTCAGCCGGCCCGAGCCCATCGCCGCGGCGTGGCGGCAGGTGCAAGCGTGGCTGGACTGCCCTTGCGTCTGGGTGCCCGCCCCGACGGAGCGTCACCGCGAAGTGATTGGGCGGCTTTTGACCGCCAGCGCCACTCGAGCCAATCTGATTCCCGACGCGCATCTGGCCGCCCTGGCGGTCGAGCACGGCTTGACCCTCTGCTCGACCGATGGCGATTTCGCCCGCTTCCCGGGGCTGAAATGGGAAGACCCGCTGCGGTGACAACTAACCGGAACGCATGGCTCATGCTCCTGGCCGCCGGAGCGGCTGCCTTCACCCAGGATCTCCGGGCGGTTGACACCGAGGACTTCCTGGCCGGCCCCGACCCCACGCTTGCCGCCTGCCAGCAGAACCACGGCATTCTCTCGATGGACGGCTATCAGCAGGCGATGTGGGGCCACGAACCCTTCTACCAGCGTCACGCCGACGGATCGCTCCAACTGGCCAACGGCGCGCCCGTCTTCAATGATCTGAAGGAGACCACGGCCTACGGCTGGAACGTGCGGCTGGAGAAGGGCGAGGCCAAGCTTTGCCTCGATAATCTCTATCGCGCCGCGTTGCGCATGTATCTCCAGCATCACCGTCGCGCGGGGCAATACCCGGCGGACAGCGCGCTTACCAAGCCGTTCCTCTCGAACTGCAAGATTGGCGCGTGGTCGCGTTACTCGAACGAAGGCGTGCAGGGCATCGAGCAGAACGACCGTCCGCTCCCCGGCTGGTTGCTCGACTTGCTCATCGGCATGTATCTCTTCACCGCCGACGACATCACACTCTGGTCGTCGGACATGAATTTCCTTCCCGGCCCGCTGGGCGGCAATTACACCAACGCCTGGCGCCACAACGCCCGCGGCGTTCTGGAGAGCGCCGTCAAGGCCGCGCATCGCTACAGCGCGCTCGACCCGCTGCATGCGGCGGGTGGGACGTTCCAATGGTGCTGGTTCAACCTGCCAGTCGTGAACAAGAATGAAACGGCCGGCGACCGCTACTTCGAGAAGCCGATCGCGATGGGCAAGCTGCGGCGGTTCGAGGGACGCGCGTGGCTGGAGTTGTTCGTCGCCTGGCTCGCGCTGGACGGAACTTCCAAGACCATGCGCGTCTGGATTGATCAGGACGGCCGGCGCTCGTCGGCCTACACGATACACTTGCGGCACGGGCGCACTTACTTCTACGATGCGTGGCGGTTGCCGGAGGAATTCATTCACCTCGAAGGCCAGCACGTCTGGTTGCGCGGCACGGACCTGCTCGACGTCCAGCGCACCTGGCGCGGCGATTGGCGCAAGCCGGCGGACAGCTCCGCCCCCGCGCCGGACTGATTTATGCGAAGGCTCATCTGGCCCCTCCTCGCCGCACTCTTTACAGCCATCATCAGCTTGGTGGAAGCGGCCGCCGAACCGGGCGCCGCGCCAGGCGCACGCCCGGCTTCCCCCCACTTTACCCGCTGGCATGAAACCGCAGCCCTCCATGGCGTGCATGAGGTCTTCCTCGTGCGCGACTACACGCCCGATCGCCCCTTCGACCTCGAGGTGCAGGTGACTTTCACGCCTTCGTCGGGCGCGGCCAACGCCAAGACGGTCGAGGCGTTCTACGACGGCGGCAATGTCTGGCGCGCCCGCGTGTATGTGTCTGAAACAGGGCGCTGGACTTGGTCGTCGCGCTGCGCCGCGGACGCCAAGCTCGATGGCAAGCAGGGCACATTCGAAGCGGTGAAGACCTCCTTGCGCGGCCGTTTGCTGCCGCATCCGCGCAATCCCTCCCAATGGATCACGGAGAACGGGAAGTGGTTTCTGAATCTCAACGACACGGCGTACCTGCTGTTTCTCGATCGCGATGGGCTCGGCCAGGAGGTCAGCTTTGCGGACTTCCAGCACTACGTCCGGGACGTGTCGGTCATGGGCTTGACCTCCATCCGCTCGATGATGGCTTGCGCCTATAACAGCCCCCAGACGGTGTTTTTCGAGTCCAATCGCGTCGAAAGTCTTGACCTGGAGCGCTTCCAACGGACGGACAGCCGGCTGCAGTGGATGCTCGACCATTACCCGGACGTTTACGTTCAACTCATCGTGCTGCCGCTGCCGCAGGGCTGGGGCAAGGATGATCAGGGGTGGCACGCGCTGCCAGTCGAGGCGCGCCAGCGCTTGCTGCGACATGTTGTGGCACGGTTCGCCGCGTTTCCGCAGATCTTCTGGCTCGTGACGAACGACGCGCATTACGGTCCGGAGTTCCCGAACAACAACGCCCAGGCCCACGAGGTCGGCCAATTCCTCCTCGCACACGACCCGTGGAACCATCCGCGCTCAACCGGCGCGCATCGGGGACGGGAGTTTCCCTTTCCCGAGGAACCTTGGGCGACCTACCTCCATCTCGAGCGTTCCTACGACCTGAACGCCGACGGCCTGGAACCGCACCGACGCTGGAACAAGCCTGTGTTCAACGGCGAGGATCGTTACGAGAGTGACCATGCCGAGTCCTATGACCCGTTCGACATGCGGTATTTCCAGCGCCGGCTCTTTTGGTCCTGGCTGTTGGCCGGAGGCTCGGCGAACTACGGCGGCCGCTTCTGCGTGGTGCATCCGTATTCAGAGACCGGATCCCGTGCCGCGTTCTTCCGCTACGCCCGCGTCACGCACTTCCGCCGATTGACAGGATTGGATTCCGCGCCGTTCATCCGTCCGTTCTTCGAGTCGCGCGGCATTGACCTGGGCGACTTCACGCCCGATAACGCCCTGGTGAGGGATGCCGGGGTTTCAAACACGGTGGCGGCGCCCAAACTGATGCGCCGCGGCTTCGACGAGTTCCTGGTTTACCACCCGAACGCTGCCGCCAACGGTCAGGCCGCGCGGGCCGCGCCGGATAGGCCCGCGCGACTGACGATCGATCTCACTCAGGCCCGAGGCAGTTTCCTGGCGGAGTGGTATCGTCCTCACGATGGCGTGGTCGCCACGGCGCGGAAGGTCCGTGGAGGCGCGGTGAGCGCGTTCACCGCGCCCTGGCCCGAAGGCGACGTCGTGCTTCGACTCTATCGCGCCGGGAATACCAACGCACATCCGTGACACAACCTTGAATGAAACAACGTCCGTCACCGCGCGCGCGTTGCGCTTGCAGCCATTGCCAACGGCCGGGCGAACCTCGATTACGACACGATCGGAAGTTTCAAGGACAACGGCCGGCGCCGGTTCCTCGCCGGCTGCGAAAACGGCTGGGATTTGGGGTGGCTGACGGGATTTGAACCCGCGACAGCCAGATCCACAGTCTGGGGCTCTAACCAGGCTGAGCTACAGCCACCACCCATAGCTGACGCTAGTTCCGGGCATGTCTGGCGTCAAGCCTCGTTCCAATGCAGCGAACGCGAACTGGCTGGAGTGAGCGGGGGACTCGCTGGGCTTGATCGGACGCGGCCAGCCAGCGGAGGAGGAAGTCAGATCGGACTGACGTCCGATGCTACGGGGGGTCGCTGGCGGTTCCCCGCGTTCGCCCACGCAAGTCAGTTCTACCACATTCCCGGGGTTGCGGTATCCTGGCGGGGTGCAGAGCTTTGCCGAAACACTCGCCGGACTCACGGCCCTCAACCGGGTCGTGGTCCCCGATCTTTGGCAACAGGAGGCGGTCAATGCCCTGCGCGAAGGGCGCGACGTGGTCGTTCAGGCCCCGACCGGCGCCGGCAAGACGCTCATCTACGAGCTCTGGTCCAACCAGGGCAAGAATCGCGGCCAAGCCATCTACACCGTCCCCACCCGCGCCCTGGCCAATGACAAGCTGGCGGAATGGCGCGCGCGTGGCTGGGATGCCGGCATCGCGACGGGGGACCTGGCGGAGAACCTGGACGCCCCGGTCATCGTGGCCACACTCGAGACCCAGAAACACCGGCTCATTCGCGGCGACGGCCCCGCGTTGCTGGTCGTGGACGAGTACCAGATGCTGGCGGACCCGGAGCGCGGTCTGAACTACGAGCTGGCCCTGGCGCTGGCGCCGCCGGGCACGCAGTTACTGCTGCTGAGCGGGAGTGTGGGCAATCCGCAGGACGTCGTGAAGTGGTTGCGGCGGCTTGGCCGCGACGCGATGTGTGTCAAGCATGATCACCGGCCGGTGCCGCTGGACGAAGTCTGGGCCAACCAGCTCAGCTACCATCTCCCGGCCGAGATCCGCGGGTATTGGCCACGGCTGCTGGCCAAAGCCCTCGCCGAGGACCTCGGACCGGTGCTGGTGTTCGCCCCGCGACGGCAGGCCGCCGAGGCTCTCGCGGCCGAGTTGATGCGCCAATTACCTTGCCCCAATCCGCTTTCGCTCAGTCCGGCGCAGCGGCTGTTGGCGGGCGAGCAATTGGCCCGGATGCTCAAGTGCCGCGTGGCCTATCATCACAGCGGCCTGAGTTACGGGGCGCGGGCCGGGGTGGTCGAACCCCTGGCCAAGGCGGGGCAACTGCGCGTCGTGGTCGCGACCATGGGACTGGCGGCGGGCATCAATTTCTCGCTGCGCAGCGTCGCGTTGGCGGGCGATTCATATCGCCGCGATGAGCTCGAACAACCGCTCCGCCCCGACGAAATCCTTCAGATGTTCGGCCGGGCCGGCCGGCGGGGCATCGACGAGACCGGCTACGTGCTGATCACCGCCAACGAAATCCGGCTGCTCGACGCCCATGCCTGCCATCTCGCCCGCAACGGGATGGTGGATTGGGGCGCGCTCCTGGGCTTGATGAGCGCCGCGGCGGACCAGGGCCGCGAGCCGTTCGTCGAGGCCGTGCGCGTCCAGCAACGGCTCTTCACCACCAAGCCGATCTTTCTCGGCGTCGAGGAATCCCTCCAACACCCCGATACGCCCTGCGGCTTGAAGACCGATGCCGAGCGCGCCCGGCACGCGCGCAAGCGCGTGCGCCAGATGCTCAACAGCCGCGGCGAATGGGAATCCTATCCCTCGGCGGTTCCGCGGCCGCTGCGTGAAATCTGGGTCGCGACCCCGCGGGCCGAAGCCGCGGCGGCAGCCCGTCCGCCAGAGAACGAGCGCCCCGCCTCGGCCGGTCTCCCGGCGGCTCCAGCGCCGATTACGGAGCCGCCCTTGCCCGTCCGATCAGAGGGCCCACCGCCCGCCGCTCTCACGCTGCGGTCCGTCCTGACGGAGCCGTTGGCTCTCGAGAAGCTCGGCGCTGGTCTGCTGTGCGTGCTCGAGGAACTCGAAGGCGGCGACCGCGTCTATGGCCGCGGCGTCACGGTCGCTGAGCGGCTGGATGGCGACCGCGTGATGATTGCGAAATGGGTGCGCCGCCTCACGAACTGGAATGGCCGTCAAGCGCCCTACGCGCTCTGGCAGGAGAAGATCCAGCCCTTGCTCGAGCATCGGCTCACACAGCAGCACACCCCGGTCGTCCGCTTTACGGTCCACCCGCGCAAGATCGTGGCGCTGGTGAGCCTGGCCGAACTGACGTTGCGCGTGCCCGTCGATCAGCACGGCGTGGCGTTGTGGAAGCCGGCCGAGCGCGAAGTGCTCCCCGCCGACTGCGCCAGGTGTGAATGGATCGGGACCTGCCGCCAACTCTCCCTGGCCTCGGGGACGGCGCTGGTGTGGCGGCGGCTCGGACTTGTGGATGCCGTGGGCGTCCCCACCCGCCGGGGAAGGATCGTGAGCTTCTTCTCCCAGGGGGACGGCCTGGCCATCGCAGCGGCGCTCGAGGATGCCGGCTTCCCTACGGACGAGTTGGTCTATGAGCTGGCGAATCTCGATGCCGGCTTCCGCTTCGCGGGCAAGGAGAGCCGGTGGGCGGGACGACTGGCAATGGCCTGCCAACAGGCCTACGGCTTGCAGAGCATCCCCGGCTATCTCGAGAACGGGCTGCCGCCCAGGTACGGCGCAGGCGCGGAGGTGGTGGTTGCGGGCGTGCACCGCCGGCCCATGGCGAGGCACGAGTGGCTGACGGAACTCGTCGGCGTGGGTGATATCGACCGGCTTATCATCGAATGGCGCAGTATGTTGCGCCAGATCGCCCACGCGCCCTCGTTGGACTGGCCCCGGTGGCGCGAGCTGCAAGAACGGGCGCGAGCCATCCTCCACGAGACCGAGTCGCCCACCATCACGGACTTGCCCCCACTCGAGTTCCACCAGACCAAGCGCATCGATCATCGCCTCCTGCTCCGCAGGCATTGAACCCAGCCATGGCCAACAGCACGCCCGAGGCGAGCGCAGCGTGGTGGCGGGACGAGATCATGACCGCGGATCTCCTCGCCGATCCCTTGCTGGCGACGGCTCCCGACACGCCGGTCTTTGGCCTGAACCTGGCCTGCGCATATCCGTTCCCTGCCGAGCTCGAGCCCGCCTACGCTGATCTCTGGGGGCGGCTTCGTGGGTTGGGACCGGAGGCGTATGTCTATCCCTTCTGGCAAACGCATGTGACCATCGCCACGTTGGTGAACTTCGCCCGAACTCAACGCCCAACCGCCTCGGAGCGCCGCGAGCTGGAGGACCTGACCCATCGGCTTATCCGATTGCTGGACTCGCGCCTCACACTTGGGGAGGGGGGACGGCTTCCTCCGTTTCGTCTCGAGTTCGGCCGTCCTGTCTTGACACGACGGGCCGCGATCATCCCCATCCAAAACCAATCTGGAGAGATCGCCTGCCTGCGCCGGAACGTCCAGCAACTCATCGCTGAGGACGCCGAGCTCGCCAGCGCACTCGCTCGATGGGGAATGAATGTGCCCAAGATCATCCATGCCACGATCATGCGGCTGGTCGAGGCGCCGATGGCCCCGGATCAGTTCCTCGCCAGATTCGAGGCGGCGGCGGGGTCGGTTGTTTTGGGCAGCGCGCGAATTGATGCAGTGCTCCTGACCGTGGAGACGCAGCCGTACATGCGCGAGGGGAAGGTGCTCCATCGTTTTGGTCTTTTTTGACCGCGGTGCGCAAAAATGGCCTCGATTGGCGCCCATCGCCGCGAGAAGCAATGACGCAACACATTGGTTTCCAGTTGCTTGCAACTTGAGTGTTGACCGCTGGCATGGCACCTGCTAACCCGGGTGTGTGTTTGGCGATCCAACAAAACCAAATTTCGCGGTTGCTGCGGCGGCCAGCCTGACAGCTCCGTGAACAGCTCCAAGACCACCTGCGAGGTCTTGGAGCTCCTTTGTCCCTAACCAATGAACCAAATGATGAGAACAAATCCAACAAAACTCAACCCATGGACGGTGGGCCTGGCGGCGGCAGGTGTCGTCAGCTTGGCCTCTGTCGCGTCCGCGGAAGAAGCCCAGCACCAGGTGATGACGGCCCTCTCCGCAACGACCCTCAGCGGCTACGTGGATACGTCGGCCATCTGGGGGTTTGGGAAAGGCAACAATCTCGTGGGCCGATCCTTTGATCAAGGCGCGTTCCAGAGTGGCGTGGCCACGGCCGCCGGCGTCAACAAGCAGGACGGCTTCAACCTCAACGTCGTCAAGCTGCAGTTGTCCAAGCCGCTCGACGAAGGCCAGTGGTCGGCCGGCTACACGGTGGGCCTGCTCTTCGGGCCGGATGCCAACGTGCTCAGCAGCGGTTCCGCTTTGGCCCCCGGGACAGTCGGGACCTCCGACTTTGCCGTCAAAGACGCCTATGTCGCCTTGCGGGCCCCGATCGGTACGGGCCTGGACCTGAAGATCGGCACGTGGACGACCGTGCTCGGCTACGAAGTGACCGAGGCTGGTGACAACCCCAACTACAGCCGCTCCTACGGCTTCTACCTCGAGCCGATCGTTCACACCGGCATCCTGGCGTCGTACAAGGTCTGTGAAGGGTTCAGCATCTCCGGCGGCGTGGCGGATCGCGGCGACTTCAACAACATCAACTCACGCTCGGGCATCGAATCACTCAAGACCTACGTGGGCCAGGTGGTTCTCACCGCTCCCGAGAGCTTCGGCTTCTTGAAGGGCGCCACCGCTTATGCCGCGGTTTGCGACGGCGGCGTGAGCTCGCCCGCGACAACCCCGGGCCACGCGTCTGGCTCGAAGGACGTGGTGAACTTCTATGCGGGCGCGACAGTCCCGACACCGTTGGAGGGCCTCAGCGTAGGCGTGGCGTTTGATTATCGCGCCAGCGGCGTCTTCGACAAGAGCTACGAGAACGCCATTGGCGGTTACGCGATCTATCAGGCCACCGAGAAGCTCAAGCTCGCCACCCGCACCGAGTACGCCACCAGCAGTGGCACAGGCTTCGGCGGCACGCCGACCGGCAACGCGCAGAACGTGGCCCTTCTGGGCAACACGGTCACCCTCGATTACAAGCTCTGGGAGAATGTGATCAGCCGGCTCGAGTTCCGTTGGGACCACAGCATGAACGGCCAGCGCTACTTCGGCAGCGGGGCGCCCGATCGTCGCAACACCTGCTCGCTCGCGCTGAACGTCATCTACAAGTTCTAAGCGCGGTTTTCCCTCGCGACCCGCGAGAAAGCTCTCACGCCCCTCCCGGCTGTCCTGGCCGGGAGGGGTCTTTCGTTTATGCGCCCGGCAGGGTTTCCGGGAATGTCACTTCCTGGATCTTCGTCGGGACGGGCAGGGAACCAAACTCGCGCGCGCGCTCGACACCCGAACCGCCCGGGTCCCGAGGAAATCAGCGCAGGCTGCCTCGCAAGACCCGCCTTCGGCTTTCCGGCCGGCGAACCTGGTCTTACGGCAGCGCCAGGCGGTAGAACCGCATGTTACCCGAGACGTTGTTCACCGTCACCCGCACGGTCGCGGCATCGAGCTTCTCGAAGACCGCTGAAGCCACCGCCGTCCACGCCTTGAAGTCGGCGGTCGCCAGCAACTGATGCGTCGCATCCGGTTGTGGCGTCGTGAACTCGATGGTCAGCCGCTCGCCGGTCTTCGAGACGGTCCGCGCGCTCAGCGGTGTGTTCGACACGATCTGCCAGCCATCCGGCGACCCGATCAACTGCCATTGATCGGTGTCCCCGTCGTTCTCGAATGCGCCCGGCGCGGCATAAATCTCCGCGCCCGCGCCTCCCGACCGCTGGTAGCTGATGAACTCGATGGTGTACCGGCCGGCGGCGAGGTCCTTGAGCACCCCGCGCGTGTTACTGTCGCCGGTGGGGTTGGGGACGGCAATGTATTCCGGGAAATCATCGTTCCGGGCGCCCACGCCCGTGACGGAGTCGAACGGCGCGCCGATGAACCGGAGCGCAAAACCGTCATCGGTATGCACCCCAATGGTCCAGTCGCCGCTGGTCGGGACCACCACCGTGGCCTGCCCGACGCACACGAAATCCTCCTGCGGGAGGCCGAAGTTCTCCGCCGGAAAGGGCAGGTCGTCGGGCATGTACCCAGCGGCGCCGCCGCCCAGGCCAAAATTGATCACCGCCACATCGGTATCGTAGGATACGCCCGCAAACCCGGGCGCCGCGGCCCGCAACGCGATCTCGACCGCCGTCACCACCGCATCCGCCCGCCCGGCGTTCCAGGCCTGCCGGAAACTCCATGCGCCCGCCGAACTGGGCCGCTCCCCGAGCCCGGTGAGTGGGAATTCAGGCTTGGGCAACGTGAAGGGCGCGTCGTTGGTGACCGTGGTGCCCTTGGTGTCCTTGGCCACAACGCGCACGGTGTGGACAGAGCCCGGGAGAAACGGCGTTGCCAGGTGGTTCGAGAGAGTGGTGGTCGTGCCCGATTTCACCGGTGAGCCACCGACGATTTGGCTGTCCAGGTAGAGCAAAGCCGTCGCCGGGTTGACGATGCTCAGGCCGACGTCCTCGAGATACACCAGCAGGTCGGTGAACGTGGGCGCGACGCGCTGGATGATGAACTTGTCCTCGGGCTTGTCCGAGACACTCACGTCAAAGCGATCGGCGGTGACCACGCCGTCGCCCACCACGCGGACGCGGAGCACGTGCTCGCGCTGCGGCAGGATGGGGCTGCTCCAGACGTGCACCTGCTCGGCGCGCTGGGCGGCCTTGTAGTTGATGATGTATTCAGTGCCGCCGTCGATGGTGACCTTGGCCGTGCCATGATGACTCGCCACGGTCGCATAGACATCGATCTTCACCCCCACGAACCTCACCTCGAAATAATCGTTCCGATTGTTGTTGGATTCGTAGTGGTCGTTGTGATTGAACCGCGGGTCCGTCGCGGTCCCTTGCGCCAGGTTCCAGGTCCCGAAATAGCGGATCTGGTTGGTGCTGGTGCCGATGTCGGCGGTGTCGTCGATCTGGATGATCCGGTCCGCCACCAATTCGCGCACCGAGACGTTCACCGTGGACCAGGCCACATGGCCGGCGCGGTCGTTCGCCACGATCCGGTAGGCGTGCTCTCCCACCGCCGGAGCCTTCACGTTCCACGTGAAGGGCGCGCTGCCCTTCTCCCCCAGCTTGGTGGCGCCGTCGTAGAACTCGACCTTCCCCAAGTCCGCGTCCTTGTCCGTGATCGTCGCTTTCAGCGGGATGATCGTGTCCGCCTTCGCGTCGATCACGTCGCCTTCGCGCGGCGTGTTGAACACGATACTCGGCACCTTGCCCGCCACGGTCCCGCTCTCGAACCGCACCTCCGCCAGGCCCACCGTGTAACCCTGCCCCCAATTCGAGAGGCCGCGCAGCTTCACCAACCGCACATCGGTGGCGGTGACGTTGAACACCTGGCCGGTCTCGCCGCCTTCCTTGAGCGCGATCAGGGCGATCGCCGTGAAGTTGCCGTTGGTCATGCTCGAATCGGGCGAGACCAGCACCTCGACATCTTTCATGCCGACGTCGGTGGTGTTGATCCCGTTGAAGTTCCAGATGTAAATCTTCGTCAGGTCCACCGTCTGGCCCAGGTCACACACCACCTCGGCCTTGATCGTGCCGATGGCCGACCACATCTGCCCCGTGTCGCGCGCGTGGTTCGACTCCGGGCTGCCAACGGTCGAATCGTCGAAGCCGCCGCCGTCGATCAGAAGGTCCTTCAGGCCTTCGCCGTTCGAGACCCAGACATCGACCGGTTGGATGAACTCGGCCCGCGCGGGCAGGACGAGGGCACACGCCAGGGCGAGCGCGGCCGTGTGGCGATTTGCGAGGGGGGACTGTGCAGAGCGCATGGGAATGGAATGGGGGCTGGTGGTGATGGGCGTTAGGTTCCTTCGAACCTAGATACGTCGCCGGCCTCTTGGCAACCCCGAAATCTGCCGGCACTCCGAGCGCCCGAGCGCGGCCCATCGGATGGCAGAGGGAGAAGCGACCGCTGCGATGGATAACACGCAAGCGCTCGAGTGGTCGTGCGGTTCGGAGCTCAGAGACGGGAAGTCAGTTGGGGGAAACAACGCTCACCCTCACCGCCGCCTTCGTCCCCGCAAAGTCGAGTAGGCGAGAGGAGGCACAACCGCGACCGATCGGTGTGGGACTACGGCGGCGGGCGTCCTGTGAAGTACGAATGCTTCTTTGGCCATCGATGGCAACCTCGCCAGGAAATCGTGGGCTGCAGGCATCGCTGAGAATCCGCTCTGACGTCCCCTGGGAACACGGCGCCGCCGGGTAAGCGTTGTGGTGTGGGCGAGCGTTTTCCCTCCCCCGAAAAAACCGTAATAGAGTCAATCGAGTCAACGGAGTCATTGTCCCCCACCTCCTCCCGGCCCACATTTGCCCTCGCAGGCCGCGCTGCGGGCGGCGGCCGCCTCGACGATGAGAAGCGCCCGCCCGTCGCGGCGCGGTGCGCCCCTCGCCGCGGCGACCAACCGGCACCGCGCCACAGAAAGCAAAGCAGACCGCATGACCTCGGCATGCCCTGCCCGCCATAGCTTCCGCGACGGCGGAGCGCCTTCGCGGCTCCGTTCATCTGTGCCAATCTGCGTCAATCTGCGGATCCCTTCTGCCTTTCGCCTCGCCAGGATTATCCCGAAAGACCCTGAAATAGGGGGGGATATCAGTCTTAAATTCAAAAAAGCCGCCCCCATCACACCCAACCTTTTCATGCGCAATCAGTTAACAACGAAACCGACCCTCAAAAGGGCCGCATTTTCCCGGGTTTTTCCCGGCTTTTTGCGTGCATCTCAGCGTCCGTTCTGTTTTCCGACACGCGGGCAGTCTCGCACGCTGCCATTTGCCCACAAGAAAGTTACGTCGCGGGATCCCTCTTCGATCCTCTCTGCCTCATTTCGCGGCTAATGTGCCTTCACGTGAGTTATCCTCCCCTTACGCCTCCCTGGACGCCCCTTTGCGGTCCTTTCGGCGCCTTCGGCATTTGTAGTTCACGAGGCGTTCGTCGGTTCACCCGCTCCCACTCGCCTCGGTGGAGCCTCCGGCGCAGCCCGGGTCGGATGGGAGAGACATCTGAGGGCGCGCGTTCCAAGCCCGACGGCTGGCTTGCCGTGAGGCTGGCCCGCGCGGTAAAAGGACCGGACATCATGCGATACGAACCACACCGGGGACGCCTTGTCGCCTCGACATCGGCGCGCGCTGCCGGGGAACGCGCGCGCCGGATCGTCCTGCTGGCCGCCATCGCCACCCTTGCGCTGGTGCTCCCGCCGCCCGTGATCCCGGCGGAGCCTCTCGAAGCGGGTTTTACCACCATCTTCGATGGCCAGAGCCTCAAAGGCTGGGAAACCCCGGACCGATCGTACTGGTCGGTTGAAGAAGGAGCGATCACCGGGCGCATTACACTCGAGCACCCCTGCAACACCAACCAGTACCTGGTGTGGACCGGGGGCGAATTGGCGGATTTCGAGCTCAAGCTGAAATCACGGCTCAACGGCGAGGGCGCCATCAACAACGGCTTCCAGTTCCGCAGCCGGCTCTTGCCGGACCACGACGTCGCCGGT
>Ga0233425_10008842_pt1 | contig 13105 bp, 12 predicted proteins | sample Watercolumn_Towu_2_FD_181712 | JGI IMG/M metagenome (GOLD analysis project Ga0233425, IMG submission 181712) | Freshwater microbial communities from Lake Towuti, South Sulawesi, Indonesia - Watercolumn_Towuti2014_140_MG | ecosystem: Environmental > Aquatic > Freshwater > Lake | place...
TCCGCGTCGGCACGCGCGCCCTGCCTCCGGATGTCGACGGCCTGCTGGTCTGTCTCGGCGACATGCCCGACACGCGCAAGGCCGACATCGATCGGCTGATCTCGGCCTTCAATCCCCTCGAAGGCCGCTCGATCTGCGTGCCGACCCATGACGGCAAGCGCGGCAATCCGGTGCTCTGGGCCGCGCGGTTCATCCCCGAGATGGCGGAATTGAAGGGCGACGTCGGCGCGCGCCATCTTATTGGTACCCATGCCGAGGAAGTTTGCGAGGTCGCGGTCGACCAGCCGGGCGTGCTGATCGATCTCGACACGCCCGAGGCGCTCGCCGAATTTCATGCGGGTCGGCGGGGCCGCGCGTGAGTTTCGACCCGGCAAAGGTACGACGCGAATTTCCCCTGCTGGCCGAGGCCGACAGAGCCGGTCGCCCGCTACACTATCTCGACAACGCGGCGACGGCGCAGGTGCCGGATGTCGTGATCGAGGCCGTCGCCCAACAGGACCGCCGGCTGCGCGCCAACGTCGCGCGCGGCGTCTATCGCCTGGCCGAAGACGCGACCGCCGCCTACGAAGCGGCGCGCGACGACGTCGCCGCCTATGTCGGCGCGGCGCCCGGCGAGATCGTTTTCGCCGGCAACTGCACCGCCGCGATCAACATCGCGGCGCTCGCTTTCGGCGAGACGCTCGCCCAGGGCGATCGGATCGTCGTCAGCGAACTCGATCACCACAGCAACATCGTGCCTTGGCAGCTCCTCGCCGCGCGCCGGGGCGTCGCACTCGACTGGTGGCCGACAACGCCGGAGGGCACGCTCGATGCCGCGCGGCTCGACGCCCTGATCGGCCCGCGGACCAAATTGATCGCGGCAAGCCACGGCTCCAACGTCACCGGCGCGCGGCTCGACGTCGCCGCCGTCGTCGCGGCGGCGAAGCGCGTCGGCGCCCTGGTGCTGCTCGACGGCGCGCAGGTCGTGCCGCACGGCGCGCTCGATCTGCATAAGCTCGGCGTCGATTTCTACGCCTTTTCCGGGCACAAGATGTACGGCCCGACCGGGATCGGCGTGCTTTGGACCCGGCGCGCGCTGCTCGAGACCCTGCCGCCCGCTTTCGGCGGCGGCGGCATGATCGGCCGGGTCGAGAGAAGCGGCGCAAGTTGGGCCCCGCCGCCGGCGCGCTTCGAGGCCGGCACGCCGCCGGTCGCGCAAGCCGTCGGTCTCGCCGCGGCGGCCAATTGGATCGGTCAACTCGACCGCGGCGCCGTCGACGCGCATCTCCAACTCCTCGCCGCGCGCCTGATCGACGGCCTCCAGGCGATCGACCGGCAGCGGCGCATCGTCCGACTGGTCGGTCCGCCGGCCGGGCACGGGCGGTTGCCCGTCGTGTCCTTCGAGGTCAAGGGCGCGCATCCGCACGACCTCTGCCAGATACTCTCCGAGTCGAACGTCTGCCTGCGCGGCGGTCATCATTGCGCCCAGCCGTTGATGGACGCCCTGGGCTTGACCGGCACCGTGCGCGCCTCGCTCGCGCCCTACAACGACGAAGACGATGTCGACGCCTTGCTCGAGGGCCTCGACCGGGCGATCGAGAGGCTTCTCTGAGCGACGACCTCTATCATCAGGCGATCGTCGCGCTGGCGCGCGACGCGCGCTCGGCCGGCGCGCTCGATGGCGCCCACGCGACCGCGACCGTCGACAATCCCCTTTGTGGCGATCGGGTCGCGGTCGACCTCGCCTTCGAGGGCGAGACCATCGGCGCGCTTCGCCATCGCGTTCGGGGCTGTCTGTTGTGCCAAGCCTCTGCGGCGGCCTTGGCGACGGCCGCCGTCGGCGCGACGCGGGACGAATTGCGGGCTGGCGCCCTGGCGGTCGAGCGCTTGCTCAAGGACGGCGCGCCCGCGCCCGAGGGGCGGTTTGCGCCTTTTGCCGCCTTCGCGCCCGTCGCGAGACACCGCAGCCGCCAAGATTGCGTGAAACTGCCCCTCATGGCGGCCGAAAAAGCGGCGCGCGCATAAACCATTCGTTAACGGGTTCGGTCGTAGTCTAGGCCAGTCTCGCAAAAGCGAGACTCGTTCGACCGTCGCTTGGGACATGGCATGCGCGCTGCCGGCAGAGTTCTTGGACCTCGACAATCCGCGATCGCCTCGAACGTGTCGGCGACGGGCGGGCCGCCATGAGCAGCGCCGGGTTTCGCGTGCCGCATCCCGCGCTCGATGCGCCGTCGCTGGCGTCGGCCTCCGCCAAAGCGACACGGACGCCGCAGGACAAGGAAGATCGCCCCGTCCCGTCCGGCGTGGCCTATGCCCTCAGGACCGGCCGATCCGGTTCTTGGACGCTCGGCGGAGACCTCGATCTCCTGGCCGGCATCGCCGGCGCGACGCCGTCAAGCCCGTGGGCCGTTCATCCGGATGACGCGAAGGCCCCGGACGCGACGGCGGCCGTCGACGGAGCTTCGGATCGGCCCGCGGTCGCCTGCTACCGCCTGGTCGAGGCGCATAGCGGCCGCGAAATCCGGTGCCGCGAAACTCGCCTGAAACTGCCGGGCGACACGACGCTCGTCCTGGTCCAGGACGCCAGTCGCGAGCGGCAGCTCGAAATCGACATCGACATCGCCAAGATCAGCGCCGAGGCCGCGACGCGCGGCAAGATGGCGTTCCTGTCGAGCATCGACCACGAATTTCGGACGCCCCTCAACACCATCATCGGTTTTTCCGAGATCATCCAGGGACAAGTGCTCGGCCCGATCGGCAATGTGCGCTACGCCGGCTATGTCGACGACATTCATGCCGGCGGGCGCATGCTGCTGGCTCTGGTCGACAGACTTCTCGATCTTGCCAAGGCGGACAGCGGCACGCTCGCGCTCCACGAGGAAGACACCGATCTCGCCAAGCTGATCGCCGACACCGGCGAGCTGATGCGTCAGGCGGCGGAACGCGCCTCGCTTCGCCTCGGCGTCGAGATCGCCGGCGATCTGCCTCACGTCTTCATCGACCCGCACAAGATCGGCCGAGCCCTGGTCGCGCTGCTCGAAAACGCCATTCGTTTCACCTTGACCGGCGGCTCGGTGACCATCGGCGCACGCGTCGCCGAGAACGGCGGCGTGGTAATGACCGTGGCGGACGACGGCCTGGGCATGGACCCGGTCGAAGCGCAGAGTCTGCTCGACGCGGCGCCGCAGAAGCACGGCCGGAAATCGGGCTTGGGTCTGCCGCTCGCCCGTCGCCTGATCGAGCGCCACGGCGGGCATCTCTCCATTGCCAGCGGAGCGCCGCGCGGCACCGTGCTGACGATCGCGCTGCCGCGCTTCCGATCCATCCGATCGACGCCCGTCGCGCCGCCGTCGCAGCCTCAGCCGGCCGCGAGCGCAGCCGGCACGACCTGGCGCCAGGCCAGCAGTCCCAATCGGCGCATCTTGTGCGTCGACCCAGACCCGATCGTGCCGCGCATCATTCGCCAGAGCCTTCGCGAAATCGGCGATCGAAGCGAGGTCCTGTGGCGCGATACGGCCAAGGCCGGCCTCGATGCCATGGCGCAACAGAGGCCGGACGTCGTGCTCGCCGATTGGCGCCTGCAGGACGAGACGGGCGCCGGCCTAGCCGACCTGATCGCGGCCCGCTCCGCCGAGACACGCCTGCCGGTCGTCCTCTTGAGCGACATCGAACTTCGCCCGCCGGCGGATAAGCGCCCGTCCGAATGGGCCGGGCGCTGGTTGTTGAAGACCGAACTCACGGCCGCGAACGTCAAGGCGGCGCTCGCCCTCGCTTTCGCGAAACCGCCCGCGAACTGAAGGTGCCAAGGCGGAGGTGACGATGCGCCGCGATCCGGTTAAGTTTTCGCATGACCGCCGTCGCCTCGTTGATCGTCGCCGCGGGCCAAGGCTCGCGCCTCGGCGCCGAGACGCCCAAGCAATACCTTTCCCTCGGCGGAATTCCGATCTTGCGCCGATCGGTGATGGCCTACCGCGCGCGCGGGCCGCTCCGCGTGGTCATTCGCCCGGACGACCGCGCGCTCTATGACGCGGCAGTCGCCGGTCTCGATCTGCTCGAGCCGGTGCCGGGCGGCGCGACGCGCCAGGACTCGGTACGTCTCGGCCTCGAAAGTCTCGCGCCGCTGTCGCCCGCCGCCGTCCTGATCCATGACGCAGCCAGACCGTTCGTCGACGACGCGACCATCGACCGGACGATCGACGCGCTCGGCGCAGCCGACGCGGCCATCGCAGCGCTTCCGGTCGTCGACACGCTCAAGCGCGAAGACCGGGCGGGCGCGATCGGCGAGACCGTGCCGCGCGAAGGCCTGTGGCGCGCCCAAACGCCACAGGCCTTTCGCTTCGACGCCATTCTGGCCGCGCATCGTGCCGCCGCGGGGCGCGGTCTGACGGACGATGCGGCGGTCGCCGAGGCCGCCGGGCTCACGGTGCGCTTGGTCTTGGGCGATGAAAGGAACTTCAAGATCACCACGGCCGACGATCTGGCGCGCGCCGAGAGGCAATACGCGGCCGAACGCTGGGCGGATTTGCCCGAGGTCCGCGTCGGCCAGGGCTACGACGTCCATCGCCTCGGCCCGGGTACGGCGGTCACGCTCTGCGGCGTGAGGCTCGATCACGACCGCGCGCTGATCGGTCATTCCGACGCCGATGTCGGACTGCACGCTTTGGTCGACGCGATTCTCGGCGCGCTCGGTGCGGGCGACATCGGACAGCACTTCCCGCCGAGCGATGCGCGCTGGAAAGGCGCCGACTCCGCAGCCTTCCTGCGCCACGCCTGCGATCTCGTCGCCCAGGCGGGGGGACGCATCGCCCATCTCGACGTGACGCTGGTCTGCGAGCGGCCGAAGATCGCCCCGCATCGCGGGGCCATGGCCGCGCGCATCGGCGCGATCGCCGGCATCGTCCCCGCCCGCGTATCCGTCAAGGCGACGACGACCGAGAAGCTCGGCTTTGCCGGACGCGGCGAAGGCATCGGCGCCCACGCCGTCGCGACCGTGAGACTGCCGGCAGGACCATGACGCCGCTTTCGCCGCTCCACCCCGCCCGCGCCCTCGCGACCTGGTTCGGCGTCGGCCACCTACCCGGCCCGACCGGGACCTGGGGCTCGCTTGCCGCCCTGCCCTTCGCCTGGGCGATCGTTCAGGCCGCGGGCGCGATCGGGCTCGCAATCGCGAGCGTCGTCGTGACGCTCGTCGGAATCTGGGCCGCCGACGTCTACGCGGCGTCGTCCTATCGCAAGGATCCGGGCGCGGTGGTGATCGACGAAGTCGCAGGGCAATGGACGACGCTCGCGCTCGGCGCTTTGGTCGCGCCACTCGCGCCTTGGGCCTATGTCGCGGGCTTCCTGCTTTTCCGCTTGGCCGACATCCGCAAACCCTGGCCCGCATCGTGGGCCGACAGGCAGCTGTCGGGCGGGATCGGCATCGTGCTCGACGACGTCATCGCCGGCGCGCTCGCGGGCGCGGCGCTCGCGATCCTGATCTGGATCCTCGGATGAACGGCGCGCTTCTCGCGATGGCCGAGGCCCTGCTCGCCGACTGCCGGGCACGAAAGCTCAAGATCGCGACGGCCGAGTCCTGCACCGGCGGATTGATCGCGGCGACCCTGACCGAAATCGCCGGTTCGTCCGACGTCGTCGAGCGCGGCTTCGTCACCTACTCCAACGAAGCCAAGATGGAATTGCTCGGCGTCCCCGCCGCCGCGCTCAAGGCCCATGGCGCGGTCAGCGCCGCGGTCGCGCGCGCGATGGTCGAGGGCGCACTCGCCAATGCGCGGGCCGACATCGCCGTCGCGGTTACGGGGATCGCGGGTCCGACCGGCGGCACCGCCGCCAAACCGGTCGGGCTGGTCCATTTCGCGGCTCAGCGGCGCGGGCGCGGCCCTGTCCTTCACGACGAAGTCTTTCCCGGCGACCGAGCTTCGGTTCGCCTCGCGACGGTCGGCAAGGCGCTGGCGCTACTTCGCGGGATTCTCTGAGCGGTAGACGACGGCCGCGCGCCGCTCGAAGGCATCGACCATGCGCTTCACGGCCTCCTCGAAAAGCGGCGAGATCGCGGCGGCCAGCACGCGCGAGCGGAACTCGAAATCGATGTAGAAGTCGATGGTCGTCGCGTCCTGCCCCTCGGGCAAGAACGCCCAATGATTCTTCAGGAATTTGAACGGTCCATCGATGTATTCGACGTCGATGCGCGCCGGCCGCGCCAACGTGACGCGCGAGGCGAAGCGCTCGCGGAACATCTTGAAGCCGACGGCGAGGTCGCCCCAGACGACGTTGCCCTCGCGCCGCGTGATCCGGCACGCGACGCACCAGGGCAGGAACTCCGGATAGCGCTCGATGTCGGCGACCAGATCGAACAGCTGCTCGGGACGGTAAGGCAGCCGGCGCCGTTGCGCGTGGGTCGGCAAGGCTAAGGCGACGCCGACTTGGCCAGCCGCGCGGCCTTGAGCGCAGCGAAATCCCGTCCGGCATGATGCGAAGAACGCGTGAGCGGCGTCGCCGAGACATGGAGAAAGCCCTTGCCGCGCGCCGCGGCCTCGAGCGATTTGAACTCGTCGGGCGTCCAGAACTTCGCGACCGAAGCGTGCTTCGGCGTCGGCTGGAGATACTGACCGACGGTGACGAAATCGACGTCGGCCGCGCGCAAATCGTCGAAGACCTGCAGGACTTCCTCGCGCTCCTCGCCGAGCCCGACCATCATGCCGGATTTGGTGAAGAGCGTCGGATCGAGTTCCTTCATGCGCTGAAGCAGGCGGAGCGAGGCGAAATAGCGCGCGCCCGGCCGGACGCTCGGATAAAGCCGCGGCACGGTCTCGAGGTTGTGGTTGAAGACGTCGGGCTTGGCCAGGGCCACGACCTCCGCAGCGCCGTCCTTGCGCAGGAAATCGGGCGTCAGGATTTCGACGGTCGTCGCCGGCGCCGTGCCGCGGATCGCGGCGACCGTCGCTGCGAAATGCGCCGCGCCGCCGTCCGCGAGATCGTCGCGGTCGACCGACGTGACCACGACATGGGCGAGACCGAGTTTGGCGACCGCCTCGCCGACCCGCCGCGGCTCGTCCGGATCGAGAGGCTTGGGCAGGCCCGTCGCGACGTTGCAAAAGGCGCAGGCGCGCGTGCAGGTCCCGCCCATGATCATGAAGGTCGCGCGCTTTTTCGACCAACACTCGCCGATGTTCGGGCAAGCGGCTTCCTCGCAGACCGTATGGAGCGCGTGGCGGCGCACCAGATCGCGCGTCTCGGCATAGCCACGATCGGTCGGCGCCTTGACCCTGATCCAATCGGGCTTGCGCGCGACCGGATTGTCGGGCCGATGGGCCTTCTCGGGGTGGCGCGGCCGGGCCGGCGCCGCGGGCGCTTCGCTCATGGTCTAGAAGTGGAGCGCCTTGGCGTAGGCGTCAAGCACCGACTCGTGCATCATTTCCGAGAGCGTCGGATGCGGGAAGACCGTGTGCATGAGGTCGGCCTCGGTCGTCTCGAGCGACTTGGCGACGACATAGCCCTGGATGAGCTCGGTGACCTCGGCGCCGATCATGTGCGCGCCCAAGAGCTCGCCCGTCTTGGCGTCGAACACCGTCTTGATCATGCCTTCGGTCTCGCCGAGCGCGATCGCCTTGCCGTTGCCGACGAAGGGGAATTTGCCGACCTTCACCTGGCGGCCGGAGGCCTTGGCCTTGGCTTCGCTCAGTCCGACCGATGCGACTTGCGGCCGGCAATAGGTGCAGCCCGGAATGTTCGCGGCGTTCATGGGATGGAGGCCCTTGATCCCGGCGATGCGCTCGACCGCGATCACGCCCTCGTGCATGGCCTTGTGCGCGAGCCAAGGCGGCCCGACGAGGTCGCCGATCGCATAGAGCCCGGGCACGCCGGTCTCGAGCCACTCGTTGGTCACGACATGGGTCTTCTCGACCTTGACGCCCTTGACGGTCTCGAGCCCGATGTTCTCGACATTGCCGACGATGCCGACCGCCATGATGACGCGGTCGGCGACGATCTCGATGGTCTTGCCGCCGCCGAGCTCGACCGTCGCCGCGACATTGTCGGAGCTCTTGCGGAGCGCCTTGACCGTCGCCGAAGTGTGGATTTTCATGCCCTGCTTTTCGAAGGACTTCCTCGCCAGGGCGGAAATCTCCTCGTCCTCGACCGGCAGGACGCGGTCCATCACCTCGACCACCGTGACCGAGGCGCCGAGATCGCGATAGAAGCTCGCGAATTCGATGCCGATGGCACCCGAGCCGACGACCAGGAGCGACTTCGGCATGACCGTCGGCACCATCGCTTCCTTGTAGGTCCAGATGAGCTTCCCATCGGGCTCGAGCCCGGGCAGCGCGCGCGCCCGCGCGCCGGTCGCGAGAATGACGTTCTTGGCGACCAGATCGGCGAGCGGCTTGCCGTCCTTGGCGACAGCAACCTTGCCCGGCCCGTCGAGCCGACCGTGGCCCTCAAAGACCGCGATCTTGTGCTTTTTCATCAGGTGCTTGACGCCGGCGTTGAGCTGCGCGGACACCTTTCGGCTCCGCTCGACCATCTTGGCGAGATCGACCTTGATGCCCTCGACGGTGAAACCGAAATCCTTGGCGTGCTGGGCGAGGTGCAGGACCTCGGCGGAACGCAAAAGCGCCTTGGTCGGGATGCAGCCCCAATTGAGGCAAATGCCGCCGAGATGCTCGCGCTCGACGACGGCGATCTTGCCGCCGAGCTGCGCGGCGCGGATCGCGGCAACGTAGCCGCCCGGGCCGCCGCCCAGAACGACGAGGTCGAAATGGTCGGCCATGATCGCCTCCGCCTCAGAGCAGCATGGTCATCGGGTCCTCGATCAGCGCCTTCAGCGCCTTGAGGAACTCGGCGCCGACCGCACCGTCGACCACCCGATGATCGGAGGACAGCGTCAGAGTCACGACGGTCGCGATGGCCAGCGCACCGGCCTTGACCACGGGCCGCTGCTCGCCCGCGCCGACCGCGAGGATCGCGCCCTGCGGCGGGTTGATGACCGCCGAAAAGGCGCGGATGCCGTACATGCCCAGATTGGAAATCGAGAAGGTGCCGCCCTGAAACTCGTCGAGCTTGAGCTTGCCCGCGCGGGCGCGCGCCGCGAGGTCCTTGGTCTCGGCGGCGATCTTGGCCAGGCCCTTGCCCTCGGCGCCCCGCACGATCGGCGTGATCAGGCCGCCGTCGGTCGCGACCGCGACCGAAATATCGGCGGACTTGTATAGCCGCATTCCCTCCTCGGTCCACGCCGCATTGGCCGCCGGCACGCGCATCAGCGCGATGGCGGAAGCCTTCACGATCATGTCGTTGACCGAGATCTTGAGCTTCTCGTCGCTCGCGTTCAGTTCCTTGCGCAGCGAGAGCAGCTTGTCGATCTCGCAATCGATCGAGAGATAGAAATGCGGGATGGTCTGCTTGGCCTCGGTCAGGCGTCGCGCGATGGTCTTGCGCATCGTCGTTGCAGGCACGAGCTCGAAGGGCGGGAAGCCCGCCGTCGGCACGATCGGCGCGGTCGGGGCAGGCGCGCCAGGCAACGTCGCGGCGGCCGCGGGCGCGGCCTTGGGCGCGGCTTTGCCGCCCGCGATCGCGGCTTCGACGTCGTGCTTGACGATCCGGCCCTGCGGCCCGCTGCCTCTGAGGCCGGCAAGGTCGATCCCGGCCTGGGCCGCCATGCGCCGGGCGAGCGGGCTCGCGAAAACCCGATCGCCGCCATGGCTCGGCGCGGCAACGGCCGCCGGCGGCGCGGCCGGCGCGGATCTCGATGCCTGAGGCGAGACTGTCGTAGCCGGTGCCGGTACCGCGGCCGGCGCGGGCTTTGCCCCCGGCGCTTCGCCCTCGCCGCGCAGAACGGCGATAGGCGAATTCACCGCGACATGCTCGGTCCCGGCCTGGACCAGGATCTGATCGAGCACGCCTTCGTCGACCGCCTCGACTTCCATGGTCGCCTTGTCGGTTTCGATCTCGGCGATGACGTCGCCCGGCGCGACCTTGTCGCCGGCCTGCTTGAGCCATTTGGCGAGCTTGCCCTCGGTCATGGTCGGCGACAGCGCCGGCATCGTGATGGTGATCGGCATGAGCTGTCTCCTAGGCCCGGTAGCAGACGGCTTTGGCCGCGGCGACGATGTCCGGCGCTTGCGGCAAGGCCAGGCGTTCGAGATTGGCGGCGTAAGGCATCGGCACGTCCTTGCCGGCGACGCGCGCGACCGGGGCGTCCAGCCAGTCGAAGGCGCTTTCCATGATCGCCATGGCGATTTCCGAGCCGACGCCGAATTGCGGCCAACCCTCCTCGACCGAGACGCAGCGATTGGTCTTCTGAACCGAGCGGACGATGGTTTCGACGTCGAGCGGACGGATGGACCTGAGATCGATCACCTCGGCCTCGATGCCCTCCGCCGCGAGTGCCTTGGCGGCCTCGAGCGCGACGCCGACCATGCGCGAAAACGCCGTGATCGTGACATGGGCGCCGGCGCGCAGCACCTTGGCCTTGCCGATCGGCACGATCCAATCCTCGAGCGCCGGGACCTCGAAACTCTGGCCGTACATCAACTCGTTCTCGAGCACGATCACCGGATTGGGATCGCGGATCGCCGATTTGATCAGGCCCTTGGCATCGGCCGCGCTATAGGGCGCGACGACCTTGAGGCCGGGACAATGGCCGTACCAGCTCGCATAGCATTGCGAATGCTGGGCGGCGACGCGCGAGGCCGCGCCGTTCGGTCCGCGGAAGACGATCGGGCAGCCGAGCTGGCCGCCCGACATGTAGAGCGTCTTGGCCGCCGAGTTGATGACATGGTCGATCGCCTGCATGGCGAAGTTGAAAGTCATGAATTCGACGATCGGCTTCAAGCCCGCCATGGCGGCGCCGACGCCCATGCCGGCGAAACCGTATTCGGTGATCGGCGTATCGATCACGCGCTTGGCCCCGAACTCCTGCAAGAGTCCCTGCGAGACCTTGTAGGCGCCTTGATACTCCGCGACTTCCTCGCCCATGAGAAAGACGTCGGGATCGCGGCGCATTTCCTCGGCCATGCCGTCGCGCAACGCCTCGCGAACGGTGAGCGTCACCATCTTGGTGCCGGGCGGAATGTCGGTATCCGCCGCGGCCTGAACCGGCGCGGCCGCGACCCTCGGCGCCGGCGTCGACGCGGCGGGCGCGGGCTTGGGCGCCGGCGCCGCGACGGCGCCCTCGCCCTTGAGCACGGCGATCGGCGTATTGACCGCGACATGTTCGGTCCCGGCCGCGATCAAGAGCCTTTCGATCACGCCTTCGTCGACGGCCTCGACTTCCATGGTCGCCTTGTCGGTCTCGATTTCAGCGATGACGTCGCCGGACTTGACCGCATCGCCCTCCTTCTTGAGCCATTTGGCGAGCTTGCCCTCGGTCATGGTCGGCGAGAGCGCGGGCATCAGGATTTCGATCGGCATGGCGCGCCCTCTAGAGCAAGATGTCGGTCATGAGCTCGGACTCTTCGGGTTCCGGGCTCGACTGGGCGAAGGCGGCGGAATCCGCGACGACGTCGCGAACCTCCTTGTCGATTTGCTTGAAGGTCGCTTCGTCGGCGATGCCCTTGTCGATCAGCACCTTCTCGAAATTCTTGATCGGGTCGCGCTGTTCGCGAACCTTGTCGACTTCTTCCTTCGAGCGATATTTCGCCGGGTCGGACATCGAATGACCGCGGTAGCGATAGGTCATGGCCTCGAGCAGGATCGGGCCGTTGCCGCCCCGGCACCAAGCGACCGCCTCGTCGGCCGCGGCCTTGACCGCCAATACGTCCATGCCGTCGACCTGCTTGCCCGGAATGCGGAAGCTCTCGCCGCGCTTGTAGAGCTGCGTCTCGGCGGAGGCGCGACGGATCGCCGTGCCCATGGCGTATTGATTGTTCTCGACGACGTAGATGACCGGAAGCTTCCAAAGCTCGGCCATGTTGAAGCTCTCATAGACCTGGCCCTGATTGGCCGCGCCGTCGCCGAAATAGGTCACCGAGACGTTGTCGTTGCCCCGGTAGCGATTGGCGAATGCGAGCCCGGTGCCGAGCGGCACTTGACCGCCGACGATGCCGTGGCCGCCGAAAAAGTTCTTTTCGCGGCTGAACATGTGCATCGAGCCGCCCTTGCCCCGCGAGTAGCCGCCGCGCCGACCGGTGAGCTCGGCCATGACGCCGCGTGCCTCCATGCCGCAGGCCAGCATGTGCCCGTGATCGCGGTAGCCGGTGATGACTTGATCGCCGTCCTTGAGCGCGGCCTGCAGACCGACGACGACGGCTTCTTGGCCGATATAGAGGTGGCAAAAGCCGCCGATCAGGCCCATGCCGTAGAGCTGGCCGGCCCGCTCCTCGAACCGGCGGATCAGCAACATCTCGCGGTAATACCCTAGCATTTCGGCCTTGTCGTAAGCCGGTTTGGCGTCCTTGGCGGGGCTTTTCGCGATGGCCATAACGTCTCCCTCTCGGCCTAGCATGCGGCATTTCGGAAACTATAGCGGGCGGAAAAAGGCTTGGCGACCCGCCTTGCCCGACTGCGGCATCGGGGCCGGCCGATCCGAAATTACTTCGTATAAATAACGACTTCGCCGGGATGGATCAGGCCGAGCACGGCGCGCGCGCGCTCGTCCAACATGTCGAGGTCGAGTGCCCCCGCTCGGAGCAAAGCGGCCCGCCGATCGAGGATCTCGCGCTCGCTCACGACCATGGCAAGGATGCGCCGGGTCTCCTCGATGTCTTGGCTCAGTCGGTTGTGGGCGCCGAAGCCACGTTCGCCCTCGAGAGCGTGGTAGGCGAAATAAGCGGTCGCGCAGGTGAGCAAGAACGGCGCTACGGCGGCACGAAGCAAACCGGCGATTTCGGCCTTGAGGGCGGCGCTGGACATCGTTGACAGCGAATCACGGGCCGATTCGCGGGTCAAGCGCCGGAAGTCCATTGCTTGTCGTTTGGGCTCGGCTAGTGTTGCAGATATGACTCACGTGAAGGAACCCGCAAAAATGATCCGCATGCTTCGTCTTGCCGTCCTGTTGATCGCCCTGGCCTTGGCGCCGCAGCTCGCCTCGGCCCAGGCCTTTCCGTCGAAGCCGATCCGCATCGTCGTGCCTTTCCCGCCGGCCGGCGCGACCGATATCCTGGCGCGGCTGATCGCGAACAAGCTTTCCGAGGAT
>Ga0233425_10008843_pt1 | contig 13104 bp, 11 predicted proteins | sample Watercolumn_Towu_2_FD_181712 | JGI IMG/M metagenome (GOLD analysis project Ga0233425, IMG submission 181712) | Freshwater microbial communities from Lake Towuti, South Sulawesi, Indonesia - Watercolumn_Towuti2014_140_MG | ecosystem: Environmental > Aquatic > Freshwater > Lake | place...
TCCGTGTATTCCTTCGGCAAATTGCCGCGATGCAAAACCGCGACGACGCCCGGAAGTTTTTCCGCTTTGGAGGTGTCCACCTTCACCACTTTGGCGTGCGGGTGTGGACTGCGGAGCGTTTTGAGGAACAGCGTGTTTTTCGGCGCGATGTGTTGCACGTACTTGCCCAACCCGGTAACGATGCCGATGCCTTGCACACGCGGCACGCGTTTGCCGAGGACTGCAAAATTGGTCTCGGCGAGCGAGGGATTGTCGAGCGGTGCGTCGCTTCCATTGCCGTTACCACCGGGCAAGTTACCACCATATTTTTTCACGAACGGCGCGACCATATCCGCCATTTCGGTCGCGAGCAGATGCCATTCCTGGCTCTGCGCGAGTTCAAACCATTGGTCTTTGGTCAGCGAATCGGCGTATTTCGAATCCTGGATCGCGCGCATTACATCAACTTGCTTTGCCATCTTGGATCTCCTCTATGCCTTTTTCCGCAGATCTTCCGCCGCGCGGAAAACAGAATCATGGATTTTGGCATATTCGCCGCATCGGCAAATGTTACCGGCGAGCGCTTCTTGCACTTCGGCTTCGTTCGGCGTGGGATTTTTTTGGAGCAACGCGTACGTGGACATGATCAAACCGCGTGTGCACAGACCGCATTGGAAACCGCCTTGTTCGTGGAACGATTTGGCAATCGGATGCAAATCTTCCAAACGCGGACCTTTGCTCAATCCGTCCACCGTTACGATCTTTTGTCCGCGTCCCAAGCGCGCCGCCAACACCGTGCAACTATTGACCGCGCGTCCATCAATCACGACGGCGCATGCGCCGCATTGCGCGCGATCGCAACCCAGGTTGGATGAAGACAACCCGAGTTGATACGTCATCACTTCCCACAAACTCATGCGAACATCCACGACGACATCGTGTTGCCGATTGTCAATGTTCAGCGTCACGCGGCGCATCGTCGGCGGTAAATCAGAAGCCGCGACTTGGGGCGCGGCGGCACCCGCCGCCGCGGGTTGCCCGATTGCCGGTTTTGTTTCCGGCATCGGCTTGACAAACGAGAGTACACCGGCGATGCCGGTCGCGCCGACCACGGCGCCGACGCCTGCGCCAACCAAGAACTGCCGACGGGTTACTTGCCCACCGGCAGATTCCTGTTGCTCGGTATCTTGTTCGGGATGTTCTTGTTCGGGAGTCATTTCGTCAGCCATCAGATTTCCTCCTGTTGTGTAATCACAACAGAGCAAAGGGAATTTGCTCTGCCTTCGTTGGTAGAGACACACATTTTATTTTTCCCCTTTCGCACCTGCCTCCTCTCTGAGAGAACGCTTGTTGTTGGTTATCTTCCAAATCAGTTCGAATTTATCATGTCAAGTATATTGAAAACGTTAATCCAAAATAAGGACGCGAGGGACAAGATTTGACCCAAAAGGGACAAATAAAAAAACGGAACGGTTTTTCGAAACCATTCCGCTTTCGATTTACGAAATTTTTATGCGCTATTGATTTTTGTAGGGTGCGACCCTTGTGGTCGCCCGGATGCGTGATCGTCCGGACAGGGCGACCACAAGGAGCGCACCCTACGAACGGAAAATTATTTTACACCAACCCACGTCGAATCGCTTCCGCCGCGGCTTGCGCGCGATTGCGCGCGCCCAACTTGTTCATAATGTCTTCGATCGCGCGCTTGACCGTGCGCTCGCTCCAATGCGTTTCTTGCGCGATCTCTTCATTCGTCGCGCAAGGCGCGACGAGACCCAGCACGCGCACATCTTCTTCCGATAAACCGGCTTCGTACCGCGCGCTGGTTTGCGCGAGCGTTTGAAATTGGCGCAGAACCTTGTCCATCAACGCGGGCGAAAGTAAACGTTTGCCCTGGTGCACCTGGCGGATCGCTTCGACGACCGTTTCATCGGATGTGCTTTTGAGTAAATACGCGTACGCGCCCGCGCGCATCGCTTTGGTCACATACTCTTCATTTTCGAACGCGGTCAGCGCGATCACTTTGGCGTCCGGCACGACATGGCGGAGCTGATGCGCGACCTCGACGCCGTCCAAGCCCGGCAATTGTATGTCCAACAAAATCACTTCGGGCGCGATGTCCATTGCCGCGCGCAACGCGCTTGCCCCATCGCCCGCTTCGCCGCTGACGATAATATCCGGATACGCCGAGAGCAAACTTTTCAAACCGCGGCGCACTGTCGGATGATCGTCTACGATTAAAACTCGAATGTCGTCCATCGAAACCTCTACGCGTTCGATCAATTTCAACTTTCCACTGACGAAAAGGAACACGGACATTTTTCTTATTTCAAGTGTCCGTGTTTTTTTCCGTCAGTGGAAAGAATTTTAGTTTGGCAAAGATGTTGTTTTCCTTCAACCCATCTCGCGCGTGATGGGTAAATAAAAATGCACGCGCGTTCCCTGACCTGGTTCTGACCAAACCTGCATCGTGCCGCCCAAACTGGCGACACGTTCCTGCATTCCAATCAAACCCAAATGATTGCCATTGCGACTGTTCATCCACTGGCGAAAATCAAAACCGCAGCCATCGTCTTGCGCGATAATCTCAAGTTGCGCGGATTCAAAATTTAACGCGACCGCGGTGTTGTGAGCGCGCGCGTGCGACGCGACATTTTGCAACGCTTCCTCGACCATTCGAAACACCGCGAGCTCCAAAACATCCGGCAAGCGACACGGCGCACCGGCAACCGTGATGACGCACGCGATTCCGGCGAGTTCTTGATAGCGGCTCGCGTATTTTTCCAACGCGGGTACGAGACCGATCGCGTCCAAAAGCGGCGAGTGCAAATCGTAAATCGCGTGACGAATTTCGCGTTCGGTTTCTTCCAGCACCTCGCGCGCGGCGTCGAGTTTTTCGTGCGCCGCGCGCGAAATCGTCGCGCCGCCCACCACGCGCGCCGCGCGCAATTCGTACCGCGCCGCGGTGATCAATTGTACGACGCCGTCGTGCATTTCGCGCGCGATGCGCGCGCGTTCCTCTTCTTGAATCTTGATCGTCTTGGAGAGGAGCGAACGGAGTTGCGCCGCTTTGATCGCGATTTCTTCCTTCGCATCCGATAATTCACGCGTGCGCTCGGCGACGTTGCGTTCCAATTCCTGGCTGAAATTTTTTACCTGCGTGTGCAGTTTCGCGTTTTCAATCGCGATGGAGGCAAGGTCGGCGAATTGGCGCAACAACCACAAGTCCGCGTGATCAAACGCGCGCATGGTTTGATCGTTGAGAATGAGCAAGACGCCAATCGTTTGATCGCGCCATTTGATCGGCGCGCCGATCACGCGCGATTGCGGATCGCCGACAAACGCATCGGATTTGCCCGCCCAGTGATCGTAATCGTTGACGATGAGCGGTTCGCCGGTTGCGACAACGCGTCCGGCAACACCTTCGCCGTGTCGCATCGTAATGCCGCGCCAATCGCGCGAGGTGTTGAAATTCGCGATGTTGCGAATGATCCCAGGTTCGCTATCGTTCAAATAAATCGTGCCGCCTTGCGCGCCGACGAGTTGTGTGCCGCGCCGCATCAACGCTTGCAATACCGCGTCCATATCCAACTGCGCGATCATATCAAGCGATGTTTCGTGAAGCGCGACCATCGCTTCGTAACGGCGTTTGGTTTCTTGAAACAAGCGCGCGTTTTCAATCGCGATGCCGATTTGGTTTCCTAAAATTTCCAGAACGATCACATCTTCGTTATCGAAACCGTTGAGCCGATCACTTTGCACATCGAGCACGCCGACGATGCGTTTGCCGACGCGCAGTGGCACCGCTAATTCCGATTTTGCTTCGGGCAATAATTCGGCGGAATGATAACGCGGCTCCTGGCTCACATCGTTGCATAACAACGTTCGTCCGGTGTGCGCGACCGAGCCGGTAATTCCTTCCGCGCCGATTTTCAAACGCAAGCCGCGCGCTTTGATCGCATCGGCTTGCGCTCCGCTCGCTTCGGTCAGCGCGATTTCCTGGGTTTCATCGTCCACCAAAAAAAGATGCGCGTGATAATAACCGAACTTGGCGCGAATGAGCCGCACGATTTCGGTCAGCAACGAATTGAGATCGAGCAATGCGGACATGCGTTGTCCGATCAAACTCGCGGTTTGCAGATGCACCGCGCGGCGGCGCGCTTCCTGGTTTCGCAACGCGAGTTGTTTTTGCGCGTCTGCTTCCGCGACCGCGGCACGCGCCGCCCAGGTCAGCGTCAGCCACACGAGCGCGGGACCGGCCAAGCCGATCACCAACACGGAGCGAATGACGGATAGTTCGTCGAGCGCGTGATTTTGCAAAACGATTTGTTCGAACAAAATGTACGCGATGCCGACGAATGAAACCGCGATGGGGATTGCCCAACGCAAGTACGAAACGAGACCGACGAGCGGTGTGTTTTTCCAATTGAACGCGCGCGTCATCGCGCGCACGAGTTGGCGCACGCGCGATGATTGCAAAACCTGGTTGATGATCTGAGGTGATTCCATTCTGAAAAATTTCCGAGAAAAAATAAAAGGCAGACCTATCCCTGGGTCTGCCTTGTTGAATGACAAGCGCGTGATTGCGAAAATTGTGCAAGGGAAATTGGATTCGGGCGGTTCATCGCCGGTTTTTTCCCAACCCCAAATGCGCCGGTTTGCTGCGTTCATCGCGGCGACGCATTTGGGTTTGAATTTGTGAATTGGCGCAAGTATAGTCCAAGCGCGGCGCGTGTCAAGGGGGCTGGAATGGAAAATAAATTGCGGATTCTCGATTTGCAAAAACTCAAATCGAAAATCCGCAATCTACAATCACGCTAGGGTGGCCAACGGGTTTCGAACCCGCAGCCTTCTGATCCACAGTCAGACGCTCTGCCATTGAGCTATGGCCACCATTTCGACGTGCGCTATTTTACCTTGCTTCAAGTGAAAAGTCAAAAGTAAAAAGTGAAAATTATTTTTTACTTTTCACTTTTGACTTTTAGCTTGAGCGCCTCAGCTAATTCATTCTGCGCGAGCACCGTTTGCTCGCCGCTCGCCAAATCGCGCAAGGTTGCGCGTTGCGCGATGTTTTCATCCGGTCCGATGATGATTGCGAATGGAATGGATTTTGCCGCGGCATATTTTAATTGCTTGCCGAGTCCATCAAATTCCAAACCCAGTTCGGTGTTGATGCCATTGGCGCGCAATTCATTCGCGACGCGCACTGATGCACCGACCAAATCGCGATTGAACACCGTGACCAAAATCTGGGTTACCGTTTTGCCGATGCTCGCCGGGTACATCGCGAGTTCATCCATCACATCAATGATGCGCTCGATGCCGAACGATGTGCCGGTCACCGGAACGGATTGATTGCCGAACAAACCGATCAATTCGTCGTACCGCCCGCCGCCGGTGAGCGATCCGATTTTCGGTTCGACTACCACGGTTTCGTAAATTGGACCGGTGTAGTACGCGAGACCGCGCACCATCGCGAAATCAAATTGGTAATTTTCGCGTGCGATGTCCGCATCGCCGAGATAGGTTGCAAGTTGTTCGAGTTCGTCCAGCCCTTGCATCGCGATTGGAATGTTGCCGAGCAGTTCGCGCAAATCGCCGAACGCGCCGCTTGGAATCGCGATCAAATTCATAATGCGATCAATCACATCGCCGGGAATTTGATTTTTACCCAACTCGTCGCGCACACCATCGTTACCAATCTTGTCGAGTTTGTCAATTGCGCGATACAAGCCGCCGAGCAATTCGTTCGGCACACCGGCGAATTGTCCAATACCGACCAAAATTTTGCGATTGTTGATTTTCGTAACAAACGATTTGAAACCGAGTTCATTCAGCACCGCGTAAATCATCGTTACGATTTCCGCGTCCGCGAGCATGGATTTCGATCCAACGATATCCGCGTCGCATTGATAAAATTCGCGATAGCGGCCCTTTTGCGGTCGTTCGGCGCGCCACACCGGCGCGATCTGGTACCGCTTGAACGGCTTGACGAGCTCGGGATACATCGCGACGACGCGCGTGAGCGGCACGGTGAGATCGTAGCGAAGCGACAAATATTCTTTCCCCTCGCGATGCTTCGCGTCGTAGATCAATTTCTCCGCGTCCTCGCCGTACTTGCCCATCAATGTTTCGCTCAATTCGAGCACCGGCGTTTGGAGCGGCTCGAAGCCAAAGCGTTGAAAAATTTTTTCGACCGCGGCGATGACGAATTGACGTTGCAACATTTTTTGCGGCAGAACGTCGCGCATTCCGCGCGGTACGCGGGGTTGGATTTTGGGTGGCATTGGAATTTCTCCGTAATTCGTAATTCGGAATCCTGGTTCACCAACAATAAAAATGGCGTGGTGTTATCCACGCCAGAGTTACCAATAACCAATAACCGAGAACTAACTACAAGGCTCTGGCGCGTTGAGCTAGCGCATCGTGATGGTGCGCGTGATGATGGTGAATGTGAGCCAGAGCAAATTGAGTGTTCATCTTGGTCGGCATTATAGCACAAGAATCCCAAACTGCAAACCGCGATCACGTGTGGTGTGTGCGTCAGAATTTTGATGTGCATCCTCACGGATGCCGCGCGCGCAATATGCCGATCCCAAGCGGGACAAATGTCAGCGCGCTCATGATTCCCGCACCAATCCACATCAACTTTTCTGCTAGGTCGTAACCGGGGATTGTGCCAACAGCCCATAATGCAATCGGAAGAAATCCAACCAGCACAATCAACAGCATGCACAAGCCGCTCAGCAAAGTCGCCTGTCTGGATGGCATGCGTTTCCGGGTTTGCGCGATTGCCAGAACAATTGCAAGCACAAAAAACACCGCGCCCGCGACAAGACCCAATGTGACCAACTCGCCCCACGTGTAAAATACGGACAAGAAAATATCCGGCGCGGCAAATGGTGTTGGCGTTAATTCTCCGACCGCGTAGCGATCCCACTTGCCATCCGGCGCGCGCACCAGCACGCCTTGTTCACCTGCTGCGACAATGAGTGTGTGCAATCCATTTTTGCCAATCGGTTCGCTCAACGTTAAATCGTACGGACCGGCATCGAAGGGGAGCGCCCCAAAGGAACGCGCGCGGCGAATAAAGTCCTGGCGTTCCGCTGGGACTTGCCACGCGATCGACCAGGTCTTGCCGCCATCGTGCGATGCTTCGACATGTTCTTTGCGGATGACGCGATAACAAATGTCCGGCTGATCCGGCTCGCAAACCATTTGCGGCAATGGGCTTTGAATGGTCATTGTGGTGGATGTCCACACTCGCCCGCCATTCTCGCTTACAAACCAGGTCGGACTGCCGCTCGTTGTATCCATACGCGCATACGTCAGGTTACCTCGACTCGTAACACTATGAATGCCTTTGAGCGGTGCCGGTGTGGTCGCAATCGCGGCGAGCGATGCGATGCCTAGCAATAACCACGCGCGCGCGTTGGTGCGCGGCGACGGCACACGCGTTTTCCACAAATAATATGCCGGGATGAGCGCAACGAGCGCGATCAAATCGGTCGGGTCGAGTGTGATCGGTACACGATAACCCAGGATCGGCGCAAGCCAATCCTGGGTCAAAGTAATTCCGATTGGGGATGTCTTGATTGCGGCGAACCATATCGCGGTGATCGCGAACGCGATTTCGCCGGCGCGACGCGTCCCTACACCGAAAACAATCGCGAGCAGAAACGGAAAAAAGAATAATCCGGCGAAATCACTCAACTTGCCAGTGATCCAGGATGGCGCGATGATCTTGAAAACATGATCGTTCAAGATCAATAAGGCAACGCAGGTAATCGTCGCCGGATGTTCGAGGCATTGTAACGCACGATATGTTGGACGCATTGTTCCCTCCGCACTGGGCGTGCGTGATTCCCGGGTGTTGACCTGGTTTTCAATCGCGCGCCGGATGTAACTCGATTATCTGCTTAACGATTGCAAACAGCAATAGGGTATTTTGTCCCTAACACGTGATTGGACGGGCTTGATCTCAGGAAGCCGACCGACTACCCGCGCGTGCCAACAATATATTTTTCCAACTCGTGAATCAAGAAATCTTGATCCTCGATGATAAACTTGACCACATCGCCAATCGAAACAATGCCCGCGAGTTTTCCATTCTCGACGACCGGCAAATGCCGAAAGTGCCGCTTGGTCATGATGGTCATACATTCCTCGATCGTTCGATTCGGTGAAATGTAAACAATCTCTTTCGTCATCACTTCGTTGACCAACGCAGTCTGCGAAGTTTTGCCGTAAAGGGCGACCTTGCGTGCGTAATCGCGTTCGGTCAAAATGCCGACGACCTTTTCGCTTTCGACGACGAGCAACGCGCCAATGTCTTTCGCCGCCATCAATTCGAGCGCGGCATACATCGTCGCGTTCGGCCCGATCGTCCAAACCCCGTGACCTTTGATTTGTAAAAGTTGAGCTACGGTTGCCATTGTTCAAACCCCCGCGTCTGAATTTTTTTTACTATACTCCAAATCACGCCAGATTCCAAATGCCGCGCGATTCACAACCACCGCTTGAAAAACGCCATCACCTCCGCGCGCATCTGCGCGGTTTCGAGGTGCCCAATCGCGTAACGTTTCAATTGCCATGCGCCCGGCGTGCACAGTTCCGCGTACACCCGACGCAATTCCGCGTCAATGCGATCCAACCCGGCGGGCGGTGTGAGTGGATCGTAATCACCTGCGAGCGAGAGATGCGCGCGTGGCGCGATCAGCGCGTTGATCTGTGCGGTCGTGAAATGGTTCAAGAGCGATGGCACGAAATAATAAATGCCGTGCCCATCGAGTCCGCGCGATGCGATGAGCGCATCGAAATCAGTGAGGCAACACAAATCAACACACACGCGGACGCGCGGATCAAGCGCGGACAGCCACCACGCCATCGTGCTTCCCATCGAAAAGCCCAGCGTGCCGATGCGCGTCGCGTCCACATCATCGCGCGCGCACAGATAGTCCATCGCGCGCAAACTATCGTAGATCATCATTCCCCACAACACTTGCCCGCGCCAAATCATTTCTTTGAACAACGCGCTTTCAGTGCGCCCGCGGCGTTCGCCAAAACCCCACGCGTCAATGCACAGCGCGGCATACCCGGCGGACGCGAGCGCGTCCGCATACGCCGGTGTTTGCAACGATTTACGCCCGGCGAGTAATTCGCGTTTGCCGATTTCGTAATCGCCGCCGTGCGCGTGATGGTAAAGAATGGTCGGTGCGCGTCCGCGTGATTGTTTCGGCGCGATCCAAAATGCCGGGACGGGTTCGATGCCGTTCAAATCGAGGACGAGTGTTTCCAGGATGTACGCGTCGCGTTCTTCGCGCGCGATGAACGTCGCGGAAATCGCGCGATCACGCGGCGGCAAATCGCCGAGGAGTGCGTACAATTTCGCACGTCTTGCTTCAGAGTTTTGTATCATCACGCAATCATCCACAAGATTTTATCCGCGAATCACGCGAATCGCGCGCATAAAAAATAATTCGCGCGATTCGCGGATAATTTAGGAAATATATCCCAGGTCGGCGAGGCGTTCGATTACTTGGCGTTCTTCTTCTTCCGAGTAACCATCGCGCGTCGTCGCTGATGATTCCGACGTGCCGCCGTACTCAACTGCGCGCGCGTCCGCGAGCGCGTCGCTCAACACGCGACCGTCCATATCGGTCGGCACGGGCAAGCCGAGCAGATGCAAGATTGTTGGCGCGAGATCAATCAATTGTGCGCCGGAAAATTCACCGGCATTTTTTATGCCCGCGCCACTCGCGACAAAAATTCCGTTCATCCGATGCGACGATGACACGCCGAACGATGGCTCGATAATTTTGTTCGATCCAAATTCAAAATCACCGAACGCGATGGTTTCGAGATTGCGCGGCAGAAATAAAATGTCCGGCGCATCTGCGAGATGCGCGCCGCGATAAATTTCTTCTTTCTTCCAAATGTGTTCAACGAGCGGCGCGCCGTCCTTCAATTTTAATTCGCGTAGGCGATTTACTACACTATCGCGCACTCGCTCGTACTCTTCACCCGGATTAACAATCCCTTGCGGCTCGCGCCCGCGCAAATTGATGTGTACTTCGCCGATGTAGCCAATCGAGTACGCGGTCGTGCGCGACCAATCCACGTCGGCGAACGAAAGAAAAAATCGTTTGAGCAAACCGCGTCCGCCGCGACGCTTATCCAAAGTTCGCCGGAGTTTGCCTAGTCCGATGGTAAGTAGTAATTGGTAAATCGTGCGCGGCGTGATGCCGAGTTGGAACGCGATCCGTTTGAGTTGTGATCCCAGGTTCGGTTTGAATTTTAGAAAGCCGTGTTGCGCGAGAAAATTGTTGACGTAGAGAAAATTGCGAACGGGTCCGTGACCGTGATCACTCATCAAGAGAATCGAAGCTGGACGCGAAGCGTGGAGGTTGGACGTTAGACGCGCGAGCAATCCGTCAATGTGCTGATAGATTTCGAGAATCCCATCGCGAAATTTTTCGGCTTCGCTCGGATCGTGTTCGTGGTGCGATGGATCGTACGCCGACCACAAGCCGTGCGAGACCGTGTCGGTTTCCGGGAAGACAAGCACAAACAAATCCCAGGGATATTTGTGCATCAAGTACTCGGCGGCGCGCGCGCGTTGCATCGCGGAATGTTTGATCGCGTTCAGAAAAATTTCGCCGCGACCTTTCGAGTACACTTCGTCGGAATAAACGATGTAATCGCCAATCGCGGATTTCAATTCCTCCGCGAGTTCTTTTGGGTGCGTAAAATTTTCCGCGCCGCGCGGCGTCAACATTCCGGTAACGAGCAAGCCATTCACCGGCTGGGGGGGCCACGTTACCGGCACGTTCATCACGATCACTTTTTTCCCGGCATCGCCGATCAAATCCCATACGGCTTTGCCATCGCGATCCACCACCGACACCGGCGCGAGATCGTACGAATTGGCGCGGCGTTGCATAAAATCGAACAAGCCGTGCGCGCCGGGATTTTTGCCGGTCATAAACGACGACCAGGCAGACGCGGTGACCGGCGGAACGGTCGAGTGCAGTTCGCTGAACGCGCCGGCTTCCATAAATTTTTTGAATGTTGGCAGTTTGCCTTGCGCGATAAATGGTTTAATCAGATCGAACGTCGCGCCATCGAGTCCGACGACGAAAACTTGAGCCATCAATTTCTCCAGATGAAAAAGGACGACGTTGTTCGTCGTCCTTGCGGATTTCGATTTTCCGCGCGCATTATACGCGCGGGCGCGGCGAGTGTCAACGCGGGAAATTAATATCGGGGCGAAGCGTTTTTCGACGGAACTACCGTCGAAAAATGCTTCGCCCCTACACCGCGCGCAAGAAATTTATTTGTTCAACGGATTGACCCCGCGCACATTCACGCCGAGTTGATACACCAGGTTGCCGCCGGTGCCGCCGAGCAGAAACAGCCACAGCAAGCCGGCAACCGCGATGCCGATGTAGAGCGGATGCGCGCTAATATCCTTGCCGCGCCGTCGCGCCATAAATCGCCAAAACAATACGCCAATCGAAGCGAACGTGCCAAGCATACCAAGCAATTGATGCGGCTCAATCGCGCTGGCGACGGGTAAAGATTCGTAGGGCAAATGCGATATGATGCCGGTAAGCGCGGATGGAATTGCGGCAAGCACGCCGACGAGCAGTAAAAGCCACGACAGTTCGTCGAGTTTCGCGTTGCCGGTTACGCGCGCGAGCAGTGTAAATCCGAAACTCATAAACAAACCGCCGAGCGCGAAATGTACAACCATCGGATGCAAATCGCGCCAGAGGTTGGGAATAAAATCGAACATGGTTCCTCCGTAGGGTTGGGCAAATTGGAAATTTGCCTTGCAGATAGCGCACGAGCAATTTTCGCGTGACATTCCACAGTTTTTGTTGGTCGTGCGTCACATCATTCATTACGTTGAAAATGTTGTCGGCGGATTTCTCGACGGGAATGCCCATCACCAAATTCGCAATTTGAACGATATGCCGCATCGGTTGTAGTTCGTTCGCCAAAATTTTTGTGCGATGGTCAAATCGTCGTAACCCACGCGCGCCGTGTTCAATCCAACGACAGTCATAGCTGGTCACTTGTGCAGATGCGATCACCGGCGCACGGCGATAGTTTTTTCTATGCGTCCTTGCCCGTGAACCCCAGCCAATATGCCGAGATTGCTTCGAGCACAACGAAAACGCCCAACACGACAAGCATGGGAAGCGGCGAGACGCCGTAAACGATCCCAGCGATGAGATCGCCCAACTCGGTGATAGCGCCCATCGCAAAGCCCGCCGCCAAGACCCTGCGATTGTTGCCAAGCAAGCCGATGATCATCAAGACCGCTTGACCGAGGGAACGTCCGCCGATCATCCATGCCGCGGCGTGCGAAGCGTTGTCCGCCGTGTACTTGAATCCGCCGATGATGCCGGACGGATCTCCAACGATGGAGAAGCACGATAGAAACGCAAACACACCGAATGCGCTGAGAATCCAGCCGAAGATCACAATGGGCAGAGGAATTTTTTTCATGTCAATCACCTTTCGTGAAAATTAGTGTGGTTCGTTGATGGTAAAGAACTTGCTCCTGACATCCTTGCGACTAAGGAGATAAAGCGCAATCGCGTCAATCACACCTGGGACGAGCAGTGAAATAATCAAACTCACTTTGTCTCGATCAGGTCCGCCGAAGAGGGCGGGCGCGGTGGTCAACGCGCCGGCGACCGCGCCGTCAATGTGGTCAATGATCGAGATGACCAAATACAAAAAGGTGTACATCCAGGTCGCAAAATCTCTTTGCTTCCAGATCGCGTACAGAAAATAAAAAGAGAGGATGGCGGTCACGGTATCGAGAATCGCGGGAAACATCCACGCTTCATCTGCTTTGCCGTTCAGAATGTCCAGCATCAGCGGAATCGCAATCAAGCGCGCGATTTGGATCGCGCCCCAGATGATCAGAAAAATAAATATCGGCTTGAGCGATTTTTCCAATTGACGGTTTTGCATCGTGTTTCTCTTGGATGAAAATAGATGACAGAACCCTGAATCGTTTTAATCCAGGGTTCTGTTTCTTCGTTCGAAGCGTTATCCCTGCAACTGCCGCATCGCCGTGCCCCAATCTTCGAGATGATGCACCTTGAC
>Ga0233425_10008844_pt1 | contig 13104 bp, 11 predicted proteins | sample Watercolumn_Towu_2_FD_181712 | JGI IMG/M metagenome (GOLD analysis project Ga0233425, IMG submission 181712) | Freshwater microbial communities from Lake Towuti, South Sulawesi, Indonesia - Watercolumn_Towuti2014_140_MG | ecosystem: Environmental > Aquatic > Freshwater > Lake | place...
GCCCCCGCCGGCCGGCACCAGAAGGTAGGCGTGCGCCCGGTACCGGTCCCGGCCCACCCGGCCCCGCAACTGGTACAGTTGCGCCAGACCCAGCGTGTCCGCCCGGTCGATGATGATGGTGTTGGCCGAGGGCACGTCCAGCCCCGACTCGATGATCGTGGTGCAGAGGAGGATATCCACCTTCTTGAGATAGAACTCCACCATGATCCGCTCGAGCGTCTCTTCTTTGAGCCGCCCGTGGGCCACGCCGATGCGCGCCTGGGGCACCAGGTGTCGGAGTTCGCGCGCCACGGTGTGGATGCTCTCCACGCGGTTGTGCACGAAGAAGACCTGCCCGCCCCGGGTGAGCTCGCGCTCGATCGCCTCGGTGACGACCTGAGGATCGTGCGGCATCACGTAGGTGCGGATGGCCAGCCGCTCCTCGGGCGGCGTTTCAATGGTGCTCACGTCCCGAACCCCCAGCATGGCCATGTGGAGCGTCCGTGGGATGGGCGTCGCCGTCAGCGTGAGCACGTCCACCTCGCGCCGCATCCGCTTGAGTGCCTCCTTGGCGCCCACGCCGAAGCGATGTTCTTCGTCCACCACGAGGAGGCCCAGGCCGTGCATCCGGACATCCGCCTGGAGCAGCCGATGCGTCCCGATCACGATGTCCACGGTGCCCTCGGCAAGGCCCTGAAGGACCTGCCGCTGCTCCGCGGCCGGCCGGAAACGGGACAAGAGCTCCACCTGCACCGGAAAATTCGCGAAGCGGGCACTGAAGGTCTGGTAGTGCTGCAGGGCCAGCACCGTGGTCGGCACCAGGACCGCGACCTGCTTGCCGCCCATGACCGCCTTGAAGGCTGCGCGCAGCGCGACTTCGGTCTTACCGTACCCCACGTCCCCGCACACCAAACGGTCCATGGGCCGCGACTTCTCCATGTCCCGCGTCACGTCCCGGATGACCTGCAGTTGATCGGGGGTCTCTTCGTAGGGGAAGGCGGCGTCGAACTCTTTCTGCCAGGGGCCGTCGGGGGCAAAGGCGTGTCCGGGTAGTACCTGACGTGCCGCATACAACCGCAGCAACTCCTGGGCAATCTCGCGGACGCTCGACCGCACCCTTTCCTTCGCTTTCGCCCACGACGTCCCCCCCAGGCGATCCAAGGCGGGGGCTGCCGCAGCGTCGGATCCGACGTAGCGCTGGACGAGATTGAGCCTGGACACGGGAAGGTACAGCGTGTCTGTTCCGGCGTATTTGAGGTGGAGAAAATCGCCTTCCTGCGCCCCCACGACGATCTGCCGCAGGCCCAGGTACTGGGCGATGCCGTGGTCCACATGGACGACGTAATCTCCCTCCTTGAGGTCGGCAAACGAGGTAAATGGCAGCGCCTCTTTCGCCCGGGCGCGCCGGCGCGGAAAGGTCCGCGCGCCGAAAATCTCCGCCTCGGTGATGATGGTCAGGTTGGCTGGCACGATCCGAAAGCCCGCCGATAGCGCTCCTGTCCAGAGCGCAATGCCGCCGGGATCGGCGAGTTCGCGACCCAGGCGTGCCCCCAGATCGTGATCCCGCAGGATCTCCTGCACGCGCCGGGCCTGGGCCTCGCTGCGCGCCACGAGCGTGATCCGCTCGCCCCGCCGGCGCCATTTGGAGAGATCCTCGAGGAAGCCGGCGACGCGCCCCTGATACCGCTCGAGGCTTTCGGCAGGGATGTGCCGAGCGGCGGGGGCCTGCGCAGGAGCCTCGGGTGGCCCAAACGCCTCGAGGACGATCGCCGGCCAGCGGCGTGTCGCCTCGGAAAATTGCGCCCACCCCACCCACCCCTCCTCCACCGCGGGAAAGAGCGGGGCGAGGTCCGGCTCGCGGGTGGCGCGGGCCGACTCCTCTTCGAGGACGGCGGCGGCGCGCTCCCTGAGGGATGACGGTTCATCCCACACGATCATAGCCTGGGGGGGAAGATAGTCGTGGATCGTGGCGAGATCCGTGAGGAAGTAGGGCAGGAACTGATCCCATTCCGGAATGGGCCGGCGCTGCTCCAGCGCCTCCAGGAGCGCCGGGGGAATCGGCACATCCTGTGCTCTGGCCGCATCTCGAAGACGAGCTTCGGCAGCGGCAAGCGCCGCGTCCGTCATCACGACCTCGGCGAGCGGCAAGATCGTTGTGCCCGACTCCGGGCCCAGCGATCGTTGTGTCTCGGGATCGAAGCGCCGGAGGGAGTGGACCTCGTCCCCAAAGAACTCGATGCGCGCGGGGTGGCTGGCCTGGGGCGGAAAGCAGTCCAGGATGCCGCCCCGGAATGCGCACTCCCCCGGCTCGCTCACCTGGCCCACGCCCCGGTACCCGGCCGCAATCAAGAGGCGACGCACCTCGTCTCGTGCCACGAGCCGCTGCGGATAAATCGAAAGCGAGGCGGCGGCGAGCGCCGCCGGTCCGATCGTCCGAGGTAAAGCGGCGGCCACCGACGCCACCAGGACGCCGGCGCGTCCCGTGGCGAGCCGATGGAGAGCCTGAACTCTTCCGGCGCGCGCCTCGGGGTCGGCCTCACGCTCGGGCAAGAGGGCGACCGTCCCCCCCAGGAAGAATTCGAGGTCGGCCGCCAGCGCGGCCGCCACGTCGTCGCTCCGGCACAGGACCAGCAGTACCCGCCCCGTCCCGACGTGGCAGGCTGCGATGGCCAGGGCGCGAGAGGCACCGTGAAGCCCGTGGAGGCGGACCTCGCCGGGTACGCCAAGGTCCTCAAAGAGATCCGCCAGCTTGCCTTCTTGCCAGAGGAATTGCGGCAACATAGTTCGAAAAGAAGCCGTCAGCCTTCAGCAATCAGCTTTGGGAGCCACGGTAACGCCCGAAAGCTCCCGGTCGTTCCGAAAACCGTGGTTGCTTCTTCTCAGGCCGAGGGCCACCCCGCCCCGTGGCGGGGGACCCGGCTGATGGCTGAAGGCTTGAGGTAGCGGCCACCCGGCGGATCAATTCCGAAGTGGAGGTTCCCGGCAGGTAGGGCAGGCTCCGCACGACCCCACCGATGCTCTGGACGAACTCGGCACCGATGATCTGATCCACGGGCCAATCTCCCCCCTTGACCAGGACGGCCGGCCGAATCGCCCGAATGAGGCGGGCCGGGTCCAGCTCCCGGAAGATCACCACCAGGTCCACGCACGCCAGGCCCGCCAGCACCTCGGCTCGCTCCTCTTCCGGGACCACGGGGCGGCCTGCCCCCTTGAGCGCCCTCACGGACGCGTCACTGTTCACGCCCACCACCAACAGATCGCCCAGCGCGCGCGCTTGTTCCAGGTAGCGCGTATGCCCGCGGTGCAGCAGGTCGAAGCAGCCATTGGTGAACGCCACGCGCTTCCCCGAGGCCTGCGCGGCTCGCACGGACCGGACCACGCCCGCAAGAGACCGCACCTTGCTCCTGGCGCGAATGATCGCAGCCATCGCGTATGAATCCTCTCCTTCTGAAGACCAAGAAGGCAGTAGGCAGCATGCAGTGAGCAACGTTCCGCCATCAGCCGACAGATTCACAGATTCACAGATTGACCGATTGACAGATTTCAAATCGGTGAATCGGTAAATCGGTCAATCTGTCAATTATCTCCGCCTGGGGCGAATCCGCCACATCACTGTCTGCCCCCCGCCTACTGGTTTTCGAGCCCTTCGATCAGCGCCGCCGCGAGCAGCGGTACAAGCAGCTCGTGATGCCCGGTCAGGGCGTATCCCTGCCCCCCGCGGGCTACGGGACGACGGACGACGTTCTGCGTCGGCCGGTAGTGCTGGATGAAGTCCAGATTCACGGTCACGAAGTCTTGCACCCGATGCCCGAGGTTACGCGCCAGCGTCAGCGCCTTCAAGAACACTTCGGGCAGCAGCACCGCCGATCCCACGTTGAGATAGACCCCGCCGCCGCCGAGATCCGCCACCACCGCTGCCAGCAGGCGGAAATCCCGCGCTGTCGCCTCGCCCAGCGCCGCGCCGTCACAGCTCGGATGCATGTGGATGATGTCGGTCCCGAGCGCCACGTGGACGGTCGAGGGGAGGCCGAGGCGCGCGCAGGCCGCAAAGATGCTTTGACCGAGGTGGGCCGGCTTGGCCGCGAGCATCCATTCGCCCAGGGCCCGGCCAAAGCCCACTCCGCGCCGGACGCCGGAGACCACCGCCTCGTTGATGATCCGACCGGTCTCCTCCGCCATGCCGAATTCCCCCGTGGTGAGTTGGGCCTCCACGTCCTCCGAGGTGAATCCGGCATACGCCAGTTCGAAGTCATGGATAGCGCAGGCGCCGTTCGCCGCCACGGCGGTGAGGAGTCCTCGCTCCAGCAGGTCCACCAGGATCGGTGAAAGGCCCACCTTGATCACGTGGGCCCCCATCCCCAGGATCACGGGCTTGCCGCGCCGCCGCGCCTCCAGGATGGCCGCCACGATCTGCCGAAGGCTCTGCACCGCCAGATGATTCGGCAATGACGCGAGATAGCGTCGAAGCGTTCCGCCGGGCCGCCAGGGTTTCGCCGCGGCCGCGGCCGCGACCTTGCTCGGCCGCATGGAGAGAGGATATGTCTTGATCCCACGGGGGTCCAGCGGCTCGTACTTGCGGGATGTTCCTGCCCTCTTTTCGCGGCTCGCGGCTCGCGGCGCTCTCTTCTCGGCTCTCGGCTCTCGGCCACCCAGGCTGTCGCCCGGGTGCCCGGCTCTCCGTGCGCCCATCAAGGTGCTCCCTTCCGCAGGCGTTCCAGGTGTTCCGACAGCGCCCGGAGTTGGATCTGCAGCCAGATCTCATCCTCTAGACGGCCCCGCGAGCTACACTCGACATCGCCCAAGGGGCGATGAGGCCAAAACAGGAAGTGGCGGTACCCGTGGGTGCGAAAGAACGCCTCGGCGCGCAACCGAGTTTCCCCTCGACGAATTGGCTGGAGCATCAGGGACAGCCGACCCCGCTTCGAGACGAAGGCCTGGCCCAGTGTCGGTCTCCCGCACACGGAATAGCGGTCCTCATGCTCGGTCACGAAGATCGTCGCGCTATACGCGGGATTGATCGTAAGCCATCCCGTCTCCATGACCCCCGCCGCGCGGTCGATGGCGCGAATCTCATAGCCCCGCTCGGTGAGCGTCTGGACCGCCGCCTCCCACGCCCGGTCGAAGTCCGCCTCCAGGCGATGAAACTCCTGGGGTGCCGGACTGGGGGGGACGACGCCACCACAGGCCGCGAGCAGCCCAACGCAGATCAGAGCCAGGGCGCCTCCTCGCATCCACCCTCCGGAGCATTCCCACGCCTGGCGTGGCGCCTCATGGAAACATCCTGTCGCACCGCGACTCTAGCATAGCGGTTAAAGCCAGTCAAAACCCGACCGCTTCTACCGTAGCGACCCTTCCCTGCGGGGGCCTGTCGTCCCGGGACCCGAGGCGGCTGCGGGCAGGCGGGATTGGCTCGGCCGCCGTGCGAGATAATCTGAGATCATGCACAGCGCGTGAACAATCTATTGACAGTCGAGGTCGGGTGCACTTAGATTTGGGAGAAGGGACCATCAAGCAAAAGGAGGAAAGACCCATGAGTCAGGACGCAGTCATAAGAAGAATTGATCGAGGGATGGGCCGCCGCGACGCCCTCAGGCTGCTCACGGTTGGCGGGGTTGGATTGGCCGGGATCACGAGACGGGCCTCAGCGGCGACGAGCAGCTTCGACTGGAGGAAGCACGCCGGGCAGACGATCCGCGTGCTCGTTCCCAAACAGCCGGGCGTCGACTTTGTCGAGCCGCTCGTTCCGGAATTTGAAAAGCTGACCGGCATCAAGGTCAATTGGGAGAAGCTGGGCGAAGACCAGCAGCGGCAGAAACTCCAGGTCGAGCTCACCTCGGGCATGGCGGACCTGGACATCTTCGGGTCCCACACCGGCCAGCAGGGCAAGGCTTTCATGCAAGCGGGTTGGTACGAGGTGCTGGATCCGTATATCAAGGACCCCGGTCAGGTGGCGCCGGAGTACGATTTCGCCGATTGGGATAGCAACGTGCTGGGGCAGCTTGCCAGCGTGGACGGCAAGCTCGTGGGCATTCTCATGTTCGCCATCGCCTTCAACCTTTATTACCGCAAGGACCTCTTGCAGGGGGCCGGCCTCAGCGTCCCGAAGACGCTCGAGGAAATGGAGACGGTAGCCCAGAAGCTCACCGACAAGCGCAAGAACCAGTTCGGCATGCTGCTGCGCGGCCAGGCCGCGCCGGCGGTGGGGGTGTGGCCCACGTTCCTGCACAACTTCGGGGGGACCTGGCTCACGGCAGACGGCAAGCCCGCCATGAACACGGCCGAGTCGGTGGAGTCGATCAAGTACTATGGGCGGGTGGCGCGCGAGTACGGACCGCCGGGCGTCCTCAACCTGAACTGGCCGCAACTCCAGGACCTTTTCCTCCAGGGCAAGGGCGCGATGTTCGTGGATACGAGCGTGCTGGTTGGCAACTTCGAGGACCCAAAGATGTCCACGATCGTGGACAAGGTGGGCTACACGCCGCTGCCGGCGGGCAAAGGCGGGCAGATCCCCGCCCTCAACGGCTGGATGTGGGCGATGTACGCCAAGTCCAAGAAGAAGGAGGCCGCCTGGGCCTTCATCCAGTGGGCCACGGGCAAAAGTGTATCCGCCCGCCTGCAGCGTTACGGCATCCAGCAGGGCCGCCGCTCGGCGTGGCAGGATCCTGAGTTCCAGAAGGGCTTCGGCAGCAAGCATCCGGACCTCACCGAGACCATGCAGTTTTCGTATGCCAGGGGTCGGGCGTTTCTGTATCCACCGTATGTGAACGTGGCCCTGGCGCGGGATACCGTCGGCGAAGTCATCGCCGTATCCATCCAGGGTGGGGACGTCAAAGCCGCCGCCGACCGGGCCCAGGCAAAACTCGAGGAGCAGCAGCGGAAGGAGCGGGGTTAGCCCCTCCGCAGAGCGCGAAAATTTCACCGCCAAGCTCGCAAAGACCGCAAAGAGAGCTAGGACCTGGGGACCCGGTCTCGGCCCAGGGACGCAAATCGTCGCGCTTGCTCAGGCCAGGTGATTCCGGAACCCCTGGAGTGGGTAGGTCTTTCTTTGCGTACTCCGCGGTTCAACTGCAGCGGTTGCCATGAGTAACACCGGGGCCGCATCCCTGGCGAGGCGCCCGCGCGGCATTCCGTCACTCAGAGGGCTCTTCGGGGAACGGAACGCGCGCTATATCATGCCGGCCCCGGCGGTGCTGGCCATCGCCGCCATGATGGTGTTCCCCGTCGTCTATACCTTCTACCTCAGCTTCCACGAGTGGTTTGCCTCCAGTCCGAAAGCGCCGGCATTCGTGGGGCTGGAGAACTACGCCACGCTCATCCTCAAGGACCCCCGCTTCCAGGGGGCCTTCCTCCGTACGTTCCTCTTCACCCTTTTGGCGGTGGGGCTGCAGACCGTGTTGGGCATCGCCATGGCACTGGTGTTCAACGAGGAGTTCCGGGGTCGCGGGCTCTTCCGTACTCTCTTTCTCCTCCCGATGATGGCGACACCGGTGGCCGTATCGCTGGTGTGGCTGATGATGTACGACCCGACCTCTGGGCTGCTCAACTACCTCTTGTCGCTCTTCGGCATCGAGCCCAGCCTGTGGGTGGCGGACCCGAAGATCGCCCTGCTCTGCCTGGTGGTGGTCGATAGCTGGAAGTTCACCCCCCTCATCATGCTGATCGTCCTCGCCGGCCTCTCAGCGTTGCCGGCCGAGCCGTATGAGTCCGCCATCATCGACGGCGCCGGCGCCGGGCAGCTCTTCTGGCACATTACGCTGCCCCTCCTCCGGCCCACCATCATGGTCGCCGTGCTCTTCCGCTCCATCGACGCCCTGAAGACCTTCGACAGTATCTTCGTCATCACCCGCGGGGGCCCGCTGTATGCGTCGGAGACGCTGAACATCTATGCCTTTGTTGCGGCGTTCCAGTATTTCAACATGGGGTACTCGTCGGCGCTCCTGGTCATCTTCTTCGTGATCGTCATGGCGGTGAGCGTCCTGTTCATGTGGCTCCGGAGGGTGTCATGGTAAGTCTGGGCTCGATCCGGTGGCGCCGCCGGGTGAAGACGCTCTTCCTGTATGCCTTCATGCTCTTCTTCAGCGCCCCCTTCATCTTTGTCTTCGTCTGGATGGTGATGGCCTCGCTCAAGACGCAGCTCCAGAACACGGCCATCCCGCCGCTGCTCTTCTTCGAGCCGACCTTCGAGAATTACTATCGCGTCTTCACCCGCACGCCGATCGTGCAGTACTTCAATAACAGCATCATCGTGGCGCTGGGCTCGACCGGGCTCGGCCTGCTCCTGGGCTTGCCGGCCGCCTTCAGCATCGCGCTGTTCCGCCAGCACGGGCTGGCGCTGGCCGTGCTCTCCTCGCGCATCATGCCGGGGATGAGCTACCTCTTGCCCTGGTTCATTCTCTTCAGCGCCCTCCAGCTCATCGGAACCCACCTGGCGGTCATCCTGAGCCACCTCACCGTCACGATGCCCCTCGTCATCTGGATCCTGATCGGGTTTTTCGAGGATCTGCCCGGCGAACTGTTCGATGCCGCCCGCATCGACGGCTGTTCCGTCTATGGAAGTTTTACGCGGATTGCGCTGCCGCTGGCCTTGCCGGGCATCATCGTCTCGGGGATCCTGGCCTTCATCTTCTCGTGGAACAACTTCATGCTGTCCCTCATCCTCGGAGGCTCCGGGGTACGCACGCTGCCTGTGGCCGTGTACAACTTCATCGGCGAGACCCAGATCGACTGGGGCGGCTTGAATGCGACGGCCACCACGGTCACCCTTCCCGTCGTCTTCTTTGTCCTCATCGTGCAGCGCCACGTGGTCAAAGGGCTCACCCTGGGGGCCGTCAAAGGCTGACCCCACCGGCCGAGACGACCGCGACCGAGACCCCTCCGCACCCCACAGTTAGGGGACGTTGCCAATTTAACCAATTTGCAAGCACTCAGCTATTGTGGAGACGAGATTGACGAAATTGACACACGGATCGACCGCGAGACACGATCGGTCCTTGCGCCGCAGGGGTTATGAATTAGGGGCCTGGGACCTCCCCGCGTTCCGTCCTGCGGGGGCGAGACGTCAATTGGCAGCCGTCGGGGCGGAGGCACGGGTGATGATCACCCGATGCGGGTAGGGGAATTGAATGCCTTCCTGATCGAAACGGGCCTTGATCCGCCGACGGAACTCGCGGGCCACCTCCCACTGCTTGAGCGGTAAGGTCTTGGCCAGCATTCGAATCGTCACCTGGGACTCGGCCAGGGCTTCGATGCCCAGCACCTGGGGCGGCTCGGTCAAAAGCTTGCCGAACGTCTCATCCTCGGTCATAGAGCGGCCCACCTGGGTCAGCAGCGTGATGACACGATCCACGTTCTCATGATAGCCCACGGCAATCTCCAGCACGGCACGGGCCCACTCTTTGGTGAGGTTGCTCGCCACTCTGATCTCGCCGTTCGGAATAAAGTGCACGGTCCCCTGGAGATCCCGGATGATCGTCAGTCGAAGGGTCATCTGTTCCACCTGGCCGCTCACCCCAGCGGCCTGGATGACATCGCCCACGTGGAACTGATCCTCCAGTAGAATGAAGAATCCGGCAATGATATCCTTGATCAGGCTCTGCGCGCCGAAGCCAATGGCGAACCCGGCGACTCCCGCCCCTGCGATGAGCGGGGTGATGTCCAGTCCGATCTCGCGGAAGACCATCATTCCCGCGATGACCAGCACCAGGGTGGTTCCCACGGTCCGCAGCAGGCTGGCCACCGTCCGGCCGCGCTTCTCTCGCTCGGTGATGGCCGGCTCGCCGCCGGTCGCCATCAGGCCAAGAATCCGGTTGGCCACCGCGTGAAGCAGCCGGATGAGCAGAATGCTGCCGGCGGCGATCAGCAGGATGCGCAGCCCGCTGGTCCTCAGCCAGAATAGGATCTCCCGAACCTCGTCAGTCACCTCTCACCCATCCGCGAGTATGCATCAGGCACCGAACACTACCTGTGTGGTAGGCCCTTGTCAAGGCACGCATGCCGTTCGAAGGAACAGAGCGCACATAGGACACTTGGCTCTTGACCGGCGTGGTGAGCTTCACATAGCATCCACCCATGCCCCGCGGTCCACGCCCCGATCTGTCAAACGCCCTCCACCACGTAATGGTGCGAGGGCGCGATCGACAAACGATCTTCCGGGACGACCAGGACCGAAAGGGCTCCGTCGATCGTCCGGCAACCGTGCGCAGGCTCACGGGGCTCCGCGTCTTGGCGGGGGCGCTTCTTCCCGATGACACGCACCCCTTGGTCCGCACGGGCGACCGATCCCTCAGCGCGGCCATCATGGTCGGGGAGGGGATCACCCTCAAGGAGTTACTGGCGGGTCGCGGCGCGTAAGTTTCGTACGTGCGCTACGTCCCCTCGTCTTTCACAAATCGAAAGTCGTAGAGGGCAGGTGGCAGAAGCGCGAAGAAAGCTTGACAACCGCGGCAAGATTCGGTCAAATCCCCCTGTCCTCCTGTCCCTCTTTTGCGAAGGGGAGGGAGGTTTAGCTGCTGTGGCTAAGGCGACCTGGGTTCCGCAGAGGGGGACGCGAAAAGGACGGACGGCATGAAGATCGTGTGCGCGCACTGTCAGGCAGAGGGGAAGCCGGGGATCCTCGGGGAAATCGAGCCCCAGGATGATCCGACCATCACCTATAGCATCTGCCCGGAGCATCGGCTTCGGGTGGAGGCGGAGGCGCAAGTCGCGACCACGACCCCGCGCGAGGAAGAACAACAGGAGGATCAGCCCAAGGGCCGGCGCTTTGATCGGGTCCCGATCGCGCTGCCGGTCACCGGTTGGGCGCCTCAATATATCGGCACAGCGCTAGAGGGAAAGGCGTGCTACGTCGGGGCGGGAGGACTGATGCTCGAGTTTCCCGTGGAAATCGTCAAGGGCAGTTTCCTGCGCGTCGTTCTCCAGGCAACCCAGGGGCCGGTGGAGGTGGAAGGCGAGATTGTGTGGACCACCTTCCACGATGGCATCGTTCGGCATGGCCTCAGTTTTCTGGAGCCGAAGGGGCCCGATTTCGTGGATCTGGTGGCCGGGGAGAAACCCTAGGAGGATCGTGGCCAAGATCCTTGTGTGGAAGCGCGTGCTGGTACTTGGTGATGATGCGCAAGCGTGCGTCCCGGCGGCGGCCTTCGGGATAGCGGGCTATAAGGGGGGTATGCCCAACTGGATTTTACACAACTGGATTTTACCCTTGACGAACGGGGACCCATAGCATATGTTCTAGGGCAGTCCCAATTTTGAAAGGTTATGGCCATCGCCTGCCCATGTTTGCGGGGCCAGCTTGGCCCTGCTCCTGCCTGCTCACAGTTTAACCCGCGAAGCCTATCCATATCAGTACGGGTCTGCGCTTGCGTCCCCAGGGTGCGAAGCGGACCAATGCTCGCGCACGGAGGTCAAAGATGAGCGAAACGGAAGCAGAACTCTTCACTCGGCTGAAGGAGGAGAACCCCGAGTTCCGCCGCCTCGCCGAGAAGCATCGAGAATTCGACATCAAGATCAGCGAGTACGACCGGATCTACTATCTGACCAGTGAGCAGGAACGAAAGCGCAAAGAACTGCAGAAGCTGAAGTTGAAGCTCAAGGACGAGATGTACGCCATCATGCGGCAAAATCGGAATGAGCGGCAGCGGCAGGTTGTCTCATCTTGATGTTCGCGGCCAGGCTCGCATGGTGGACGTCGGGGCCAAGGACGAGACGGCACGCGAAGCCGTCGCGCGCGGTTTCGTGAGCCTGCGTCCCGACACGCTGAGACTTATACGCAATCAGGCCATCCCCAAAGGCGACGTGTATGCGGCGGCCCGCGTGGCCGGAATCCTGGCGGCCAAGCGAGTCCACGAACTGGTTCCCTTGTGTCATACCCTCCTCTTGACATCGGCCGAGGTCGCTTTCCGCGCGACCCGTCGCCCTCCCGGCATCGAGATCGAATCGCGAGTGAAGACGACCGGCCGGACGGGGGCCGAAATGGAGGCCTTGGCCGCCGTGTCGGTGGCTGCCCTGACGATCTACGATATGTGTAAGGCCGTGGACAAGGATATGATCATCGGCGCCGTCCGCCTGATCTTCAAGACCGGCGGGCGAAGCGGAACTTACCGCCGGCCGCCGGAGTCGGGAGAAGGGGCCGGTTCGTAAGCACGCTCCTGCCCTCTGGCCGGCGGGATCCGCCGTTCGCGATATCGAGCGGTTCGGATGTGTGACAGTGGCTTGATCGCGGTGGCGGTTCACGCACTGAAACCCCCAGGGTTGGCCCGGGATGACGACAGCCATCCAGACTGCCTTTCTCTACTCCGCGCGGTATCCAGAGTTCGATTACGGGCCGGGCCACCCGCTCCAGAACACCCGCCTGGCCCTGACGTACGAGCTGTGCCGGGCCTACGATCTGTTCAGCGGCTCGACGACTCGCGTCGTTGACGCCAGAGACGCCACGGACGAAGAGGTGACGGCCTTCCATCGGGCGGATTACATCAAGGCCCTTCGCGCCGCCGATCGCAGCGATGCCCCAGCCGATCTCATGCGCTACGGTCTCGGCACGGGGGACAATCCGCTCTTTCGGGGCGTGTGCGCCTGGTCGCTGCTGTCTACGGGAGCCTCCCTCCAGGCCATGGACCTGGTGGATTCCGGCCAAGTGCACTGCGCCTTCAGCATTGCCGGCGGGCTGCACCATGCGATGCCTTCGCGGGCATCTGGATTCTGCTATCTCAATGACCCTGCCGTCGCTATCGCCCACCTGCTCCGGCGGGGGCGGCGCGTGGCGTATGTGGATCTCGACGCGCACCACGGCGACGGGGTGCAGTTCGGCTTCTACGACACGGACCAGGTGCTCACGATCTCGATCCACGAGAGCGGCGAGACCCTTTTCCCCGGAAGCGGCTTCGTTGAAGAGATCGGCCGGGGTCCGGGGATCGGCTATTCGGTGAACGTGCCCCTCATGGCAGGCAGCGACGATGAGATCTTCCTCTGGGCCCTCGACCAGGTGGTCCCGCCCTTGCTTACTGCCTTTCGGCCGGACGTGGTGATGACCCAGCTCGGTGCCGACACCCATTGGGGCGATCCGTTGACGCACCTCAATGTGTCCACACGCGGTTTTGCGGAGGCGGTTCGGCGCCTCCAACCGTTGTG
>Ga0233425_10008845_pt1 | contig 13101 bp, 8 predicted proteins | sample Watercolumn_Towu_2_FD_181712 | JGI IMG/M metagenome (GOLD analysis project Ga0233425, IMG submission 181712) | Freshwater microbial communities from Lake Towuti, South Sulawesi, Indonesia - Watercolumn_Towuti2014_140_MG | ecosystem: Environmental > Aquatic > Freshwater > Lake | place: Indonesia...
AGGATATGGTCGGGGTAAAGGGATATGACGCCGGCATTTTGGAGGCCCTGACGCGCCATGGCGTATGGATCGTCAGCAAGTCGTCCAATGCCAATACGATTACCCATTATCTCGCGACTGATCCTGCGACCGTGAAACGGGTCATCGCCGATCTGCAGGGGCGCTACCCCAATGCCGCGATATCCACCCAGTCCGTGGCGATGGTTTCGGTGATAGGCAGCGACATTGCCTTGCCCGGACTGGTTGCCGATGCGTTGGATGCGCTCGGCCGGGCAGGGATCGACATGGTCGCGATGCAGCAGCAGATCCGCAATGTCGACGTTCAGTTCGTCGTGGCGAGCAAGGATTTCGACGAAGCGGTACGCGTCCTGCACCACCGTCTGGTGGAGGACCGGGACAGCGAACCGACAGAGGCCGAGATCGCCCGGGTCGCTGCCTGACGCGATAGGATATGTTTCCAGCACTTCTATCGGTCAGAAGCCTGCTGCTCGCCATCTTCATGCTGATGGCGGGCAGCGGCTCGGTTGCCACTCTCATAAGCCTCCGTCTCGAGCGTGCCGGCGTCGACACCATGATGATCGGCGCGGTTGCCACCGCTTACTTTGCCGGTTTGGTGATCGGCGCGCTCCGTGCCGGCGCAGTGATGACCCGTGTAGGGCACATCCGGGCCTTTGCCGCATTCGTCGCTTTGCTGTCCGCGAGCACCTTGGCCTATTCGCTGGTCGACAGCGCGCCGATTTGGGCTGTGCTTCGCCTTACCGACGGCGTCTGCGTGGCCGGCGTCTTCGTCTGCCTGGAGAGCTGGCTGAACGATCGCGCCGCGCCGGATGTCAGGGGAGGGCTGCTCGCCGGATATATGGTGGCGCTCTATTCGGGGCAGGCGGTCGGCCAGCTTTTGCTGAGCATATATGGTGGAATGCCTGCCGCGCCATTCCAGCTCGCTTCTATCCTCATCTCGCTCGCCATCATTCCCCTCTGCCTGACACGCAGCACGGCTCCGGCAGTGCCGGAGCGGCACGACGTGTCGGTGGCATCGCTTTTTTCGGCCTCGCCGCTCGGGGTTGCGGGAGCCGTGGCGACCGGGCTGATGCTGGGGGCCTTTTATGGTCTGGCCGCGGTTCACGTCCGACGGATCGGCCTTGAAATCGGCGAGATCGCCACGTTCATGATGGTGGTGATCCTGGGTGGGGTTGCATTGCAATGGCCGCTGGGCCGATTGTCAGATGGCTATGATCGCCGGAGCGTTCTCGTCTGGAGCTTCGGCGCCACGACTGCGGTCGGCGTAGCACTGGCGTTATTGCAGCATAGCGGTCTCCGCCTGTTTGCGTTTGGCGCGCTGTTCGGCGGGCTGAGCTTCGCGCTCTATCCGCTGTGCGTTGCACATTGTAACGACCGGTTGCCCGCCGCCGAGCGTGTCGGCGCCAGCGGTCTGCTTGTTCTTCTATATTCGGCCGGGGCCGCGGTCGGTCCTGTGGCGGGCGCAGCGGCGATGACGCTGGTTGGACGCGGAGGCCTCTTCTTCTTCGTCGCCATGTGCGCGGGTGCTGCTTTCGCCTTCGGCATATGGCGTCAGTCCGCTCGTCCTCCGGTGCCCGGAATGGATCAAGGCGAATTCCGTCTCGTTGCGCGGACGACGCCTACGGCGGCTGCGATGCTCGATCCGCCGGAGGGTGAGGAAGCCAATGCCACACCTGTGCCGGCTCGCTTTGGCGTCTAACGGGGAAGTATATGAACGCAGCCAGTGTCAGCCCCGTTCGCGAACCGGAGCACGGCAACGCTCCGCTGTCCGCCACGATGCGCCGCGCGATCATGGCGTCGGCGATGGGCAATGCAACCGAATGGTTCGACTATGGCATCTATGCCTATGGCGTGACCTATATCTCCGCCGCTCTTTTCCCCGGCAATGTCGAGCAAGCGGTCCTGTTCGCTCTCGCGACCTTCGCCATCTCCTTTCTGGTTCGCCCGCTGGGCGGGCTGTTCTGGGGGCCGCTGGGCGACCGGCTCGGACGCAAGTCGGTCCTGTCTCTCACGATCATCATCATGTCGGCCGCGACATTGGGAGTCGGGTTGATCCCGTCTTATGACCGCATCGGTCTAGCCGCGCCGGCGCTTCTCATCGCCTTGAGAATGATCCAGGGCTTCTCCACCGGCGGAGAATATGGCGGCGCCGCGACGTTCATGGCCGAATATGCGCCTGATCGACGCCGCGGATTCTACGGCAGCTTCCTCGAATTCGGCACCCTGGCGGGCTTCTCGCTGGGCGCGTCGCTGATGCTGCTTTTCTCGGCGCTGCTGGGCGAACGGGCCATGGCGGACTGGGGCTGGCGATTGCCGTTCCTCGTGGCCGCTCCGATGGGCCTCGTCGGCCTGTATCTGCGGTCGAAGCTTGAGGATACGCCGGTGTTCCGTGCGGTTGAGAACAGCGAGCGCCACGCGGCCGTGCCGCTTATGCGCTTGCTGCGCGACCATCGCCGATCGTTGCTCGTGGTTTCGGGACTGGTCGTGGCCCTCAACGTCGTCAACTACACGCTGCTCAGCTACATGCCGACCTATCTCCAGCGCAGGCTCGGCCTGACCCATGACGAGGCCCTGATCGTCCCGATTATCGGGATGCTGTTCATGATGCTGTTCCTGCCGGCGGCGGGCGCCCTGTCGGATCGGATCGGGCGCAGGCCGATGTGGTTGGGATCGCTTGTGGGGCTGCTGCTGCTTGCTCTTCCACTGTATATGCTCATGGGCACGGGGCTCACCGGCGCAATCATCGGCTTCGCTTTGCTGGGCCTGCTCTACGTGCCGCAGCTTGCGACCATATCCGCGACCTTCCCCGCGCTGTTTCCAACGCGCGTGCGCTTCGCGGGGTTTGCGATCGCCTATAATATCTCGACATCCATCTTTGGCGGAACGGCTCCTGCAGTCAACAGCGCCCTCATCGGAGCCACTGGGAACCACCTCATGCCGGCACTTTACATGATGGCTGCCTGCGTGGTCGGCATGGTCGCATTGATATTCATGCCGGAGACGGCCGGGCGCTCGCTCCACGACGCCATCCCCTCCGCTGGCCCGGCGGATTGAGGCTCGAACCCATTCTGCCTGACCGCGCGTGCGTCGCTGCTGCGGTTCGGTGCCTCCCGGCGGACGACCACAGGCGGGCTCCTTGTGCTGCGGTCTGCCCCTTATAAGAATTCGCTATGAACGGTAACCGATTGCGTATTGGACAGTCCGCGCGTGTGCCCGGCAGTCTTCCGACAAAGCAACACATATGTCGGGAAGCGGGATGCGGCGCAGCACAAGCTGTCGGGACGGGCGATGAGTCGCCAAAGAGAAGGTCTATCGGCGGAAAGGCCGCTTGACGGTCATGTGGTCGTCGACCTGTTGGGTGCAGAGCTGGGCAAGATTGGCCGCATCTTCGCCGATCTCGGTGCCCGGGTGCTGTTGCCGGAATGGAACGGCCTCGACATGCCCAATGTTGTCGGCAAGGCGGCCCTGACGGCGGCGGTCGCGAACGCCGGGAAACAGCGCGTGTCGCTGGGCGAGACGGCGACCGCCCGCGCGGCGCAATGGATCGCACTGCTGAGAGATGCCGATCTGTTGCTGCTGCCAAGTCCCTTGCCTTCTGATATCGGTATGAGCGCGGATGAACTGGACGCTGCGCTTCCCGCAAGAGCCGTTCGGATGACAGTCAGTCCATTCGGCCTCGGCAATGCGCATAGCGACTGGCAGGCGACCGACCCGGTGCTGCACGCGTTGTCGAGCGAACTCTCGCGATCGGGTATCGCCGGGCGCGCGCCCTTGCTGCCGCCGGGCCAATTGGCGTTCGAATGTGCTATGTCGCAAGGCGCTTTTGTGGCGATGGCCGCGCTCCACGCCGCGCAGCGGACGGGGCAGGGCGACCGGATCGATTTCTCGCTGCTTGATGGGGCCGTGCAGGCGCTCGACCCGGGCTTCGGCATCGCCGGCAGCGCCACGCTGGGGCGCTCTGCGGCGGCGCTGCCTCCCGGTCGGCCGGCTGCGGGGACGCTCTATCCGATCCACGCCTGCGCCGACGGCAAGGTCCGGATCTGCGTGCTGGCGCCGCGCCAGTGGCAGAATATGTTCCGCTGGATGGGGTCGCCGCCAGCCTTTGCGGCGCCGGAGTTCAACCGCCTCGACATGCGGCAGGCGTCGGTGCCGCTGCAGGAGGCGATGGCGGCCTTCTTCGCCGAGCGAACGAAAGCCGATCTCGTCGCCGAGGGTGCTGCGCAGGGCGTTCCGATAGCGGCGGTGCTGACACTGGAGGAGTGTCTCGCGACCGACCATGTCGAAGCACGCGGCGTACTGGCAGAGACCCAATTGGTCGACGGCAGCCGGGTGGCCATTCCCGGTAGCCCGATCAGGTTCGGCCACAGCGCTGAAGTCTCGGTCGAACACACCGCAGACCACGCTGTCGCAACGCCCGCAGCCGCGCTGCCGTTGGCCGGGCTCAAGGTCCTCGACCTGGGCGTGATCGTGGTGGGTGGTGAGCAGGGGCGGCTGCTGGCCGATCTCGGGGCGGACGTCGTCAAAGTGGAGAGCGCGGCCTTTCCGGATGGAACCCGGCACAGCTATCTGCCTACGGGCCTGTCGGTCGGCTTCGCGGCTGGGCATCGCAACAAGCGCAGCCTGGGACTGGACCTGCGGCATCCGGAGGGCAAGGCGCTGTTTCTGCGCCTCGCGGCGCAAGCCGACGTGATCCTGTCCAACTTCAAGCCCGGCACGATGGAATCGCTCGGTTTCGACTATGCCACGATCGCCGCAGTCAATCCGGGCATCGTTATGGTCGACAGCAGTGCCTTCGGGCCGGATGGCCCCTGGGCGGCCCGAATGGGCTATGGCCCGCTCGTCCGTGCGGCGTCGGGCCTGACCAGCAAATGGTGCTATTCCGACGATCCGGCTGCCTACAGCGACGCGGTCACTATCTACCCCGACCATTCGGCAGCGCGTTACGGGGTCATCGCTACCCTGGCGTTGCTCCATCGCCGCGCGGCGACCGGGCGCGGGGGCACGGCGTCGATCTCCCAGCTTGACGTGATGCTCGATCATTTCTCGGCTGAGATTGCCGGGATGTCGGAGGGAATCGAAGGTTGGGACGGGCCCGTCGATGCGCCGTGGGGCGTGTTCCCGGCTTCAGGCGACGATCAGTGGTGCGTCGTCACTGTCCGCGATGGAGTGGACTGGATGGCGCTCGCCCGTGTGATGGGACGGGCGGACTGGCTGTCCGACGACGCCTTGACCGAGAGGGCGGGTCGGCTTGCGCGACGGGAGGAGATCGAGGCGGCGGTGTCTGCCTGGATGATTGCGCAGGATGCCGACGCGGCGATGCACAGGCTGCAGGCGGTCGGAGTTCCTGCAGCGCGCATGCTGCGCATCGCCGACCTTCCCGATTTCTCTTATTATCGCGAGAGGGGTCTGTTCCGCGTCGACCGACACCCGCATCTCGAGGAAGACGTGATTGCCGAGCGCTTTCATGCGCGCTCGGATTTGGTCCGTGCGCTGCCAGCCATGCCCGCGCCACTGATGGGTCAGCATAGCGCGGAGGTTGTGCGCGACTGGCTGGGCATGCCCGAAGGCGAAGTCGACGCTCTCTTTGCCGGGGGTGTCCTGCAGGGTGTGGATCCGAAGATCGAACAGATGCTCGCGGCCGGGCTCGGTCGCGGCGAAAGATCGCCCGGCTAGCGCTTCCGCGCGCCGGGTAACTGAACAAACCAAAGAACCGAGATTTGAGGAGACAAGGCATGATTTCGAGCGTCGACGAAGGCCGCATTCCTGTGATTATCGGCATCGGCGAGGTGCTCGATCGACCGGCCAACGACCTGGAGGGCTTGGACGCCTTCGAACTGATGCTGGCGGCGCTCGAGGAAGCCGAAGCCGACAGCGGCGTGGATATCCTGGACGAACTAGACTGGCTGGGCGTCGAGGACGAGATTTCTTTCCCCGACCCGGCGCCGCAGGAGCGCGTCGCCGCCCTGCTCGGACGTCGCCCCCCGCATCTGTTGAAGACGCATGAGGCGAGCGGCGACGGACCGATCAAGCTGATCAACGATGCCGCCAACCTGATCGGACGCGGCGAGATATCGCTGGCGGCTGCCGTCGGTGCCGAGGCGCTGCGCACCGCCGCCAAGCGGGCGCAGGCCGATATCGCCGCCGGACGCGAGCCGCCGAAAAGCTCGATCGCCGAGGTCGCTCTCGCCAATGCCAAGCCGCTTGCACGCAAGCATGGTCTGTTCACCCCGATCGATGTCTACCCGCTCTACGAGAATGCCGCGCGTGCCGCCTGGGGCCAATCGCTGGCCGAAGGGCAGGCGGAGAGTGGCAAGATCGGCGAAGGCTTCGCCGCCGTAGCCGCCGCCAATCCCTATGCCTGGATCCGGAAACCGGTCGACGCCGCGACGATCGCCACCGCCACGCCCGAAAACCGGATGGTCAGTTTCCCCTACACCAAGCTGATGGTCGCCAACTCCAGCGTAAACATGGGCGCGGCGGTGATCATCGCCAGCCTCGCCAAGGCGCGCGAACTCGGCGTCGACGAAAGCCGGATCGTCTATGTCGGCGCGGGCGCCGCTGCGCATGAGGATGAGGATTTCCTCCGTCGCGACAGCTATGTGCGGGCGGCGAGCCTCGAAACGACGGTCCATGCCGCGCTGGAGCGCAACGGCATCGCGGCTGACGATATCGATCATGTCGAGCTCTATTCCTGCTTTCCGATCGTGCCGAAGCTGGCGCGTCGCGCGCTGGGCTGGCCGCTCGATCGTCCCTGTTCGGTCTATGGCGGGCTGACCTTCGGCGGCGGTCCGATCGGCAATTGCATGATGCACGCGGCCGCGCGGATGGTCGCCAAGCTGCGGGACAGCGGACGCCATGGTCTGATCGTCGCCAATGGCGGCTACGCCACCCACAGCCATTCGATGGTTTTCAGCCGCGAGCCGGTGCCGGCGGGAACCTTCCCGCAGGATTATGACGTCCAGCCGCTGGCCGATACCAGACGGGGTGACGTTCCCGAGCTGCTCGAGAGCTATGAAGGGCCGGGCGAGATCGAGACCTACACGATACCGTTCGACCGGCACGGCCAGCCGCGCCATGCCACCGTCATCGGCCGCACGCCGGGTGGGGCACGGTTCGTGGCGCGCGTGCCCGAAACCGACACGGCGACAATCCGGATGCTGATGGCCGAGGAGGAGCAACCGATAGGCGCGAAAGGGATAGTTTCGGAAGGGGCCGAAGGTCTGGCAATCTGGACGACGTCCGGCTGATCTGACCATAACCGGACGGGAGGGCGCCGACCCACGGCGCCCCGCGGACGGGGAGGACAGAGGTGACGCCCATCGATATCCGGCAAATCCGCATGTTCGTGGCGGTAGCAGACACCCTGTCCTTCACCCGCGCCGCCGAGACGCTGCATGTCGCGCAACCCTGGCTTTCGGTCCAGATCCGCAAGCTCGAGGAGCAAATCGGTTTCCAGCTGCTCCTGCGCAATCGCAACCGGGGCGTGTTGCTGACCGAACAGGGGCAAGCCTTTCTCAAGCCCGCGCGCAGCTATGTCGAGGCCGCCAATATGGTTGCCGAGGCCGCGCGCGACATGCGCGCCAACCAGGCGCAATCGCTGCGCCTGGGCGCTCCCGACTTTTCCGCCGAGATTCCGGCGCGGGAGGCGCTGCTCGACCTGTTCCTGCGCCGGCATCCGCGCATCGAGGTCGAGATCGTCAATGCCTGGTCGTCGCAACTTGTCGACGCGCTCATGCGCCACGAAATCGACATGGCGTTCACCGTAGGCCCGTTCGAGCGTGAAGGGTGCGAGGTCCTCGATCTTGCCTGCTTTCGCTGGGCCTTGCTGGTCGATCGGGAAAAGGCCGCTTCGTTGGGCCCCGACATCTCGCTCGAATCTTTGCGGGGTCAGCAGATCGCCAGCTTCCGACGCAACATCAATCCAATCTTCTACGACAGCATCGCCGGCCGGCTGTCCTCGCATGGCATCGAAGTCCTTCCGCTGCCGGAATCCTCGCTCGCTGGTATTCGTCAGCATGCGATGCGATCGCATGTCCCTGTTCTCATGAGCGAATGGCACGCCGCGTCGAACCTTGGCCCCGATCTGACGATCGTGCCGCTTTCGGATGCCGACTTCACGGTGGCGCTACATCTCGTGCGGCGCGAGAAGGACGATCGCTCGGCAGTCCGCGCGCTGTGGCGCCTGGCTCAGGATGTGGCGAATGCCAAAGTTGATAATGAAATCGTCTCAACTACGGCCTGATACATATTAGACGCCATAGACAACGCTACCTAGCCTCTCACCATAAGCCGACCGTCCAAGAGGCGTCGGCGTGTCGAGGAAGAGGATGCTCAGCGCGCGTCGGTGCGCGGGTCAGGCATTGGCGGTCACCCCCGCACGGCGTACGTTCGCCGCTCTCTCGATATCGGTGGATCGCCCTCGACAAAGGGGGCTCTTGTGCCTGGTCTGGTCTGGAGAGAAAAATGGCTGATACCGAAGACGATGTGGTGCTTTACGAGGTCGTCGAGCAGCATATCGGCCTCGTGACGCTGAACCGCCCCGCCAAGCGCAACGCCGTGAATGGCGCGGTCGCGCGGTCGCTGGATGCGATCGTCAAGCGGACCGAGACGGATCCAGCGATCTGGGCTGTGGTGATCACCTCCGCCGAGGGGCCTACCTTCTGCGCGGGAGCCGATCTCGCCGAGGTCGCGGCCGGGCGCGCCGACGAATTGAGCACTCCCGATGGTGGTTTTGCCGGCTTCGTCGAGGCGAAGCGGGTCAAGCCGTGGATCGCCGCAGTCAAGGGCAGCGCGCTCGGCGGTGGGCTTGAAATCTCGCTCGCCTGCGACCTGCGCGTGGTGTCGACCGAAACCGTCGTAGGTCTGCCCGAGGTCAAGCGGGGCCTGATCGCGGGGGCCGGCGGCATCTATCGCCTGCCGCGCCAGCTGCCACGCGCCATCGCGCTCGAGATGATAGCCACCGGCGAGCCGATCGATGCGGCCAGGGCCGAAGCGCTGGGCCTGGTCAACCGGGTCGTTCCGGCGGAGCAGGTTCTGGAGAGCGCGCTGGGTCTCGCCAAGGCGATCTGCGCGAACGCACCGATCGCCGTGCGGGAAAGCCTGCAGGTGGCAAGGCTCGCAGCCGAAGTGCCCGAAGAGGTCTCGATCACCGCTACGCGGCAGGCTTTCGACCGGCTGGTGGTGAGCGAGGATTTCGCGGAAGGCCCGCGTGCCTTCGTCGAGAAGCGGGCGCCCCGCTGGACGGGCCGCTGATCGCGCTCGTCTGCGCGATCCGATCGGGCCCTTGGCAAGACAGATGAGACCGAGCGTCGGCACCGTCGGCGTTCACCGGAGGAGTGTGCGCGTCGCCGGTCGGAGCCGGTATTCGGTAAATCAAGACAGGGAAGGGGATGGTCTGAAATGAGAAACAGGGTTTTGCTCGCCACCACTGCATTGGCGCTCGCCGCTGGGCCGGCCTGGGCGCAAGGGGCGCCGCAGTCGACGGATGCCGGCGGGATCGAGGACATCATCGTCACCGCGCGCCAGCGTTCGGAATCGCTGCAGTCGGTGCCGGTCGCCGTTGCCGCCATGGATTCGGCGATGATCGAGCGTACCTTCATTCCGGACGTCGATTCGATCGAACGCTTTATGCCGAACGTCGAACTGGGCCGGCACCCCTTCACCGGTGGCGGCATGTCCGCCTCGATCCGAGGCATCAGTTTCGGCGACCTCGACCGGTCTTTCGAGCCGGCGGTGGCGGTGTCGGTCGATGGGGTCTTCCTCGCTTCCAACACCGGCGCGATGATGGACACGTTCGACATCGACGCGATCGAGGTTCTGCGCGGTCCCCAGGGCACGCTGTTCGGGCGCAACACGATCGGCGGCGTGATCAGCATTAAGCGCACCAAGCCTACGATGGACTGGGGCCTGAAGGGCCAGGTCACCGTCGGTAGCTATGGCGTGCGCGAATATAAGGTCATGGCCAACGCTCCGATCGTGGAGGATGTGCTCGGCCTGAAGATTGGTGGATATCGCGAACGCAGCGACAGCTTCACGCGGCGCGCCAGTGACGGCAAACGTGAAGACGGCCTCGATCGCTATTCGCTGTTCGGGGCGCTGCGCTTCAACCCGAGTTCAGCCTTCGACGCGACGCTCTCGATCGACCATATCAACGACAAGTCCAGATATCCCAGCCTTGTCCCGCTGTCGGCCCCTGGCCAGACCTTCTGCGTCGCGTTCGGCGCGTGCATCGGCACCCAGGGGCAGCAGATCGCCGACAGTGGCTACAAGCTTGCGCTCGATGATTACCCTTTCGAGGCGCGACTGAAGCACACTGCGGTTACGCTCAACGCGAAGCTGGACGTGATCGATGGCGTGACGGTTGAATCGATCACCAATTACACCAAGCAAAAGGATGCCCTGAACGTAGAGAATACCGGCGCTGCTCCGCTGGCGAACGGCGCCCATATCTTCGTTTCGCTGCGCAACCAGACCGCCAACCAGTTCAGCCAAGAAGTCCGCGCTGTAAGCGATCTGGGCGGTCCCTTCGACTTCGTCGCGGGCCTCTATTATATGAAGTCCGAGTTCGACCTGGTTCAGCAGGCCATCGTCACCGGCAACCGATCGCAGTTCTTCGACGCCGGCCAGGATCTCGACGCTTATGCCGCCTATGCCGAGGCCTATGTCGAACCGATCGACAAGCTGCGCCTGACCCTCGGCGGGCGCTACACGCACGAAAAGAAGAAATTCTACATCAAGTTCCGGAACCCGACGACCGGCGCGATCACCGGCCAGTGCCCCGACGCGTCCTCGGCCTATGCGCCCTGCGCCGATCCCTCGGTGACCTTCAGCAAGTTCACCCCGCGCGTAACGGTCGACTATCGCTTCACGCCCGACATCATGGTCTATGCAGGCTGGTCGCGCGGCTATCGCTCTGGCGGCTGGAACAGCCGGGCCACCGTCACCACGGCGATCGGTCCCTATGAGCCGGAGACCGTCGACAGCTACGAGGCCGGGCTGCGCACCACCTTCTGGAACAACCGTGCGCGTGCCAATGTCACATTCTTCCGGGCGAAATATAAGAACAAGCAGGAAGAGGTGATCACAGCATCGCCGATCAACCCACTGATCACCCAGACTCAGGTGCAGAATGCGGCCTCGGCCACCTTGCAAGGCGTCGAGGGCGAGTTCCAGTTGGCGCCGACGCGCTGGCTGAATCTGCGCGCGGCCGTCGGTTACATCGACGGCAAATATGACGCCTTCCTGTCGGGTGGTGTCGACATCCGCAACCAGCGCAACCTGCGCTACGCGCCGAAATGGTCGGTCAGTTTCGGCGGCGACGCGACTATTCCGGTCGAGGCCACGGGCGGCGAAGTCCTGCTCAACGCGAATTACAAGTGGACCGACAAGTTCGCGACCTCGGTCATCCGCGATACGACGGGGCTGAACCGCGACTTCATCGACGCCTATGCGACGGTCGATGCGTCGATCGGCTATCGCCACGAACTGGACGACCGCAAGAATGTCACGCTGTCGGCGTTCGTGCAGAACGCCTTCCACAGCAATGGGCGGCTCTACCGCAAGGTCATCACGGGGCCGTTCGCGTTCGCGAGCCGCGAAGTCGCACGCACGTGGGGGCTGACGCTCGGCTTTAACTATTAAAGGTCAGAATAAGGGGGTGTCGCAGGCGGAGGCTGTCGTCTCCGCCTGCGGTGCACGGAAGGATCAGACCTGGCTGAAACCGCCGTCGATCAGGAATTCGGAGCAGGTCACGAAGCTTGCCGCTTCCGAGCAGAGATAGACGACGCCGCCGCCCATCTCTTCCGGCCGGCCGAGGCGACCGATCGGATGGCGCGCCTTGATCGCGGCCTCCGACACTTCGCGGGATGGTACAGCGCCCAGCTCGATATAGCGGTCGATGATCGATCCGAGCATTCCGGTATCGACCCCGCCCGGATGGACGCTGTTGACGCGGATGTTGTAGCCGAGCGCGGCGAATTCGGCGCCCATGCACTTGGACAGCATCTTCACTGCCGCCTTGCTGGTGCAATAGGCCGCGTTGAACGCCGCGCCGCGCAGGCCGCCGACGCTGGAGAAGTTGACGATCGACGCGCCGCCCTTGCGTGCCTTGCCGCCCGCCTTGAGGAGCGGCAGCAGCGCCTGCGTGCCGATGACCACGGAATCGACGTTGATAGCGTTGACGCGGTGCCACTCGGCGAGAGGCGTGTCCTCCATCTTGCCGACAATCGAGAGCCCGGCATTGTTCACCAGTGCGTCGAGGCGGCCATAGTCCCGCTCGATCATCGCTGCGAGGGCGGCCCAGTCCTCGGCTTTCGTAACGTCGTGCCGCATCATCGCGTCCGCGCCGACGTCGGCAGGCGGTTCGTTGAGGTCAGTAGCAATGACGGTTGCGTTGGCAGCCTTCATCGCCTTGACGATCTCGCGGCCGATGCCGCCTGCTGCACCGGTGACGACCGCCACCACATTGTCGAGAGCGATTGTCATTGCGCCGTCCATCCCCCGTCCACGATAAGTTCGGTACCGGTCACATAGCTGCTGTCCTCGCTCGCGAGGAAATAGCAGGCGCCCGCGATTTCCGACGGATCGGCCAGCCGTCCGCTCGGGGTCGTCGCGGCCATCGTGTCGATCAGGTCTTGCGGCTTTTCCGCCACGCCCTGGTCTACCCAGCGTTGGAAACCGGCGTTGAGCAGGGGCGTGAGCACGAAGCCGGGATGCACCGAGTTCGCCCGGATCGGCGTGCGCTTCTGCGCGAACTCGATCGCGATGCCTTTTGTGAACAGGCGGACCGCGCCCTTGGTCGCGTTATAGGCCGAAACCTCGCTATAGCCGACGATGCCCATGATCGAGCTGATGTTGATGATGCTCGACCCGCCCTTGATGCCGGCGCCGCTCTCGGCGAGCATCGGCGTGAAGGTGCGCGTGCCGAGGAACACGCCGTCGACATTCACTGCCATGATCCGCCGCCAGGCTTCCATGGTCAGGGTCTCGACCGGTCCCGTCAGGTCGGTGCCGGCATTGTTGACGAGGATGTGGAGGCGGCCATGCTGCTTCTTCACATGGTCGAGCGCCGCGGCCCAATCCTCT
>Ga0233425_10008846_pt1 | contig 13097 bp, 10 predicted proteins | sample Watercolumn_Towu_2_FD_181712 | JGI IMG/M metagenome (GOLD analysis project Ga0233425, IMG submission 181712) | Freshwater microbial communities from Lake Towuti, South Sulawesi, Indonesia - Watercolumn_Towuti2014_140_MG | ecosystem: Environmental > Aquatic > Freshwater > Lake | place...
ACCTTCATGGGCGGGTTGCAGCTCGCTTCGGATGACACGTCCTTCGGCGGCTTGTCCGGCCTGGTCGTGACGCCCGACGGGCGACGCCTGCACGCCGTCGCGGACAACGGCCATTGGTTCACGGCTCTCCTCGGCTATGACGGCGCGGGGCGCCTCAACGCCGTCGCCGGCGGCCTGCTCGAACCCTTGCTCGCGCCCGACGGCAAGCCGGTCGCGGGCAAGGCCAATGGCGATGCCGAGGCGCTAACCGTCGCGCCCGATGGCGCGATGGTCGTCGCTTTCGAGCGGCGCCATCGCATCTGGCGTTACGGACCGGGCCAAGCGTTTCGCTCCCAGCGTCCGCAATCGCTCGCCACGCCGCCCGGCCTCGAGGCTGCGCCGCCCAACGGCGGGATCGAGGCGATCGCCTATCTCGACGATGGCGGCCTCCTCGCGATCGCCGAGGAGCTGCGCGACGCCAACGGCGATTTTCAGGCTTGGATCATGCGCGGGATCGAGGCCGAGCATCTCGGCGTCGTCCAGGTCGAGACCTATCGACCGTCCGATGCCGCGCGCCTACCCGACGGGGACATCCTGCTGCTCGAAAGGCGCTTCGCGCGGATCGGCGGCTTCGGCGCAAGGCTGTCGCGAATCGCCAAGGACGACATCCGCGCCGGCGCGCGCCTTCGCGGCCGCGAAATCGCGCGCTTCGAGCGACCCTACATCACCGAGAATTTCGAGGGCGTGGCGGTCACGCTCGATCCGTCGTTGCCGGACACGTGGCGCGTCTATCTCGTCTCGGACGACAACTTCAATCCGATGCAACGGACGCTTCTGCTCATGTTCCGGATGCGAAGCGAAGCGGGCCGCTGAAGCGACCCGGTACCGAAAGCCATCCGGACGAAAGCTTAGGCCGCCTTGGCGAGCTTCTTGGCGATGTCACGCTTGAGGCGCAGCGCCTTCTTGGACAGCACGCGATCGCGCGCCTGCATCAAATAGGCGTCGAGCCCGCCCTTGGCGTCCACGGTCCGGATCGCGCGCGTCGAAACGCGAAGCGAGACCTGACGGCCGAGCGCGTCCGACAGCATCTTGACCTCCTGCAGATTCGGCATGAATCGGCGGTTGGTCTTGTTGTTGGCGTGGCTGACATTGTGGCCGAACAAGATGGTCTTGCCGGTGAGATCGCAGACTTTGGACATGGTTCTTATCCCGTTCCGGGGGTTTTCCGGAGGCCGGCCTTTTAGGCCAAGCCCCCTTGGGCGTCAAGCGCCTCGGGACGGCCCTACCGCCGCTCGGAAAGCAGCCTGCGGGCCGCTCCCGACGGGGCGAGGCGACCGGCGGCGACTTCGCCTTCGAGCTTGTCGGCGAGCGCCGCGGTCCTGGGGTCCTGGCGCAAATCGGCGAGCAGCGTTTCCGACACTTCCGACCACATCCAGGCGCGCGCTTGCTCGGCCCGGCGGGCGGCGAGGCCCTTGGAACCGAGTGTCGCCCGGTAGCGCTCGATGCTCGCCCAGACTTCGTCGAGGCCATGGCCCTCCAGCGCGGAAACGAGGCGCACGTCGGGTCGCCAGCCGGTCTCGGAGGCCCGCATGAAGCGAAAGGCCGCCATGACCTCGCCGGCCGCGATGCGCGCCGGGCCGATCAGATCGCCGTCGGCCTTGGTCACGATGGCGAGATCGGCGAGTTCCATGATGCCGCGCTTGATGCCTTGGAGTTCGTCGCCGCCGCCCGGACTGAGCAGCAGGACGAACATGTCGACCATGTCGGCGACTGCGACCTCGGATTGGCCGACGCCGACGGTCTCGACCAGGACGACATCGAAGCCCGCCGCCTCGCAAAGCAGCAGAGCTTCGTGCGTCCGCCGCGCCACGCCGCCGAGCGTCGTGCCCGCCGGAGACGGACGTATGAACGCGTTCGGGTCGCGCGCGAGTTCGATCATCCGCGTCTTGTCGCCGAGGATCGAGCCGCCACCCTTGCGGCTCGACGGATCGACGGCCAGCACCGCGACGCGCTTGCCCCGGCCGGTGAGCAGGCGCCCGAAAGCCTCGATGAAGGTCGACTTGCCGACGCCCGGCGCGCCGGTGATGCCGATGCGGGCCGCGCGTCCGGTCTTGGGCATCAAGACCGACAGCAAGGCCTCGGCCGCGGCGCGGTCTTCGGCGCGGGTCGATTCGACCAAGGTGATCGCCCGGGCGAGGGCGCGGCGGTCGCCCGCGCTCACCTCGGCCGCGAGCGCGTTCGGCTCGGCTTGCGTCTTCACTTGACGAACCAGCGCTTCAGGAAATTGCGCTTCTTCTCCTCGACCTCGTCGGCCGAGAGCGCCGGCTTCGCAGGCGGCGCCTTGGCGGGGGCGGCGGGCACAGGCTTGGCCGCGGCCTGCTGACCGGCGACGCGCTTGACCAGTTCGGCCGCGCTTTCGCGACTGCGCCGGAGTTCGGCCAGATAGAGCTCGACCGTCTTCTGGACGTTGCTCCCCGAATCGGGCCCCATGAGCGTGCCGTCGACATCCCCTTGGAGCACGAAACTGCCGTCGGCGTTGGCGCGGCGCTGGCGGGCGTCGAGCGCACGGAGCGCGACCGAGCGCCCGTCCATGGCCGGGGCTTTCGCCGGCGGCGCTTTGGGCGGAGCGAAGGGTCGCGGCAGCCCCCGGCCTTCGAGCGCCGGACCGAAAAAGGCGACGGCGACCTTTTGCATTTGCGCGAGCAGCTTCGGGTCGATCCCCGAGCGCATCGCCCTGATCTGCAGCATCAGTTTTTGGCGTTCGTCCATGCCCGCCCCGATTCGGGACGAGTATAGCCGATCCGCGCCCGTCCTAGGCCGACGCGAGCTGCTCGGGCGTTAGCGCGTAGAGGAGCTCCGCCCCTGCCGTGACCGGGCCCTCGAGCGCCGCCGCCTGGGGCAGGATCTGCTCGGCGAAGAATTTCGCGGTCGTGATCTTGGCGGCGAGGAATTGGGCGTCGCCCGACTTCGCGGCGAGTTGCGCCGCCGCCGCGACCGCCTGGCGCGCCAGCAAATAGCCGCCCGAGACGATGCCGAACATCCGCAGATAAGGCGTCGCGCCGGCGAGCGCGGCGTTCGGATCCTTGTCCATCACTCCGACGACCCAGCGCGTCGTCCGTTCGAGCGCGGCCGCGCCGGTCGCGAGATTGGCCTTGATGGTCGGGAAGGCGCCGAGGTCGCGCTCAAGCGCCTTCATGGCGCCGAGCCATTCGCGCACCGCTTCGCCGCCCCTGAGCGTGAGCTTGCGCCCGACCAAATCCATCGCCTGGATGCCGTTGGTGCCCTCGTAGATCGGGGCGATCCGGGAATCCCGAAGGTGCTGGGCGGCGCCGGTCTCCTCGATGAAGCCCATGCCGCCATGAACCTGAACGCCCATCGAGGCGATCTCGACCCCCATGTCGGTGCACCAGCCCTTGGAGACCGGCGTCAGAAGCTCGACCACGGCCTGCGCGCGCGCGCGTTCGTTGTCGTCCGGGTGATGCCCGGCACGGTCGATGGCGGCGGCGTTGAGATAGACGAGCCCACGCATCGCCTCGACCGTCGCGCGCATGGTCATCAGGGTGCGGCGAATGTCGGGATGCACGACGATCGGCGCGTGCTCGTTCGGGCCTTGGCCGGGCAAGCGGCCCTGCTTGCGCTCGCGCGCGTAGGCGACCGCCTGCTGATAGGCGCGTTCGGCGATCGCCAAGCCTTCGAGCCCGACCGAGAGGCGCGCGCTGTTCATCATGGTGAACATGCAGCGCATGCCGCCGTTCTCCGGACCGATCAGGGTGCCTAGCGCGCCTTCGTTGTCGCCGAAGGACATGACGCAGGTCGGGCTGCCATGGATGCCGAGCTTGTGCTCGATCGAGACGCAACGGAGGTCGTTCTTGCGCCCGGGCTTGCCGTCGGGTCCGACCAGGAATTTGGGCACGAGAAAGAGCGAGATGCCCTTGGTACCCGCGGGCGAGCCGGGCGTGCGCGCGAGCACGAGATGGACGATGTTCTCGACCATGTCGTGCTCGCCGTAGGTGATGAAGATCTTCTGGCCCTTGATCCGCCAAGTGCCGTCGCCGACCGGTTCGGCCTTGCTCCTAAGCGCGCCGACATCCGATCCGGCATGGGGCTCGGTCAGGTTCATGGTCCCGGTCCAGGACCCCTCGATCAGTTTCTCGAGAAAGAGACTCTTCTGCTCGTCGCTGCCATGGGCCGAAATCGCCTCGATTGCGCCTTGGGTGAGGAGCGGGCAAAGGCTCCACGCCATGTTGGCGGAGGTCCACATTTCCTGAAGCGCGATGCCGAGGGCGCGCGGCAGGCCCTGGCCGCCGTAGTCGGGCTCGAAGGGCACCGAGTTCCAGCCGCCCGCGACATAGGCCTTGTAGGCTTCCTTGAAGCCGGGCGTCGTGCGCACGACGCCGTTCGCGCATTTGGCGCCGTCGGTATCACCGGCGCGGTTGAGCGGCGCGATCACCTCGGTGGCGAGCTTGGCCGCCTGATCGAGCGCGGCATCGACCACGTCCCCGGTCGCGTGGGAAAACGCCTCGAGCCCCGAGATCGAAGGCAGGTCGACGACGGTCTTGAGCACGAAACGCATGTCGGCGAGCGGCGCGGCATAGGCGGTCATGGCGGACCTCGGCTGTTTTTCTCGGCCTCTACATTATGGTATTTGCGGGGCATGACAACCGAACCAAAGGTCGCACTGAAGGAATACAAGGCCGTCGTCCTGGAGCAGCGCCAGGCGCAGAACCTCGGCTTCGCCGGGGTCGACCCCGCGCTCTATGGCAACGGCCAAGCCGAGCTCGCGATCGTCGGCAACGAGTGCTTTCGCGCGATCGCCGCCGCCGGCCGACCGCTCGACGGCTTCATCCACACCGAAAGTCGCTTGCGTCTCAGCGAGCCCTTGCCCATCGACCAGGTGATTTTCACGCGTGGCGTGATCGAAGAATTTACCGACACGCCCAAGGGCCCGCGCGTGCACTACCGTTTCGACCTGCAGGTTCACAACCGGCCGAAACCGTCGGCCGTCATCGACATCGTCGGCCTTCAGTCGAGCGAGGGAATGCTCGCCCGCCAGCCCAAGGCGGCGGAGGCCAAGCCGCCGGTCGATCCTTTCCTCGGCTACAAGGCTTGCGGCAAGCACCAGCTCAACCCGAATTTGGTCGAGCGCTATTCGCGCTATGCCGGGAACCGCGTCCACTTCGACCCGGTTTTCGCCCAGAAGCTCGGGCTCAAGATGCCGGTGGCGCAGGGCTTCATGCAACTCTCCATGATGCTCGGCGTCCTGGCGAAGGCAGGACCCCTCAAGTCGCTCGACCTGACGGTCAAGTTCCCGCGACCCTGTTTTGTCACCGACGAAGTGACGGTGTGGGCGCGCGAAAAGGCGCCGGGACAAATCGCCGGCCTCAAGACATCGACCGGCGGCAAGCCGACGGCGGAGGCCAGCGTTGCCGCCATCGGCCGGTGAAGCGGGACGCGCGTTTCCGGCCTCGCCCGACGTCATCGAGAAGGCCGGGCGCCTCCTCGCCGCGGGTCGGCTCGTCGCCTTTCCGACCGAGACGGTTTACGGCCTCGGCGCGGACGCGACCAGCGAGGCGGCGATTGCCGCGCTCTATCGCGCCAAGGGCCGACCCGCCAAGAACCCGGTCATCATCCATGTCGCCGATCTCGCGGCGGCCCGAAGGCTCGGGCGCTTCGACGAACGCGCCGAGCGGCTAGCCGCGCGATTCTGGCCGGGGCCGCTGACTTTGGTTCTGCCGCGCACCGCCGATTGCCCGGTCGTGCCGGCGGCGAGCGCCGGGCTTTCTTCCGTCGCGCTCCGCATGCCGGATCATCCGATTGCGCGGGCAATCATCGCCGCCTCGGGACGACCCATCGCCGCGCCTTCGGCCAATCTTTCGGGGCGCGTGTCGCCGACCGATGCAGCTGCGACGCTCGCCGAGCTCGGTGACGCGGTCGATCTCGTGATCGACGGCGGCCGGACGCCGGTCGGGATCGAGTCGACCGTCGTGGCGCTGCTCGACCGCCCGCGCATGCTGCGGCCGGGCTACGTCACACGGGAAGCGATCGAAGCCGAGATCGGCCCGCTCGACGCGCCGCCTGAAGGCGATGCGCTCCATGGTCCGGGCATGCTGGCCAGCCACTACGCGCCACGCCTTCCGGTTCGGACCGACGCCGCGAGCGCGCGAACCGACGAGGCCTTCGTCGCTTTCGGCCCCAAGGCGCCGGTCGATGCCGCGGCCAATCTCAGCCCGACCGGCGATCCGATCGAGGCTGCGGCCAGTCTTTACGCGACGCTGCGCGCCCTCGACCGGCCGCCTTTTCGCGCCATTGCGGTCGCGCCCATCCCCGATGTCGGGATCGGTGCGGCCATCAACGACCGCCTGCGGCGCGCCGCCGCCCCGAGAGGAAAGCAATGATCGATCCCGCCGTCGCCGATCGTTTGAAAACCGCCCTCGGCCCCAAGGGCTGGACGACCAACACCGACGAAATCGCGCCGCATCTCAAGGAATGGCGCGATACCTATCGGGGCGAGACGACACTGATGCTCAAGCCCGGCTCGACCCAAGAGGTCTCGGCGGCGCTCAAGATCTGTCACGAGACCGGTACCGCCATCGTGCCCCAAGGCGGCAATACCGGACTGGTCGGCGGTGCGCTGCCTTTCGGCCAGGTGCTGCTCTGGCTCGGGCGCATGAACCGCGTTCGCGCGCTCGATGCGCTCAACGACACGCTGACCGTCGATGCCGGCTGCGTCCTGGCTACGGCGCAAAAAGTCGCCGAGGACGCCGACCGCCTTTTTCCCATGAGCTTGGGTTCGGAGGGCTCCTGCACCATCGGCGGCAACCTCTCGACCAATTCGGGCGGCACGGCGGTGCTGCGCTACGGCAACATGCGCGATCTGGTGCTCGGCCTTGAAGTCGTTTTGCCGGACGGACGAATCTGGGACGGCCTGCGCGGCTTGCGCAAGGACAACACCGGCTACGATCTCAAGCAGCTTTTCGTCGGTGCCGAAGGCACGCTCGGCGTGATCACCGGCGCGGTGCTCAAGCTCTTTCCCAAGCCGCGCGCGACCGAGACCGCCTGGATCGCGGTGCCGAGCGCCGAGGCCGCGGTCGAGCTTCTCGCGCTCGCGCAAGGCACGAGCGGCGGCTCGGTCTCCGGCTTCGAACTGATGGCGCGGTTGCCGATCGAATTCGTGCTCCGGCACATCCCAGGAACCGGCGACCCCTTGGCCCAGCCCTCGCCTTGGTATGTCCTGATGGAAATGACCTCGGGTCGCACCCAAGGCCTGCGCGAGACGATCGAGACGGTCCTCGAAGAAGGACTTCGGCTCGGCCTCGTCCGCGATGCGGCGATCGCCGAGAACGAGGCGAAGCGCGCGGCGCTGTGGCGCTTGCGCGATTCGATTTCCGAGTCGCAGAACAAGGAAGGGCCGCGCGCCGCCCAGGATGTCGCCGTGCCGCGCTCGGCCATCGCGCGCTTCATGACGGAAGCCGGGAAGGCGATCCATCGGCTCGATCCCGGGCTTCGCGTCGTCGCCTTCGGCCATATCGGCGACGGCAACGTCCATTACAACGTCAACGCGGCGCCCGGCATGTCGCGCGAAGCGTTTCGCGCCCTCGTGCCGGCGATCAACCGCGTCGTCTACGACTTGGCTGTCGGCCATGGCGGCAGCATCAGCGCCGAGCACGGTCTCGGCAAAATGAAGCGCGAGGCGATCCTGCGCTACAAATCGGAGACCGAGATCGGGATGATGCGGGCTCTCAAGGCGACGCTCGATCCCAAGGGCATCATGAATCCGGGGAAGGTCCTCTAAGCGGCACGCGGAAGCCGACCGTCGTCCCGACGCCTTCCCGGCTCGCGATGTTGAACAGTCCGCCGTGGAGTTCGATCAACGCCTTCGACAAGGCGAGGCCGAGACCCGAGCCTTCGTGCCCGCGCGTCAGGGCGCCGGCAACCTGCTCGAACGGCTTGCCCAGACGGCCGAGCGCGGCATCCGGGATTCCGACTCCGGTATCGACCACGGCGACGACGAGATCGCGCTCCTCGACGGCCACCCGGACGCTGACCTTGCCGCCGCGCGGCGTGAACTTGATGGCGTTCGAGAGAAAGTTTAGGAGCACCTGGCGGAGCGCACGTTCGTCGGCGACCAACGGAATGGGCGCCGCCGGGAATTCCTGAAGCAGCGTCACGCCGGCATCGGCAGCGCTCAAGCGAACCGTCCGCAGACAAAGGTCTACCAGCGCGCGCAAATCGACCGGTTTTGCGCTGATGACGTACTTGCCGGCTTCGATCTTCGCCATGTCGAGGACGCTCGATACCAAGTCGAGAAGATGCGTTCCCTGGCTCGCGATATCGGAGACGTATTCGCGTTGCTTCGCCGAAAGCGAGCCGAAAAATTCGCTGTCCAGCATTTCGGCGAAGCCGATGATGGCGTTGAGCGGCGTGCGGAATTCGTGGCTCATGTTCGCCAGGAATTGCGACTTTGCGAGATCGGCGGCCTCGGCCTTCTCCTTCGCGGCGCGGAGTTCGTCGACCAGGCGCCCGAGCGCCTCAATGTTCTCGGTGAGCGCGACCTCGTGGCGCTTGATCCGCGTGACGTCGGTGTAGGTCGCGACCAATCCGCCATCGCCGACCACATGGCGCCCGATCATCATGGTGCGTCCGTCGGGCAGCAATTGCTCGAAGGTCCCGCGCGTCTGGCGGTGCCGCGCGACCCGCGCGCGCACCGTCGCTTCGATGTCGCTGCCGACGTCGCCCGCATAGGTTCCGATCATGGTCGGGTTGTTCGCGATCCAGGCTCGGATTATGTCTTCGAAAGTCATGCCCGCCTCAATCGACTCGGGCCCGGTCCCGATGACGTCGACGAAAGGCTTGTTGAAGATCACCAGGCGGTCGTCCTTGTCGAACAGCGCGAATCCCTCGTCGAGCGCCTCGATGGCATCGCGTAGGCGCCGCTCCGCGAGCTTGACTTGGGTGATTTCGCTGCGCACCCGAACGGTGCTGCCCGACGGCATTTTCCGGTCGTAGACCAGGAACCAGCGACCGTGGGGCGAGACCAACTCGAACGGACCGGCAGGGTTTCGGAACCGCTCGACGACCTCGCGAATGATGGCGTCGCGTTCTGCCGGCGTTTCGTCCCGGGCGTGGGCGTAGGTTGCGTGGACGGCGCGGGCTACTTCTTCGAACGTCCGACCGAGCCACTGTTCGGGACGCAGCCCGTAGAGTTCGAAAAATTGCGCGTTGAACAGGACGGCGCGCTCGTTCTCGTCGTAGATGGAGAAGCCAAAGGGGCTCGCCTCGATGGCCTCGCGGAGGTACTCCTCGGCGCGCTTTTGCGCGGTAATGTCGGTGCGGACTCGCACCATGCCGCCATCGGCGGTCGCTCTTTCATGGGCGACGTACCACCGCCCGTCCCAGCTCTTGATTTCATAGGGCTTGTCTCCGACTCGCGGGTTGGCCATCCGCCCCTCGACCCATTTCGTCTGTGCCGCCGGATCCCCGGCCATGGTCGGCGTGTCGGCCGCCATGAGCGCAAGCATCTCTTCCAGCGTCTTGCCGGCCAAGTCGGCGCGATTTTTGAGCGTCGGAAAGATTTCGAGATATTTATCGTTCCACAGCACCAGCCGGTCATCGGCGTCGAAATAGGCGAAGCTCGAGGGGATCGAGGCGATCGCGTCGCGCAGACGCTGCTCGGCTTTCTTCTGGGCCGTGATGTCGGTTCGAACAACGACGGTCCCGCCGTCCGAGGTGCGCCGTTCGTTGATCAAGATCCAACGACCGTCTTCGTTCTGGATCTCGAGCGGCTCTTGGGGATTTTGGTGACGCGCGAGGCGTTCGTCGAGCCACGCTCGGCGCTCGGTTTCCGACATCGGCTGGTGGCGGGTCTGATAGTTGAGGAGTTGGCCAAGACCCTCCTCGTAGCTCTTGCCGATGAGCGACGGAACACCCCTGGCCCAGGGGATCGATTCCCGGAACGAGCGGTTGTGCAGGATCAACCTGTCGTCGCTGCCGAAAAGCGCGAAGCCCTCCGACATCGCTTCAATCGCCTCGGCGAGGCGCTGGCGTTCGGCCTTGAACCGGGCCTCGCTGTCGCGGAGCGCGATCTCGCGCTTGATCAACTCCGATATGTCGAGCCCGAGGATGACAGTATTTCCATTCGTCATGCGCCGGATCGTCACTCGGTGCCAGGTCTTGGGCCCGATTTGACGAACGACCGGCGTGCCGTCGCCTCCGAATGCCGCCTCTCGGGCGTCCAAGAACTGTTGGCGACTGATGTTCTCCTGGACGTAGCCGCAATCGTAGATGTGGCCGCCCATTTCGCGGAACGTCACGCCGGGCACGATCAAATGGGCGAGGCGCTCGAACGAGTTTTTGTAGTGGTTGTTGCACAAGATGAGCCGCGACTCCCGATCCCACAGCGAAAACGCCTCGTCGACCGACTCGATCGCCTGACCGAGCAGTTCTTCGGCCTCGCGTTTGGCCGACTGGTCCAAAATTCTTTGCGTGACGTCGCGCGAGGTCACCACAAGCGCCGGCGCGCCGTCCGGCATGCGCGTTTCGCGCCACGTCGCTTCGAAGTGGAGGATCGAGCCGTTCTGGTGTCTGGCGCGGAAGGAGACGATTTCGTCGGGCACGCCCGAAGCCTCGCCTCTTCGCCACGCCTCGAAGCGTCCGAGGACCGACGGCAAGTCCTCGGCCACGATGACATCGGCCATCGATTTACTGACGGGCTGGTCGGGGTCGAGGCCGAGGAGGACCCGGCCGGCCGGGCTCGCATAGCGAATGACGCCGTCGGCCGTGACGATCGAAATGACGTCGCGCGAGCCTTCGAGAACGGTTCGAAACAACGCCTCTCGCGCCTTGAGCTTGTCCTCGGCATCGACGATTGTCGTGACGTCGTGCATCACGCCGAGTAGCGCGTTCTCGCCGTCCCAAACGACGCGCGAAACCTGAAGCTCGATCCACATGACGGTGCCATCGCGTCGCAGCGCCTTGGCGCGATAGGCGTTCGGGACGGCCTCGCCGCGCGACCGCGCCACGGCATAGCCATTGAGCCGCGCGCGATCGTCGGGGTGGGTGATCGCATCGATGCTGCCGAGGCTGCGGATGTCGAAATCCGGGGGAAAGCCGTAGATCCTGAGCGCGGCGGGGTTGGCATAGACCATCAAGCCGTGCTGCACGACGATCATGCCGAGAACCGAGTTTTCGATCAGGGAGGCGAACTGCGCGTCGCCGCGCGCATGGCGCTTGGGCGCGGCCCGACGCGGCGCACCGCGCCGCGCGCGCGAAACCTTCGAGGCCGAACGCTTGTCTTGGGCTCTCATGCACCCTCCGACGAGCTTGAAGGCTAGCCCGGGGGTGCTTAAGAAACAATGAACGGTGGGGTTTTCAGATCCAGTTCGGCCAGCGAACGCGGAGCTTGGCGTCGCCGACGCTGAAGCCGTCATGGTCGGCCTTGGATTCGTCCAGAAATTCGAGGCGCATCAGGGCGAGACCCCTGCCGTCGCGGCTCGAACGCATCTCGCCCGCTTCCTTGTCGCCCAACATGATGATCGAACCGGGCGGCGGCAATGCGCCGGCGCTTTCGACCGGCAACAGGCGCTTGCGGACCACGCCCCGGCGCTTGGTGCGCGTCGTCGTCTCCTGGCCGACATAGCAGCCCTTGTCGAAATCGACGCCGTTCAGTTCTTCGACATTGCTTTCGAGAAGAAAGGCGCTGTCCGGCGCCATGTCGCGGCTGCCGTCCGGGACGCCGAGCGCGAGGCGATGCGCGTCGTAATCGAGACCGCCGGCGAAGCCGGCCGCTTCGAGGGCCGACGCAAGGCCCGGCCGCGGCGCGACGATCCGACAGCCGAGCGCCGCCAGTCGGGGATCGACCGTGGCGATCCCGCCCGCGAAGGCCCGCGCCACGCCCGGCAAAGGTGGCTCGAGGCCTAGCGCCAGCGGCGCGCCCTCGCCGGCGGCCGCAACGACCGCCCAATCGGCGCTAGCCTCCTCGATCGTCACCTTGCTGCGGAGCTTGTAAAAGCCGAGGCGCTTCTTGAGGTCCGGCAGGCGCGCCGCCTCGGTATCGAGCCAAAGCCGATCGGCTTGCTCGACGATCACGAAATCGAACAGGAACTTGCCTTGGGGCGTGAGCATGGTCGCATAGAGCGAACGCTCGGGCGCGAGCTTTCGAATGTCGTTCGAGACCAGACCCTGAAGCCAGGACCGCGCGTCCTCGCCGCCGAGTGCGAGCACGCCCCGATCGTCCAGGGCCGCGTAGCGGAGTGTCATGACGCTTAGGTAGGAGGGCGCACGCGCCTTGGCAAGAGGTCCGGCCCTTGCGATAAACCGCCGATGTCCGCGAGCCCTCGCCTCTCCGCGCTCGTCGTCGCCCATGACGAGGAGCGGAACCTGCCCGATTGTCTGACCGCGCTGCGTTTTGCCGACGAAATCGTCGTCGTGCTGGATCGCTGCACCGATAAATCGAAGGCGATCGCCGAGGGGTTCGGCGCGCGGACGGTCGAAGGCGCCTGGCCGCTCGAGGGCGATCGGCGCAACACCGGGATCGCGGCCTGTTCGGGGGACTGGATATTGGAGGTCGATGCCGACGAGCGCGTGCCCGCGGCGCTAGCGGAGGAAGCGCGGCGCAAGATCGCGACGGCGACGCCCGGCCATTTTCTCGTCCCCTTCGACAACTATGTCGGCGGACGCCTGGTGCGCTACGGCTGGGGCGCGAGTTGGGGCGTCTCGGCGGCGCCCCGGCTTTTTTCCAAGGGCGCCAAGCGCTGGGGCAACCAACGCATCCACCCGAGCCTCGAGCTCCAGGGCGAGAAGCGCTTTCTGCGAACGCCGATGATCCATCACGTCGATCGTGGGCTCTCGGACATGATCCATCGGCTCGATCGATACACGACGGCGCGGGCGCGCGATCTGCGCGACGCCGGCGTTCCTGAGACCCTCGGCAAGAATGTCAGCCGGCTCTTTTCGCGGTTCTGGAAATGCTATGTCGCGCGCAAGGGCTATCGCGAGGGGCTTTGGGGCGTGGCCATTGCGCTGTTCGCCGCGCTCTACCCGATCCTCTCCTATCTCAAGGCCAAGCTCGAGGACGAATGAGTCTCCGCGTCATTCAGGCCATGGCCGGAGCGGATGCCGGG
>Ga0233425_10008847_pt1 | contig 13096 bp, 8 predicted proteins | sample Watercolumn_Towu_2_FD_181712 | JGI IMG/M metagenome (GOLD analysis project Ga0233425, IMG submission 181712) | Freshwater microbial communities from Lake Towuti, South Sulawesi, Indonesia - Watercolumn_Towuti2014_140_MG | ecosystem: Environmental > Aquatic > Freshwater > Lake | place: Indonesia...
AGCCCGGTGCCGTGACCCGGGGCCTTCGTGGTGAAGAAGGGCTCGAAGATCCTCTCCAGCGTCGCCGAGTCCATGCCCTGACCGGTATCGGTCACGGCGATCATCACATACGGCCCGTCGGTCACCTCGGTGTGCGTGGCGGCGTATGCGCGGTCAAGAACCACGTTCTGCGTCTCGACGGTCAGATTGCCGCCCTCGGGCATGGCGTCGCGGGCGTTCACGGCGAGGTTCATGACGACCTGCTCGATCTGCGCCGGATCAGCGTACGTGCTCCCCAGGTCGGCCTCGGGCACGAAATCCAGCCGGACCGTCTCGCCCAGGAGGCGCGCAAGCAGTTTGGCCATGTTGGCGACGAGGTCGTTCACGTTCAGCACCGACGGCTCCAGCGTCTGGCGCCGGCTGAAGGCCAACAGCTGCCGCGTCAGTGCTGCCGCCCGTCCGCTGAGTTCCATCACTTGGGTCAGGTCATCCACGACGTCCGCACGGTCCGCCACAGCGTCCCGTGCCAACTCGGCGAAACCGCCGATCCCGGTCAGCAGGTTGTTGAAGTCATGAGCCACTCCGCCGGCGAGGGTACCGATGGACTCCAGTCGCGACGAACGCGTGATCCGCTCCTCAAGCGCCCTACGGTCGGTGACATCGATGCTCACCCCCATCACTCGCAGCGGCTGCCCGCACTCGTCCCGCTCGACAACATGGCCGCGTGCGTAGACCCAACGCCACTCCCCGTCGCGGTGCTGCATCCGGAACTCCGCTTCATAGTGCGAGCGGCGCCCATCGAGGTGCGCGTTGCGCGCCTCCGTCACCATGGGGCGGTCGTCCGGATGCACCCGTGACCAGAGGGTGTCGGTGCGGAAGGGCAACTCGCCCGGGGCATACCCGAGCATGGCGGCCCAGCTGTCGCTGAACCGAAACTCCCCGGACGTCAGCATCGTCTCCCATGTGGTGACCTGGGCGGAGCTGAGGACGAGTTCGAGTTGCTCGTAGGTCCGGCGCAGCTCGGCCGTCCGCTCCTCCACCACGCTCTCCAAGCGCGTCTGCGCCGCCGAGATCCTCTCGGCCATCCGGTTGAACCCCGAGGACAGTGTGCCGATCTCATCGTGGTTGCGGGTCGCGACCCGGGCCCCCAAGTCTCCCGCGGCCAGCCGCTCGGCCGCGCGGGCCAACTCAACAATGGGCGCTGCGGTGTCGCACGCCAGCCAGTAGGCCGTCGCGGCGGCGACGCCGGCCGCGACCAAGGCCAGGGCCGTGAAGCCCCACGCCAGACGGCCGAGCAGAGCAAAGGCCTCCCGGCGGTCCTCCTTCACGACCAGCCCCCAGTGGGCGGACTCAATCGGCCGGTGCGCCGCCAGAACGGGCACGCCACGGTAGTCGAGCGCCTCGACCACGCCGGTCTGGCCGCGAGCCGCGCGGTACGCAGGGAGCGCAGAGAGCGTCTTGTTCAGCAGCGCCTTCGGGTCGTGCCGGAGATCCTTGATGACGAGGCCGTTCTCGTTCACCAGGACGATCTCGACGGTCTGACCCATGCCCGTACGGTCGTCGAGGAACGGGTAGATGCCGTGGTCCAGGTCCACACGGAAGACCAGCAGAGCCACCACCGGCGCCTGCGGGTCGTCCCGCTCGGGCGTCGGGACCGCGGCGAGCACATCCAGGACGGGGCGCTTCCCTTCGGGGTCCAGGCAGACGTCCGTCATCACCGGGCGGCCGACCGTCATCCGCCCGAGGCGGGCCGCTTCGCGGGCCATCTGCGCGACAGCCTGAGGGCCCAGGCTGCCCGCAGAGGCCAGAACCCGACCGGAGCCCGGCGCCACCAGCACCGCGCCGCTGTACTGTTCGTAGACCCGGAGCACCAGCTTCAGGCTGCGGAGCAGATCCGTGCGGGCTGCGGCGGCCGCCGCCGCGTCAGCGCCGGCAACCAGCACGACGGCGTCTCGCCGCACCCAGGGGCGCAGCGCCACGGCCACCGCATCGCCCTGCCGCTCGCTCAGTGCCATCTCGATGCCCTGGGCTTTGGCGCTCGCGAGAGACTCCAGGTGCGAGAAGGCCTCTTCCCGCAACGCGCGGCGCGCCTGCCCGTACCCCACGACCAAGCCCACGACTACCGGCGCGACCGCCAGCGACGCCATGACCGCGATCAGGCGCCGCGTCAGGGGACTGCCGACCAAGAGCGCTCGGGGCTCGGGTGGACCGGACGGCGGGGTCTGTGCTGGGGTGCCGGGGACAAGCGACTCCCCTTCCGTGGGCGCCAACGCGTTCCCCCCCTTCGGGAAATGCCAAGGCAGCACCATCACATCCGCGTCGGCGCTGACACGGAGGGCAAGATGAGGCGGTGGTTCGACCGAGGGCGACCGATGCCCTGCACGGGCTGACCGCGATGTGACACGCGTCACGTTTGCCGCGTTCAGCGCCGCTCGGCGCTTCCGAGCAGCCGAAGTTGCATCTCGAGGTTCCGCAGGCCGGCGGCGCCGCTTGCGAGAGGCTCGCCGGAGCCTGCGGCTGCCGAGGCGAAGCGGGTGATGGACTCTTCCATGAAGTCCTGCGCTTTCACCTCGATCCTGCCGTGGGTGAGGTATGTGCAGTACACACCGTTCTCGTCGTTGCGGCCCTCGTAGCCCACCTCGATGCCGTTCACGCCGAACCTGCGGGTGAGCGGCCCCTCGCGGACCGTCCCCAGCACGATCCGCGCCCGGCATCCGCCCCGGGGGCTCACGAAGTCGAAGGTGCACTCATTGCGCTCCTCCGCCAGGATGCACCGTACGCTCGCCCAGTCCACCTGGCCCTCCGGGACGAGTGCGAGCAGCACGCTGATCGGGTGCGCGACCAGGTCATGCCAGATCTGCTCATGGCCCCCGGTGCGGTTCTGCCCGCGCGACTTCATCTGCATGGAGAACTCCCGGATCGGTTCGTGCCCCACGATCATGCGCAGATGCGTGGCCGCGGCGGCGTACTGCGTGTTGACCGCCAGCAGCACCCCCGCCCGCTCCGCCGCCTCGACCAGCCGCCGGCCGAGGAAGAGCTCGTCCTCCGTGGAGACACTGCCACAGCCGACCAGGGGCTTCTCGCAGAGCACATGCGCGCCGGCTCCCAGGCAGCCCATCACATGCTCATAGTGCAGCTCCATGGGCGTCGCAACGCTCGCGAGATGCGGGCGGCACTCAGCCAGGAGCATGGACAGGGACGTGTACCCCGTCCCGCGGAACCCCAGCGTGTCCTCGAGCATCGTGTGGGTCCCGATGAGGCTCTCAGGGGAGGTCCCCAGGAAACCGACCACATTGCAGCCCGCACGCATGAGCCACTTCACATGGTGTTTGCCGATTCCCGACGCGCCGATGACCACGGCCCGCAGCGGCTCACCCATCGTCGTCAGCCTCCGAGACATAGCGCTCCCACTCGCTCTCCGGCGCGGGAGCGGCGGGGGTGATGACCGGCTCCGGCGGCGCCGGCTCAACCGGCAGCGGCTCCGGCGGCCGATGGCGAGTGGAGACCAGCAACAACAGCAGGCCCAGGAGCCACGCAGCCGCCAGCATCCAGCGGATCGCCGCCACCACTTCGCCAGGCACGTGCCGCTGCCCGGCCAGCAGGGCCAGTGCCGCCAGGGCGCCCGCGGGCAACAGGGCGGGGTCGGCGACGCGCCCGCGTAACCGGCCGCCAAAGGCCACGGTGGAGCGGATGGCCAGAATCGCGTACAGGACCCCAGTCAGCGAGCCAAGCAGCAGGCCGCTCATCTCCGCCCGCGCGGCAACGCCGACCCCGGCACCGCCGTGCGTCGCGATGGCGTGTCCGAGGTCCTGACCCACCACGGCGCCGACGCCGGGGCCCACAACCATTGCGATGATGATGCGCGCGAAGACCGACATGGCAGTGCCGGCGGGTTCTCCCTGCCCGCGCGTTTGGCCTCCGCAAGCAGGACGGACGCGCCGGACGAGGAAGGAGCAACCCGTCGCCGCCGCCACAGACCCGATTGGGGGGAGTCGTCCATGGAACAGCAGCTGCCCGACGTTCCGCCTGCACCGCCTGTGCCGCCCGCTACTCCCCCGCCGCTGGAGGGCGAGGCGCCGGCCGAGGACGTCACCGCCGTCGGCCCGACGGCGCCCGTCGCCGGAGCGTACCCTGCGCCACCCCCTCCGCCGCCCCTCGCACCGCCGCTGAGCCCGATGTCGCCCCTGGGAGTCGACATGGGCGGGCGGTACGCGGGCACGGGAGAGGTGGACCTGGGGGGGTGGCTGACGCGCGGATGGGAGACGATCAAGGACGACCTGGTTGCCTTCGGCGTGGCGACCTTGTGCGCCGGGCTACTGGGGCTCCTGACCTGCGGCGTCTTGGCCCCGGCGCTCACGAGCTGCGGGATGGCAATGATGGCGTTCCGCAAGATCCTCTATGGCCAGGTGGAGATCGGCAACTTCTGGGACGGGATGAAGCGGTTCGTGCCGGCCATCCTGGCGCTCCTGCTGCTGATCATCCCGGCGCTGCTCATCCAGGGCGTATCCGTGGGCCCGGGGCTCGCGGTGGCGGCGATCGACCCCAACAACCAGGGCCTGATGATGGCGGCCAACCTCTGGAACATGGGGATCGGCACGGTGCTGCAGGTCGTGTTCCAGGCGGCGATCCTCTTCGTGTTCGTGCACATCGCAGCGCGGAATGTCGGGCCGATCGAGGCCCTTCAGGCCTCGTGGGACGTGTTCCGACGCAATCCCCTGATGTTCTGCCTGGTGACGTTCGTCTACCAGATCGTCGCGAGCCTGGGCGCCATCGCCTGCCTCGTGGGGCTGTTCGTCACAGCCCCGCTGGTCATGGCGGCGACGGTGCACGCCTACATCGACCACTTCGGTCTGCAGGGCGTCGACATCGAGACATAGGCAACCGGATGACCCACCGCGAGCGGGTGCTGGCCACGTTCCGGTTCGAGCGGACCGACCGGCCGGCCTATGACCTGATGGAGCAGCAGCTCTGGCCGGAGCTGCTGCAGTTCTTCGGGCGGGAGCACGGCCTGCGGGAAGTGACGGGGGTACTTGGCCTCCTGGACACGGACTTCCGCTGGACGTGGACCCAGTACCAGGGGCCGGCGCACGCGCCGCCGGCCGAGGGGCTGCCGGACGGCTGGGGCGGCACGTACTCGGACGCCCTCTACACGCGGCGGTTGGCGCACGCCGAGACGCCGGCCGATGTCGAGACCCACGAGTGGCCCGATCCTGGCTGGTGGCGCCCGCCCGACCTCCGCTCGCTTCGGGAGCAGCACCCCGAGCACGCCCTGGTCGTCTCCCCCGGCTGGATGCCGCTGTTCTGCTCGGCGTGCGACGCCTTCGGGATGGAGCGGGCGCTGGCGCACATGGCGCTCCAACCAGAGGTGATCGAGGCCTTCGTCCGCCGCCAACACGGCTTCTACCTCGACATCCTGACCCGCACCGCGCAGGCGGCCGAGGGCTTGTGCGACATCCTCTGGCTGGGCGATGACTACGCGAGCCAAGATGCGCTGCTGATGGGACCAGAGCGCTGGCGGCGTTTCATCAAGCCCTACCTTGCCGAGCAGGTTCGGGTGGCGCGCCAGTACGGGTTGCTCGTGCTGCTGCACTCGTGCGGGGCGATCCGCGCCATCATCCCCGACCTCATCGAGATCGGGGTGAACGGGCTGCTGGTCTTCCAGACCTCGGCGGCCCACATGGACCCGGAGTCAATCGCGGAGGAGTTCGGCGGCCGGATCGTGTTCTACGGCGGTATCGACTGCCAGCAGCTGCTGACCTTCGGCTCCCCCGACGACGTGCGGGCCGAAGTGCGCCGCAACTTGGCCGCCTTCCGCGACTGCGGCGGCTACATCGTCGCGAACTCCCACCACTGCATCGCCAACATCCGGGGCGACAACCTCGTCGCCATGTGCGAGGCCGCCCGGGCAGGCTGAATGGTCGACCGAGAAGGGGGGCCACGAGGGTGACGCCGCACACCGGGTTCATCACCGACCTCGCTGCTTGCGCCGTCCTTGGGCTGCTGGTCTGCAGCGCGAGCCCCGCCGCGAGCCCGGGCCGTCTGCGGGCCGCGATCGTGGTCGATGAGGCCGCCCCCGAGCTGGACCGCTTCGCGGCAATGGAGCTGCAGGACTACCTGAGCCGCCTGTTTGGGCTGCGAGCAACGGTGGCGTGCGACCTGTCGGCCGACGCCGACGTGCGCTTCCTTCTCGGCAGGCCGGAGGAGTGCCCGCCGCTCAGCGCGCAGGGCATCCTGCTCCGGCGGACCCGGGCAGACGGATGCCCGACGCTGTTCGTGGGCGGAGGCAGCCCCGTCGCGACGCTGTGGGGCGTGTACGAGCTGGCAGACCGCTGGGGCGTTCGCCACCTGCTGCACGGAGACGTCCTGCCGCCACACAGCCAGGAGTCGCCGATCGAGGCTTCCGGCCTCGCGCCCAACGAGCAGGCGGTGCTCGAGCCGGCGCTACCTGTGCGGCAGTGGCGCGTCCTCAACGACTTCGCCATGGGGCCGGAGTCGTGGGGCATGGCCGACTACCGGCCCGTGCTCGATCAGCTGGCCAAGCTGCGGTTCAACCGCATCCTCGTGAACGTCTACCCATACCAGCCGTTCGTGCACTACGAGGCGCGCGGTGTGGCCAAGCAGTCGGCGACGCTCTGGTATGGCTTCCACTATCCCCTGACCGACGACATGATCGGGCGATCACTCTTCGGGGCCGGGCCGGAGTTCTGGAACCCAGACCTGCCTCTCGGCGCCCCCTACCCGGAGTTCGCGGCGGCGGGTGAACGCCTGGTGCATGCGCTCATGGCGCACGCAAAGGCGCGCGGGATGCAGGTGGTCGTCAGCGCCACACTGACCGAGTTCCCGCCGGAGTTCGCGAGCGTGCTGCCGGGCGCGGAGAAGGTGCACCAGCTCGGAGAGATGGGCGTCGTTCCCGGTCCCGACACTGACGTGGATGACCCGGCGATGGCGGAATTGGCCGCCGCCGTGCTGCAGGCGACAGTGAACACATACCCCGAGGCCGACTTCGTGGCCCTCGGCATGCCCGAGTTCCGGCAGTGGGCCGGCGCCTACGAACGCGCCTGGGCGGCGCTGGACCGGAAGTACGGGATCGGACGGGTCAGCACGTTGGCGGAGGTGCTGGCTCGAGCCCAGGCCCGCGCCGACTACCCGGGCGGAGCCGACCGGGCGGTGCAGGAGGTTAAGGGCGACCTCGTCTCACTCTACTTCTACGACCGCCTGCTGACCGACCTGCGGGTCCTGGAGGGCACGCGCCGGCCGGACATGCGCTTCATCTTCGTCGCCGTCGCCGAGGAGCTGTTCCCCATTCTCCCCCGCGTCCTGCCGCCCGGCGCGGAGACGATGAACCAGGTCGACTACACGCCCTCACGCATAGTGAAGCGCCGCGAGGTCCTGGCGACACTCCCCGTCCGCACGCTGCCCAGCACGCTCGTGTGCACCCTCCACGACGACAACGTCGGGGTGCTGCCCCAGCTGACGACGGGATCGCTCCATCAGCTGTTGCAGGACCTGCGGCGGCATGGTTGGGCGGGTTTCTCGACCCGCTACTGGCTCACGGGCGACCATGACCCGTGCGTCACCTACCTCTCACGCGCCGCTTGGGACGAGGCGGCTACCCCCGAGGCCGTCTATGCCGACCAGGTGCGGAGCGTGTGTGGCGAGGCGTGTGTGGCGGACATGCTGACGGCCTTCCGGCTGATCGAGGCGACCACCGTCGGGCTCGAGTGGCATGGCCTCGGGCTGACCTTCCCGGTGCCGGGCATGATGATGAAGCACTGGGCGGCTGAGCCCTTCCCGCCGGAGCTGGCGGAAGACCGGCGAAGCTACCAAGAGGCGCTGGCGGCCGTGCGTCGAGCCCGCGCCAGGACCGAGACCGAGGCGGGACGGGACTACGTCGACTACTGGATCGGGCGCCTGGAGTTCGCCAGCGGCTACCTCGACACCATCGAGCACGTGCGCGCAGGGGCCACGGCGGAGTCGGCCGGAGACGCGACCGCGGCCCTCGGCGAGGCGAACGCCGCCGTTGCCAGCGCTCGGGCGGCGCTGGAGGCCTACGCGGGCGTGGTGCGGGACCGCTCGGACCTCGGGGCGCTGGCCACCCTGAATGAGTACGTGTGGCGTCCGCTCCGCGCGAAGGCCGCCGAGCTGTCCGGCGGCTCAGGAGGGCCGCGTGCGAACGAGCTCGGCTTCAAGGAGCACCCGATCCTGGTGGGCGACGGGAAGGGCGGCTGGCGCTCGAGACCGGGGGAGCTGCAGTTCTTCCACCAGTCCGGGGCGAGCCATGTGATGCCCTTCGGCCTCGCGGCGATGGACAATGGCGAGGTGCTGCTATTGGCGAGCGCGGAGACCGCAGCCACGGCCACCACGCCGCGAACCATCGTACCCGTGACCGCCCTCAGCCGGGACGCCGGGGCGACCTGGACGGCGCTGACTCCCGTCCCCGACTGCCCGGAGGGCCGGCCGATGATGCTGACCGACCTCGGGCAGGGCGAGGTCTGCTTCCAGATGGGCAGCAACCCGCTCCTGCGGCTGTACAGCCACGACTACGGCCGCACATGGCCGGAGCGGGTCTCTCTCCCGGCTGCTGAGGGTCAGGGCTGGAACGTCGAGGGGAACGGCCTGGTCGACCGCGACGCGACGGGCAAGGCCGGCCGCCTCGCCGAGATCGGGTACAAGGCAAGCTCCCTGGGCGTGTGGCCGGCCGCCTTCGAGGGCTGGATTCGGTGGTCGTCCGACGGCGGGCGCTCCTGGCCCGATGAGTCGAAGCCCCCGGAATGGTACGTGCAGATGGAGTGGCAGGGAGCGTCGTACCGGCGCGGGGTGAGCGAGGGATCACTGACGCGAGCGAAGAACGGCTGGCTCGTCGCGGCGCTGCGTGTGGACATGCCGCCGCGCTACTACGTGGGCGGGCAGGCGGCCGTGCACTTCGACGATAGCCTCGAAGGGCTCGGCATCTCCCTCTCCAAGGACGACGGGAAGACGTGGTCCCCGGTCAACCTGATCTACGAGGCCGGGCGGCACCATCCGCACCTCCTCACGCTGCCCAACGGGGACATCGTGATGACGTACATTGTGCGCGTTGATGTACGGGACGGCGAGCTGGCGAGCTACCGACGGGGTTGCGAGGCGCTCATTAGCCGGGACAACGGACAGACGTGGGACCCGCAACGCCGCTACATCCTGGATGAGTTCGAGTACTTCGACGGAGACAAGACCTTCCACGGGGAGACTGGACACCTCGGTTCGACGCTGCTTGCGGACGGCCGCATTCTGACGGTCTACGGCAACTACGTGGCGCACGGGAGCTGCCTGATCCGCTGGAGGCCGTGACCCCGGGCACCCCGATCGGAGATCGAATGCACAGAACAGCCGAGGTGACCATCGAAGACGTTGCGGCCGGCGTGCGGGGCGTGGGCGTGCTGCCGGGTGACACGGTCATGTTCCACAGCTCGCTGAAGAGCATGGGGTACGTGATCGGGGGGCCGAATGCGGTCATCGACGGCTTCCTGCAGGCGGTCGGCCCGGACGGCACGGTTGCCGTCCCCACCCTCTGGTGGAACGGGCCGCAGGACCTGGCGGACTGGGACCGGGACACCTCGCCATCGTACCCGGGCCTCATCACCGAGACGTTCCGGCAGCGGCCGGACAGCCTCCGCAGCAACAACCCCACCCACTCCGTCTCTGCCATCGGCAAGCGCGCAGAGGAGTTGACCGCGCTGCACGGGGAGTGGGGCCTGCGGCCGTGCCTCTTCGGCGACACCGCCTTCGCGGAGGCCAGCCCCTGGGAGCTGCTCTACCACTGGAACGCCCACTACTGCTTCCTGGGGATCGACTTCACGTACAACACGATGGGCCACTACTGCCAGTGCCGCCTCCTGGAGTGGGCGCTGGAGCAGGCGCCGCCCGGGAAGCGCGCCGCCCTCGACGCCCGGCTCTCCCGCCAGGACACCGTCGTACGCTACTACCAGGCGAGCCTGGCGGGGACCGGCGAGACGGTGGAGCTACTCCAGCCGGACTTCAGCTTTCAGGGCATGGGGATCCATCTGGCCGGGCTCGGGCTCGTGCGTAGCAGCACGATCGGCGCTGCGACCCTCCTGAGCATCCGCGCGCGGGAGATGGTCGACGCGATCATCCAGACGCTCAAGGCCGAGCCGGAGCGGTGGTTCTCCGACCGCTTCCTCGCCTGGTGGCGGGAAGCGGTCGGGACCGAGGCGTGAAGCCGGCCCACACGCGCCGCTACACGAGCAGCGCGACCGTAGGCGGTGTGGCCCAATCGTGGTAGCGGGCGGCGACGGCGGCGTCGGTGACGCTGCCCTCGTGGATGTACACGCGGAAGCGGAAGCGAAGCCGCCCGCCCTTGGGCAGGGCGTAGTCCCCGCGCTGTGACCAGTCCCCGGTGAAATCGTGCAGGCCCCACTGGTTGGCGGTGAAGAGGCCGTAGTCGCGGACGTGCCACCAGGTCGGGTAGCGGAGGTTGTCGGGGTGGTCGAAGATCGCCAGCCCGACCTGCACCCCATCCACCTCCCCCGAGTAGTCACACCACGGCGCGCGCTTGCCCCAGGTCTCGCTCTCCGTCACGCCTCCGTAGGCGTTGGTGATGAGGCCGCCGCGGCTGCCCTCGAGTTGCTCGTTGACGCGGACCGAGAGCGTGCCGGCCTCCTTCGTGTCGCCGAAGAAGACCCCGCCATAGCAGGCCGACCACGCGATGTCCCAGTCCAGGAGTCGCAGACCTGCCGGGAGCGCGTAGCTGGTCAGGCAGAGCTGCTCCTCCAGGATCTTCTGCCCACCGGCCGAGACCCAGTCGGCGGTCGCGTGGAGCGCGCCCATCGCGCCCTGGGCCAGGATGCCGACGGACTTGTTCACCGTGCGGGCGTGGCCCGGCATCTCGCTCCAGTTGTCCTGACCGTTCACCTCGCCCTGGGCGATGTACATCGACCGATGGTGGACGTGGTCCGCCGGGCCGAGGTTGGTCATCTGAACGCCTGCGGGCCCCAGCACCGGGTAGCAGTACGGCCGCGCGATCCCCTCGCGGATGACGTAGCTGGTGAAGGGTTGGCCGCCGATGGCAATGTCAACGCGGTCGCCGGGGACGTGGTTCAGGGCGACGCCCTCTCCCCCGCTCCCGCCGCAGCAGGAGGGCGCGTCGATGACCTCGGCGAGCAGCTCACGCTTCTGCCCGGCGGCAAGCTCATCCAGGAGGAGCGTGACAACCGGGTTGTCGCTGCAGCAGCAGCCGCAGAAGCCAACCGGTACGGGCGAGCCCGAGGCTACGTCGGTGAGCTTGAGGGTCTTGCCGGGGGGCACGGCGGACCCGGCGTGGAAGCTGACGGGACAGTGGAGCCGGTCATGGTTCCCGGCACTGACTTCCAGGGCGAAGCGACTAGCGATGTCGGCGGACATAGGGGCGTGGCCTCCAGTCTGTTGCGGCCGCGCGGGGATCACCCGGCAGCACGGCGAATCCGTTCCAGCCCGGCCGGGGCCTCGGTCGCCAGATCGGCGAAGTTGGCCTCGATCGAGACGCGATCGTCATACCCGGCCGCCCGGAGAGCGGCGAAGAACCCGTCGATGTCGTAGCCGAACTCGGCCGGGTAGCGTCGGCCCTGATCGGCGACATGGGCGTGCTTGAGCAGCGGGCCGGCCTCGACGATGCTCGCGTACGACTCGCCCTCCATCCCCATGTGGAAGCAGTCGGCGAGCACCTGAACGCAGGGCCGCGCGATCTCGCGGGCGAGGGCGGTGGCCTCCGAGACGCGGTTGATCAGGTTCGTCTCTGTCGCATTGAGCGGCTCGATGCACAGGACGATCCCATGCCGCTCGCAGTGATCGCCCGCGAGGTTCAGGAAGGCAAGCAGCTGCTCCCGAGCGCGGTCGCGGCAGAAGCCCTCCGGACACGCGCGGGCGGCGCCGCTGCCGAAGATGATACGCGCCCCCCCCGCCTCCGCGACGCGAGCGACGGCGACCGAGAGGTAGGCGTCGATCCGGCCTGAGTCAGCTTCCGGGCCGACGACCTTGACCCAGGGAGGAATGAAGGAGCTGAAGACCTCGGCCCGGAGGCTCGAGCCGGCGAGAGCCCCGATGAACCGGCGGAAGTCCTCGTCGGGCTGCTCCGGAGCGGCCGTCCCGACGCCGAACTCGACGTAGTCGAAGCCCGCGTCTTCAAGCAGTGTGAGGAGATCTGGAATCCGCTCACACTGCTTCGCATGGGCAACGCTGAGGGAGTCCTCCTGCCCGTCGAGGGTGGGCGGCACGAAGCTGGCGAGACCCGGACAACAGCCGAACCGCATGGCCCTGCATTCCTCCGGCCGATGGTGCTCGGGGCGCGGGAGAGTTCGCCCGTGACAAGCCCGGACCTCCGCCACAGCGAAAGGAAGCGCCGGGAGCAGAGCCCCCGGCGCAGTGGACGATCAGGCTGCGAGCCTCTACTTCGACTTCGTGATCTCGGGCGGCATAGGAACACCGGCGTCCTTCGCAGCTCCGGAGGCAGGCGGCGTGGTCTCGTCCTGCTTCTCCTTCAGCTTGTCCGGGCTGGTCGGGATCTTCTCCAGAGCATCCGCCCCAACCAGCACGATGCCGGAGGCGGTGCTGGCCTGGAAGTAGTGCCCCTTCCTGTTCTGATGCAGGTACCCGATCTTCAGCTCGATCGGCGTGTCCTGGCCCTCGAGGGTCAGAGTCACGGCGACTTCGGGGTTGTTGAGGCCGGAGACACTGGCGTTCACCGGCTTATCGTCGAGGAACTCGACCGCCTCGATGTCCTTCAGGCTCCAGAGGAAGTTGTCGACCTCCGAGAAGTCGGCGTTGGCGAACTCGGGCTTCTGCAGGCTCCATTTGGCGTCGGCCTTGACGAGCTCGATGTCCGGCTTGCCCTTGCGCCGAATGGCGATCTGCGTGACCTTGCTCGTCTCGTAGTCCACAATGGTCTTGTCGCGGAGCTCGATCGGCTTCTTGTTCAGCTTCTTGTCGATCTCCGCGTCGACGAGGAAGACCTCGTCCCGACCCTCCGTCATGCAGTAGATGAGGTCCTTGGGCGCCGTGTCGGCCCCTGGCGTGGTTGAGGGATCGGCAATGGTCTGTTTGGTGCGGCGGCCGAGCTTCACGACGATGTCGTCGGTGTCCTTGCCGA
>Ga0233425_10008848_pt1 | contig 13094 bp, 10 predicted proteins | sample Watercolumn_Towu_2_FD_181712 | JGI IMG/M metagenome (GOLD analysis project Ga0233425, IMG submission 181712) | Freshwater microbial communities from Lake Towuti, South Sulawesi, Indonesia - Watercolumn_Towuti2014_140_MG | ecosystem: Environmental > Aquatic > Freshwater > Lake | place...
TGTATAGAAAAGTGCTGGCCTTAAACCCCCATTTCGCCGAGGCCCATAATAACCTGGCCATCGCCTATGCCCAGCTTGGATACCTGGATCAGGCGATCTTTCATTTCCGGGAAGCTGTCACTATTAAGCCTTCCTACCAACAAGCGGTCATCAACCTCCGGATAGCCGAACAGCAGTTGCCCAAACAACCATAATAATTTGAATGACAAAAATTTGTATGTTCCGGACAAATTTTTGTCAAAATTAAAAAGGACCTCCAAACCATTCAGGGACCATATCCGAATAACTTATTAAAACAATTAACAATCAACCTAATTAAACAAAAAATAAAAATTTGGTATCTTTCTTGCTATTTTTATATGGAAAATTTTTGGGCCTTATCAAAAAAATAATCCAAGCCCAGATGAATGTCTTCTGTTACAGGGCTAAAACATAAAAATGCACTGTGAACCGGCTGAAGAAGGAGGTGATCCCCCAATAGATTAGAAGCCTAAAGGCCTCAAGATCGTTTCTATTAAAAAGGGGAGGGCGGATATGTTAACACTTTTGGCTCAAAAGAAAGACCAAAGAGGTTTCACCCTGGTGGAACTCTTAATTGTCATTGCCATCATCGGTATTCTGGCGGCCATCGCCATCCCCCAATTCTCTACCTATCGGACCCGGGGATTTAATACCGGTGCTCGAGCGGATGTTAAAAATGCCTATAGTGCCGCTCAGGCCTATTTTTCCGAATCTCCCAGCGGTACGGCCACCTTAACGATCCTGAGCGGATATGGGTATAAACAAACATCAGGCGTCATTTTGACCATCGGCACCGGGACGCAAACCGGCTTGAGTCTAACCGCCAGCAACCCTAACGGAGATACGACCTATACGGCTGTTGCTGACGGGGCTATTACACCCTAAGGATAAAAACAGCTAAAGGATAAGGAGGTGAAACGAAGAAGCTTGCAATGTAGTTTGACAGGAGTCCAGATTCTTAAATACAACTAAATAAATATGACTAAGGAGGAATACGCATGATGATCAAAAAATTTACCTATCGAACCAATCAAAAAGGTTTTACCCTGGTGGAACTCTTAATCGTTATCGCCATTATCGGTATTCTGGCGGCCATCGCCATCCCTCAATTTACCTCATACCGAAAAAGAGGCTATAATACGGCAGCCAGAGCGGATGTAAAAAACGCTTATACCGCCGCCCAGGCCTATTTTGCCGATTCTTCCTCCGGTACGGCTACTTTAACCATCCTCAGCAGCTACGGGTACAAACAAACCTCCGGTGTCACCCTGACCGTCGGCACGGGGACCATGTCCGGGTTGAGTCTAACCGCCTCGAACTCCAACGGCGACACAACCTATACGTCCGCTGCTGACGGGGCCATTACTCCATAAAACTCCTCTCCTTATTTACCGTCAGGGATCTCTCCGGGTCGAAAGGCTCGGGAGAGATCCCCTTCTCAGGATACCTCCTCTGGACCGCCCTTCTCGACATTTTTCTAATACCGGCCTTTTTCGGCCGTCTGTTTTTATCCTGGTGTGTTCCTTTCTCTGTTATTACCCGGCCCTTAGGAATGACTGGGTCTGGGATGATTTTTACCTGATCTTCACCCATCTTCCTTCCATAACGTCTTTGACCTCTTTGTTGCAGCCCGACAACCAATTGTATTGGCGGCCGGTCACCAGCCTTTCCTTACTTTTAGATTATGGGCTTTGGAACCAGGATCCCTGGGGATATCACCTGACCAATATTTTACTCCACGGCCTGTGCGGTATCGGATTGTTTTTTCTTTTGATTCATTTCGGCCAGAGACCTGTCCTTTCTCTGGTCGGAGTCCTTTGGTTTATTTCCCTGCCTCTTCATTTAGAAAACGTGGTCTGGATTTCCGGAAGAGCGGACATCCTGGCCACCTTTTGGATCCTCCTCTATTTCCTCTCCTTTTCTCTCTGGACGGAAAAAAGAGACCTCCGCCTTTTTGTGGTGATTATTCTATTCGGCTGGTTTGCTGTTCTGGCCAAAGAAATCGGCCTCATTTGCCCGATTCTGACCCTTTTGTATCTGGGGTTTTATAAACGAAGGGATTTATGGAGGATGAGTCTGCTCCTTTCTTTTCTGGTTATCCTCCCGCCCCTGTGGCTAAAAATACGGCCTTTTTATCCTTCCCCTAAAAATCTGGCCTTCACCGAGATGAACAGTGACCTCATCATGAATGCAATCAGTTCACAAGGATTTTATCTGGCCAAACTATTCTATCCCTATCATCTGCAACCCTATATCCCTGATATACCCCGATCCGGATTCATTTTTTTTCTGGGACTGGTTTTGATATCGGCCGGTCTTGGGCTCATCTGGAAGAAACGGGACCCCCGGCTGCGTTTGGGAGTAACCATCCTTCTTATCTCCCTTGGGATGACCCTTCCTCCCATTCTGACCGATAATTTTTCAGTCACCCCTCTCGCTGAACGATATTTATATTTTCCGACCCTTGTCTTTCTCTGTCTGATCATGGGCTGGCTGGAGACCATTTTAGGTCGAGTTCGGGAAAAGACCCAACCACTCATTCTATTCCTTTTCTTGATCCTTGTCGGCCTAAACGGCTGGTTGACCTTTTCGCAAATCACCGTCTGGAAGGATAACCGGGTTTTTTGGGAATATGTCAAGAAAGAGACCGGGCACTGGTTCCCGGATTACCAACTGGGGCTGGATTACCTGGGGCGGGGTGATTTAAAACGATCGGCAGAACATTTGACCTTGGGATACCTGAATGGTGGAAATCAATATCCCAAACTTGAATCCAGTTATTTCGAAAGCCGCGGGCTGATTTTTGAAAGGGAGAAGGACTTCAAGCAAGCAGAAAGGTATCTAAAAAAATCCGTCGAAATACATTCGTATCCATCAAACCTAAATCATCTGGCCCAATTCTATTTATCTCAATACCGCCGGGAACCCATGGGGAAAAAAGATTGCTTAGACTTGGCCCGGGCCCAACTCGAAAATGGTTTACGGTTGGCTCCAAACGATGTCCACCTCCTTTTCAGCTATGCACTTCTTTTTAACGAGGCCGGCGAATTATCGAAAGCCCGCTCCTTTTTCCAGCAGGTTGCGGAGGCAAGGCCCAATACCCCGGAAGGCCAGAAGGCCCTTGACTGGTTAGAGGGGCAAACCCGGCTTCCCCTAAAAAAGTAAGTCAGAAACCCTTTTCTTTTTCCTATTTTTTTTCGGGCCTCATCCTTTGAAGATTCTCGGCCGCCGCCCGGAAACCGGGATCAATCTTCAGGGCCTGCTGCCATGAGGCCAAAGCTTCCGAGCCCCTTCCCTCGGCCTCCTGAATCAAACCCAGATTATTTAAAGCCTGCACATAGCGGGGTTGAATGTGCAGCGCCGTTTTTAAATGTTCTTCGGCCATTTTCAATTGTCCAATGGTGGCCAAGACGGTTCCCAGATTATAACGGGCTTCGGCCAATCGCGGCTTGAGTGTGATGGCCTGGTTAAAAGCCTCGATGGCCTCCTTTGTTTTTCCCCGGCTCTGGAAGACCAAACCCAGATTATTATAGGCCTCGGCATTATCTTTCTTTAACCGTATAACCGCCTGGAAATGATTCAGGGCCTCATCAAGCTGACCCTGACCGACCAACAGAATGCCCAGATTATAATGGGCTTCAGCCGCGCCGAAGGGTAAACCGGTGGCTATCCGATAATAAATCATGGCCTCTGAAGGATTGCCTGTTTTTTCAAAGGCCAGTCCCATATTCATATAGGCCGAACCATACTTGGGATTAATCCTGACGGCCTCCCGGAAATGGAACAGGGCTTGATCGATGTGCCCCTGTTCCATCAAGGTATATCCCATCAAATTGTGAGCCCTGAAATTTTTTGGTGTCGCTCGAAGGGCCTGCTGAAAAAGGGTCTGACTATTCCGCCAATAACCGACCTGATTCCAGGAGAGAACCATTAAGAAAAGGACCCCCAACCCGGTCAAAACAGCAAGAACGCTCGACCGCTTCGGCCATTTGGCGAACAGATCACTGCCCCCCCAGGCCAGAGCGATATAAATACCGATCAAGGGCACATAGGTATAACGATCGGCCATCGAATGAATGCCCACCTGGATCAAGCCGATAACCGGAATCAAGGTGCCGACATACCACAACCAGCCGAACAAGAGATAAGGGTAACGCCCGGCCTTTCGTATCACCCCAAAGGAGATGACGCTTAAGATGATCCCGGCAGCGAAGATCTGCCAAACCGGCCAGGTCTTTTGATAGGGATAAAAGACGGATAAATTCAGGGGCCAAACCATTTTTCCCAGATAAAGCAAATAAGAAATCAAGGCATTGGCCATCCGGGTGGGCAGCGGAAAAAATGGATTAACGGCGCCGATTTTCTGTTGGGCATAAAAGGCCAGACAGGCAGCCACGGCTGAAAGGAAAAAAAGGGGGATCTTTTCGAGTAAAAGAAGGGGCAGTGTTTTCAACGGTTGCTGTGAAGGCCCCATCTCTCCCAGGGGCCGGTTTTCCCGGGTAAAAAGGACCAGGCGCCCCAGGGGCCAGAAATCCAATAGAAGCAGGACAAAGGGCAGAGTCACCACCATGGGTTTGGCCATCAACCCGCCGATAAAAGCCGCCAGGACCAGCCCATACCTGGACCGGCAGGGATGCTCGACATAACGGACATAGGCCCCCAGGGTCAGTATCCAGAAAAAGGTACTTAAGACATCTTTGCGTTCGGCAATCCAGGCCACCGATTCCACATGGAGAGGGTGAATGGCAAAAAGAGCGGACACCAGGGCACTGGGCCAGAAGCGATGGGTCATTTTTTCCAAAACCAGAAAAAGCATAACAGTGCTGGCAAGATGGAACAGCAGATTGGTCAAGTGATAGCCGCCGGGATTCAGCCCGTAGAGCTGATAATCCAGCAAATAGGAAAACCAGGTCAGGGGATGCCAAAAGGCGGCATGGAGGGTGGTCAGGGCCCAAGAAATACTTTTCAGATTGAATGAATCCTGAATATCGAGGTTATTTATGACATAGATGCTGTCATCCAGATTGATAAATTGAAAATAAATCACCCGGTAGTAAACCAGTACGGTCATTCCAAGTAAAACCGCTATTGTCACCTTTTTTTTCTTCATGGTTTGATTGAGCGATAGGCCTCTTGGGTATAAAGACATTCCTTACATTCAACGCCTGCGTTCGGCAATAGTTATCAAGGTTTGACTCGGACAGTGGCAGAGGGAATAATCTTCAAAATTCACGGCAAAGGCCTGTCGAAGCTCAAAGACCTTCAGGTTATAGTGGCGAAACCAGACCGGGTAAAGAGCGATCCAATCCAGGTGATCCAAAAGATCTTTAACCGAAACCCGCCGCATGGCCACGGCTTTGTTATTCAACCCTAACAAATCGATAATCCTGCGTTGACTGAAATAGCGGATCGCCCCGGCATCATTAACACCCACCGAGACGTGGGGGGGAGTATGGGTCGCCAACCACCTTCCCACTTCCACATTCATCAAATGGATAATCCGGGCATCCGACCAGAGGTGAAACCGTTTAATTTGGACCGATTGCCACCAATGGGGCAGACTGCTCAGCATTACAATGACTGCGATGAGCGGCAGATTCCGCCTGAACACCGTACCGGGGAGTCTCTCCTCCCGGGGCAATCGCCGAATCCAAAATCCCCAGTGCCCTATCCGGGAGGCCCACATCGACAGGCCGATCGTTGCAGCGATCATTAAAAGAAAATCTGCCGGGTCCACATAGCGGAGCCAATAATACCCGCCCAGAGAGATACCCCGGGAGGCAACGATCCCCAGCAAGAGAACAACAGGCACCACCAGCAAAGGAAAGACCGCCGATCGTCTCCCCAAATAATCCGGATGAAAACAGGCACCCCCGAAAAGGAGGAGACCGACAGCAAAAACGACGCCGGGATAAAGTCCATGATGGGCCTGCAATTGCCACATTTTCTGGAGCAGAGGGAAACTGGGCAGAAACCACTGGGCCTTCTGATAAAATGGCAAAGGCAGGGGTACGCCGCTGATCCAAAAACAGATCCCCATCCAAACGAATAAGGGAACGGCCACCCACATCCAGCCCAGAAGGTTAAAGGGTTTCCGCTTCCTCAGGACTAATATAAAATCCCGACCGCCAAACAGCCCAAGGACGATTAACCCCTCCGGCCGACTGACAGGCAGGAGACTCATCAGGAGAAAATACCATCTTCTTTTTTCACTCCAATCGGCCAGGATCAGGCCTAAAAGAAGGACGACAAAAAGATTCACTTCCATCCCGGAATATGAGGAAAAGATAAGCCTCGGTTCAATGGCCCAGAGGGAGGCGGCCATTAACGGCCCGATTAATCCGCCGATCAAATGACGGGCCATAAGAGCCGCCAGTATAATGGTGCCCATCCCCAGCAGCCCCCCAATCAACTTGACTCCGACCACCGGGGCATTAGGCCACCTTGGCTCAAACCAATGAGTCGGGGCCGTGACCAGAATCCACAGGGGACTGGTGGCTCCGGTCTCCTGCTCACCTGGATTATAACTGAGGCCCTGCCCCCAGGCCAGGGACCTGGCATAAACCCGATGAATCCAGGCATCATCCAGGGGAAAATCATACAGCGAATGGGTGGAAGACGTCAGGAAATAACCGGAAATAAGAAGAAAGAGCAGCAAGGGAATCCCGAACAGAAGGCCCCCTTTTTTCACTTTTTCTGACCAGGAAAGATTTTCCAAAATGTTTTTCTTCGCCTTTCCCTTTTTGATCTTTGTTTATTCTTTCTTTACGCCGACTTTTGGCCGGTCTCCATGTTATTGGTAACATTTTATTTAAGCGCCTCTATCGTACCGGCGCCGGGTCTATCCGTCAAAAGAAAAATCAGCCCTGGGGGATGACGTGTCCCTCATCCCTAGGAGACCACCCCGGAGGGTTCCTGATTGGCGGCCCCCTTTCCGGTTACGGGCCGATAGATGACGCAGCCCGAATCGGCATAAATTTTTTTCCAGCCCGGCTCAGCCCGCAGAACGAATTCAGCCCCGCTGTTCGGCCTGATCACGATCAGATCCGGCGGATATTTTCGCAGAAATTCCCGGCCGCCTTTTTTCCCGGACTGAAACTGGAAATAATCTCTGATCACCTGTTCTTCATAAACCGTCTCATACCGACCATCCATGGCTACCCGGCAGGCCGGGTAAAAATACCAGAGGAAAAATTCTCCCCATTCAAATTGAGACAGAATCTTGCCCTGAAAACGATGCTGGATCATCCAATAATAGGCCCCGACAGGGAAAGACGGGGAAGAGGTTATCAGAGAAAAAGTCGGGGACATCGTAAAGACCCGGTTCGGGTTAACGAATCCATAAATGCCCAGCCAGAGGAGGACCAGGGTCATCTGAGGAACCCAGCGCCAATAGCTGCCGAAATCCTTTTTTTCCTTTCGGGCGTCCCAGTATTCATGCAGAACCAAGGGCAGGTAGGCCCCGAAAATCAGGCCCAAGAAAACAGTATGCCGCACATGACGGCTCCCCAAAAGGATCATCACGGCCAGGACCAGTAAATCAGTATAATCCCTTGACCGGCGATAGAGATAAAACAGGACGAGCAGCACAGACATGATCAGGAAGATAAGAACGGGAACCCCGTAGATTGCCTTTTGCAGAGCAGCCAAGACAGAGACCCATTCATCGATATCCGGTCGGGGCATGGTGACGGCCTGGAAGGTATAGGTCCAGTAATGAATCCCATAGGGATTTAGCACGGTCACCAGGGCGGCCCCGATCCCCATCTTTAGAAAAGGCCCCCCTCGCCTTCCCGCCCATCTCTCACCCAGTCCATAGAGGAAAATCACCCCCAGGCCGGCAGGATAACCGCCGTGAAAATTACACCAGAGGACCTGAATCGGAAGAAGCCACCGGAGGAGTGACCATCGCTCTTCTTTCCGGGCACTCTCCAAGAGAAAGAGGGACAGGGCAAAAAACAGATAGGTAAATATTTGAGCCCGGACCGGGACATAACCAAAAGAGATCAGCAGGGTCCCCGGGAGAAGCGCGATCAATCGCCAGACAACACTTCCCCCCCGCTTCTGGGCCGTCAAATAGATCAAATAAATCGTCAGCATAAGGATGACATAGCGAAGAAGCTGGAGACCGGCAGCCCCGGCATGGGCATATATCGGATAAAAGCAGACCCCGGTCAGCCATTCATGGTAAACCCAGATCTTCTTGGTCGGGGTATAGGAAAAGACATCCTGATAAGGGAAGGTCCCCTCCTCCCAAAAAATCCGACCGAAGGACAAATACCCCCACAAGTCATAATCAGCCAGATCATTACTGAACAAGGCCACCCAGAGCACATAGAGTCCGCAGGTCAGGAGGGGAACCGAAACGTATTTATCTCGACGCATCCAAACCAAGAAGCAACTCCTTTGAGAAAACCGATTTAACCCCGAGCCTTTTACTCAGGGGTGATCAGTCTGAAGCCTTTTTAACAATTGCAGAACCTTCTGATCACTCCCATTGAGGGAATGGGCCTTTTTTAAATACACAATCGCTTGGGGAAACTCTCCTTTGAGCTCGTAGAGAAATCCAAGATGCCGATAGCCCTGGTCTACGGTCGGTGTTAACTGAATCACCTTTTGAAAATATTTTTCGGCGGACGAAAGGTCATTCAAAAGGGCCGAACATTTTCCCATCTGATTATAGGCCGGGGCAAAACCAGGGGCCAGGGCAATGGCCTTCTGATACTCTTCCATCGCCTTTTGATATTGTCCATTTTTAAAAAAGGTATTCCCTCTTAAATTATAATGGACCCGGGTGGCCTGCTGCCAGCGATCCAGGGCATCGACTTCCTGTTTAAACAAGAGCTGACTCCCCAGGAATAAGGAAAGACCGATCCCCGCTAAAAGGAGGCCTTGTTTATAGTCTTTGACTTTGAGCCGCTCAATGATAACCCAGAAGGAATACGCCGCAAAGAGGGCCAGGAAGGGAGCGGACGGCAGACGGTATCGTGAGGCCGGGAAAAAAATAATCCCGGTCAACCAATAAACCCCAACCATACTCAGGGGCCAGAAGGTTTGTTTGAGGTGCTTCCGGCTTAAAACCATCCCCAGCAGTCCGAAAGCGGCAAGCAGTCCGAAGGGGATCAGCGGCCAGGACCTTATGGTTTGATAAAGGGCGTAGTTGTTATCCAGATCATGCACTTCGTAATTCAACCCCAAAAGCAGGGCTTTCTTTACCCCTAAGGTCAGGGCCTCAGCGGGATGGGTCTTCAGGTGATCCCAGGTGTGCTCGAGCCAAAACCGAGAGCATTCCGACGGCTTCAATTGCCTTTGAGTCATTGCCCGGGCCGTCTTTCGAAAGAGCACATGGGCATAATCCGGTTCTTCACCGCTTTCTTCCATAAATCCCTGTTCCGGCAGATCGGCCCGTTCCAGGCCCGTAGCCCCCGGCCCGTTACCATGGAAAAAGACCTTCCCGAAATCAGCGGTGACCAGGACAGGATCATGATAAACCAGATAATTTCTGAGAGTAATCGGCAAAACCATCAGGGACAGTCCGGCTAAAAGGAGTAAAGCGGTCCGGACCTTCTCTTTTTTTCCGGAGACGATCCAAAAGGTCCAGACCAAGACGGCCGGGATGAAAAGCAGGGCATTCGGCTTGGTAATGATCGACAGCCCGAGAATGACTCCGGCCAAAATCCAGAATAATGATTTTCGCCTGGAAGAGGGTTGCCCTTCAGCCTTCCAAAGAGTCAGCAGGAAAAGGGCATTGAAAAAGAGGAGAAGGGCATCCGGTTCCAGAGTCATCTCGAAAAGGGTCAGATTTCCGTAGAGGGCGAGAAGGACGGCCGCAGTCACCCCTACGAGTCGGCCGAAAAGCCTCTCGCCGATCAGAAAAAGAAAAACGACGGTCAGGCATCCGGTCAGGATTTGAAAGACCACCATGGCCTCCCAGTTGGGGCCGTATAGTTTCTGAAGTCCCACCATCCCGTATAAATAAAGAGGGCTTAGATCGAAAATCCGCTCCCCGATATCCAACCCTTTATTTATTTTATCGGCAAAAAAAGGATACTTAAAAAAAATGACCGGACTGGAAACTGTAAAAAAAATGAAGAGTTTCAGACAAAGGGCGAAAAGAAACAGGCCGAGAAGGAGAACATTTCTTTTTGCAGGAGTTAGATTTTTCTCTTTTATCTGAGTGTCCTTTTCCCGTTCTCCCATAAATAAACTATGAAGGCCCTTTTAAAAAAAAGTCAAGAAAATAAGGGGAAATGGTACCATTTTGGCTTTTTGCAAAAGGGTAAATGACCTCAAAGAGGTCTCGGGTGGTCCTGTTTTTCCCTTGACCTCCCTTCCGCCCTCCAATTATAGTCAGTAAGACCAAAGAACTCCGGAAGACGGTGAAAATCTTTCCGGACCCTAAAGGAGATTTTAGCATGGACTACGACACCTTAATATTAGAGAAGGACGGCCCCGAGGGCCTTATCACCTTGAACCGTCCCCCGGCCCATCCTTTCAACTACGCCGCCATGGACAACCTGGCCAAGGCCTTCGGTGACCTGGAAAAGGATCCGTCCATCCGCTCGATCATCATCACCGGCTCCGGGGAAAAGGCCTTTTCCGCCGGGTTTGACATTAAAAGCTTTGGTGATCCGCTGAATACCTGGATCGGTCGGTATGGGCACATTCTTTTCAACCGGATCGAACGCTCGGCCAAACCAGTGGTGGCGGCCATCAACGGTTTCGCCTTGGGGGGCGGTTTTGAATTGGCCCTGGCCTGCCATTTTCGAATCATGGTCGACAGCCCGACCGCTGTGCTGGGCCTTCCGGAAATCAATCTGGGAATCATTCCCGGCTGGGGCGGAACCCAACGCCTGCCTCGTTTAATCGGACGGACCCGGGCCCTGGAGATGATCCTCATGGGACGCCGGATCAATGCCCAGGAGGCCTATGACTGGGGTTTAATCAACAAAGTCTCCAAACCCGGCGAAGTCCTTAAGGATGCCAAAGACTATGCCGGGGCCTTAGCCAAAAAGGCCCCCCTGGCCTTAAAGGCGGTCTTAAAGGCCGTCATTCAAGGGCTGGACACCAATCTGGCCGCCGGGGAAGAAATGGAGCTGGAGGGTGCGGACATGGTTAAACAATCTAAAGATGCTAAGGAGGGCATGCTGGCTTTTGTGGAAAAGCGGGAAGCCAAGTTTACCGGAGAGTGATAGGATCAAAAGATTTTTGAAGCTCCCGCACCCGGTACGGGGAATCTTCGCGGCAAGGAAATTGTTTGTTGATTGGTGTTCACTCGAGCAGACTCAGTCACGCCTGGGGGTGACGGGGAAACCGTTCGCTATTCCTTATTTATTATCGGCAATTATGCTCAGCAATTCCAAGGGAGAATAAATTGGGAGGCTGGACTTCTTAAAGCCTTTCATATCTCGAGTTACTATTCCATCGGCCCCGATAAAACGGGACGCTTCTACGACGACCCCGTCTTCGAAATCAGGAAATCCTGACTGAACGGCGGCTTGAAGAACCGAGTGATTAACCGGAGCTATTTCAAAAAGGTTCAACAGATTTTGAATTTCTAGAGTAGCTTTCTTTCTCCCTACCGCTTTTGAAGCTAAATAATACAAAGTAGTTATCGTTGTCGCACAGAGACAACCCTGGAGATCTCCCCGTTCAACCATTGAAAACAAAGAGGCTATGGCATGGACGAACGGCTCCCGATCCAACAGAAGATCCAGAACCGTATTTGTATCAAAAAGAATCTTCATTGGTATTTTTTCTCAAGATATTGTTGATATTCGTTCAGACCAAGATCTTGTCCACGCCAAGCACCTTTTAATGATTTAACAATCGGCGTCAAGTCATCCCGTTCTTCTCGAGGTTTTTCTTTTAAGGTTTTAAAATAATTGGCCACAATCTGGGAAACTGATTGCCCCTTGCTTTTAGCCAGCAATTTTGCATCTCTGATTACGGCCTCATCTAAACGTAAAGTCAACTTGGTCTGCATCAAGATCACCCCTACCTTGACGTATTTAATAATTATATGTATACGTCTTTCAATTTGGGATGTCAAATGGTATTATTCCTCTTCCTCGGCCCTGTCCACTCAGCATGAAGCTGGCCGCAGGCGGCTGAGATATCGGCCCCTTTACTGCGGCGGATGATCGCCGTATAGCGTCGATTAATCAGGATGTCCTGAAAGGCTAAGATCGTCTTTTCATCCGGCGGTTTAAACCGGCTTCCCCCATGGGCATTAAAAGGGATCAAATTGATCTTCGCCTTGACCCCTCTCAGCAGATCGGCCAGAGCTTCCGCCTGTTCCGGGGAATCATTGATCCCTTTAATGAGGATATATTCAAAGGTGATCCGCTTGCCGTGAGGCAAAGGAAATTCCCGGCAGGCCTGCATCAAGGAGTCTAAAGGATACCTCCGGTTTATGGGCATCAGCCGGTTACGGGTGGCATCATCCGGGGCATTCAGGGACACGGCCAGATTGACGGGGACCTGCTCTCCCAGGGTCTTCATCTGAGGGATCAGACCGGCGGTCGAGAGGGTCACGTGGCGATGAGAGAATTGCATCCCTCTGGGCGAAACGAGAATTTTCATGGCCCGAATGACCTGTTCGAAATTATCTAAGGGCTCTCCCATACCCATCAGGACAATATTGGTCAATTGCGGATCCCTCTCCGTCAGGGTCTCCTGAACGGCCAGAATCTGATTAATGATCTCCGACCCTTTCAAGTTTCGTTTAAGTGCCATCTGTCCGGTATAGCAGAATCGGCATTTCTGGGCACAGCCGACCTGGGAGGAAATGCATAAGGTATAATGACCCCGCTCAGGAATAAGGACGCTTTCAATATGCTCGCCATCCTCCAGTTCAAAAAGGAATTTTCTGCTGTGATCCTTCGATTGTTCGACGGTCTTGACCCTTAAACGGCTCAAATAGGCCTCTTCCTGAAAACGACTTCGCCATTTCTTGGATAAATTGGTCATCTCCTCGAAGGAGTGGATCGTCGGCAGAAAAATCCAGCGGTAGATCTGCTCGGCCCGGTAGGGCTCGAGGCCCAAGGAGGCGATCCAGCCTTGCACTTCTT
>Ga0233425_10008849_pt1 | contig 13094 bp, 13 predicted proteins | sample Watercolumn_Towu_2_FD_181712 | JGI IMG/M metagenome (GOLD analysis project Ga0233425, IMG submission 181712) | Freshwater microbial communities from Lake Towuti, South Sulawesi, Indonesia - Watercolumn_Towuti2014_140_MG | ecosystem: Environmental > Aquatic > Freshwater > Lake | place...
CCGCTAGGTTCTAGGTTCAAGTCCTAGGTCAGGAGCCAGAGAGTGCCCTCCAATTTCCGGAGGGTACTTTTAATTCACGGCCACGGGATGTCAGCCGGCCCGGCATAGCCGTGTTTTTCCTGCACATACACCCGCCCATGAGACGGTGAACTGCATCCCGCCTCGTCTATAAAGGTGATAAAAGGAAAATTCGACACAAGCGGATCGAAGATGATCTCTCCGTTTTCACAGCGCCAGACTTCGATGATGTATTGGAACATATTCTCATCCTCAAAATCGCCTGGGCTGACAGGGACGTGAATCCAATCCACGGTGACTTTGTCGCCGGCGCGGGCAGCATTCAACACGGTGGTGGGGGAGTAATAAGGCGAAACGGGTATCTTGTATCCATCCGGGTACATGGGTTTGAGCGTTTGCCGCTCGCCGGATATTTCCAAAAAATTCGAGTGCACCCAACAGCGCTGCGGTTCGTTTTCCACCAACAGCCAGTTATTCCCATCTGCGCGGCCGATGAGTTTAATGTTCGCGCCTTTCTTCAGCGCAAACAGATACAGGTATTCCGGCCCGGGGCCGTAGCGGCAGCTGAGCAAATCCGCTGTGACTGTTGCCTTCAGGCTTTCAACAAATGGAATCGGAGTGACCGTGGGACTGCTCGTTGGAATTGGGGTGGATGTCAGCGTGGCGGACGGAGCCGGCGCATCTGTCGGCGGGACAATTGTTGCGGCGACAGGAGCAGGCTCAACGGTTGGAGTGGATGCGGGTGAGCAGGCTGTCAGCGTAAACAGAAATACCATCGAAATAAATTTTTTCATGCTGTTATCTTTGACCCGTTTTCCAGTCAAAAAAATGAATCGATTCAATATCGCCCAGCGGCAGCAGGGTTAATTTATCCTTGCGGCCCTCACGCCGGTAGATTTTGTAAAGCGCATCTTTTGGGTCGCAGACCTTTGCCACGAGGTTTACTTTCTTATTGACCAGCGCCAGCAGGTCCAGCCGTTTGACGAATAGGAAAGAATCTTGTTTTTCGAAGGCGATCAAATCCGCTTTGCCGAACAGCCAGCCGACTTTGCCGCGCACGTTTTGAAGTTCGACCCAGACGAAATCATTTTGCCCGCCTTTATCTTTTCTGTTGATTCTTTTTTGACCTTTTACTTCCACCCTGTATTGATGTTCGTCCTTCTCGATCAGGAAATCCCAATGTCTCTCAATATTTTCCATTTGCGATGACGCTGAAACTTTCCAGCCCGACCTGACAGCGGCAAGGATGAACAACTCCTCAGCATGCTCTCCAATTTCGAGCGAATCTTTTTTGTCGAATTTATTGCGCGCGTTTGGCATGTTGTTTTTTCTTTTTGAGCGGCTCGATTCCCAAAACCCGCTTGCGCGCCAGTTCGCAATAATTTTTGTCCACATCAATGCCGACGGCTCTGCGGCTGTTGTTGACTGCCGCCAGCAGGGTGGTTCCGCTGCCTGCAAACGGGTCGAGCACCACATCATCCACATAACTGAAAAGTTTGACGCACCTGCGCGGCAGTTCGAGCGGGAAGGGGGCCGGGTGGCCGATGCGTTTTTTGCTTTCGCCGTTAAAGACCCACAGGCCGTTCGTCCAATCCATGAATTCCTGCCGCTCAATGTCGGAGATTTTACTGCCGCTGGCCTTCTTCCAATTCTTTTTGTAAAGCACAACGATCAATTCAACTGGCGCGATTACGTACGGCGCAGACGCGCTCATCCACGAGCCCCAGGCGGTGCGGCGGGATATGTTGCCCTCGTTCCAGATGATGGTCGAGTGATAATGAAAGCCGATTTCCTTTGCGATGGTTGTCAGGTCGGCGCCTACGCTTTGCTGGCCGCCCTTGTTCTTATCCAGCGGAACATTCAGGCAGAAACGGCCGTCATCTTTCAGCCACTCGAAACAGCGCGACATCCACTGCCGGCTGAAGTCCAGGTACTCCGCATACGATATATCATCCTTGTGCGAGTTGTATTGGATGTCCACGTTATATGGCGGCGAAGTGGCCACAAGGTCAACGCTGTTCGCGCCTACGAGGCTGGTTGTCAAAACATCGTCGTGGATGAGCGTAAACTTTTCGTTTTGAAAATGGATGCCCGGTGATTTCATGCCCGGATTATAGCCCAGGTCTCATCCGCCTTGCGCATTCCGTTGATATTCCAGGCAGATTTTTCGATATAATCCTCGCATGACTCCCAAACGTACCTCCCGCCGTGACTTGCCAAAACAGATCCTTGCCGCGCTCGCGGGCGGATTTGCGCTCTTCCTCATCATTGCCCTCACGTGGACGCTGGGTTACCAGCTCATATATGCCGGCCGCATTTTCCCCGGCGTTTCTGTGGCAGGGGTGGAACTTTCCGGGCTTACCCGTGACGAGGCCGTGCTCAAACTAAGCCAGACCCTTTCCTACTCAAATACTGGCAAAATCCTATTCCGCGCCGCAGACAAGACCTGGGTGGCCTCTCCTGCCGAATTGGGCATGGTGTTCGACCCGTCTGCAAGCGCGCTGGCGGCCTATGAAGTGGGGCGCTCGGGCGGTTTGTTTGGCGCGCTGACAGGGCAAACCCGCGCCCGCGGACTCGGCTCAGACGCCGCGCCGGTCATCATCTTCGACCAGCGCGTGGCATACAACTATCTGCAAAATATCGCCGCGCAGGTTGACCTGCCGGTGATCGAGGCCAGCCTTAAATTGGATGGAACAAACGTCTTAGCCCTGCCCGGGCAGGTGGGGCGGTTAATTAATCTTGATGCAACGCTGATTCACCTCGCCGCTCAACTGCAATCCTTCCGCGATGGGGAAGTGCCCCTTGTCATCCAGGAATCTGCGCCCAGATTGCTGGATGTCTCGTCGCAGGCCGAAGCCGCCCGCCAAATCCTCAGCCAGCCGTTGACTGTTGCCATCCCAAACTTCCGCGAAGGCGACCCCGGCCCGTGGACGTATGATGTTCCCGTTCTGGCGAACATGCTTGGCGTGAACATCGTGGATGTAAACGGCAAGGCGGAAATGCAAGTCGGCTTGAATCCCGCCACACTGCGCGAGACTTTGACCGAGCTCAAAACCTTTGTAGACCGCCAGCCTGCCAACGCTCGTTTTATTTTCAACGACGCCACAGGCCAGATCGAACCAATCTCCGCATCGAGCGTGGGCCGCTCGATGGATGTCGAAGCCAGCATCGTCGCCATCAACAACGCGCTTGCGCGCGGCGAACACACGGCATCGCTTTCTGTCGCCGAGGAACAACCCGCTGTCGCTGATACAGCCACCGGCGCGGAATTGGGCGTCGTGCAGTTAATCCAACAGCAGACCACCTACTTTTATGGCTCGAGTGATGCGCGCATCCAAAATATCGTGGCCGCCTCCGAGCGCTATCATGGACTGCTCGTCGCCCCGGGCGAAACCTTTTCGATGGGCAGTGTGCTGGGCGATGTCAGCCTTGAAAACGGATTTGCCGAAGCGCTCATCATTTATGGCGGGCGCACCATCAAGGGCGTGGGCGGCGGCGTATGTCAGGTGAGCACCACTCTTTTCCGCACGGTGTTCTTCGCGGGCTTTCCCGTCGTTGAAAGACATTCCCATGCCTACCGTGTTTCTTATTACGAAATGGACGCCAGCGGCGCGGTGGATACCGCTTTCGCGGGCATGGACGCAACTGTGTACTTCCCGCTGGTGGATTTTAAATTCGTGAACGACTCGCCCTCCTGGCTGTTGATGGAAACCTATGTGAATGTCGGCGCCCGCACCCTGACCTGGAAACTGTACTCCACATCTGACGGGCGCAGCGTCACCTGGGACACCACCGGCCCGTCCAATGTCGTCCCGCCGCTGGAACCGGTCTTTGAACTCAACCCCGACTTGAAGAAGAATCAGATCAAGGAAGTGGATCACGCCGCCGAAGGCGCGGACGTGAATGTAACGCGCACAGTCTGGATCAACGGCCAGATCTATTTCTCAGATCAATTCCCGACCCATTACCAGCCGTGGCAGGCAGTCTGCCAGTTTGGGCCAGATACAGAAAACCCGGAAAAGAAAGCCAGAAACCAGGGGCTTTGCCTTTCGCCGAATACATGATTTTATGTCATTGCGAGGCGGCGTACTTCCGCCGAAGCAATCTTTGTGTTTATATAGGAGATTGCTTCGGGGAGAGCGCCTCGCAATGACATGATACTCGCATGGTACAATCTTTTTCACTAAAAGGAGACTCTATGGTTAGCACAGAACTGCTTGAAATATTACGCTGCCCAAATTGTGTGCGCGAAAAACAAGGCTTGCTCGTCCTGCACAAAGACGCATGGCTGATCTGCCAGGACTGCGGCCGAAAATATCCCATCGTGGATGACATCCCCGTCATGCTGATTGACGAAGGCGACAAGTGGGTCAGCACCGCGCAAGACGCGCTTCCGATTCCCCCGCCCGCAAAATAAAATGTCCGAATTACAGGGACTGCTGGCTGAACTGACCAGCGGCGACGATATCTGCGCGGAAAATTCCATTCCCGGGCTTGTTGCCTTGGGAAAGGCGGTCATCCCGCCTCTGCTGGAGTTGACCCGCGCCGCAGAATCTGACACGCGTTGGTGGGCCTTGCGCGCGCTGGCCACCTCGCCTCACACACAGACCGAGGACCTGATTCCGCACCTCAGCGACTCAGCGCCGGAAGTGCGATCCGCTGCCGCGCTAGCTCTTTGCACCCACCCGGGCGAGAGCGCGGTGCCGGCGCTGATTCACACGCTGGCAGACAAAGATTTGCTCACAGCCGGGTTGGCAGGCAATGCTCTCGTGAAGATCGGAAGCCTTTCGGTGCCGGCCCTGCTTGAGGTCATGCAGGATGCGCCTGTCAACGTTCGTATTGTCGCCTTGCGCGCGCTGTCAGAGATCCGCGACCAGCGCGCCATCCCTGTTTTGATGAAATCCCTGAGTGAAGATTCTGCCGTCCTTCAATATTGGGCGCAGGAAGGTTTGGAACGTCTTGGGTTGGACATGGTTTACATCAAGCCCTGAGGTTGAATAAATAATGAATCGATTTGAGTTTTTGAAGAAAATTAAATTTCCCAAATTATCCATTGGGCGAATAATCTTTTGGGCGGTGACGGCTGCGCTTGCAATCGGCGCATTTGTTTTCGCGCGCAGTTTTACCCAATGCTGGAAACTGACCGACCTGCCCGGCGATCCGCCGGCCAGTTGCGGGGAAAGTTCAACCAATGTAGTTCAATTTAATCCTGAGGGCACGCCCATCGCCACAGACGTGGCGCCTCCGACCGCGCCGGTGGTTATTCCAGAGGCTGCTCTGCCGCCTGCCTGGGATGGCGCCAGCCGCATCAACATCCTGTTTATCGGCCTCGATGCGCGCGACCTGGAGGCGCAAAGCGGACCGCCGCGCTCAGACACCATGATGCTGGTCACGATTGACCCGATCAGCAAGACGGCCGGCATGTTGTCCATTCCGCGCGACATGTGGGTGAACATCCCCGGCTTTGGGTACAGCCGCATCAACATGGCTTATTTTTACGGCGAAGGCGCGAAATTGCCCGGCGGCGGGGCGGGGCTGGCCATGAAGACCGTCTCGCAATTCATCGGCGTGCCGGTGGACTATTATTTACAGGTTGACTTTGGGGTGTTTACTGATATTGTCGATATGCTGGGCTGTATCGAAGTCACACCGACCGAGGTGATGATTCTGGACCCGGTCGGCCCGGGGCTTGACCACTATAAACTTACACCGGGCGGTGCGCGGACACTTTGCCAGGGCTGGAAGGTGCTGGCTTATGCCCGCAACCGCCACACCTCCGGCGGCGATATTGACCGCGCCCGCCGTCAGCAGGAAGTGGTCTTTGCCCTGTTAAAGAATGTGTTCGACCCGCAAAAATTCCCTTCGCTGATTGCGCAGGCGCCACAGATGTATGACGAGCTTTCCTACGGAATCCACACCAACATGAGTTTCGACGATGCGCTCAAACTGGCCATACTCGGCAAGGACATCCCGCGTGAGAGCATTAAGTCTAAAGTGATAGACAACTCGATGGTCGTTCAGGATAACGTCATTCTCGGCGGACAGAACGCCAGCATCTTAAAGCCGATCACAGACAAGATCCGTGTGCTGCGTGACGAGGTCTTCACCTCGACCGGCCCGCTCAGCCCGCAGGCTCAGGGCAATCCTGCCACGTTGATGCGCACAGAGGAAGCGCGCGTCCGCATCGTGGACGGGACATTCACGCCCGGCCTTGACCAACGCGCCGGGCAGTATTTCCAGTCACAAGGCATGAATGTGACCGAGGTCGGCCCTGCCGACAATATATATTCATCAACACTGGTCATTGTGTATGGCCCCAAACTTTACACCTTGAAATACCTGCAGGCTGTTTTTGGAATCCCCGGCAACCAGATCCGCTTCAGCCCCGACCCGGCCCAGACAGTGGATATCGAGATTCGGCTCGGCTCCGATTTGGCTGGCAGCATCCCGTAAGGGGATAACAGAAATAAAAAAATACTCGCGGAGTACCCGCGAGTATTTTTTTATAAAGCGAATAAACTATGCCCAGCCTTGATTGCGAATGAAATCGCTGATCATCGGGATCTTCACATCCTGTCCCTGATAAGCCTGGTAGGCCCACCAAAGCATGATGAGGAAGAGCACTGCGCCAAAACCGCATGTGACTGTCGAAAGTATGGAAAGCACAACGGTGGCAACCAGCGACTGAACCGCATTGAACTTGACATAAGGGCGGTTCTTCTTGTCTTCCATGAAAAGAACAACGAGAGCGATGAGGGGGATGATATAGCCGAGCATTGCCCACAACTTGTCATCGCTGGTGATCTCAGGGGACATTGGTTCTTGAGACATGATTTATTCCTCCGAATAAGTGGTTTGGATTTGCGTTATTTTACAACCAATCCAACTATCACGCAAACGGAATATTTTCACCCGTGAGTACTGCCGCGCGCAACTTCCAAATCGGAGTTAAAATCGCCGCATGACCATTCGCATCATCTTCATGGGTTCGCCAGAATTTGCACTGCCAGCCCTGTCTGCATTGGCAAATGCTCATCACGTTGTTGGCGTTGTCACACAGCCAGACCGGACAGCCGGCCGCGGGCGCGAATTAAAATCGCCGCCTGTCAAAACACTTGCGCTTGAATTAAACATCCCCGTCATGCAGCCTGAAAAATTGCGCGCCCCTGAAGCCATGCAGCAGCTCCGCGCATGGGCTCCCGATTTGATCGTCGTGGCCGCCTTTGGCCAGATCCTCAAAAAGGATGTGCTTGAATTGCCGCGTTACGGCTGTATAAACGTTCACGCATCCCTGCTGCCACGCTGGCGCGGCGCGGCGCCCATCAACGCCGCGATTTTGGCCGGGGATGAAGAGACCGGCGTGACCATCATGCAAATGGATGCGGGACTCGACACAGGCCCCATGCTGGCGAGAAAATCCATCCGCATCAAAGCGGACGATACGGCTGGTTCTGTTTTAGCGGCATTATCCACGCTGGGAGCAGACCTGCTCAACGAGGTCCTGCCCGAATATATTTCCGGTAATCTGACGATACAGCCGCAGCCCGCAGAAGGCGCGACCTATGCCCCCATGTTAAAAAAGGAGGACGGCCTGCTTGATTTCACCCGCCCTGCCCTTGAGTTGGAGCGCCGTGTGCGCGCGATGAATCCGTGGCCGGGCGCGTGGTTCGAGTGGAACGGGAACCTGCTCAGGGTGTTGCGCGCATCCACCGCCAGCGTGGAGAAAGGCCAAACCAGTGGAAGCAGGCTCACCGTCAAAGGGCGACCGGCTGTTCAATCCGCTGCGGGCGTTTTGATTCTGGATGAAGTTCAGCCGGCGGGAAAAAAGGCCATGCCGGGGAAATCGTTTTTAACCGGCGCAAAAAATTGGGAAACACCGCATCCATAGCACCTTTTCACGGTCAGGCGGGTTACATCACCCAAATCATCACTTCGGAGAAAAAAATGTCCAACTTGAAGGTATTTCTGGCTGAGTTTATTGGTACTTTTGCGCTGGTGTTCGTGGGTGCGGGCGCGGGGATTGTCAACGCGGGGCTGGTTGGTGTTGCCCTTGCGCACGGGTTTACTCTGGCGGTGTTTGCGTATGTTTACGGGCATATTTCCGGCTCGCACGTCAACCCGGCTGTGACCTTCGGGCTGGCGTTGAACGGCACGGTTAAATGGGCGCAGGCGGTGGTGTATTGGGTGGCGCAATTTGCCGGCGCGATCCTTGCCGCGTTTTTGCTGCAACAGTTAGTGAGGGCGGTTGACCCGTCCATTACCATCGAAGCCGGCGCCACGGCCGGTGTGCTGACAGACAAGTCTCCGGTGCTGGCCATGCTGGTCGAGGCGATCCTGACCTTCTTCCTTGTCAATACGATTTTGCACACAGCGGTGGATGGCAAAGGCGGCCAGTTTTCAGGCTGGGCAATCGGTACGACGCTGGCCTTTGCCATTCTGGCCGGCGGACCGTTCACGGGCGCATCTTTGAATCCTGCGCGCACCTTTGGCCCGGCAATTTTCTCCAAGCCGGACTTCACAAATGTTTACACTTATGCGATCTACTTCATGGGGCCGCTGCTCGGCTCGACCTTTGCCGTGTTTCTGTTCAAATACTTCAAAGGCGAAGATGAGGTTGTTGAAGACGAGATTATTGTGGAGGATGTTGAAGTTGTGGAAGAGGAAGTGATCCCTGTAAAAGCAAAGAAGCCCGCCGCGCGAAAGAAGAAATCGGAAAGTTAACCCGTCTTTATTGACAGCCAAAGAGTCTGCGCCAAATGGCGTGGACTCTTTTTTTGTTTTACAATCAAGGCATGGAGATGAGCCATGCAAAAATATATCGCCGCGATTGACCAGGGCACGACCAGCACACGCTGTATGATCTTCGACCACAGCGGGAATGTGATTTCTGTCCATCAGAAGGAACACAGGCAGATCTATCCCAAACCCGGCTGGGTGGAGCACGATCCGCTGGAGATATGGGAACGCACACAGGAAGTGATGAGCGCGGCATTGGCGAAAGCCAGCGATCATCATTCAGTGACCAATGACCAGATCGCGGCGATCGGTGTGACGAATCAACGCGAGACAACGGTGGTGTGGGACAGGAATACCGGCCAGCCGATTTACAATGCCATTGTCTGGCAGGATACCCGCACAGATGCAATTTGCAGCGAACTGGCAAAAAATGGGGGACAGGATCGTTTGCGCGAAAAGACGGGTTTGCCGCTTGCGACTTATTTCTCCGGCCCCAAAATCAAATGGATTCTCGATAATGTGGATGGAGCGCGCGCGAAAGCTGAGCAGGGAGACCTGTTATTTGGCAATATCGATTCGTGGCTGATCTGGAATTTGACCGGTGAGCATGTCACCGATGTGACAAATGCCTCGCGCACGATGTTGATGAACCTGCACACGCTGGATTGGGATGAGGAGATTTTAAGTCTGCTTGATATTCCGCGCGGGATGCTGCCGATGATCAGATCATCTTCGGAGATTTATGGGTATATAGGGGCACAGCGGGACGATTCGAGGGCTGAGGCTGGAGATAGCTCCGCTCTGCCATTACCTGGCATTCCCGTTTCCGGCGACTTGGGCGACCAGCAGGCCGCGCTCTTTGGTCAGACCTGTTACAGTACAGGTGAAGCCAAGAACACCTACGGCACGGGCTGTTTCATGCTGTTGAACACTGGCAAGAATCCCGTGCCGAGCAAGGCGGGATTATTAACCACGCTGGCTTACAAGATCGGCGATCAAAGAGCTGTGTATGCGCTGGAAGGGTCGGTGGCGATTGCGGGGGCGTTGATTCAGTGGCTGAGAGATAACTTGGGGTTGATTCAGTCGTCGGCGGAGGTGGAGGCGCTGGCATTGTCAGTTGAGGATAACGGCGGGATTTATATCGTCCCGGCTTTTTCAGGGCTGTATGCCCCGTATTGGAAATCTGATGCGCGCGGTGTGATTGCCGGCCTGACGAGGTATGTCAACAAGGGGCACATTGCGCGCGCTGCGCTGGAGGCGACGGCTTACCAAACCCGCGAAATTTTGGATGCGATGGAAAAAGATTCAGGCGTAAAGCTTATGTCGCTCAAAGTGGACGGCGGCATGGTCTTCGATGAATTGCTGATGCAGTTCCAGTCCGATATTTTGGATGTGCCTGTGGTGCGCCCCAAAGTTGCGGAAACGACCGCCCTCGGCGCGGCTTATGCGGCCGGGCTGGCTGTCGGCTTCTGGGAGGATTACGATGAACTGCGCACCAACTGGGGGCATGACAAAGAGTGGACGCCCAAAATGCCGGCAGACAAACGGAAGGGTTTATACTCAGGCTGGAAGAAAGCTGTTACCCGCACGTTTGATTGGGTTGAATGATTTTGCCGCCAATTACGCGAATTTTCGCGAATTCTTAATTTGGGAGAATTCATGGCTGAGCTGCTTTATAAACAATTATCCTTTGATATTGTCGGTGCGGCGATGGAAGTGTCTAACGCCCTTGGCTCTGGTTTTCTTGAGGCAGTTTATCAGGCAGCGCTCGAAAAAGAATTAAAGCTTCGTGGAATTTTCTTTGAACGCAAAGTAAAACTGCCCATATCATATAAAGGTGATTTGATTGGTGAGTACGAAGCCGATCTTTTGGTGGATGAAAAAATTGTAGTTGAAATAAAATCAGTTTCTCGGTTTAATGCTGCCCATGAAGCGCAAGCCATTCACTATCTAACTGCGACAGGTATGCAACCTGCTCTCCTCGTAAATTTTGGAGCAAGTTCTCTGGAATATCGACGTATCGTTAAATCACAAAAACAACACCAAAAATTCGCGCCTATTCGCGAAACACCTGCACTGCAACAAACGCAGTGCGGCGCAAGTGTTCGCGGCATAAATTCTTTGGATAAAAAATGAACCGAAACGAAATTCTCACTCACATAAAGAACAACCCTGAAGTCTCCGTGCTGATCGTTGGCGCGGGAATCAACGGCATCGGTACGTTCCGCGACCTGGCGCTTAACGGCGTGGATGTTTTATTGGTTGATCGCGGCGATTTCTGCTCTGGCGCAAGCGCGGCATCATCGCACATGGCGCATGGCGGAATCCGCTATTTGGAGAACGGCGAGTTTCGTCTCGTGCGCGAGGCGGTGGGGGAGCGCAACCGCATGATTCGGAATGCGCCGCACATCGTCAGCCCGCTGCCCACCACCATCCCGATCTTTAAATATTTTTCCGGCTTGTTCAATGCCCCGCTGAAGTTTTTAGGCTGGCTGGACAAGCCCTCCGAGCGCGGCTCGGTCATTATTAAACTTGGCTTGATGATGTACGATGCATATACCGGCGCGAACCGCACCGTGCCGCGCCATAAATTTTCCTCGCGCGCTGAATCGTTGAAACGCTGGAACAAATTAAACCCGCAGATCGCCAACACTGCCACCTACTACGACGGCCTGATCTCAAACCCCGAACGGCTTGCACTTGAACTTGTTTTGGATGCCGAAGCAGACAACCCCAACGCGCGCGCCTTGAACTACGTCAGCATGGTCGGCGGCGAAAAAGATACGGTCACCCTGCGCGACGAGTTGAGCGGCCAGATGTACGAAGTCCGCCCGAAACTGGTCATCAACGCCGCCGGCCCATGGATTGACACGGCCAACCGTAGCCTCGGCCTGTCCACGCGCTACATCGGCGGGACAAAAGGCTCACATCTTGTGCTCGATAACCCCGAGCTGAGCGCCGCCATCGGCGGGAACGAATTTTTCTTCGAGAACAAAGACGGGCGCATTGTGCTCATCTTCCCGCTGCATGACCGCGTCCTGCTGGGTACATCTGACATTAAGATTGACAACCCCGACGAAGCGCGCTGCACGGACGAAGAAGTGGATTATTTCCTCGAACTGATCACGCGCGTGTTTCCGTCCATCAAAGTGACCCGCGAGCAGATCGTCTTTTGCTTTACCGGAGTCCGCCCGTTGGGTAGCAGCGGCGCAAAAACCACCGGCCAGTACAGCCGCGACCACCACATTCAAGTCCTCAGCGGCGACTGGACGAACCTGGCCTTCCCCATTTATTCCCTCGTCGGGGGCAAATGGACATCCTTCCGCGCCTTCAGCGAACTGGTCACTGACAAGGCGTTGAACTTCCTCAGCCTCAGCCGCCAGAAATCCACGCGCGAACTGCCCATCGGCGGCGGGCGCGGATACCCGAAGAACGCCGAAGACCACAAAAAACAACTCGAAGGTCTGGCCGCATGGACCGGGTTTAATAAAGACCTCCTCGAAAACCTGTTCAAAAAATATGGCACGCGCGCCGAAGCGGTTGCAAATTTCATGCTGCGCGCCGCCGATGAGCCGCTCAAGTCTCTGCCGAGTTACACCCGCCGCGAGATCATGTTCCTCGCGCAGTACGAAAAAATTTGCCGCCTCGATGACTTGCTTTTGCGGCGCACCATGCTCGCCATGCTTGGCCGCCTGACGAAGGAACTTGCCCTCGAATTGGCCGACGTGTTGGGCGAGTCGCTTGGCTGGAACGGAGAGCAGAAAACTGCCGAGGTGGCGCGCGCGCTCGATTTGCTGGCTGACAGGCACGGGGTCAGGCTTTGATGCGCATGGTAAAATTCCCGCGTGCCTTCAAAGCGTAAACTCCAGATTGATATCGTCATCCCCATCTTTAACGAAGCAGGCGTTGTCGAGCAGACTCACGCCCAGCTTCGCGCTGTGGTGGATTCACTTCCCCATGAATTTAAATTTATTTATGTAGACGACGGTTCACGCGACGGGACGGTTGATACGCTCCGAAAAATAGCGGCCTCCGACCCGCGCATTTCCCTGCTCCAGCTCAGCCGCAACTTTGGGCATCAGGCTGCGCTGACGGCCGGCATGGACGCCTCACGCGGCGACATGGTCATTACGATGGACGGCGACGGCCAGCACCCGCCGCAGATGATTCCGCAGATGATCAACCTCATTGTTCAGGGCTATGACATCGTGCAGGCGCAACGCATCGAGGATGACCGCGCCGTGTCATTTAAAAAATGGTCGTCCAATCTTTTCTACCGCCTGATCAATGTCATCAGCGGCACGCAGATTTTGCAGGGCGCGGCGGATTTCCGTGCGTTA
>Ga0233425_10008850_pt1 | contig 13094 bp, 9 predicted proteins | sample Watercolumn_Towu_2_FD_181712 | JGI IMG/M metagenome (GOLD analysis project Ga0233425, IMG submission 181712) | Freshwater microbial communities from Lake Towuti, South Sulawesi, Indonesia - Watercolumn_Towuti2014_140_MG | ecosystem: Environmental > Aquatic > Freshwater > Lake | place: Indonesia...
GATGTCGTAGGCGACCGACGGCTGCAGGGCGACGAGGCACCCCGTGTCGACGCGCAGCGACTCGCCCGCGCCGAGCGTCCGCTCGTGCACGGTGCCGCCGGCGTGGACGAAGCACAGGCCGTCGCCCGTAAGCCGCTGCATGATGAATCCCTCGCCCCCGAACAAACCGACGCCGATCTTGCGCTGAAACGCGATGCCGACCGTGACGCCGCGCGCCGCGCAGAGGAACGAGTCCTTCTGGCAGATCAGCTCGCCGCCCAGTTGCGCCAGATCCATCGCGAGGATCTTGCCGGGGTACGGCGCCGCGAACGCCACCTGCTGCTTGCGGGCGCCCTGATTGGTGAAGACCGTCATGAACAGGCTCTCACCGGTGACCAGCCGCTTGCCCGCGCCGAGCAGCGCGCCCATGACGCCCGAGCGCTGCTGACTGCCGTCGCCGAAGATCGTTTCCATGTCGATGTCGGGCGTCATGTACATCATCGACCCCGCTTCCGCGACGGTGCTCTCGCCGGGGTCGAGCTCCACCTCGACGAACTGCATGTCGTCGCCGACGATCTTGAAATCCACGACGTGCTGCTGCGGCATGTCTCTCCTCAGAGGGCGCTCCCGACGCGCGGCGGTGGGACCACGGGCGTCTCGGGCTCCGGCGTGAAGTCCTCGCCAGGATTGATGAACCGGTCGGCCTCGAACCGGTACTGCTTGTCATACAGCTGCCGGTAGCGGCCATCGAGCGCGAGCAGCGACGCGTGGGTCCCGCGCTCGACGATCTCCCCCCCCTCGAGCACCAGAATCTGATCGGCACTGCGAATGGTCGACAGACGGTGAGCGATGACGAAGGTGGTGCGCCCTGACCGCAGCCGGCGCAGGCCGTCCTGGATCATCTGCTCGCTCTCGCTGTCGAGACTCGATGTGGCCTCGTCCAGGATCAGGATGCGGGGGTTGGCCAACACCGCGCGCGCGATCGAGACCCGCTGCCGCTGGCCGCCCGAAAGCTTGATGCCCCGTTCTCCGACCACGGTGTCGTAGCCGGTGGGAAACCGTTCGATGAACTCGTCGCAGTGCGCGATGCGGCAGGCATCCTTGATCTCGTCGAGCGTGGCGCCGGGCCGCGCGTACCCCACGTTGGCCGCGATCGTGCCGTCGAACAGGAAGTTATCCTGGAGCACGGATGCCAGCTGCTCGCGGTATTCGACGAGCCGCAGGTCCGCGAGATCGCGGCCGTCGATGAGCACGCGTCCCTGCGTGGGCCGGTTGAACGCCATCACCAGGCTGATGAGCGTGCTCTTGCCCGAGCCGCTCGACCCGACGAGCGCGGTCGTCGTGCCTGGCGCCGCCCGGAACGACACGCCGCACAGCACCGGCTCACCCGAGACGTACTCGAACCAGACGTCGTCGAACGCCACCTCGCCGCGGATCCCATCGACGCTCTGGCGCCGCGCGTCCTCGTCGACTTCCGTCGGCATGTCCAGGATTTCGCGGATCCGATCGAGGCCGGCAATCGCTTCGGTGATCTGCGTGCCGATCGAGGCAATCGACACCAGTGGGGCCGCGACCAGGCCGATGAAGAAGATGTACATGATCAGGTCGCCGAGGGTCATCTCGCCCGCGAGAATGGCCCGCCCGCCGAGCCAGATCATCAGCACGCCGATGACGCCGATGACCACCGTGCTCCCGGCCGTCGTCGCCGAGACGCCCGTCATCGATTTCGCCACGTTGCGCAACAGCCGGTGGGCGCCCCTCGCGAAGACGATCGCCTCGCGGTGCTCCGCCGTGTACGACTTGACGATGCGGATGCCGCCAAGCGCCTCGGTGAGCCGGCCGGTCACCTCCGCGTTGATCTTGCCGCGCTCGCGGAAGAGCGGCCGCAGCGTCCGGAAGGCGTACGCCATGCCGCCGCCGAACGCGCCCAGCACGAGGAGCGTGATGGTCGTGAGCCGCCAGTTCAGCCAGAACAGCACCGCCATGCCCATCATGGCGGTCAGGATGCCGCCCGCCAGCTGCACGAGTCCCGTGCCGACGAGGTTTCGAATGCCGTCGGCGTCGGTCATGATGCGCGACACGAGCGCGCCGGTCTGTGTCGAGTCGAAGTACCGGATCGGCAGGCGCATGATGCGTGACTGGACGCGCTTGCGCATCTCGGCAATGGCGCGCTGCGCGGCGACGCCGAGGATCTGCGACAGCGAGAACGCCGTGACGGCCTGCACGAGCGTGGCCGCGCCGGCCGCGAGTGCGATCGGCATGAGCAGGTCGGTCCGCCCCCGACCGATCACGTCGTCAATGAGGTACTTGGACGAGGCCGGCAGCACGAGGCCGGACACGCGGCCGACGAGCATCAGCACGAGCCCGAGGACGAGGCGCCGCCGGTGCGTCCAGAGGAGCTGCCGCGCCTCGCGCCACGCCGCCGACGCCGGGACGCGCCGCTTCTCGTCGGTGCCGAGCGTGCCGACGACGCCGCGGCCCGACTTTTCGCCCGTGCGCGTGCTCGTGAAGTTCACCATACAATCAGACAGACGACATGAGTGATACGACAACGCGCGGGATCCGGATTCAGGTCAAGAGCACCTTCCTCACGGATCAAAGCTCGCCTCGAGACAATCATTATCTCTTTGCCTATCACGTGCGCATCTCCAACGTCGGCTCCGAGACCGCACAGCTCATCTCGCGCGAGTGGGTCATCACGAGCGCCGAAGGCGAGGTCGAGCGGGTGAAGGGGCCGGGCGTCGTCGGCGAGCAGCCGGTGCTGGCGCCCGGCAACTCGTTCGAGTATACGAGTTATTGTCCACTAAAGACCCCTGTCGGGTCGATGCTGGGGAGCTACCAGATGGTGACCGCGGGCGGCGAGAAGTTCGACGCCGTCATCGCCCCCTTCACGCTCGCCGCGCCCCACGCGCTCCACTAAGACTGGTCTTCCGGCTGAAGCCGGAAGCCACGTCAGGCACGCCCGCCCGCTCAATCCAGATGCGCGCGCTCAGCGTCGCCCATCTCCACCGTCCCTGACGGGAAGTACTCGTTCCACCGGCGCGTGACGAGCTGCGCGATGTCGTCGCGGCACGCCAGCTCCTTCGGGAAACCCGGCTTCAGGCGAGCGTCGATCACGATGGGGGCGCGATAGGCGATGTGGTTGCGCACGATCCGCCGCTCGGCGGCGTGCACGTCCGCGGCCGGCTCGAAGCGCGTGAACGTCGTCCAGAGGAAGTTCATCGGGCTCGCCGCGGCGCGCGCCGGTTCGTCGGTGACGACGAGGAGCGGCCATTCCTGGAAGGCCGGCTCCCCCGCCACGCGCGCGCCCGCGTTCGGTTCGGCTGCATAGCGCGGCGCGCCCACCACGAGGCATCCGCCGCAGAACACACGCACGTCGGTGACGCCGGCCGGGACAGGTCCGGTGAACTGGCGTGGCAACGCACGGACCGCGTCGCCGAGCCCAAGCCACACGCCCTTGGACCCTTCGTTGACCGTGGGGCCCGTGTAGTCGAGCGTGTCCATGGATAGGTTCGAGAACACATACAGGTCCGTCTCGGTGTTGGTGCGCGCGAGAATGTGCTCGAGCGTCGCGCGGAAATCGCGCACGTCGACGTGGCGGTCGGTCACGAGCAGGAACTTCGTGAGCGACAGCTGTCCCTCGCCCAGGATCCGGAACGCGCTTGCCATCGCTTCCCGCGTGTAGCGCTGTTTGACGACGGCCGCCGCGAGCGAGTGATAGCCCGTCTCCCCGTACGACCAGAGCTTCTCGACCGCGGGCATCACGAGCGGAAAGAGCGGCGACAGCAGCTCCTGCAGCAGGTCGCCCACGTAGAAGTCCTCCTGCCGCGGCTTGCCGACGACCGTCGCGGGGAAGATCGCGTCGGCGCGGTGCGCCATCCGCTGAAGCGCGAAGACGGGATAGTCGTGCTGCAGCGAGTAGTAGCCGTAGTGATCCCCGAACGGCCCCTCCGGCCGACGGACGTGAGGCGGCACCTCGCCGACGAGCGCGAATTCCGCCGTGGCGACGAGCGGATGCGGCCCATGGCCGTGCACCTGGGGGAGCCGCTCGCCCGCGATGAGCGAGGCGAGCAGCAGCTCGGGGACGTTTTCCGGCAGCGGCGCCACCGCCGACAACATCAGCGCGGGCGGGCCCCCGAGAAAGACCGTGGCGGGCAGCGGCTGCCCGCGTCCCTCGGCCACGGCGTAATGAAAGCCGCCGCCCTTGCCGATCTGCCAGTGCATCCCCGCCATCCGGGGGCCGTGCACCTGCATCCGATACATGCCGAGGTTGTGTCCGTGGCGATCCGGATGCGTGGTGTAGACGAGCGGCAGCGTGATGAACGGGCCGCCGTCCTCCGGCCAGCACGTGATGACCGGGAGGCGGTCGAGCCCCAGAGTCGTCGAGACCTGGTCCAGTACCGGCCCCGTCGCCACGCGACGCGTCCCCACCTTCAGCAGCTCGAGGCCGACGTCTCGCGCGCTCCACAGGCCGGGCAGGCTTGGAGGCAGCAGCGTCTCGACGAGCTCCACGACACGGCGTACGAGCCGCATCGGCCGCTCGCCGAAGGCGAGCTCCGCCCGACGAGCCGTGCCGAAGAGATTCGTTGCGAGGCGGAAGTGGGATCGGGCGGTGTGCGTGAAGATCAACGCGGGTCCGCCGGCGGCGACGACCCGGCGGTGAATCTCCGCGACCTCGAGGTGGGGATCGACCGGCGCCTCCACCGTGACGAGGTCGCCGTCACGGCGAAGGCGATCGAGGAAGGTGCGGAGGTCGCCGAAAATGGGGTCGGAGGTCATCTTTCCCCGGCGAGAGTGTCCTCTTGAAATGACCTCCGACCCCGTTTAGCGGGCAGGCTCCGCGTCGGCGCTCGGCCCGTAGATGTTCGGCACTTTCGAGCCGAGCGCGCGCAGGTAGGCGGCCAGCTGCCCGCGGTGGTGCACGCTGTGGTTGTTCGCCATGACGACGAAGCTGGCGCGCGGCATCTTCATCATGCCGAAGAAGTCCAGCGTCTCGGCCAGCTTGTCCGCCGGCAGCGCCTTGAGCGCCTTCAGTTTCTCGGGAAACGTCTTCTTGTAGAACGCCAGCACGTCGTCGATGCTCGTGAAGGCGGCCTCGGCCCGTTTGGCCGCGGCCTCGTCGTACACGAACGCACCGTTGATGATGCTGTCGACGAACCAGACGTCGGCGGTCGCGATGTGTGTCGCGAGCTCCCACGCGCTCCGCGACTTGGCGTCGGGCTTGTAGTCGCGGTTGCCCTTCCCGACGGCCGCCAGTACCTCACACGTCGCGCGGAATTCGCCTTCCCACATGCCGGCAACGACATCGGCGGCGGCTTTGGCCTGTTCTGCGTTCATGGGTCCTCCTCCGGGCCGGCCCGCGGGCCGGCCCCAACACGCTAACGGGTGAGCTTGCGGTACTTGATCCGGTGCGGCCGGTCCGCCTCGGCGCCGAGGCGCCGCCGGCGATCCGCTTCGTAGTCCTGATAGTTGCCCTCGAACCAGACGGCGCGGCTCTCGCCCTCGAAGGCGAGCATGTGCGTGGCGATGCGGTCCAGGAACCAGCGATCGTGGCTGATGACGACCGCGCAGCCGGCGTAGCTCAGGAGCGCCTCCTCGAGCGCCCGGAGGGTGTCGACGTCGAGATCGTTGGTCGGCTCGTCGAGGAGCAGCAGATTCGATCCGCGCCGGAGCAGCGTCGCGAGATGCACGCGGTTGCGCTCGCCGCCCGAGAGCGTGCCAACCTTCCGCTGCTGCTGCCCCCCCTTGAAGTTGAACCACGAGACATACGCGCGCGACGCCACCGTCCGCTTGCCGACCTGCAGCTCGTCGTCGCCGCCCGAGATCTCCTCCCAGACGCTCTTGTTCGGGTCGAGCGCGTCGCGGCTCTGATCGACGTAGCCGAGCAGCACCGTGTCGCCGAGCCGCAGCGTGCCGGCGTCGGGCTTCTCCTGTCCCGTGATCAGCCGGAACAACGTCGTCTTGCCCGCGCCGTTGGGGCCGATCACGCCGACGATGCCGCCGCGGGGCAGCGTGAAGGAGAGATCGTCGAAGAGCAGCAGGTCGCCGTACCCCTTCCGCAGTCCGCGTGCCTCGACGACGACGTCGCCCAGGCGCGGGCCGGGCGGAATGTAGATCTCGACCTGTTCGAGCTTCTGGGCCGTGTCCTCGTTGAGCAGCTGCTCGTACGCAGTGAGGCGCGCCTTCCCCTTCGCCTGCCGCGCGCGCGGTGACATGCGGATCCAGTCGAGCTCGCGCTGCAGCGTCTTCTGACGCTTCGTCTCCGACTTTTCTTCGAGCGCGAGCCGCTGCTGCTTCTGATCGAGCCACGACGAGTAGTTCCCTTTCCAGGGAATACCGGATCCCCGGTCGAGCTCGAGAATCCACTCCGCCACGTTGTCGAGGAAGTAGCGGTCGTGCGTGACGGCGACGACCGTCCCCTTGTAGTCCTTCAGGAAGCGCTCGAGCCACGCCACCGACTCGGCGTCGAGATGGTTGGTCGGCTCGTCGAGCAGCAGCAGATCGGGCGACCGGAGCAGCAATCGGCAGAGCGCCACGCGGCGCCGCTCGCCGCCCGACAGCGTCGACACGTTCGCATCCGCCGCCGGGCACCGCAGTGCGTCCATCGCCAGTTCGAGCTGCGAGTCGATGTCCCACGCGTTGGAGGCGTCGATCCGGTCCTGCAGGCGGCCCTGCTCCTCCAGGACCTTGTCCATCTCCTCGGGCGACAGCTCCTCGCCCAGCCTGGCGTTGAGGGCGTCGAACCGCTCGAGGAGCGCCTTGATCTCGGCGACGCCTTCCTCGACGTTGCCGAGCACGTCCTTCGACGCATCCAGCCGCGGCTCCTGCGGCAGGAAGCCGACGGAGATGCCGTCGGCGGGAAAAGCTTCGCCGATGAACTCCTGGTCCTCGCCCGCCATGATCCTGAGGATGGAGCTCTTGCCCGCGCCGTTCAGACCGAGCACGCCGATCTTGGCGCCGGGCAGAAACGAGAGCCAGATGTCCTTGAGGACGACCGTGTCGGGAGGATGCACCTTCCCGAGCCCTTTCATCGTGTAGATGTATTGCATCGCGGTCTGGTGAGATTCGAAACTCCGAGTATATCAACTGGGCCGTACGTGGGGTCCGGCTTCGATTCGTCCGTGGGGTCCGGCTTCAGCCGGACCAAAGCCTGCGCCGCAAGCGAAGACGGCACTGAAAGGGAACGCGGTGATTCGGAGGTCGTCTCTCGCGCTCGCGCGTCTTCTTGATGCGACGCCCGGCCGGAGACGATCTGCGCCCTTGACGAGGGGAGGGCTGATAGGGGTTCGCCGGGCGGCCTCGCCCCGCAAGCCACCGCTTAATCTTTTAGGTCCAGGTATGTGTCGGCATCACGAGGGGCGATTCAGGTCTTACGCGGGTGCCGTCTCGTGCATGCCGTGGTGGGCGTCATGTCCTGCGGTAGTTCGTTCGGTACGAGTGTTCCTTCTTCCAGTTCTCATCAGCGGCTTTCGCAGCGTCTGTGAGCTTCTTCAAGCGATCACCGTGGGTCAGCGAATCCCACTTGTCTGCGCTATCTTCCAGACAATGGCGAATGCCGGATAGATGTTCGTACATCAGATCACCCCATTCCTTGGCGGTGATGTCGTCTCCGCGCCATCTAAGATGATCTTGGAGCTCTGCGTAAAGCTCGGCGCGATGCTTCCAGACATGAAGTTGCTGCACAGCAGATCCCGCCTCTTTCAGATTCAGTAGGCGATTCGATCTTCCGTCAGGCCGCTGGACTCCCGCCACCATGCCAGTCCGATGATGGCGACGATCAAGATGCCGGTCACGCAGGTAATCACAACCCCAGGTCCGGCTGAAGCCGGACCCCACGTACGTACCCATCTGGTCCGGCTGAAGCCGGACCCCACGTACGAATGGGCCGGACGCTACGTACTGGACAGGATCTGTGCGAGGTGATGGCGCAGGTGCCGGAGGTAGTCGCGCATCAGCCACTCGAGCGTGACGGGTTCGTTGTTGCCGATGCGGCACGGCCTCTCGAGCGCCGAGGCCGGGACGGATTCGATCGCATACGCGAGGTGGCGGTTCGACGAAGCCCACAGATCCACGAGCTCGGTCCAGGACCGATCGCGGTAGCGATGCGCCGCCACCCACGCGTCCTGCTCGTAGCCGGGCCAGACGAACGGATTCTCAAACGGGGCGCGCACGAACCGCTGCTGGTTGTTGGCGGCGGAATCGATGAGGTGGCCGAGGACTTCCTTCCGCACCCACGTGCCGGCGCCGCGAGTGGCGGACGCGGCTGCCTCGTCCAGCGTCCTCAGGCGCGGCACGGCTGCGTCGACCTCCGACCGCAGTTCCGCGGCAACGGCCTGCATCCGCGCGCGCGTCCTACTCGGCGCCGGCCGCGGGCGCCACCGTCAACCCGCGGGCGCCGTTGCGCTCGATCGCCTGCGCGACGAACCCATTTGCCTTGATGTCCTCGACGAACGCCCGCAGATACGCCGCGCCCGCGTCGCGTCCGACCGGCGTGCCGACGGCCTGCTGGATCGTCGTGAACCGGCCGTCGAGGACGCGTGACCCGGCGAGCTTTTCGGCGTAGCCGACGAGCGCCGGCCGCAGCCCCGCCATCGCGTCCATCTTCTCCTCGACGAGCTTGGCGAACGCGGCGTCGGCGCCATCGGTCCGCTCGAGGCGCGCGTGCTGCAGCGTGCGGGTCAGGAACAGGTCGTACGCGCTTTTCGCCGCAATGGAAACGCGCACGCCGTCGCGGTCTACGTCTTCCACGCGCTGGATCGGCGACCCGGGCGGCACGAGATACGTCGACTCGATCTCGGCGTAGGCGGCCGTGAAGCTGATGACGCTCGCCCGCTGCGGCTCGGCGCCGAGGAAGCCGATGTCCCACATCCCGCTCCCGGCCGCATCCGCCAGCGCGCCCGCGGACTCGTACGAGACGATGTCGACGGGCACGCTGAGGCGCCGGCCCAGCTCCCGCGCGATGTCGACGGCGACGCCGCGCGGCTCGCCCGTCGCCGGGTCCTTGCCGGTCAGCAGGGCGTTGGCGAAGTTGAGGCCCGCCCGAAGCCGGCCGGTCGGGGCCAGCTCCTGTGCCGCGGCCGGCGGCTCCTCGCGAGGAGCGCTGCACGCCGCCAGCAGGACGGCGACGAGCCCCATCAGCACGATGTCTCGCACGGGCACACCTCCTCAGCGCGCCGCGGACGGCGTGGACGTGGTCTCTGGCATCAGCGTGACCACCGTGTGGCGATCGGGTGGAAAGTACTTCCGGACGGCCTCATGGATGTTGTCGCGCGTCAGTGACTCCGCCCGCTCGATGCGCTGCAGAATGCGCCGCGGATCGCGGCCGAGCATGTGCATCGCCTGGAGCGAGTTCAGCCAGTAGCCGTTCTGGCGGACCGCCGTCTCGATCTCCCGCTTCTCGGTTTCCTTCACGGCCTGCACGTCGGCGTCGGCGGGACCCTCGCGGCGGAGCCGATCGAGCTCGCCCATCACGACGCTGGTCAGCCGCTCGGCGTTCTCCGGCGAGCTCCCGAACTGCACCGTCGTCGTGCCGTAGCCGGCGAAGGGCGCGGTGTCGGCGTGCGTGACGCCCACCGAATAGGTGCCGCCCAGCTCCTCGCGCAGGAGGTCCCGCAGCCGCATCTGGACGACGCTCGTGGCGGCGCGCAGCCGATGCGACTCGATCTCGTCGAGGCCTGGGTCGGAAAAGAAGGTGATCGCCGTCTGACTGCGCGGCTCCTGCCCCTTCCGGACCGTCTCGCGCAGCGTCCCCGACGGGAACCGCAGGCGCAGGTCCCGCGCCTCCGCCTCCGCGCGTCCCGTCGATGGCAGCGACGCCAGATAGGTCTCGAGAAGCGGCGCCACGGCCTCCACCGTGAACGCGCCGACGACGAAGAAGGTAAAGTCGGCCGCGTTGCGGTACCGCGCGTCGTAGTAGGCCGACATCGGCTCGGCGCGGAGCCGCGGCACGTCGGCGGGGCGCATCGGCCGCACCGAGTAGTGGTCCATCGTGTTGAGGCGCCGCACGCTCTCGCCGAACGCCGCGCCCGGGCTCTGCGCCTGATTCGCCAGGTTCGCCTCGAGGCGGCGGGTGAGCAGCGAGAAGGCGGCGCCGTCGTGGTTCGGCGCCGTGAAATGCAGGTACACGAGCTGCAGTGCCGTTTCCAGGTCGCGCGGCGTGCTTCCGCCGGATAGACCGTGCGTGTAGGTCGTCATGAACGGCGCGACGTTCGCGATGCGCCCCGCGAGCAGCTTGTCGAGGTCGATCGGCGTGAAGCCGCCGACGCCCGCCACGCTCACGAGCGAGGTGCTGAGCGAGGCGTCGAGGTACTCGGCCTCCGGCGCGAGCGACGTGCCGCCCCGGGCATAGGCGGTGAACGCGATCTGGTCGTTGCGGAAATCGGTCGGCTTCAGCCACACCTCCACGCCGTTCGAGAGCGTGAGCACCGTGACGCCGATTTCGGACATCTCACGGCGCTCGCGAATGGTGCCCGGCATGGGTCGCGCCGCCAGCAGCTCGCGTCCCGCGATCTCGTCGCGCCACGGCGAGGTCGTCGCCGACCCGCCGGCACCAAGCGCCTCGCGCAGCGTGGCGTCCGTCGATGCGCGCACGCCCTCCTTCGCTGGAAAGGCCGCAATCACCACGCGGCCCTCGTCGGTCACCAGGGTCTGGACGAGCGCGGCTATTTCCTTCGTCGAGATCCCCGGCACGAACGCGCGCACGAGATCGAGCTCCGCGGCGATGCCGGGAATGGGCTCCCCGTCGACCACGTGGCGCACCAGCTCCGACGCGAGGCCTCCCGTCTGCGCCTTGTCCCGTTCATTCCAGGCGCGCTCGTACGTCGCCAGGAGATCCTTCTTCGCGCGGTCGAGCTCCGCCTCGCCGAACCCGTGCTGCCGCAGCCGCGTCAATTCCTCCGCAACCGCCTCCAGGCCGCGTTCGATGCGGCCGTCCTCCACGCGCGCGGACACCGTCAGCGTGTCGACGTCCCGCCCGAGGCGCGACTCGCCGACCGACGCTCGCAGGAACGGTGCGTCCGGCCGGCGTGCGATCTCCGCGAGGCGCGCGTTCACCATGCCGTACAGAAACGACCGGACGAGCGACGCGCGGTAGTCGGCCGCCGTGCGCGCGGCCGACATCGGCCGCTTGAACACGACGGTGACCGACGAGCCCTGCGCCTCGCGGTCCGAGACGGCCACGTAGCGCGTGTCGGCGTGCAGCGGGACGGGATACGCCGCTCGCGCAGTCGGTGTGACCGTCCTCAGCGTGCCAAAGTGCCGCCGGATGAGCCCCTCCATCGCGTCGGGATCGAAGTCGCCCACGGCGACCACGCCCATGCGATCCGCGCGGTAATAGTCGCGATAGAAGTCGCGCACGCGCTCGGCAGGAACGGTTTTGAGTACATCGGGCAAGCCGATTGGCAGCCGATCCGCGTAGCGTGACATGCCGAACAGCGCGCTCATCTGCGCCGCCTGCATCCGGGTGGCGGCGCCCTGCTGGCCGCGCCATTCCTCGATGACGACGCCGCGCTCCCGATCGATCTCGGCGGGCTCGAGCGAGATGCCGCCGGCAAAGTCGCTGAGCGCCTCGAGCCCGCGCTCGACGATCTCCGCGCGATCGGTGGGGACCTCGAGCATGTAGACCGTCTCGTCGAAGCTCGTGTACGCGTTCACGTCGGGGCCGAAGCGCGACCCGATCGACTCGAGGTAGCTGACGAGCTCGCCCGACTTGAAGTGCGCCGACCCGTTGAACGCCATGTGCTCAAGCAGATGCGCGAGTCCCCGCTGGTCGTCGGCCTCGTCGATCGACCCCGCCTTGACCACCAGGCGCAGCGCCGCCCGGTTCTCCGGCAGGGTATTACGGCGGATGAAGAACGCAAGGCCGTTCGGCAGCGTGCCCGTGCGGATGGCGGGGTCGAGCGGCAGCGGCGCCCCTGGATCCTGTGCGAGCGCGGCCGGCGTCACGAGGACGAGTGACAGCAGGTATGCTGCGCTGATGCGCCTCAAGATTCGACGGTTGGACTCCACGATTCCCCTTCCGAGCTACGGCACCGACGAAGCGGCAGGATTCGATCTGGCGGCCGCCGCCGACGTGACGGTCGCGCCGGGTCGTGTGGCGCTGGTCAGGACCGGGCTGGTTATCGAAGTGCCGACCGGACACTTCCTGGGCATTTTCGCGCGAAGCAGCACGCCGCTCAAGCGCGGCCTGCTCGTCGCCAACGGGGTCGGGATCGTGGATCCCGATTATTCCGGCCCAAACGACGAGATCATGATCCAGGTGCTCAATTTCACGGCCACCGCCGTGCACGTGCGCCGCGGCGACCGCCTGGCGCAGGGCGTGGTGCTGCCGGCGCCGCGGGTGACCTGGCAGGAAGTCGATGCGATACGGCCCGCGACGCGCGGGGGATTCGGGGCGACGGGCGCGTGACGGCATGCGGTCGTTCACACTTCTGGGTTCTCGCTGCTCGGTTCGTGTTCAGGTTCGGGGTTCGGTTCGCTGTTCCACGAACCTGAACCACGAACCGCGCACGTGAACGGAGCCAAGAACGTGAACACGAACCGAGCAGCGAGAAGATAGAAGCGTGAACGGCAGCGTCAGACGGAACCGACGTTCACACTTCTGCCTTCTCGGTTCTCAGTTCGTGTTCGGGGTTCGGTTCGCTGTTCCACGAACCTGAACCACGAACCGCGCACGTGAACGGAACCAAGAACGTGAACACGAACCGAGCAGCGAGAAGATAGAAGCGTGAACGGCAGCGTCAGACGCATCGTCCACGTCGACATGGACGCGTTCTACGCGTCGGTCGAGCAGCGTGACCGTCCCGAGCTGCGGGGCCAGCCGGTCGCCGTCGGCGGGTCGCCCGATCAGCGCGGCGTCGTCGCCGCGGCGAGCTACGAGGCGCGCACGTTCGGCGTGCGGTCGGCCATGCCGATGTCGCGCGCCGTCCGGCTCTGTCCGTCGCTGGTCATCGTCCGACCCGATTTCACGAAGTACCGCGCGGTCTCGCAGCAGGTGTTCGAGATCTTCCGCCGCGTCACGCCGCTCGTCGAGCCGCTGTCGCTCGACGAGGCCTATCTCGACGTGACGGACAACGCCTGGGCGGAGACGCTCGGCACCACGGTCGCGCGGCGCCTCA
>Ga0233425_10008852_pt1 | contig 13091 bp, 10 predicted proteins | sample Watercolumn_Towu_2_FD_181712 | JGI IMG/M metagenome (GOLD analysis project Ga0233425, IMG submission 181712) | Freshwater microbial communities from Lake Towuti, South Sulawesi, Indonesia - Watercolumn_Towuti2014_140_MG | ecosystem: Environmental > Aquatic > Freshwater > Lake | place...
GTGGTTGCACTGTCGTGACTTTTGCTTCACTCTCCCTCTGGGAGAGTCGGGCCGAAGGCCCGGAGAGGGCTAACGCGCCGCTGCTCGTGGAATTCACTGCTGGTTCGGAAGACCCTCCCCGACCGCTGCGCGGCCGACACTCCCGCACGCAGGAGGGTGAATCTAAACCGCTACGTCCAAATGGTTCCAAAACCGCACGACCTCCGTAAGGATGGGCAGAACGATCACTGGTAACCGAACTCCGAACAATGAGGATCGCGAACATGAACGAATTCTTGAATGGCAAGACGAGTTGCCGCCGAAAGCGAACGGGTCGTCGTGCCCACGCGGGGAGAATGTGCCAGTGCACTTGGTGGCTGATCGCCCTATGGCTGGTAGGTCTCGCCTCGCCGACTTGCGCCGAAGAGTTCGGTTTGACCTTCTTTGGCTGGTCGGATCAACACGTGCAGACGGACGGTAACGGAGATCATCTGTTGCCGGCCGTTGAGGCCATGAACAGCCTGCCAGGCACGGCATTCCCTGAATCAGTGGGAGGCCAGGTCGCAGAACCGGCGTTTGTCATCGGATGCGGGGACGTGACGGAATGGCCAACACGAGCTGCCGTGGACACGTACGCCAACCGAATCCTGCCTCGGCTGCGGTGGCGGACCTACGATTTGATGGGCAACCACGACGAGGGGGGCAAAGCTCCCAGCGACACAATGAAACAGTGGATCATCAAGCGACACGGCGCTCTGTCCTACGGGTTTGAGGCGGGAGGAATTCAGTTCCTCGCTATTTTTTCCCCGTACGACGAAAGCCTCAACAATCCCGCTCAGGCAATTCACAAGGATGCTTTGACCTGGCTGCGGGACCAGCTCGCGCGACTCCCGAAGAACAAGCCCGCCATCGTGGCCACGCATTTATGTTACGACGCAATCACAAATCGCGACGAGTTTGTGGATGCTCTGCAGGGAGCGAACGTGTTGATGGTACTCGGCGGGCACTATCATCAAGCCAGGGTGGATCGGTACCGGGACATCGAATTCGTGCAACTGCCGTCGCCGGCCCCCAAGAACTCGACGCACGAAGTCACTGTCGTGCGCATCAGCCGCGATCGTGTGGTCGCCCTGCCCTACGACTATCGCCAGAGAACCTGGGGTGCCCAGCCGAACAAGCTGCTGGACAAACGGCTTTCAAAGACTGATGTAAAGTCCACTGATTACCACTTCCGCAGCGGCGCCCTCGTAGCCGGCAACGTTTCGGGCGGGCGCGTCGACACGAGCCCCCAGAACTAGAATGCGGCTGTTGGGTGGGAGTTGTCCCGTCGGGTCGTGGCGATTGAGTAGCGTTACGACACGACCGTCGTCGAGCTGCAGTTGCATTTCAAAGAGCGTCCCAGCTGGCTTGACAGATCTCAGTGATCCCGCGAGGCACACGCCGGTCTGAGCGCGCGGGTTATCGAGCCAACTGGGAGTCACGGTTTCGATCAGCGTGATCCGCTCTCGTTGCTTGGCAATCCGTCCGAGGAGACTGAGGGTATCCAATGTCAATTCGCGCACGGTCTCGTCGGCCGGATCGCTCAACGCCAGGGCCTCACCCAATTCGGCCAGCGAACTGTAGAATCCGGCAACGAGCCGGCGCCTCTCCGTCTTGTCAGGATTGACAGCAGCATCCAAGGCCGCCGTGGCTGCCTTCGCCGCGCCGAATTTCTCTGCAACCTGGTTGCCAGGAACCGTGGGCAGCAGCGATGGCGACGCTGCTTCCCCGGGTGCCGGCGTCTCCGCCGGCGCGGGTGTCTCTGTCGGAGCCGGTTGGGATACTTGTCCCACGTCCGGCGGTGCCGGCTCCTCTTGGGAAGCGGGGAGTGGTTCAGATTCGGCCTGTGTTTGCTCACGCGCAGGCGCCGGAAGATCGGCCTTTGTGTCCTTGGAAACGCGCGAAACCTGTTTCTCCGCCGGCGCCGTCAGCTGCGCGGGCGATTTCGCCCGGGATGCCTGGGCCTCGGCCACGCCGCTGCGCGGTGCCGGTTCACGCACCGCGGCTGGTACGAGGAAAGGCATGTAGTGACCGTAGCGGCGGCCCAAGCCGGTCAGGTCACGTGTGTCAAGCGACAGCTCGACCGGAATCCACCACAAGATCACCTGGGCCAGGGCAATGCCGACGACGCCTCCGAATGCGACTTGTACCAATTGCCGCAGTGGTCCTCCGGAACGGCTGCGGGGTTTGGTGCGCGTGTCGCGTTTGGGGGCCGGCGCGGCGCGACTTGGCGCGAACGAAAACGGCGCGGCGTCGACTTCGGTTGCCTCGGCCGGAGGCGCCAACGCGTACTCTTCCGATGACCCCGAGGTGAGTGGCTGCGACCAGGCCACGGCATCGTGCGCTGTGGGTATTCTGTCCTCGGCGGGCGCGGCGGCGCGGACGACGATCAGCGCTGGAGGCTGCTGCGCCAGAATGCGCTCCAGCGGGTATTCCGCACGACACAACGGACACCGTACAACGGCGTCTGCATGTACGCCTGCTGGGGCGGTTACCTGTTCCTGGCACTGGGGACAGTTCACGATGGTCATGACGAACTCCGCGAGCGCCGCCGGCTGACAATGCGACCGTGCCCGGATTACGGCGTGTGTCTGTAGTTTAGACCGCAGAAGAAGAGGCTGTGTGACGCCGATCGCGCGCAATCGGGTCCAGGTTGCGTCGCGCGCACCGCGCAACTCGCCACGAACGACCGCTGTCGAGCGATTTCTATCTACCAGTCTACTAGCGGACCGCGCACTGCCTAGCCTCGGCCAATCCGGACAATCGTCACGATCCGTCCGTCCGTGATGAAACTCAACCGTTCACAGGTCGGTGAGCGAATCACTCGATGCCCAGGTTCGCTTCCACCTCGCGGGCTTTGAGCGACAGACCGGCGAGATCGCTCGCCCCCGTAGTTCGTTTGGTGTTGGATTTCCAGACGGCCTCGCCTTCGCGGAATCCGGATTCGGTCCAGCCAAGTTGCTGGCACCCGCCGCAAAACAATGACACGGCGAACAACAGCAACCAGGATCGGCACACGCACGGCAGTTGGAGGAAGCGATGGGACTTCATGACGTCACCGGCTCACACAAGAAGGGATTGGGGGCTGCGGAATTTCGCAGAATCGGCGTACAGGGTCCAGCCCGAATTGATGCGGAAATGGGCATCCTTGAGGCTTTGGGAGAATTTCGATCCTACGGTCAAAGTCGAGCGTGGCCTCCATCGTAGCGCGGGCTTTAGCCCGCGTGAGGCGTGATTTGCGCCGAAGCACCCGCTAGGAAGGGAGTGGCCGTCTTGACGGTTGCAGTGAGACGGCCAACATACGATAAATGCCGGCAGTCGTTCGATCCGAGTTCCCGTTGCCGAAGCCTGTGCGGGAGAGCCCCATGCAGTTGGACGTACTGGCAATCGCACCCCACCCTGACGATGCAGAACTGGGGATGGCCGGGGCCATTCTGAAATTCAAGGCGGAAGGTTTGCGCGTCGGGGTCCTGGATCTGACCGATGGGGAGCCCACTCCCTACGGGTCATTGGAACTGCGCGCAGCCGAGACGGCCGCCGCCTCGGCCATCCTCGGCTTGGACTGGCGCGAGAACCTCGGTCTACCGAATCGGCGGCTCGAAGCGACGCTGGAAGCCCGGCAACGACTGGCCAACGTGATTCGTCGCACTCGGCCGCGGTGGTTGTTCGCACCTTATTGGGTCGATGCCCACCCCGATCACGTGGCGGCGACGGAACTCGTGGAAGCCGCCCGATTCTGGGCGAAACTCACGAAGTCGGACTTGAAGGGCGATCCCCATCATCCCGAGCGCGTCTACCACTACTACTGCGTGCATCTGCGGATGGCGCCGCAACCGGCCTTCATTCTCGATATCAGCCAGGAATGGGAACGCAAGCTCGCGGCGATTGCGAGCTACCGGAGCCAGTTCGTCACAGGGCGTGCGGAGGTATCCCCCACGTTTCTCGAACAATTGCGCGATGAAGCCGCGTATTGGGGAAAGACCATCGGCACGCGGTTTGGAGAACCTTTCACATGCCGGGAGCCGATCGGCATGTGCAGCATGCGCGAACTGGTGTGAGCAGCACCGACTAGATGGCCTTGCGTGATCTTGGGAACGCTCACCGGGTTGTGGACCGGTCTCCCGACCGGTTCACTTCATGAAAACTCCCACGAGTGGTGCGGTCGTGAGACCGCACCACAACGCAAGTCTCGTGGTGCCGTCGTGAGACCGCACCACAACGCAAGTCTCTTCACCGCCCCGTGAACGCCTGCGCACCGATCAGTATGACGCGCCGATGCGCAGATGGGCTGTCGCGGGGAACGTCATCTCGGCCAAGCCGCTGGCGAACTCCGCGGAACGCGAAAACGCATAACCAACTTCCAGGCGATAACCGGCGCCGCCATCGAATTTGCGTTCCAGCCCCAGGTAGATGCGGTAGTCGCGCAGGGTGACGATCTCGACGTCTCCGTTGAGGTCGTACGCGAAGGAGTTGCCGCCGAACTCGGCGCCCAGATAGAGCCAATCCTCGAAGTCCGTCCCCCAATCGATGCGATGCGCCAGTTTGGGACGCGGGAAGAGCAGTTCGTAGCGCTGAGCATCGGACGGGGTCCAAATGAGTCCACCCGCCGGCAAGACACGCACGTCCTGGCGGTCAAGATACAGCACGCCGAAGAGCAGCTGCCACTGCTCCGGCACGAGGTCGAAACGGGCCAACGCTCGGCCCGTCAATCGCCAGGCCTCGCTCGTGCTGACTTCAAAGTCGGTGTACAGACTGGGGGCCACCGAGATGATTCCCGTCCAACGTGGCGTGAACCGTGGCAGCCACAGAAGATCCAGATACGTCTCGTAGAGCGTGGACGGCAGAGGTGAGCCCGCGGGTGCGTCCAGCCACCGAGTGTTGAACGTCGGGCTGATCACCAACGGCCACTCCCGACTGGGCATCGGTACCGCGAACATCGCGAATGCGTCCAGTTCCGTCAGTCCCAGTCCGTCCGCATTATCACCACGCGCGAGCCACGTCGCGGTAACGCCGACGCGCTGAAAGAAACCGTTCTTGAAGTCGTTGAGATGTGGTTCTTCCACCACGGGAATGCCGTAGTCCAGGTCGGGAGGCAGGATGAACTCCGGTCCGGTGGCGTCCTCGAGAAGCGGGGCATCGGAGGGAGACGCATCGGGCTGGACCGGCTCGCTTGGTTCGTCGTCCACCCGCGGCAGCGGCACGATCCGATCGTAAGTGTCGACGAACGCGGCGGGAAAGAACGAGCCTGCCGTCGGGTCAGAACCTTCATAGAGGAGCGGTGGGTTTTCAAAGGAACTGGGCGGACTCGGTCGCGCATCCTGCGCAGCCAATTCGCAAACGCACCCGGTTACCAGCAGGATCGAACTCCACGCACGGTGGCGAAAACGGAAATGGGATGGGCGCGCGGTACGGTGATGAGATCCGACAGGCGCCAGTGCTGGAAATTTCCGCGATGTGATCATGTGGGTGGCACTGGCACGCCGCTCAGTAGGCAAACCCTCCCCGGACCATCAGCGTGTCGTCCAGCGGCTGTTCCAGGATGGGGCCCGAAGCGTAGACCAGTTTGCGGTCGAAGACGTAGGCGAGTTCAATGAAGGCCCGCAAGCTGCTCGGATTCCGCCACTCGAAACCGCCCCCCACACGCAGATCGTTGATGTCGGTCCGCGAGTCGTCGCCGGTGCCAATGCGCTCGACCGTCCACGATCCGCCGCCGATTTCGCCCGCCAGATACCACCACACGTCGGTGTTACCCAACGTGGTCAAGTACTGGGACAGTTTCGGACGGGGGAAATAGATGTCCCAGCGCACGCGCGGATTCGGCTGCCAGAGCAGACCCACAGCCGGCAGCCACTCGTAGGCCACCCGATCCAGGTAGACGACGCCGCCCTTGAGCGTGATCGTCGGAGTGAGATTAAGTACGGCAACCGCAGACCCCGGGGTCCGCAGGCTTTCCTCCGTCACGGAGTTGAAGTCGCTGAATACCCCGATGCTCCAATCCAGGTCAAAACCGAATTGGGGTGTCAGCATGGGCTCCCAGCCAAGGTCCAAATAGGCGGCGTAGACTTTGGACGGCATGTCCGCGTCATCGGGGCCATCCCACAAGGACAAGACGAATGTCGGCGTCACATGCAGCGGGCGGCCGCTCCAGAAAAAGTTCGGGAAATTCACCATCGCGGCCATTTCGATGTCGTGAGTCTGCATTTCGACCGTCGAGTCCGATCCTGTCAGCCAGGTATCCTGTGCGCGGACCTCCTGGAAGAAACGCAGGTAACGCCCCTGTTCCGGCTGCGGCCAGTTGATCGTCGGGGTACCGAAGCCCTGCGGACTGGGAAACAGTACGGGTGGCTGTTGTGTATAACCGGGTGCCGCGTAACCGGTGCCGGGTGCTGTGGGGGGCGGCGCGACGGTGGTGCCGGTCGTACCGCTATAGGGTGCAGCGCCCGACGGAGGTGCGGCGCTGTAAGGTGCGGGACTTGCCGGTGCCGTGGGAGTCCCTCCCGACCACGCGGGCGGCGCAGTCCCCAGGGACGGTACCGTTGTGGCCGGATTGGGGGATGAGGAATACGGGTCAAACGTCGGCGCGCCCATCGTTGCGCCGGGGGCGGCACTTCCGGCCGGTGCTGTCTGCACCGGCACGAGTGTGGCTCCGGAGGAACTGGTCGAGGTCGCGGTCGGGGCCGGGGCGAGTGTCGCCGGCGGCGCCGATAAACGCACGCGCTGCTGTGCCACGACCACTTCGCTCGGAACGAGCGCTGCAAGTACCAGAAGAATACGCAGAAATGATCGGGGGCTGACCACGCTGCACCCAAGCCTGGGAGATACCGCCACGAAGAGATCCTGTATTGAGGGGTCGCAGTTCATAACAGAGCGTCCACCTCAACGTCAAGACCGATCACTCGGAGACACATACCGTGCAAACCACCCGCGAACGCAATAGCACGGTGCTGCGCGACTGCCAAATTGGCATGACGCAGGCATGATGCGACTTGACTCGATGCTGCAACTTGTTTTTTCGCAATATGTTACGAGTGTTAGTGGCAATTGGAGGTTGGTTTCAGAATCGGCATGGCGTTTGCTGTTCAGTTGCGGTCCGGTGCGTGAAGACACGAAAACGCCTGCAAGTCCACCATCCGGCTGCGGGCGGTTGCTGCTTTCTTCGTTCCGGATGGGATCGGGAAGGAGGAGACCGTTATGTCACGACCCTTGGGACCTTGGGCTCATTGGCCACCCGGACTGCTCGATGATTTCCGCAAGGAACTCGGCCGGTTGGTGGAGGGCGTCTTTGAAGGCGACGAGTCCGCGCGGATGTTCGCGCCCAGTGCGGACATGGTTGAGACGGAGTCGGGCTACGAGGTGGCGATCGACTTGCCGGGCGTGCAACCTCAGGATGTGCAGATCGAGATCAAGGAAGGGCAGTTGTGGATATCCGGTGAGCGGAAGGAGGAGACGGAGCAGAAGGGCAAGAACGTCTATCGCGTCGAGCGGCGTTTTGGCAAGTTTCGTCGCGTGATTCCGTTGGGCGCGAACGTGGACGTGGAGAAAGTGGAGGCGCGGTGCAAGGACGGCGTGTTGGCGGTGCGGATACCCAAGGCCGAGGCGGTCAAGCCGCGGCGCATCGAGGTGACAGGGTAGTGGGTGAAGTGAGGAGAAGCGATATGGTACGGCGGAAGGCTCGCACATTGGGACCGGTCCTGTTGGGCGCTGCCTTGATCGGCAGCGGGGCGCTGCTCAGCTGGCAGGCGCCCCAATGGATAGCGCGACTCGTCTACGCGGCAGAAGCGGGACGAGCGGCGGTAGCGCGGGAGCAGTTGGGAGCCGCGCGCGATTTTTCCGAGGCATTTCAAGCCGTGGCGGAAGCCCTACGGCCTTCCGTGGTGAGCATCGCGTCGGTGACGCGGATTCGCCCGCGCAACCTCCGCGACCCGCGAGGACGCGACCTGCCCGAGGAATTCCGCCGCTTCTTCGGCGACGAGGACATGCTTGACCGATTTCAGTTCGGCATACCGGATCAGGGGCTCGAGCAGCGCGGCCAAGGGAGCGGTGTGATCGTGAGCGCCGACGGCTACGTGCTCACCAATAACCATGTGGTGCGCAACGCCGATGAAGTTGATGTGCACCTGTCGGACGAACGGTCGTTCCGCGCCAAGGTGGTGGGGACGGACCCAAAGACCGATGTGGCCGTCCTGAAAATCGAAGCCACGGGTCTCGTTCCGGCGGTCTGGGGAAACTCCGACGGCGTGAAAGTCGGTGAATGGGTGCTGGCTGTGGGTAGTCCTTTTGGCTTGGATCAGACAGTGACCGCCGGCATCATCAGCGCCAAAGGGCGCGAACGGATGGGGCTGGCGGAATACGAGGACTTCATGCAGACCGATGCCGCCATCAACCCCGGCAACAGCGGTGGTCCGCTCGTGAATCTGAAGGGCGAAGTGATCGGCATCAACACGGCCATCGCTTCCCAGAGCGGTGGATTCATGGGCGTCGGTTTTGCCATTCCGAGCAACATGGCGCGCTCGGTCATGCAGCGCATTATTGACAATGGCCGCGTGATCCGCGGCTGGCTGGGCGCATTGATCCAGGATCTGAACGAAGACCTGTCTCGATCGTTCGGCTTTACGGGGAAAAGCGGCGTGTTGATCGGTGATGTCGTACCCGACAGCCCGGCGGCCAAAGGCGGGTTGCAGTCGGGCGACATTGTCACCAAGCTGAACGGCCGCGAGATGACCGGGGCGAGCCAGCTGCGCAACGCGGTGGCCGACACCGCGCCCGGCACCGAAGTGAGCCTGGACGTCTTCCGAGGCGGCCAATCAACCGCGCTGAAGATTCGCGTGGGCGAGTTGCCCGACGATACCAGTGCCATCGGCCAACCAGGCGGCGGCGAATCGTCCTCGAACGAACTCGGCATGGCCGTCCGGCCACTCACCGAAGAACTCGCCGGTCAACTGGGCGTGGAAACGACGCAAGGAGTTGTCATTGCCAACGTGGCAGCCGGAGGCGCAGCCGCGGAGGCTGGCCTGCGTCCAGGAGATGTCGTCGTTTCAGTGGGCGATACGCGGATTCGCAACTTGGTCGATTATCGCGAGGCGATCAGCAAAGCGAAACTGGCCGAGGGAATTCGCTTGCAGTTCTTGCGCGAAGGGACGCGCCGGTTCGTGGTATTGCGGGCCCGATAAGCGGGGACGGGCGGCGGCTGATCCCGTCGGGACTCTGCGGATGACCGGGAGTGTCACTCCCGGTCTTCCGGAGCCTCCGCAGTGCATCCCGTGTTGATAATTCACGCATGTTGCGTCACTCTGTCGTGACGCGCTCAACAACCTGAATAGGAGATAGTCTCAAAGATGTCGGGCCCCATTGTTCGTTCAAAGTCCAGCAACAAGTACTCAGAGAATTGGGAATCCGCGTTCGGAAGCAAGAAGGCCAAGGCAGCCAAGGCCCCCCGCAAGAGCGCGCCGAAGAAGACGGCGAAGAAGAAAGGGCGCTGATCAGTCTGCCTGGTGCACGATCGGGTCAGCCACCTGCGTTGCTCAATTCGGCGAGCGATTGGCGCACGGCCGCCAGTTGCTGCTGCAACTGCAGGAGGCTCTCCCGCTCGTTTTGCACGACATCGGGCGGAGCCTTTTCCACAAAGCTCGCATTCGCGAGCTTTTTCTGTTTGCCTTCAATCAAGCCGACGAGCTTCTTTTCTTGCGCGGTGTTGCGCGCGATCTCGGCGGCTACGTCGATCAGGCCGCTGAGGTCCACGAGCACATCAATTCCTGCCGCGTTCAGTGTGGCCGTGGCGCCGTGCAGACGGCAGTCCTGGCCGCAGCCGCTGAGGCTGGCATTGGCCAGGGACTGGAAATAGGGCTGCATGGGCTCCAGCAGCTCCGCGACGGCCGCCTCGGTTCGCAGGTAGAACTGCAGCGGCTTGCGCGGTGCGATATTCTGCCGGCTGCGGATCTCGCGCACGGCGCCCACGACGGATTGAAACAGGCTGAATCGTCGTTCGCTCTCCGGGTCGATGTGCGCCGGGTCGGCCACGGGCCAGGGTGCCTGCATGATACTGGCGACGGCGGGCTTTCCGGCCAGACCGCGCACGGGCGCGATGCGGTTGAGCAACTGCCAGATCTCTTCCGTGATGAACGGGATCATGGGATGCAGGAGTCGCACGAGGGCATCGAGCGTATGGGCCAGCACCTGCTGGGCAGCGGGCCGCGCTGCCGCGTTCTGCAGCCGGCTCTTGGCGACCTCCAGGTAGAAGCTGCAGAACTCATCCCACGCGAAGTCATACAGCGTGCGTGCGGCGTCGGCGTAGCGGTAGCCCTCCAGACACTCCGTGACCAGCTGCGTGACACTGGCCAGGCGGCTGAGAATCCAGCGATCCTCCAACGCGAGTTGCTCCGTGCCTCCCGATTCCGGCTGGAAGTCCTGCAAGTTCAGCAGGGCGAAGCGGGCCGCGTTCCAGAGCTTGTTCCCGAAGTTCCGCGCTTGCTCGAAACGCTCGCTGACCACGGGCCCGCGCGGCAGTGCGCGGTCGGCGTCGCTGCGCGCCCACTGCGTGGCAAACGGCTGATGGCATTTGTGACATACGATCCGGGGGAGTTCCCGGTTTTCCTTGGTCTGTTCGAGCAACGTCTCACAATGCGGGCACTCGAACTGCACCGGCATGCGCACATCCTGTGTGTCGGTGGTCAGGTAGGCCAGGCCGAAACGCAGGGCGTCGGGGCCGAACTTGTCGATGACGTCCAACGGGTCCACGCCGTTGCCCTTTGACTTGGACATGGTCTCGCCATAGGCGTCGAGGATCTTCGGATGAATGAAGACCTCGCGGAAGGGAACCTCCCGCATGTTGTTCAGGCCCGTCAGCACCATGCGCGCCACCCACAGCGTAATGATGTCGCGGCTGGTGATGAGGACGTTGGTTGGATAGAAGTACGCCCGCTCGGGTGTGGATTCCGGCCAGCCCAACGTGGAGTGGGGCCAGAGCGCGGAGCTGAACCACGTGTCGAGCACCTCGGCTTCTTGTTCCACCGATTCCAGCACGCGAACCAGCTTCACGTACAGGCTGGGGACCTTGTGGCCGGCCGCGCGTTTCTGCAGCATGCCGCGCAAGGACTCCAGCACGCGATCGGCTTGTTCGTCGAGCGTGCACAGGCGGAGGCAGCCGGCCGGTGGCTGCGGATCGGTGACGACACTCTTCGCGAAGTCCACCGCACCGTCGGCAGCGAACAGCGCGCGCAGGTCCGCGCAAACGGTGTCCGGCAGCGCGGGCTGTCCGGACGCATCGGCCGCGCGCACCCTCAGAGTCCAGACCGGAATGCGATGCCCCCACCACAGCTGGCGTCCAATCGGCCAGTCCCGTTTTTCACTGAGCCAATCCAGGTAGCCCTTGGTGTAACGCTGCGGCAGGATGCGGACGCGTCCGGATTCGACGGCATCGATCGCGGACTGCGCCAATTGGTCCATCCTCACAAACCACTGGTCCGCCAGATACGGCTCGATCGGCGTCTTGCTCCGGTCGGAGTGGGCCAGGTCGATCTCGCGGTCTTCCACTTTTTCCACTAACCCCCGCTGTTCCAGGTCGGCCACCACGCGGTCGCGCGCGGGCTGCACGCTCAGTCCCTGGTACGGGCCTGCCTGCTCGTTCAAGGTCCCGTCGGGATTGAGAATGTTGATCATGGGCAGGGACTGCCGCAGGGCCACCTCATAGTCGTTAGGGTCGTGCGCGGGCGTGATCTTCACGCAGCCGCTCCCCAGTTCGGGCTTGGCCCAGCAATCAGCCACCAGCGGAATCGGGCGTTCCATCAGCGGCAGCAGGACCTGGCGGCCGTCCAGCGCCATGTCGCGCAGTTGTTCGAGCGCGGGCAACATGGTGGCGCGCCGCTGCTGGATGTCGTCGAGTTGCTGCTGGATCGCGGGTTTCTCCTTGCTGGGCGCTTCCGACAAGCGGGCACGCACGTCGGCCTCGGCTTCGGCCAGAGCCTGAGCAGGGTCGGGGTGCACGGCCACCGCCGTATCACCGAGCATCGTTTCCGGGCGGGTCGTTGCCACGCTGACGAAGGCCGGTTCGCCCGGCCGCGGATCGATCACCGGATAACGCAGGTGCCAGAAGTGCCCCTGCACGGTCTCGTGGAATACCTCATCATCGCTGACCGCCGTCTGCAGGAACGTGTCCCAGTTCACCAGCCGCTTGCCGCGGTAGATCAGCCCTTTGCCGAACAGATCAAAGAACGTGTGGCGCACGGCCCGGGCACAGACCTCGTCCAGCGTGAACCGCGTCCGGCGCCAATCGCAGCTGCATCCCATGCGCTGCAGTTGGCCGAGAATCCGGGCCTCGTATTCCTTCTTCCATTGCCAGATGCGCTCGACCAGCCGCTCGCGTCCGAGGTCGTGGCGTGTCAGTCCTTCTTCCTCGAGCAGGCGTTTTTCCACAACGGCCTGGGTGGCGATCCCGGCGTGATCCGTCCCGGGCATCCACAAGGTGTTGCAGCCCTGCATGCGCTTCAGGCGGATCAGGATGTCCTGCAGCGTGTTGTTCAGCGCGTGACCCAGGTGCAGTGCGCCGGTGACGTTGGGAGGCGGGATCACGATGCAATAGGGTTTTCGCGACGCGTCTACCTCTGCGTGAAAGTAGCCACCGTCCAACCAGAACTGATAGATGCGGTCTTGCGCCTGCCGGTAGTCAAAGCGATTGGGAATAGTGTCCGCCGCAAAATCACTCTCCATGGCGAATTCCTGTCCTGCTCGCTGGTCAGACCGCCAGCGAAATCCGTAAGGGTCACAGCACCGCCGTCATGAACCTCGACGCCCACGCCCCGCGACGGATCGCTGGTCCGTTCGGGTACCGCTCGGTGCAAGTAGTTGCCGCTGCCTGATTTGAAAACGGAACCGCCACGTTGGCAAGGGGGTTATTGCGGCGGCAGTGGAACTCGACCTGAAGCACCGTCATCCGGCAATAGCCCGGATAATGTACGAAGCAAAAGAGCCACCACAGAGTCACAGAGAACACAGAGGAAGGCACGAGGTAAGCATTCACGGGTCGGTGAAGAGACGGGGATCGGCATGTGTGGGGTAAAGTCTGGTACTGACGGCAAACC
>Ga0233425_10008853_pt1 | contig 13089 bp, 8 predicted proteins | sample Watercolumn_Towu_2_FD_181712 | JGI IMG/M metagenome (GOLD analysis project Ga0233425, IMG submission 181712) | Freshwater microbial communities from Lake Towuti, South Sulawesi, Indonesia - Watercolumn_Towuti2014_140_MG | ecosystem: Environmental > Aquatic > Freshwater > Lake | place: Indonesia...
CCTGCCACCGGCCGGACTGGCAGGTGTAGTTCAACTCGGCGCGCTGCAGGGGCGAGGCCGCGTCGAACGTGGCCCAGACCTGCTCCCCTTCGCGTCCCTGGCCGGTGATCTTTGCCATCGCCTGCCCCTGGTTCAATTGGCTTTCGGCAAAGGCCAGGATCTCGGCCGGGTTCTCGCCGGCGCCGCCGTGGCCGTGGGGCATGCGCACGCGCAAACAAAGGGTGCGAGGCCCCGTGGGCAAGCGGTACGACTTCTGGAGCGAGTCCATGGGATAGGCGAAATCGTTAGTGCCCGTCACCCACAGCATCGGCATCTTGGCCTCGCGCAGCCAGATCGAAGGGTCCCACCAGCGGAGCCATTTGGCCGACTTCTCCGGCCCCATCTTTTGGAACTGAGGCAGCCACGTGGAGTTGTCGCCCAGGAAACCGCAGCCGTAAACCGGCACGGCAAAGCGGAACCGCGGGTCCACGCCGGAGGCGATGCATGTCAGGTAGCCACCCCAGGAAATGCCCGTCACGCCGATGCGTTCGGGATCGACCCCGGGCAACGACCGCAGCAGCGAATGGGCCAGGACCACGTCGGCAATGGCGTGGTAGGTCCACTGGTCTTCGGCGGGCGAATCGATCTGGTCGAATCCGCCCCAGCCCGGCGGCCCGCCCGCGTCGTGCCGCTTCCAATTGCCGTAGGAGCCGATCGGCACACAGCCGCAGGTGTCCATGGCAATGGCCGCGTACCCGCGGGAGTTCCACAGCCGGACCCAGGCGTCGAAGGCCGTGCCTCCGCCGCCATGCACCAGGACCATGCCCGGCACTTTCGCCCCAGGCGCTACCTTTGGCACGCCGTAATAGGCAAAGACCCGCGTGGGCTTCTTTTGCCAAGGCAGGCCCTCATAGAACACGGAGGTCACGTCCTTGGCCGAGGGCTCGCTGGCTGGCCACGTCTGGGGCGGCTTCGACAGGGCCTTGAGGTCCCATCGCGGCGCGGCCTCGGCCGTCGGGGCCGTGGCCGCAGGTTTCTCCTGGCCGGCGGCCTGGCCGACCAGGCTGGCCGTGAGAACCAAGAGCCACGGAAATTGCTTTGCGTACATGCTTTACTCTCCCGGTTACTGGTCTTTTCGGGTGCGGATACCCTCCCTATGGCGATGCCAGGAAAATCCCTATTCTTCGCCGCACCCTACTCGGATTATACTAAAAATCTCTCCGCCGTGAATCGACTTTGTGTTTTCGACTAGGAAAATGACGAAAACCGATAGATGCGTTGTTGACAAGACAGCCTGCCAGATCCATAATGACCGTTGCTAATCTAATGGAGTCGAAGGACAGAAGGAGGGAACCGCCATGCCGAGCACAACTTTCTTCGTGCAGGGGTGTCCAACTTGTGGCCGCAAGTTAGAGATCCGCGTGGAGTACCTCGGCAAGCGTGTGGCTTGCCAGCACTGCCAGGGTAGGTTTGTAGCGATGGACCCTTCGTGCGCACGCGGGGATTATGTGGACCGGGGAAGTGCCCTCTTGCGCCGGGCCGACGAACTGCTGGAATCCGTGGGCAGGCGGCGTATGCCCGTACACGCCTCTGGCCCGCACTAAAGGCCGACCGCCTTTTTCTCTTTCGCCCCAGTCTCCTGTTTTACCCCTTTTCGCCTCTCTATGATGTCGAGCGGACGCTCGACCTGACGGCTGGCTCTACGCTCTGCAGGCAGGATCATCAACGATCCGCCAAAATGTCAGAATTCCCGCTTGTAGTCCGGCTTGCCGAGCGGGGCCTGTGTGGCAAGGTCCCACTCGGCAAGTGGGACCTGCTGGTTGTTACCCTGCTTTGAACCATGCCGGGTTGCGTTCCTGGACGGGCGGGGAGTACAAAGGAAGACGACAAATGACCCAAGGAGAAGCTTCCATGTACCCAGTAGTGCTCACCGAACGAACCATCGCCCGTGTAGCCGTCGCGATAGTTGCCGGGTGTTTCGCGCAGTTGGCCGCGGCAGCGCCGCTCAGCGAAATCCAACTTACGCTCACCAACGATCTGCCTTCGGCACGCTCCGCCGAGCCGATCACTTGCGGTGTGCCACTGGCACGAGGATTTGCCGGCAAGGCCGCGGAACTGACGCTGCTCGGCTCGGATGGCAAGCCCGTGCCCGTGCAGATCGCGGCGACCAGCACCTACAAAGACGGCACGCCGCGATGGGTGCTGCTGAGTTTCCAGGCCGGCGTGCCTGGCGCCGGCAAAGCCGTGTACCGGCTCGTCAAAGGGACCCGCTTGCCTACTTCGAAGAAACTGGCCTGCAAGTTGGAGGACGGTATTGCGGAAATCGATACCGGCGTAGCGCAGTTTCGCGTGGATACTAATCACTTTCGCCTGCTGGATAGCGTCACGGTGGGCGGGGTGAAGATCGTCGATGCGCCGGCTAAAGCCGGGACTACGAACGGCCAGGCGGCCAGTGGGATCGTGTTGGAAGAGGAGAATGGCACTGCCCATTCCGCCGACCAGAAGACCACCAAGGCCGAATTCGAAGACGTTGGCCCGCTGTCCGCGGTACTGGCCGTGCGCGGCCAGGTCCGGCCCGGCGCGAAGCTGCCGTTGGCCGAATACGTCTGCCGCATGAACTTCTTTGTCGGCAAGAGCGAAGTCCGCGTGTTCTTCACCCTGCGCAACCCGGCCGCGCACCGGCATCCCGGCAACACATGGGACCTGGGCGCCGGCGGATCGCTGTTCCTCAAGGACGTGTCGGTCGTTGTGCCACTGGGAGCCGGGGCGTGGAAGTCGCGCATCGGCGTTCAGGCCGACCAGCCCACAGTTGCCGCCACCAAACTCTACCAGGATTCGTCCGGAGGTCCGAACTGGGACTCGGCCAACCACGTCGATAAGGACATGAAGGTGCAGACCAGTTTCCGCGGATACCGGCTGTACCAGGCCGAGGAAAAGGTCGCGGAAGGTCATCGCGCCGACGGATGGATCCACACGCGCTGGGCCCGGGGCGGAATCGCTGTTGGCCTGCGCGAGTTCTGGCAGAACTTCCCCAAAGCGTTGGAAGAGCGCAAGGACTCGCTCCGCATCGGGCTATGGCCGCGCGAATTCGCCGGCGCCCACGAGGTCCTCGGCGGGGAACAGAAGACGCACGAGATGCTTTTGCTCTTCCACGACGCCGAAACCAGCGACTCGACCGTCGAGGCGCGCATGAAGGCATTTGCTCGCCCCCTGTACGCCATGCCCGACCCCGCGGCGATCTACGCCACGCGCGCCTTCTGGCCCACTGCGCCGCTGGACCGCGAGAAGTTCAAGATGCTGGAGCAGACCTGCGATGCCTTTGTCGAACCGGTGGGCAGCGCCAAGGCGAGCGTGATCACCAAGTGGGACGAGATCGACGAGTTCGGCTGGCGGCATTTTGGCGACACGTTTGCCGACAACGAGGGTTCGCCGTCGAGAATGATCAAGGACCATCCCAAACACTATCCCGGCGGCCGGCCCATCAGCCATTTCGGCAACGAGTACGACGTGCAGTACGGCGTGATGCTGCAAGGGCTGCGCCGCGCCGATCCCCGATGGATGTGGATGGCCGACGTGCTTTGCCGGCACTACGCCGACGTCTGCATCTACCATACCGGCGCGGACGGTGACGCCTACAGCCACGGCCCCTTCACCCACACCACGCACGACACGGCCGCTTTCCGCAGCACGCACCGCATGTATCCCAGCGAGACGGGCAAGTACGGCCTGCGCTACGCCTCGGGCGGCCCCAACGCCGGACACTGCTACGTCGCGAGCCTCGCCCAACACTATTACCTGACGGGAGACCGCAACAGCCGCGAAGCCTTCTTGGAGGTGGCCGGCTGGTGCGTGGACAGCCCGTGGTTCACGCGCATGATGATGGGCGACGAACGCGGCATCGGCAACCTGCTCATGACCCATGTCTACGCTTGGCAGCTTACCAAAGACCCGAAGTTCTATGCTGCCGCCATGAAGATGGTGGACCATGTCAAGAAGCCGTTCGAGGGGCTGGCGGCGACCTTGTTCGCCAAGGCCGCGGGGCGATTCCTCGACATGAAGATCGAGAACGGGGAACTGGACGCCGATTACCGCAAGACCCGCGACGCGCTGCTCCTTTTCGGCGACCTCTACCTCACGCTTGCCGACGACATGCCGCGGCGCTACCTTGAGCAGACTTGTTTCTACTCCGAGGTGCTTTTCACTTGCTACCTCCACGCGCCGCCGGACCACCCCAACCGCCAACGCTACTTCGCCAAGGGCAAGGCCCTCATGGACCAAGCCCAGGGCCGCTGGCCGGGCAGGTACTGCGCCACCAAGACGCTGATTATGTGTTTTGCGAACACGGGGGCGTTCTTCCGGGCGATGGAGCTGGAGAGGGGGCAGTAAGCCAACAATCCTTGAAAATCCTTCATTGACTGACGGCTTTTCAAGGATAGAATTGAGTATGATTCCGCGCCCATACCTGACAAGCCGGGTGCAGCAAGCCCTGGCACGAAATCCAGCGGCCGCGCTGCTCGGGCCGCGCCAATGCGGCAAAACGACCTTGGCCCGGCAGGTTGCGGAACACACCCCACACGAGTCGTTCGACTTGGAGAACCCAATCCATTTGGCTCGGTTATCTGCCCCTATGCTCGCTCTGGAAGGGCTGGAGACGCTGGTCATACTCGACGAAGCCCAGCGCAAGCCGGATTTGTTCCCGATTCTCAGGGTGCTGATCGATCGGCCTGAGTCCAAAGCAAGATTCCTTCTGCTGGGTAGTGCATCCCCCCATTTAGTGCGTGGCGTGTCCGAGTCACTGGCGGGTCGCGTGGGCTTGGTTGAAATGGGGGGGTTCGATATCCGGGAAGTTGGTCCGGAGAACTTCCGGCAATTGTGGCTTCGCGGTGGGTTTCCGCGTTCGTACCTCGCGCCAGACGACAAGGCGAGCCATCAGTGGCGACTGGATTTCGTGCAGACCTTTCTCGAACGCGATGTCCCCCAACTCGGCATCAGCATTCCTGCCGAGCGCCTTCGCCGCTTTTGGATGATGGTGGCGCATTACCACGGCCAGGTTTGGAATGCGGCCCAACTCGCTCGTTCGCTCGGCCTGTCGGAAAGCACGGTCAGTCGCTACCTCGACGTGCTGGTCGGGGCCTTTGTCGTCCGCACCCTTCCGCCATGGCACGAAAACCTTCGCAAACGTCAGGTGAAGTCGCCGAAGATCTATCTCCGCGACAGCGGCCTGCTCCACGCGCTACTGGGGCTGGAATCCGATGCGGCGCTCGCCGGCCACCCCAAGTTCGGGGCCTCTTGGGAAGGCTTTGCGCTGGAACAAGTGCTGGCGGTCACCGGGTGGCGCGACGTTTATTTCTGGGCTACGCACGCCGGCGCCGAACTCGACCTCTTGGCCATGCCCAACGGGCGGCGCATCGGCCTGGAGTTCAAGTGCGCCGACGCCCCGCAAATGACCAAGTCGATCCGCACGGCAATCGAGGACCTTCGGCTGGACCGCGTGTTCGTTGTCTATCCAGGCAACATCTCGTACGCGCTGGACGGCAACGTCCAGGTCGTTTCGATTGTGGAACTCGAAGAATTCTTGGGACCGATGGCCTGACGGTCCTGCACGGTCCGCGACCACCGTGCGCGGCCCGGGGCGTTCGGGGCGTCCGGCCCACTTGCAGCCCCCGCTTGCTTGGTTTACAGTGTACCTGAGTCCTTGCCACCACCGATCAGTCTCCCAACCCCATCGAAAGGAAAACAGCCATGTCGGACAACAAAACCCACCAGTCCCTTTCGCGCCGCGACTTCCTCAAAACCACGGCCGCAGCCGGCGCGGCAACCGCCGGAGGGCTGAGCATCTCGCGCTCGGTCCATGCCGCGGGGAAACAGGAGATCCGCATCGGCATGTTGGGCTGCGGCGGCCGGTGCAGCGGCGCCGCGGCCCAGGCATTGGGGCTCGGCAAGGACGTGAAACTGGCCGGACTGTGCGACGTGTTCCAGCAACGTATGCAGGGCCGGCGCAACCTGTTCAAAAAGCAGTTTCCCGATCAGTTCATCGCCACCGACGAAACCTGCACCTACGGCCTGGAGGGCTACAAGGCCGTGATTGCCGCCTGCGACGCCGTGCTCATTGCCTGCGCGTCGAAGTACCATCCCTTCTACGCCGAGGAAGCGGTCAAGGCCGGCAAGCACGTGTTCGTGGAAAAGCCCCATGCCATCGACCCGGCCGGCTGCCGGCAATTGCGCCGCGCGGCCGACATGGCCAAGGAAAAGAACCTGTCCTTTGTCTCCGGCCACGAAAGCCGGTATAGCCTAGCCTACCAGGAGCAGTGCAAGCGGATTCAGGACGGGGCCATCGGCGACGTGGTGGCCATCCAGTCGATGTTCCTGCGCGGGCCTTACGGCACCGTCGGCCGCGCCGCGAACCTCAACGAGGTCGAGTACCAGTTCTCCAATTGGTACCACTTCCGCTGGCTCTCGGGCGACGACGTGACGCAGTCGCTGGTCCACAACCTTGACCGCATGCGCTGGGTGCTCCGCGAGGAGAACCCCACGTGGTGCTTCGGGCTTGCCGGCCGTTCCACGTCGTTCGGCGAAGTCTATGGCGACATGTTCGACCACCACACCGTGACCTACGAGTTCAAGAGCGGCGTGCGCCTGTATGCCCTGTGCCAGACCCGCCTGGGCTGCTACCCGCTGTGGGACGACATCATCATGGGCACCAAGGGCACCTGCCACTGGTCCGCGTGCCGCATCGAGGGCCAGACCAAGTGGCGCTACCAAGGCCCGCAGAACGTGGCCGACGTGGCCGAGCAGGAACGCCTGATCGGCGGGCTCCGCAGCGGCAAGCCGATCAACGACGGCAACACGATGATCGACAGCACCTACATGGCCGTCATGGGCCAGATCGCCTGCTACGCGGGCACGCCGGTCACGTGGGAGCAGGTGACAGGGGCCAACTTCGAGTTCGAGCCCAAGCTGGCCGACGTGCGTCTCGACATGCCCCCTTCGACCAAGCCCGATGCGACCGGCAACTACCCACTGCCGATCCCGGGGGTGACGAAGTACTGGTAGCTTGACTTTCCGGCGCTCACGCGCCATGATAATTGTGACTGCCTTGGCGGCGCTCGGAGCCGAGCGCAGGTCGATGTTTCGTCGACCGGGTCCGATTGGACTTGCTGGAGAGCGAGTGGCAGTGAAGCCTTCACTGGCAAGGCAGCGCGCGGCGCCGGGCCACCCCGGCGCCGCTGATTTCTGTTCTCGTCGGAAGCGACTATGATGGGACTGCTGAACTGGCTGCTGAAAGGCCGCGGCCACGGCGTGGAGGAACTGGCGCGCCGCCTCGGCATCGAGGAGCCTCGCCTGCGGCGGATCGAGCCGGACTATCGCTCCTTTACCGTCCCCAAGCGTTCGGGCGGCGAGCGGCGAATTCTGGCCCCGGAGCCGGAGTTGAAGCAGGTCCAACGCCGCATTTTGCGGCGGGTGCTCGGGCGGTTGAAGTCCCACCCCGCCGCCATGGGATTCGAGCGGGGCCGTTCGATCGTGACCAACGCCCGGCCCCACGCCGGCCAGGCCGTTGTCCTGCGGTTCGACCTGGTGGATTTCTTCCCGTCGACTGGCACGGGCCGCATGCGCGATTACTTCCGGCGCATCGGTTGGAACCGCCCTGCGGCCGCATTGCTGGTCCGGCTCTCGACGCACGAGGGCGGTCTGCCGCAGGGCGCGCCCACCAGCCCTCGCCTAAGCAATCTCGTCAACTATCGGCTCGATGCCCGGCTTGCGGGAATAGCGACCCGGCTAGGCGGGTCGTACACTCGCTATGCCGACGACATCACGATCTCGCTGGCGCACGACGTGCCTGCCAAAATCCGCTTTGTGCGCCGACAGGTCCGCCATATCGTCGAGGCCCAGGGCTATCGCGTGCATACGCGCAAGAAGCTGAGCATTCGCCGGCGTCACCAGCGCCAGAGCGTGACCGGGCTGGTGGTGAACGAGCGCGTGCGGCTTCCGCGGGAAACACGGCGCTGGCTGCGTGCCGTGGAGCACCGCCTGCAACGCGACCGGCGCGGCCCGCTCGACGGCCATTGGCCTTCGAGCGGCCGGTTTCCCAAGAGGCCCACGCTCACGCGCGCACAACTTGAAGGGTGGCGAGCGCTTCAGGCGATGATCCAAAGTCAGGCCGGGGACGAACCGTAGCCGGCGCGGTCGGAAGCCGTCGACGATCGACAGCACTACATGGCGATCACGGGCCGGCGTGGGCATTGGCATAATCCATAGGAACGGTGTAATTGGGCACAGTCGTGCCAGACGTTGTAGGAAACGGCGTACCGGTTCGTGGCCTATACTTCATGGTCCGTTGTGGTTGCTTCATCGGGTCTGGTGAGTGTCGTCTGTGCTTCGCGCTTCTGCCGCCCCCAATGCCAATGCCTTGAAAGACGCGGTCTTGCCCTCGCTGATCTGGATGATCGGCCCGGTCGCGTTCCGTTTTGCGGCGCTGTTTCCGTTCCTGTCGTTTTTCGGCAACTGGCACGACGCCGTCGCGGCGTGTTCGCTGGTGCTGCTGGTCTCGTTGCCCCAGGACTTGTTCATTGCCACGCAGGCCGTGCTGCTGGTATTGGCGGCGCGCGCCGTCCTGGCGCGTTTCTGGCCTAAACGCGCGGGACTGTGCCTCGGCTTGTGGGCCACGGCCCTCTTTGCCGCGCTGCACCTGTACCTGCTGGCGGATTTCCTGCTGTTCCAGAAGACGGGCGTGCGCATGAACCCGGCTTTCTTGGAATTCCTGCCCGGGGCGCGCGCATTCGTCACCTCGGCAATGGAACTGGCGCCGTCCACCCTGACCATCGGCCTGGCGGCGATCGTGGTTTCCCTGGTCGGGGTGTTCTCGGTTGTGCGGCGAACCAGGCTGAGCGGGGCGCGCCCTTCGCAGGTCGCCATGCTGATGGCGGCGACGGGGCTGCTGTCGGTCCTGGCCAGGCACTCGCTGCCGGCAATCATCGGCTACCCCGTGGAGAACCTGCTGCTCAGCCAGGAACTGCGCCTGGTGGAAGGCCTGGTCGACTCCGGCCCGCACATGAGCGCCGAGGACGAGGCCGCGGCCTTGCGAATGCTCGCGCCGCGCGCGGAGGACTACGAGTACGTCTCGGCCGACTATCCGCTCCTGAAGCACACGCGCGGCTTCAGCGGCCAGAAGCAATTCGAGATCGACGTCCGGCCCGGCGAACGGCCACACGTGGTGCTGCTGTTCATGGAGTCGTTTCGCGCGGCCGACGTGGGCGTGCTGGGCGGCAAGCACGGCGCCAGTCCCGAGTTCGACCGCCTCTCGAAGGAAGGCGTCCTGTTCGCAAATTTTTACAGTTGCGGCGTGCAGACGACGCGCGCGGTCACCGCCTCCTTGTTCGGCATCCTTCCCTGTTTTTCCGAGAAGTCGGCGGCCGGAGGGCGACCCCGCCTGCCGCTGATCGGCATCGCCGACCTGCTCAACGGCCACGGATACACCAGCGCCTACATCTCCGCCACGTCCCTGGATTTCGAGCACAAGGGCGAGTTCTTCGCCAACCACGGCTATGCCGAAGTCATCGGCCAGGACGACGTGGCCGCGGCAATCCCGGACGCTGAACCTACCCCCTGGGGTTACCATGATGAATACCTTTTTCAGTACGTGGCCGACTGGCTGAGGGACAAAGACTGCCGGCAGCAACCGGCGTTTCTCACGGTGTTCACCGTTTCCAATCATCATCCCTTTCAGACGCCCGACAGCCACCACGGCCCGGACTTCCCCAACGCGGCCAACCCCACGCACGCGAGTTTCCTGCGGACCTTCCACTACAGCGACCATTGCCTGGGCCAGTTCCTCAAGGCGCTGCGCAAAACCGGTCTCGACCGGCGGACGGTCCTTTTTGTCCTGGGCGACCACGGCATCTCCATGGGCGAGCACGACGGGAACCTGTTGTCGTTCAATCGCCTGTACGGCGAAAACGTACACGTGCCGCTGCTGGTCCTGGCGCCGGGACGGATCAAGAAGCCCGCGGTGATCCGCGACGTGGCCAGCCAAGTCGATCTGCTGCCGACCGTCATGGACGTCCTCGGCCTGACAGGACGGAACCACTCGATCGGCACCAGCCTGATGCGGCACGTGCCGGACCGGACGGCCTTCTCCAACAATCCCTTTGGCCTGCAATTCCTTGCCCTAAGACAAGGAAGGTACAACTACATCTACACGGTGCGCTCCCATGCGCCCGCGCTGTTCGACGTGGCGGCCGATCCCGGGGAGTACCTTGACGTGACGGCGGCGCACCTCGACGTCGTTGAGCCGTATCATGCCGCAGTGACCGCGGCGAACCGGCTGTTCCTCCGGCTCTATATCAACGGCCGCTTTGTCGGACCTTAGCTGAGCGACTTCTGGTCAAAAGTCGTACCACAAGCCGGCGCCGATCTGTTCCTCGAAGTCGCGGAAGAACTGGCGTTGCTCGCTCTTGCCATTAAAGTACTGAACGCCCACGCGTGCAAGGCGGCCGCTATGGCTGCGCAACTGCAAGCCGGTCTGGACCGTCAGGTTCCCGCCGTAATCCGCCTCCTGGCGGACCGCGCCGTTGACGGCAAGGAAGGGGACCCACCGGAACCCGGTCGGCTGAGCAGGGCTGTACTCGACGCCGAACTGGAATTCCCAGGGCCTCGAACCGCCGTCTTCGTAGAACGCCCAGCCTGCTTCGCCGTAGAGGCGCCAATCGGGCGTGGGCCGGAACGCCAGCCCCAGCACCAGCGTCTCGCGAGCGTAGTTGAGGCGCGGGGACACAAAATGGGTCCGGGCGAAATCATCGTAGCTCAGCATGAACTCGTCGCCGAGGTGGGAACTCATGTGATAGTAGGCGAACTTGCTCTCCCAGTGGCCGATGCGCATGGTAACAGGCACGCCCGCGCGGAAATCGACCGAAACCAGGTTGCGTTCCGAGTCCAGGCGTGGAAAGGCGGCCCCTTCCACGTCGATTTGCCAGCCCTCCGGCCACAACGCGTCCTGGGTGCCGTAGCGGAGCAGGCCCACGCGCGCGCCAAGGGTGGAGTCCCAGAGCCATCCATCGTTCTTCTCATGCACCCACTGCGTGCCCAGGCGAGGTTCCTTCAGCCCGGCCAGATACGACTTATACATCAGCCCATCGGGCACGGCCTGCCAGGTCCAAGGGGCCAAGGCCGTGCCCGGCCAAGGGGTGGTCGAAGCGTTCGGCAACGGGGACAGCAATTCGGGGCCATCGGCCGGTAGCGGCACGCCGTTGTCGGACACGATCGCTGGTGCCGCCGGGGCGGCGGCGGGAATCGGCCGCTGCGCCAATTCCGCGCCGAGGACCGTCGGCGGCATGGCGATGGGCTGTGCCGGGGCAGGGGCTGGCCGGAGACCGGTCCACACAAGAAACAGCAGAACAAACGCGACTAAATGGCGTAACATTCGCCTCATCTCCACACACTGTGCGAGGCCGTAGTGTACCGATTACCGGCCGCTTCCTGCAAGCGGGATCCGAAACCCAAACGCGACGCTCGCGCGTCCGCGCCGTGCGAGTTTTTGCACATCGAGGGACACGCACCTACGTCTTTCGAGAATGACTCACAGCATTCGACGACAGTACAAGTTCTTGTTAGATCGAGACTTACACTCACTGAATTCTCGCCGTGGCCCCCCTCTGCCAGTGCATAGTGTTTCCATCGAAGGGATGACTGGACCGCGCCAGCCGCAAAGGGCCGGTGCGGTTTTCCGCAAGAACCGGGGGGCGGCGGAATCGCCCGACGCGTCGGGTCCGGCGGTTCGTTGTCGTCGTAAGTTCTTTGGAGACAAGGTGTTCGGCGCTGGGCCCTCGGGGACCGCCGAACTTGCCGTTCCGCGGCCAACAAAGCCTTTGCTTCAGGAAACAGAGGATTCTTGCCGGGGCCGACCGGCTTGACTTTCCCGGGGCGCCAAGCCAGACTCAGAGCAGTGCCCTTGGGCTGACTGTTCAGCGTGGACGAGGCCCTGAATGGCTACCTACCTCCCATCCACCTGCGCGCGGGAGTCTACTTCATGCAACACTTCCTTGCAGTTCTTTACGCCATCGCGGTCCTCGCACTGCATGTCTCGGCCCCACTCGCCGGAGATACACCTGACCTGCGGGCACCGGCCGCGCCTCGCGTGCAGACTGCGGAAGCCGCGCAGCCGCGAGCACGCGGCACCGGAAAGCAGACGGGCTACGATGCCGCGTTCGTGAAGATGAATGACGTCCCCAAGAAACTGCGGGCCGGACAGGTGTTCTACGTCGAGTACACGATGAAGAACAAGGGCAACGAGGGCTGGGGGCCGGACAACGAGAAGCACACCGTGCTGCGGTCCCGCGAGCCGGACGACAACAAGACCTGGGGCACATTCTTCATCACCCAGGGGCAGGGGACCGCGGTCCCGCCTGGCAAGGAGTTCACCACGTTCCTGACAGGGAGGGGATGCATCGACACGTACCGGGTGAAGTAGAGCCCGCGAGGATCCAAAACAATCGGGTCCGGTTACGTCTGGCCGCTGCTGCGCGACCGCGCCGGCCGCGGAGGGCTGGCGTGGTTTCCCGCAAGAACCGGGGGGCTGCGGAACTGTCCGGCGCGTACGGTCTAAGGCTTCGCTGAGGAACGAGAATGGCCGGTCCCCACTTGTTTCGCTGCTGCCCCACGATTATGATGGGAATTTCCTCACGACTACCATCCCGCCCCATTTCGCCAAGGAGATCACGAGCATGTTCGAGCGCGCAGGCTTGATCGCACTGACCCTTTTCTCCGCAGTGTTTGCTGCAAACGGACTGTTCGCCGGCGATGTCGGCACGAGCAAGGCGTTTCACGGCCCGGTCGGCCTGGTTTCGCCTTATAGCCTTCGGGACCTGCAGAAATCGCAGGGCCTGGCGGCCGCGCTCGACAAGACGCGGAGCTTCGGCTTCCGCTACGTCGAGCCGGGCGCCGATTTCGGCGGCCTGAAACCGGCGGCGTTCAAGGCCGAACTCGACCGACGCGGACTGGTGCCCGTCGGCCTGCATTTCAGTTACGAGCGGCTGCGCGACGACGTCGAAGGCGTGGCTGCCGAAGCCAAGGCGATGAATGTATCGCGCGTCGGCTGCGCGTGGATTCCCCACAAGG
>Ga0233425_10008854_pt1 | contig 13088 bp, 8 predicted proteins | sample Watercolumn_Towu_2_FD_181712 | JGI IMG/M metagenome (GOLD analysis project Ga0233425, IMG submission 181712) | Freshwater microbial communities from Lake Towuti, South Sulawesi, Indonesia - Watercolumn_Towuti2014_140_MG | ecosystem: Environmental > Aquatic > Freshwater > Lake | place: Indonesia...
CAGAATCGGATTCTGACCGTGACCGGAAGAAACAGGACCAACATTGCAGCCCAACGAGTAACAAATGTAGGTTCTTAGGAGCAATCCCACCCGATACGTGCTTCGCGATGAAATCGTCGCCAAACGGTTGGAAGAGGATCGACATTGGCTGATTGTTCTGGAGCAGGCGATCTGCCTAGCCGGCGGATTTCGCAAAAGACTGTGTTCCCCATGTCCCCCGCCTCCTTTCGCCTCCTTCCGCTGGCTGTCGCGCTCCTCCTGGCCGGTTGCGCCTCCCAGCCCGAGCATTCCCGGGTCATCATCTACGGGACCATTACCCTCCCGGCCGATAGCGGCGCCGCCCAGCTGATCCCGCCCGGACCGGCGCCGGTGTTTAGTTTCGCCGAGCCCAAGAGTCCCTTCACCGGGGCCCAGACCGGGGCCCTGTCCTTCGTCGACTACCTCACGACTCCGGAGGAGAAACTGTCCGTCCCGTTCGGGCTGCCGTTCATGATGCTCGGAGCCACCGCTGGAGCCTTGCGCGGTCTCGACGGGGTCGACGCCCAGGCCGGAGCCGCCAGGATCCTCGCCACCTCCGAGTGTATTCATCTTCATGAGACCATCGGCCGGGCCTTGGCGACCCACCTCCGCCCGACCCAACCCGGAGGCGACGAGGCGTGGCTCCAGGTCAAACTCCTCTTCCAGGGGCTCCGCATCCGCGACAAGGTCGCACCACCGATCGTCGCGGTGCCCCGCGCGCGCGACACCACGCAGTCGGCTCGGACACGGTCACCGCCACCAGACATGCCATTTGCCTCCGTCAATCCTCCAGTCTCGGTCGTGTTTATCCTTGGCATCGCCGCCGACCGAGCGGCTGATGGCAAGTCCCTGGGGTCGATTTCGGTCCAGTATGAGAGCGTTCCGCGCATGTTCTCCGAGTGGGCGGAAGACGATGCCCGACTGATCCGGCGCGAGTTCGAACTGGCGCAACAGGATTTGCTGGAAGCCCTGTTCGTCAACGCGACCCGCGCGCGCCCGCCAGCGGCGTCCCCGGCAAGGGAGTGACACCGCCGCAGCTCCTTGGGAAAAACTCTCCGGCGCTTCGCATAGGGCTCTTTCAACGCCCTCCCAGCCCGGAAATTTCATGCTCTCCAAGAGATCATTAAGGGAAGTTTCCGCCCGCCCTCTGGGCGGGGCGACTTCGTCGCGGCTTGCCCCGACTTTTTCGGCCCGACAGGGCGAAGATTTCACACCTCGGAGTGTGAAATCTTCGGGCCAGTGCCGCCGGCGCCGAGGCGCTGGCCCACGGTAGCATGCATGCCGCTCGCGTCGGCGCTTTTCCGCCTGGCAGCAACACCGTAGCTGTCTCCGATACCGGCAGCATGACCGGTACGGCATTGATGGAGTCTTTCGACTTGGACCCTGGTCGGTCTTTCCAATTCAAAAACCCCCTGGCCCAACCCCCTGAAGATCCAGTTTCCTTTCAGCCGCCGCCCCAGAATCGGATTCTGTCCGTGAACGGAAGAAACTGGACCAACATTGCAGCCCAACGAGTAACAAATGTAGTTTCTTAGGAGCAACCCACTTCCCGTTTCTTCAAAGACCGGCGGGAACGATGCGCAGGTTGCGCGTTTCGGCGGCGGCCGATTCGTTGGCGGCCAGGGCCTCGGCCAAAGGAAGATCAATCGTGACCTTGCGGGTTTCGGTGCCTGAACTGCAGACGAAGATCAGTTGCCGGGCTTGCCTCGTGATCGGGAAGAAGGCGCTGCCGCGCGCCTCGCGACCAGGCGGAAGCGGCGCGAGCAGGGCCGCCCGCCGGCGCTGAAACTCGACCGCGACCTCCTGCCTGCTTTTCGCATTGACCTCCGCCGGGGCCGTCAAGGCTTGCGGCACCACCGCCGCGGTGTGCACGGCACCTATTATCTGTACGGCAAGGTCAGGGCGAGCAACGACGCCGGCCTGCAGCACCGAGAGGCCGACCATCGCCACCCCAGCGGCGCCAACGCCTGCGACCTGACCGACGCCCCAGACCATGCCGTGTGCCGCGTCGATCCCGGATTGGCGCCACCAGTCGGCGGTGATTTCCTCCAGCTCCCACGGATCAGTCCCGGGCTGCACGATGCGACCGGAGACGGTGACGAGGCTGACGCTTTCGATCCGCCATCGGCGCTTGGTGCGGTTGGCGAGAAAGAGTGCATATTCGTCCCACAGGGCGTCGCGTTTCCAGGAGCCCGGGGCACCTCGGGTAATGATCGCGTCGAGGTGCATGTCGACGGGGCTATGGGCTGGTCGGAGGTCGAGTGTCACGGCCGGCGGATGATCGGTGCCGGCGAATTGGTATTTGGTCGCGACGCAGCCGGAGAGCAGGTGGGCGATGATGGAGAGCAAAAGTGCGGCGAGAGCTTTCATGTCGGGTGGGAGGGGAAGTCATCATCTCATGCGAGATTCCGCCCCGCGGCGGATCACGGGATCAGAACGAAAGTTGGCAGCGGCACCCCCGCTCCGGTGCACTCGAGCGTCAGGCTTGACCATTGATGCTTGCCGACAAACCCCTCCGATCCCCGACCTCCGGGACCTCAGCGCCTGCCGGCTTGCCGTGGCGGCCGGCGGGAAGCAGGCTGCCGCTCCCATGGCATCAGTAACCCCCTCCCGACCCAATCCCCTGAAGATCCAGTTTCCTACCAATCGAGCGCATCCAATCGCCCCGCAAGAACTGACGCCAACCTCCATTTTTCGGCGTGGGGGACTAAGGGGGCTGCCTTGGTTCTGCCTCCGTCCCTCCCCCAAACCCCCTCCCGGCCCAACCCCTTGAAGATCCAGTTTCCTACCAACAATCGCTCGTCGCGGCGGGAGTCGCCGCCGCCGCGGCAATTGTCCTCTTACATCCAACGCCCGCCCGCCGACGCGCGTGTGGCCGCCATGCCGGCGCTGGCGTTGGGCGAGCAGCAAACACTCGCCGACGGCTCGCAGGAAGCTCGTCGCGTGGCGCGCCGCGATCACAGCGCCGATGCCGACGAAGAGCGACGGCTCGATCGCGGCCGCGGCCGAGGCCCGAAAAGGCAGGGGGAAGAAGAAGGCCGCGAAGCAGCGGAGAAGGAACTCGAGTAGCAGTCGTGACTGGCAGTCTGAGGTCCGAACGCCGGGTAGCGGAAGCCGTGAGGCTTTCGCCGGACGCGCGAAACGCTCACGCGTTCCGCCACGGTTCGCCCTGCCAGCTACCGCTCAATACGTCCCTTTGAGTCCGAAGGTCCACGCGGAGCCGATATCGTTGCGCTCGCGCAAGCGGGCGTGCTTCGGCGTGCTCGGCCCGTAGTTTTTCACGTCTTCGGGAACGGCCAGCACATTCCGTCCGGTGAAATAGACCGCGAGGTTCTTGCGCACGCGATATTCGGCCTGCAGCTCGAGATTCAGGATGCGGGGCGTGTAGGCAAACGTGCCGGGCTCGACGCTGCGCCCGGTTTGTTGCCCGCCGCGCGACTCGCCGCGATAGCTCCAGTTTGCGCGGAGGATGTAGCGCTCGCGCGACAGGCTTGCGCCCCAGTTATACACCCGCGGCACGAAGCCGGTGAAATTTCCCGTGGCATTTCCGGTCGCGCGCACCGCGGCGGCGTTCGCAAAGATCTGCGCGCCGCGCGCCCAATGCGGCAGAAACGTCAGCGCCTGCTTGTAGTCGAACTCCAGGCCGCGCATTCGCACCGTGTTCGTGACGTTGTATTGCGTCGCGACCTGGTAGGGATCGTAGATGTTGGGATCTAGGCCGTAGAGCGCGAGGAACTCGGGCGTGGCTTCGAGCCGCGTGCTGCCGAAGAAATTCTTGAAGTCGCGCTGGAAGGCGCCCACCGAGATCTGGCCGACGCGCTCGAAGTAATACTCGAACCGCACCTTTTCGGTCTTCGCGCTCCAGGCCTTGATCGCGACGTTGTTGACCGAGATCACGTTCGAGGTGCTCGGCGCGAGCTCGGTGTCGGGCAAGGTGAGGCCGCCGGCGTATTGATTGTAGTCGGGCCGTCCCACCGAAGTATAGAACGCGGCGCGGGCGATGAGGTTTTCCCGAACGTTGTAACTGGCGTTGAGGCTCGGGAACAGCCGCAGATACTCCTTCTTCGCGTGCATCCCGCGATCGATGAAGGTGAGCTGCGAGACGCCCAGCGCGTTGGTGGTCGCGACAATCGGTAGCGGGCGCCCGTTGGCGCCGAGGATTGGCCGGCCGCTCGCGTCGCGCTGGAAATTACGCGTCGGATCGGTGAGCGGACCCTCGGCCTTCACATTGGTCTGTTCCGCTCGCAACCCGCCCACGAGCCGCAGGCGGCGCTCCATGAACGCGATGTCGCCCCGCAGATACGCGGAGGAAATTGTCTCCTCGGCCACCTTCGAATTGCTCACGCCCGAGCGATACTCGCTGTTGCGGTCAATCGTGAAATAGTCCGGACGCGCCGTGTAGAGATCCCAATACTTGTAGTTGTCGACCCATTGAATCCGCGGAAACCCGAACGGGGCATTGCGCTGGGAATTGACGACATCGAGCGCGACCGCCGCGCCGTCATCGCTCCCCAGCGGATCGACGGGCGTCGTGGTCGCCCGACGGTCCGCCCCGACAAACGTGAACGGCGGCGTGCTGCCCCGGTTGTCGCGCATCGTGTTGCGCACATCGAGGCCGGCCTTGAGGCTCAGCGGCACGCCGCGCGCGTCGAAATCGCGCTTCATGTTGGCGAAGGCGGAGCGCTGCACATCGAGGGTGGTGCGCATGTCGCCATTGGCCGTGTTGAGCGCATAGGATCGAATGTCGAAGGGATCGACGGGCCGGCCCGCAGTGTCCGTCACCGTGATGCGGCGCGGGCGAAGGTAGAAGATGTCATCGAACGAAATGGTGACGCCCGAACGGCGCGCGAGGCTGTTGCCGAAGAATCCCTTGTCGATGTCGCTGTAGATGTTGGTCGAGTGCGAGAAGCCCGCGCCCGCTTCCATCTTCCAGAGCGGGCCGTCGTGCCGCCAGACCAGCGTCGGCGTGTAGGTCGTGCCGGTTTTCTTGCGATACTGGTTCGAGATGCGGACCTCGCCGGCGCCCACATCGCCGTGCGTAAACGTGGGCGTGAAATTGCCGGGCAGCACGCGATTCGGCTGGAAGATGAGGTAGCGGTAGGCGAACGGCTTGTCGGAAAACGCGTATTGGAATCCCAGGGACACGCGGTCGTTCCGCGCAACCTTGTAATCGACGGTCACGCCCGCCGAGGAGCGGCGGCTGATCTTGCCGCCCATGCGCACCTGAAACTCGCTCAGATACGGCTGCCCGATGGGCGTGTCGGGAAAGGCGCCCGGGTTGGAACCCGCGGGCGTGGACGTGCCGGACGCGACGCCGCGCCAGATGTTGGAAACGTATTCGAGCGGGGTGATCAGCGTGCTGTTTCCTCCCGTGAGCGTGAAGCCGAAGCGTTGATTGACGGGCACGATCCAGGAGAAATCGAAGCCGGGCACCACGTGGTGCATCGCATCCTGCATCGGCCCCGGTGTCTTCCGCAGCGTGCGCTCATTGTCCTTCATCATCACGTAGACGTTCGCGTTCAAGGCCGGTCGCGCCCGGTCGAACGCGCTGCGCGGAACCATGTTGATCGAGCCGGCCAGCGCCGAGCCCGGCGACTCGGGAGTGGGCGACTGCAGGACTTCTAGCCGGGAGATGTTGTTGAGCGAAATCTGATCGAATTCGAGCCGCCGCGATGTGCTCGATCCGGCCGCGCTCGCGACGTTGAAGCCGCCGAGGGTGACGGGCACGTAATCGTTCGGCACGCCGTTCAACATGATCGTGCGCCCTTCGCCTCCGACCGAGTTGAGCGCGACGCTGGGCAGGAATTTCAGGAATTCGCTCACGTTGCCGTCGGTGATCGAGCCGAATTCGTCGGCCGACACGACGGTCCGGATGTTGGCGGCAAACCGCTGTTCGTTGATGGCGATGGCGGCGCCTTCCATTTCCTTCGAGGCGGCCACCACATACTGCGAGAGCTTGACCACGCTTGCGTCGCGTCCCGCGCCCGTCTGCTGGAACGCTTCGAGCGTGAAATCGCGGCGGACCACCTTGCCTGCGCTCACGTTGAGCGCGTCGGTCTGCACCTCGAGTCCCGTGAAGAACACGCGCACGCGCGCCGTGCCCGCGGGCACGTTTGTGATCCGGTAGTCGCCGCCTGAATCGGTGAACGCCTCCAGCGAGGTCCCCTCGATCGTCACGCGCGCGTTTTCGAGATACTCGCCGCTCCGGCCGTTCAGGACGCGGCCTTCGATCGTGCCCGGCGCGGGGCCTTGGGCGAACGTGACGGACGCGATGGAAAAAAAACAGGCAATCGCCAGAGTGCTGGCGCGCCGAAACACACTCATCGCCGCAGCGCGGATGGAGCAGTTCATAGGGTGAGCCGTCGGGGTGGACGGAATTTTGGAGTGTGGGAACACGCTGACGAAATGCGTCAGGAAGGCAAGCGTGCCCGAGGGCTTCGTGTGCGCCGAGCGCGGCGCCACGTTCGACTTCGTCATGTGCAGTGAACGCGAGGCTCTGCGCTGACGTCAAACCCGTGCATACCCCGGGCCGAGCCGATGGGGCCGGGGTTTGGGGCTTGGGGTTCGTTGATTTGCTTTTGGCCAATCGGCCGGGGTCGGTCCGCTGTTCGCAATGTCGGAGGCTGAGCCGGTGATCGCGAATCCCGGCGTTCCCAATACCAACTTCTGGGACACGCGCCGGCCGATTTGACCTCGTTTTCCGCCTTTCCTCGGCACTTCCGGCGATTTCGTGAACGTGAGATTGGAAACGCGCCAGATTCGCGCTGGTCGCGAGCGGTTCATTCACAATTTGGACAGATCGCGCGTTGACCGCGAGCCGGACGGAGCTTTGGCTGGGCGCGTCGTGAGACTCTCGGGCAAACTGCTCCCGGCGCCAGTTGCGCGCAGCATCCCGGCCTATGTCGCTGGGCGTATTCCGTGGCTCCGTGCGTAGTGCCGCCGCCCCTCCCGGTGAAATCAGCCTGGGTGGCGGATTCTTGCACGCCACTCTTGCTGGGGCCGAATCCACGTGCTCGCTCGTCTACGAGCGCTGTCTACGTCTGCCCAGCGTGCGGACTCTAAACGTAGAACCCGTCTCTTTTGGGGGTGAAGCTCTGAACACCGCCGAAATCTCAAACCGCCTATGATCCAACAAACCACCCGCCGCAACTTCCTTGGTGCAACCGGCACAATAGCCGCCGCCGGGCTCGGCTTGGCCTTGGCCAGTCGTGCCTCCAATGCCGCCCCAGGAGCACCGCGCTCGACTGCCAAGATGAAGATTACGCGCGGTGAACCAATCATGACGGGTACGGATGTCTTCGTACGCCTCGAAACCGATGCGGGGATTGTGGGCTACGGCGACGCAACCAACCACTTTCTGCCCTACAGCGCCGAGGGGGCGCTCAAGGAAATGATCCCGTACCTCATCGGCGAAGACCCGGAGCGCATTCCCTACCTCTGGGAATCCTGCTTTCGCCGGCTCTTCCAGCGCGGCGGTCCAGCCACCGGTTCCGCGCTGGCGGGCATTGACCAAGCCCTCTGGGATATCAAGGGCAAGGCCTACGGTGTTCCTGTTTATCAGCTGCTGGGCGGATTGGCCCGGACGAAGGTGCGTGTCTACGGCCACGTGAGTGGCAACACCGCCGCCGAGGCGGCGCGGCAGGCCGTGCAGCGCAAGGAACGAGGTCTCACGGCCATTCGCTTTCGGGCCTTTCATAGCTATGACGCCCAGAACTTCCACGAACACAAGCTGGCGGTCCGACAGCAGATCGAATATTTGGAAGCGATCCGTAAAGCGGTCGGCGACGACATGGACCTCATCCTCGAGTGCCACGGCCGTTACGATCCAGAGTGGGCTATCGAACTGGCCCGCCTAGCAGCGCCCTATCGGCCGCTTTACATCGAAGATCCGGTCCGACACGAGAATCCGGAAGCCCTGAAACGCGTGCGCGAACACACCAACGTGCCGCTGGCCATTGGCGAACGCTACCACAACAAGTGGGAGTGTCGCGAGGCGGTGATCAACCAGTGGGTCGACTATCTGCGGCCTGATGTCTGCCACTGTGGGGGAATCACCGAAATGATGCGGATTGCCGCGCTGGCAGACGTGTTCTACATCACGCTGATTCCGCACAACAACGCCGGCCCGCTTGGCACTGCGGCCACGATGCACGTCGCGTTGGCCATTCCCAACCTGACCATGATCGAAGCCCCGTGGGCCAACGGCAACGCCCAGGGCGATGTGGTCAGGCCCTATCCCCGAGTCGAGAGTGGTTACGCACTCCCGCTGGAGGGACCGGGGTTAGGCGTCGCCTTCGATCAAGAGCGTGCCAAGGCCAAGCCCTTCCGCCCACCTTCGCTGCAACCACGACTGAACGCAACCGACGGATCGGTGCGAGACTTCTAATCCGAGCCTCATTTCCACCTTGCCGTGAACAAGCCAATCCGAACCACCCGACGCCGGTTCCTCACCTCTGGCGGCGCTGCGGTCGCCGCCGCGGCCCTGGCCGACCCAGCTCATTCGGCGCGCGGTCAAGGCTCGGCCGCGTCCGCCATCGTCACCCGAAAGCCCACGCTGGCCGACATGGAAGTGCTGGTCGTCGGTGGCGGGCCGGCGGGCATCGGGGCCGCCCTCGGCGCGGCGCGCCAGGGAGCGGAGACGCTCTTGATTGAAAACCACTCGTTCTTCGGTGGCGTGGCCGCATGGAGCATGGGCATGCAAATGAACCAAATGCGGCCCGGCGGCAAACCGCGCTCCCTGGTTCACGAATTGCTGATCGACAAGCTGAAGGTCTACGGGAATCAGGCACTTCGTTTGGGGCAGCACGAGGTCTGGACCAACGTCGAGTATTTGAAAGTGGCCGTCCTCGACGCCTTGGACACGGTTGGCTGCCGCTACTTCGTCCACGTGCGAGCGGCGGATGCCATCGTCGAAGGCAACCGGGTGACCGGGGTGGTGGTCGCGACCAAGCACGGCCTGCAGATGATTCGCGCCAAGGTGGTCGTGGACTGCACGGGCGACGCCGATGTGGCGTTCTATGCCGGCGCTGAGACCATGATCGAAGCGGAAGCGCTCATGCCGATGACGCTTGGTTTGACCCTTGCGAATATTGACAAGGATCAGGTCCGGCCCGCCGACGTGGCGAACGCGATTCGCCAGGGCCGGGCCAGGCACCCTTTGATTACCACCGGCTTCCTCGAAATCAAACCAGTCGCCAACAGCCAGACGAGTTGGTGGATCAACCATGCGGGCACGGCGGACCTCGGCCGCTTGGACCCCACCGAGACGGAGGCGCGCACCAAAGCCGAATGCTTTGGCCGCCGCCAGGCGCTCCAGATGGTTGAGGCCGTCCGTGAGTCCGACATCCCTGCCCTTCGCCAGATCGAGTGGAGTGGCGCGGGGCCGCAGATCAGCGTGCGCGAAAGCCGACGCGTCAAGGGCGTGTACGTGATCACCGAGGAGGACGCCATGTCAGGCCGGACGTTTGCGGACGTCATCGCGTGGCGCAGCGGCTTTCTCGATCTGGGCGGCCAGAAAGGCGGCAAGTATGTCAAAATGCAGATTCACGATGTGCCCTACCGCGCGATCCTCCCCGAGAGGCTCGACGGCCTGTTGACGGCCGGACGCTGCATTTCGGCGACCCATGCCGGGGCCGCCGCCGGCAAGAGCATGGGCAACTGCCTGGCGACCGGACATGCCGCGGGCGTAGCGGGAGCGCTGTGCGCGAAGCGAAGATGCTTGCCGCGGGAACTTCCGGTGACAGCGCTTCAAACCGCGTTGCGCGCCGACGGAGTGGAACTTAACGTCAACGAACGCCAACAAAAAGGTCTGAAGTGACAACAGGAGAATAGGTAGACCCCTCCCAGCCGAAGCCCGCAGGACCCAGTCTCCTTCGCGTCCGATCTTGCGCGTTTCCGAAACCAACTTATTCTGCAAACGCAGTTCCGCGGAAAGATCTCTCAATGGCTGGTCCTGCAACCTCATGAAATTGCGTTTCGCGCCGGCAAACAGTTGACCTATTTCTGACACCGCTCCAAAAGAGAGGCTGCCAACATGATCAAGTTGGGAAGATATTTGGTTGCCTTGGCGGTCACAGTCACGGCGTTAGGCCAGGGCAGTAAGACGACGGAGCAGCCACCCAGCCGACAGATTCTCACTTCGGACGGGGTGAATTTGTATGTCACGGTAAGAGGTCAGGGGACAAGTTGCCTCTACATCCACGGCGGACAAGGATCTGGAAGTTATTGGATGGAGAAATTTTCGGGGGCTATGCTGGAGCGACATTTCCAAATGATCTATTTGGACCAGCGAGGCTCCTGCCGCTCATCCAGCCCAAGAAACAAAGATTACTCCATGGACCGGATCGTCCGGGACTTTGAGGAGGTGCGGGCGGCTCTGGGAATCACCCATTGGATCACTCTGGGGCATTCCTTTGCGGGACTTTTGCAGATGGGTTATGCCCAACGCTACCCTGAAATTATCAAGGGGATGATCATGCTCAACTGCACTCTCGATTTAAGAGGAAATTCCCAAGAATCCATTCCCAAGGCATGCGAGCTTCTTGGCATCGCCGAACGTGCCGCCTTCTTGGACGAATCGACCCCGCTGCCCGAACGGATATCCAAACTCTACGGAGAACTGAGAAAGAAGAACCTCTGGTGGAAGATGGGATACGCTTCGTTCGAGAATTTTCAGCTGATGAACGAGACGTTTAAGGAAATACCTACCTTCAATCACGAATTTGAAAGAATCCGCCTGCCGGAGGAATATCTCACTAATTTCAAGCCGGCAACTGATGGTCTGCGAATGCCCGTCCTGTATTATTACGGGAAGACGGATTGGATGGTTGGCCCCAATTGCGCCAAGGGTGTGAATTTTCCGAACATGCTCCTGTGGGCCAGTGACGTGGGGCATGTTCCTTCATTGGAAAACCCCGCGGATCTGGAAAAGGCCATCGCACAATATCAGAGGAACTATGGCTTTTGAGAACCCTCCGCAACGCAACGGGTGGTGTGACGCTCGTTCGGCTTGCGTGCTGTTAACCAGCGGCAGCTGTAGCTACCCCCCCCGCCGTCCGATAAATGTAGACCTGGAGGGACTCGAACCACCGGCCCCGTGGTTCGAAGCCAAGTGCTCTAGCCCAAACAGATCGTTGCGATCTATCGCGAGATCATTCCAGTCGCGGCTCCGCCCGGCAGTTACTCGACCGTCGCTTTCCCCGGTGGTTATGTTGGCCTTGCCGGAAACAGGACGACCGAAGGCGGCGACACCATCAACTTCTCAATCTGGGGCCAGGACGCGGCGGAAGTGGAGCCGGCGGACAAGAAGTTCGGGACGATCAAGACACGCCAGTTCACGCATGAAGGAACCGGCTGGGCGGGTCGCCTTGCCTATCCTTGGAAACCGGGCACGCGCTACCATGTTTTCGTCCACGTCAAACACGAGAACGGGTCGGTCCGACGGGGTCAGTCCGCTGATTGCAAGGTCGGAGGCGGAACCGGTGGCCGCAAATCCAGGCGTCCACAAACCCAACTTTTTGGGCCGAGCCGAGGGGGTCAACCCGCTGATTGCTGCTCGCTCGCGTGTCCAACTGGAGAGTGCATTGCTCCCGGCTGGCCACCGCCCAATCGACCCCGGTTTTCGACCGTCTACAAAACCAACCTATTCGGCACGTCAGTTCAAAGCCCGGACCACTTTGCAGGCCCCTGCACGGGGTCAAGTCGCACCCGAAGCCGTAACGCGCGCGCGGCGCGCCGCGCCTCGAGCGCCGGCTCGCGTCACGCGATGCGGGTGACGCTGGTTGCGAGTTCGGCCAGACCGATGGCCTCGATGCGGTCGCCGAGGGAGAAGCGGTGCTGGCCGGGATGAACGACCCAGAGGTGATCGAGCTTCAGGTCGGATAGCGCGATGCGCATGGACTTGGTGGTCGAGGGGGCGTCGTTGAACTTGAATTCGAAGCCGATGCGTTTGCCGCCACTCATCATGAACAAGTCGAGTTCGGCGCCGGCGTGAGTTGACCAGAAGTAGGTGTCACGAGTCGGAAAGCGGGCGATGACCTGCTCGACGGCGAACCCCTCCCACGAGGCGCCGAGTTTGGGATGCGCCAGCAGGGTGCGCCGGTCGGGCAAGCCCATGAGGGTGTGGAAGAGGCCGCTGTCGCGGATGTAGATTTTGGGCGCCTTGGTCTGGCGCTTCCCGAGGTTCTCAAACCACGGCGGGAGTTGGCGGACGAAGCGCGCGCCGGTGAGAGCGTCGAGATAGCTCCGCGTGGTCTGATCGCTGACGCCAAGCGAGCGGCCCAGCTCGGACGCGTTCCAGATCTGACCGTGGTAGTGCGCGAGCATGGTCCAGAAACGGCGCACGGCTGCGGCCGGGAGGTTGAAACCAAGCTGCCCGAGATCGCGCTCGACAAACGTGCGCACGAAATCGTCGCGCCACGTGACACTGAGCGCCTCACTGCCCGAGAGAAACGAGCGCGGAAAGCCGCCGCGCTGCCAAAGCCGTCCGGCTTTTTCCGCGCCGACCTCGCGCAGGGTAAATCCGGCCAAATCGATAAAGGCGATCCGGCCGGCGAGCGTCTCCGACGACTGCCGCAGCAACTCGGGCGAGGCGCTGCCGAGAACCAGAAAGCGCGCAGGACGCGGCTTGCGGTCGGCGAGCACCCGCAGGACAGGAAACAGATCGGGCCGGCGCTGCACCTCGTCGAGCACCACGAGGCCGCGGAAATCCGCCAAGGCTTGCATGGGCTGGGCCAGCACCGAGAGGTCGGCGGGATTTTCAAGATCGAGAAACAGGGTGCGGCCCGCCTCGGCGGCGAGTTTTCGCGCGAGCGTGGATTTGCCGCACTGGCGTGGACCAAGGAGGGCGACGACCGGATGGCGCGACAGTGCGGATTGAAGGGCCGCTGCAGTATCAGAACGCTGGATGGCCGGTTTCACGTTCCTCGCATATTCGAAGTGTTGCTTCGAAAATGCAAGGAAGTCGTTCGGCGGTTTTTGGGCCCTGCCATTGCAGTAGTCGGCGTCCCGCATGACGCCACCCCAATGACGTTTTCCCCAATGAACCGATCCACGATCGCCACGGGCCCCTG
>Ga0233425_10008855_pt1 | contig 13088 bp, 13 predicted proteins | sample Watercolumn_Towu_2_FD_181712 | JGI IMG/M metagenome (GOLD analysis project Ga0233425, IMG submission 181712) | Freshwater microbial communities from Lake Towuti, South Sulawesi, Indonesia - Watercolumn_Towuti2014_140_MG | ecosystem: Environmental > Aquatic > Freshwater > Lake | place...
AAAATGTTTCTCTTTTAAATACTGGAATAAAACCGGGATTTTAATTATGCTATAATTAACCGGATATATTGTATTGCTAATTGTTATTGTAAATTAAACCGAAAATAAAGAGCTGGCATGAAAAAGATGCAAAGAAAAATAGAATCCAGGAATAAAATACTGGATTCGGCAGCAGAATATTTTACAGAACATGGTATCGGTGAAACGGATATTGATGAGATTTGCAGGAAAGCCGGGCTCTCCAGGGGAGCATTTTACCATCATTTTCCCACGAAACAGCAATTCCTCCTGGAGCTTCTTGATAAGTGGATAAATAAAATGGACAGCCAATTAAGCTCTCTTCAATATGAATCCAGCAACACGGTGGAAATATTGACAGAGATTTCAGATAGTATGCAGCCTGTTTTTGAACAGGCCGGCAAACAAATCCCCATATTCCTCGAGCTTTATATAAAAGCAGTAAATGACTCGAATTTAAGGGAATATGTACTTAAGTCTTATTACAGTTTTCTTTCGTTTTTAAAAGATGCAGTAAATAAAAATAATGATGACAATGCTGCAGAAAATGATGACGCTGAAAAAGAAGATATTGCCAAAATCCTCTTTGCCATAACAGTCGGGCTGCTCATACAGGGACTTATTGCTCCCGGGAGCACTGATTGGGCAAAACTGGCTAAAAAAAGCATTAGATTAATCCTTGAATAGACCGGGTTAAATAACCGGCAAAGGCTTTTTTGTACAAAAATAGCCTACTTTAACTGCAAAGCTAAATTTAACTGCACCTTCAGCATTTAACCGCGCCACGAAAGATACTTAATTTCCCGGCAGTAAAAAAGAAAAAAGGGAAGAAAAGAAAAAAAACCATTGTTTTTTATTTATACATACATTATGATTGTATAAATTATTCATTTAATAAAAAATTCCCTCCTGAAAGGTTGTATTTATGCTGTATTACCATTACTTTATACTTTTTGGCCTGTTTGTGGTCCTGGTTAATTTTATTATTAACAACATTTTATTCAGGAACATAAAAAACTTTAAAATGCCCGAAAGCGAGTTGCAATCACCCCCGCTGGTATCAGTTTTAATTCCTGCGAGAAATGAAGAAAAAAACATAAAAAGGATCCTTAATTCTATGTTAAGGCAGGATTACAAAAATTTAGAGATTCTTGTGCTTGATGATAATTCCACAGACTCAACAGCAGATATAGTACGGCAATTCTGCATAAAAGACAAAAGGGTAAAACTTGTAAAAGGGCAGCCTCTCCCCAAAGGGTGGAAGGGTAAATGCTTTGCATGCCACCAGCTGTCAAAAATTGCAAAGGGTGACTATTTTGTATTTACAGATGCGGATACCCTTCATTACCCCGACTCCATATCTGGTGCGCTTGCTGCGCTTATGAAAAACAAGCTTGATGTCATTTCCATATATCCGAGGCAGATTGCTGTCACTTTTGCCGAAAGAATGACAATACGTTTTATTCACTTTGCAATACTTTCTTTTATGCCGCTTATCCTGGTCAAACATACAAAGGGCCCTTTTTTCAGCACGGCTATCGGGCAGTTTTTTCTTTTTAAAAGGCAAGTCTATGAAAAAACCGGCGGTTTTGAATCAGTCAAAGATGAGATACTTGAAGATATAAACATTTCCAAGCAGATAAAAAGATCAGGTTATAAAATCATGGTCTATGACGGAAGCGATAGCATCTTCTGCAGGATGTATACTAATCTGCATGATGTCGTAAAAGGCTTTTCCAGGTTTATATATGCAGCTTTTGACTGTAATTTCTTGATGGAATGCATTGCGCTTTTCTTTATTTCATTAATATTTTTAGTACCCTTTATATCGCTTCCGCTGGGTATTTTTGTTTTTGGATGGTCTGCAAAACTGCTGGTTTTAAATATTATTCAAATACTTTTAATTCTTGCAATAAAAATCGTCCTTTCAATAAGGTTTAAAGAAAGGATACTCGATATATTTTTTACGCCGGTCTCTGTTGCATATATTGCAGTAATTGCAGTAAACTCATATATTCAATCAAGGTTTGGAAGTGGGGTCAGCTGGAAAGACAGGACCTACGGCGCAGCAGACGAAAAAGGCACAGGCGAATTTGAGGAAAACGGCAAAAAAATATAATTTTTTCCATAAAGATAAGTATAAGAATATAAAACAGGGTTGTGCTATAATAATTTAGAGATTTGATTTAAATAAACTTGAATAAAATCTTATGGTGATATTATGTCTAAAAAACTGAATAGAATTACTATTAATCCTGACATATGTATGGGTCAGGCGACTATTAGAGGAATGAGAATAACTGTATCATTTATTTTGAAATTATTAGGCTCAGGAATGGGTACACAGGAAATACTGGCTGATTATCCGGAGCTTCAAAAAGAAGACATTTTGCAGGCAATACAATATGCAGCCTGGTTATCAGGAGAATACACACGTCCACTTGTATCAGCCAAGTAAAATGGAATATATTGCTGATATCCATATTTCACCAAAAACCATTAAACTACTTTTAGATGGTGGCTTTAAGATAAGGCGAGTTTCAGATTTTCTAAAGTTTACTGCAAGTGATTATTCAATATTGGATCTGGCAGTTAAAGAAAACAAAACCATTATTACCCAGGATTTGGATTTCAGTGCAATTTTAGCTGAAAGATCTACAAATAAACCCAGTGTCATAACCCTGAGGCTTAATAATGTAAAACCATTGCGAGTTGCAAAAATATTACAAAAAGTGTTGCCTCAGATTGAAAATGAACTAAATAAAGGTTGTATTGCTATTATTGAGGAAGATAGGATCAGGATCAGAAAGCTTCCCATTGAAGTATAGTAATCAATTTTTTATACCAAATCAAAACGAACAGACTATATGTTATAACGAGGGTTCAACAGGAAAGCAAAATATAAGAAGCAACACAGGCACAGCAGCTTGATTTGACATAATTATTTTTTACTGGTAGCATTATGCCACTTTATTAATGAAAGCCTGAAAAACGGCAAAAAAAAGATTTTTTAAATGTATTATTTAACAGAAATTTTTCAAATAAATTCTTCAGAAATATTATTCAAAAGTATCGTCCTTTTAAGGGACAACACCTGCTGGCGAAGCTAAATAAAAAGCTTTGCCATTTTCTTTACTTATTATTTTTTAATTCTTTCAAACGTGGCCAGCCAGTTTCAGGCTATAAACCAGGTAAAACAAAAATAGTAATAACGTAATAGAAGAATTAGAAAACTGATAACCGGGTTTTAACCAGTATATAAATTTCAAAGAGTATTCCCAAATAAGGCAAGCTTTTACTAAGTAAAAGGATTTTCAGGGGATACTCTTTTCTTTTTGCCATGATTTTTTGTAATGGCAGGTTTTAAAAAGAGCCGGAAAATAACAGGTCCAAATAGACAGTAATAAAAGAAAATCAATAAATTCAGAAAAATTTAAATAAATAGGGAATTAAAAAAAATAAAAAGATAAATTAAAAAAATGAACAGAATTTTTCCAACAATAAAAGAATACACTGCAAAATCTGCTAAATATAACCTCATACCTGTTTATAAGGAATATATGGTTGATATCGAAACGCCGGTTTCAATCTTTATAAAAGCTGGCGGTTTAAAGAGGAAAATGTTTCTTCTTGAAAGCATGGAGGGCATAAAAAAACTCTCACGATACTCGTTTATAGGGGTGAGCAACAGCTCAGTAATAAAATTTCAGGAAGGCAACTTTTCAGTTATTACTTCAGGTAAAGAAGTTTCAAATATTAAATCATCTGATCCCCTGAACTTACTTGAAAACTTTTTAAAAGGATACCGGCTTTATAAAAATCCCGGCCTCAAACACTTTGTTGGGGGAGCCACAGGTTATTTAAGTTATGATATGGTCAAATATTTTGAAAATATAAATTTTGGCGGGCAAAAACAGCAATACCCGGAAATAATGCTTTATCTGACGGAACTTGTAATAGTCTTTGACCATTATCTGCAAAGGATGAAGATAATCGCTACAGTAAAAATCGATGACGATGGAGAAATTACCGGCAAGGGAGAAAAAAGCAGTAAACAATCCCCGGAGAGTAAAGCTGAAAAAGCTTATCTTGATTCTATAAAAAAAATAGAACAACTTGAATCAGAGATCTTTTCAGATAAAAAAAATGGAAGCACAGCAGGGTTTCCCATTTCTGCAGGCAGGGATATTAAAAAGGATTTCAACAAAGCCAAATATTCATCAAATTTGCGCAAACAGGATTTCATTGATGCTGTATCTAAAGCAAAAGAATTCATAATAAACGGGGAAGCGTTCCAGGTGGTGCTTTCACAACGCTTCAGCCTGAATATAGCTTCAAATCCTTTCAATGTGTACAGGTCTTTGAGGACAACTAATCCGTCACCTTACATGTATTATTTCAATTTCGGGAATTTTAAAATCATTGGTTCTTCACCTGAGCCCCTGATAAAAATTACCGGCAGAAAAATACTGACATGCCCAATTGCAGGAACAAAGAAAAGGGGCGCAAACACTAAAGAAGAAAGAGCAATTGTAAACAGTCTATTAAATGATGAAAAAGAAACAGCAGAACATAATATGCTGGTCGATTTGTCAAGAAATGACCTTGGAAGAGTATGCAGGTTCGGGACAGTTAAAATCAGAAAATGCATGAATATTGAAAAGTACTCTCATGTCATGCATCTTGTCTCTAGGATAGAAGGAACCCTTGATAGCAACAGCACAATATTTGATGCTTTGAAAAGCACTTTTCCGGCTGGCACTCTTACCGGTGCCCCAAAAATAAGGGCGATGCAGATAATAAGTGAGCTGGAGCCGGATTGCCGCGGCCCATATGGAGGGGTGGTAGGGTATTTTGGTTACGACGGGAGCCTGGATACCTGCATAACAATAAGAACTGCAATTGTTAAAGGTGGCAAAGCTTACATTCAGGCCGGGGCGGGAATTGTTTTTGACTCAATTCCTGAAAATGAATGGTATGAGACTGTCAATAAAGCAAGCGCATTATTTGAAGCTATACGGATTGCAGAACAAATATAATCGGTTTTAAATTTTTATAATTATTTTAAAAACAATAAATCAGGCCAGAAGGTGTTTTAATGGACATTAAAGATATTACAGAAAAAATCATGGGATTTAAAAACCTGGATAAGGATGAAGCCTGTGAGGCACTAAAGTATATAATCGAAGGCAGGGCAAATGATTGCCAGATCGCATCTTTTTTAACTGCATTAAGAATGAAGGGTGAAACAATTGATGAAATAAGTGGTTTCTGTTTGGCAATGCTTGAGAAGGTTAAAAGAGTTACATCCAGGCACACTGATGTTGTTGATACATGCGGTACAGGAGGAGACAGTAAAAACACTTTTAATATTTCAACTGCTGCAGCTTTTATAGCCGCCGGTGCAGGGGTGATAATTGCAAAGCATGGAAACAGGAGTGTTTCAAGCATGTGCGGGAGCGCAGATGTGCTTGAACAATTGGGAGTAAATATTAATCTTGAACCTTCCGGCATATCAGAGTGTATAGATGAGATTGGAATAGGTTTTATTTTTGCTCCAATTGCTCACACGGCCATGAAAAATGTCGCAAAAGCAAGAAAAGATATGGCCATCAAAACAGTGTTTAATATTTTAGGTCCGTTAACTAATCCTGCAATGGCAAACAGGAGGGTCCTTGGTGTTTATGATAAAAGCCTGATGGATAAGATGGTGTATGTGCTGAAAAACCTTGGTGTTAACAGGGCTTTTGTTGTATACGGCATGGATGGGCTTGATGAGTTTTCCACTGCAGGTAACAGCCTGGTCAAGTATTTAAATGATGGCGGGGTAACAGAGTTTGCTTTAAATCCTGAAGAACTCGGCCTAAAAAAATGCATTATTGATGATTTAAGAGGAGGAGATGCAAAAATAAATGCTGAAATTATCAGAAATATTCTTTCCGGCGGAGAAATCGGAGCTAAAAGGGATTCTTCCATGCTTAACGCTGCAGCCGCAATAATTGCCGGCGGTAAAACCGAAAGTTTCCAGGAAGCATTGCAAATGGCTGATTGCTCAATCAGTAGCGGTGAGGCAACCGGTAAATTAAATAAACTGGTTGGATTTACAAATAAATTTCAATCCGCATCCGTTTGATATTATGGAGGATATGTTGAAATATTTACAGGAAATACTCAGAAATAAAAAGAGAGAGATTAAAACCCTTGAAGAACGATATGGGAGCAATAAGAGCCGTATAAATAAGACCCTGGAAAATCCATGCAGTTTTAATTTTATAAAAAACATGGATGCCGGAAGGGTAAATATTATTGCTGAATTAAAGAAGGCATCCCCTTCAAAGGGCATGATTAATAACTGGCTTGATATAGAAAAAACTGCAATTCTTTACAATAAATATAAAAGTTTTATCAGCGCAATATCAGTAATTACCGAACCTGTCCATTTTAAGGGAAACAACAGATTTCTAAAGATTGTAAAAAACGTATCAGCTGTCCCGGTCTTGAGAAAAGACTTTATATTCCACGAGAGCCAGGTCTATGAAAGCGTAGATATGGGCGCAGACGCCATATTGCTTATATGTTCAATTTTAGGGCAGAAGAAATTAAACAGGCTTTATAATCTTGCAAAAAATATTGGCCTTGATGTCCTTGTTGAAGCCCACAGCGCAGAAGAATTCAGAAGAGCCTGTGACACAGGTGCCAGGCTTTTAGGTGTCAATAACAGGTATCTGAAAAATATGGAGGTAAACCCGGATAATATAAAAGATATCTTAAGGCAGGCTGATACATCAGGCATCAAAGACAGGATAATTATCTGTGAAAGCGCAGTGCAGGATATCAAATATATAAAAGAGCTTTACAGCATGGGTGTCAGGGGATTTTTAATAGGCAGTTATTTCATGCAGAGCAAAAATCTAAAATATGATTTAGACAAAATGGAGTCCGAATTAAAAAGAGAAGGGCTTATTTAAGATGGTTTGGGTAAAAATATGCGGAATAACAAATAAGGAGGACGCGATAATAACAGCAGAACTGGGAGCTGACGCACTCGGTTTCATATTATCTACTGATAGTCCAAGAAGGATTGAGCCGGGCAAAGCTTATGAAATAATCCTAGCAGTCAAAAACAGGCTTATAGGTTTTAAAGATAAAAAAGTGCCATCATTTGCAGGAGCCTTTGTAAATGAAGAGGAAGGCACAGCAGTAAAAACTGCAGAGGAGCTGGGGCTTGATTTTATCCAGTTTTCCGGAGATGAAAAAGTGAATTACATGCAAAAGATTAAAAAACTTGCTGCAGGTAAAAATATTAAACTTATAAAACTTATAAGAGTAAAAAAAGATATTTCAACTTTTGAAACAATATCAGCTCAAATGCAGGATTTCAAAAAGGAAGTAGACTATTTCCTGCTTGATACCTGTAAAGAAAATATTTATGGAGGCACAGGCAAAATTTTTGACTGGCAAATTGTCAGGGGTTTAAGCAGCTTCTTTCCGGTCATACTTGCAGGAGGGCTAGATAGCGAAAATGTGGGCGGAGCCATTAATACAGTCAGGCCTTTTGGAGTAGATGCTTCAACAAGGCTTGAGAGTGCTCCGGGAAAAAAAGACATGACAAAGGTTAAAAATTTTATAAAAAATGCGTCAGGCAGAATCGGAGAAAATTATGGAAAAAGCAGAAAGCATTAAAAAAGCAAGGGGATATTTCGGGGAGTTTGGAGGCAGGTATGTTCCCGAGACTATTGTGAGGGCACTGGACGAACTAGATGAAAATTATTTAAATTTTAAAAACGATAAAGATTTTAAAGCTGAACTTAAATATTATTTACAGGCTTATGCAGGAAGGCCTACCCCCCTTTATTTTGCACAAAGGCTGACAAATTACCTGAAGGGCGCAAAAATCTATTTAAAGAGGGAGGACCTTTGCCACCTTGGCGCACATAAAATAAACAATACATTGGGCCAGGCTCTTCTTGCAAAAAAGATGGGAAAGAAAAATATAATAGCAGAAACAGGGGCAGGCCAGCATGGAGTTTCAACTGCAGCAGTATCAGCTTTATTTAATATGAGATGCAAAATATTTATGGGTGCAAAGGACATAGAGAGGCAGTCACCGAATGTTTTCAGGATGAAATTGCTTGGCGCAGAAGTAATAGAAGTCAATTCCGGAAGCATGACTTTAAAAGATGCAGTAAATGAAGCCATCAGGTACTGGGTGTCAAATATAGATGGCACATATTACCTGCTCGGCTCAGTAGTGGGCCCCCATCCTTATCCGACTATTGTCAGGGATTTCCAGAAAGTAATCGGTTATGAAACAAAAAAACAAATATTAAGGGCCGAAGGAAAAATGCCGGATTATATTATTGCGTGCGTTGGCGGCGGAAGCAATGCAATGGGGATTTTTTATCCATTTTTAAACTATGCTGATGCCATAAATATTACAGGTGTCGAAGCAGGCGGTGAGGGTATGGAAAGCGGCAGGCACGGGGCGTCACTTTCAGCGGGCCATAAAGGTGTAATGCAGGGAAGTTTAAGCTACCTTCTTCAGGATAGTTTCGGGCTGATAAATGAGGCCCATTCAATATCTGCGGGCCTTGATTATCCGGGAGTCGGACCGGAACATGCGTATCTTAAAGAAAAGGGGCTTGTAAAATATGAAAGCATTACTGACAGGGATGCCCTAGAGGCTTTTAAGGCCCTTTCGCAGCTTGAAGGAATAATACCGGCTCTGGAAAGCGCCCATGCTGTAGCGTATGCAATGAAAATAGCGCCTCAGCTGAGCAAAGATAAAGTGATAGTCGTTAATCTTTCCGGCAGGGGCGATAAAGACATAGACACTGCATATAAATTACTAAAGGATATAACATAAAACCGGTTTTTTAAGCGGTAGGCTTTTAGAATTAAAAATTGAGCCTTATTAAAAAGCATAAAAGCTTAAAAATATAAGATATAAATAAAATTAAAAGAATAAAGACACAGGAAGCAGAAAAATGGAAAACAGATTAAATCAGGTAAAAACAGGAAAATACATACAAAAGGGAAAAAAAATAAAAAGGGAAAACCGCATCGACAGTTTGTTTAATAAATTAAGAAACAATGGGCAGAAAGCACTTATCCCTTTTATAACATGCGGTTACCCCACGCTTGAGAGCAGTATCAAATTATTTAATGTCCTTGAGAAAAACGGGGCCGATATTATTGAAATCGGGATACCATTTTCGGATCCCCTGGCTGATGGGCCGGTAATACAGGAGGCATCAGGAATTGCGCTTGAAAATGGCATTAATACCGATAATGTCATGGACACAATTGCCGTTATAAGAGAAAGCAGCGAAATACCAATAGTTATTATGGCTTATTTTAATACTGTTTACAGGTATGGAATCAGAAGATTTCTTGAAAGGGCCGAAAATACCGGGGCAGACGGCATTATAATACCTGACATGCCCTTAGAAGAATATATCAATTACAGGCAGTATTTTAATGGCTACTCATCCATTGATGTCATAATGCTGGCATCACTTACTTCACAGATGGAAAGGCTTCAAAAGATTGCAGGTGTTTGCAGAGGATTTCTTTATTGTGTAGCAGTAAAAGGAGTAACCGGAGCCAGGGAAGGGATAAGCCAGGAGATAAAAGAGTTTCTTGTAAAACTCAGAGGCATGACAAAACTTCCCCTTGCTCTTGGGTTCGGCATCTCCAATTCCAGACAGGTTTTGGAAGTTAAAAAATATTGTGACGGGGTAATCATAGGCAGTAAAATCCTTTCAATGGTTTCCGGGTCCGGCAATTTTACTGATAGTTTAAAAAAACTTGAAAAGTTTATAACAGGAATCAATATTATCTTAAAGGAGAACCGGGATATATAAGTAATTTGAAGGGTATAAATTAAAAAATGGAAAAAACAAGAAGCAATAAAGCAAAAAGCAAACAAAAAACAGATATCCTGGTAATCGATAATTACGACTCATTTACTTTTAATCTCGTGCAGTGTTTCGGAATTCTGGGAGCTGCAATTAAAGTAGCCAGAAATGATAAAATCGGTATCCTGGATATAATAGAAATGAAGCCATCAGGAATAGTTATTTCGCCCGGCCCCGGGAGGCCTGAAGATGCAGGCATATCCAGACAACTTATCAGTTATTTTTATAAAAAAATACCGATTTTAGGGGTATGCCTTGGCCACCAGTGTATTGGCGAAGTATTTGGTGCTGAAATAATTAATTCCGGTACAGTTGTTCACGGTAAGACTTCCCTTATATTTCATGACGGCAGGACCATTTTTAAGGACCTCGAGAACCCTTTTAAAGCAGCAAGGTATCACTCACTGATTATAAAAAAAAGCACAGTCCCTAATGACTTTGAAATATCGGCAAGAACAGAAGGCGGCACCATAATGGGCATAAGGCACAGGAAATATAGGCTGGAAGGAGTGCAGTTCCATCCTGAATCATTCCTTACTTCTTCAGGGATGAAGTTGCTTAAAAATTTTTTATCCTGCTAGTTCCAGGAGCAGGATTCTTATAAATCGAATAATTGGTTTTTGTATCTTAAATATTCCTCATAATAATTATTTATATATTCATTAAGTAAAGCGGTATTGCCGATTAAAGGGAGCAGATCAGATTTAAAATCACTTTTATGTCTTAAAACAGCATCCTTTATTTTTAAATCAAGCTGGTTTTCAAGTATAGATATGTCCATCTCTTTTCCAAGCATTTCGGAAAGCCTTTTTATATTAGGCTTAATTGATTTTTTCAAAAACCATAAAAGATCAAAATAATCCTTGCCTTTTACTGTTTCGCTATTGTCAGTCCCCGTTAATCTTTCCCTTAATAATATGGCATGCAGTTTACCTGACATTAAAGAGGGAAGATCATAATGCCTTGCAACAAAATTAAATCCATAAATGGATTTAGATGTTATCAGCAAGTCATAAAATCTTGAAGGGTTGTTTGCAAAATCCAGTTTGACATAAAGTATATCGCTTTCATCTGCCTTTGCCAGTCCAAGGTTATGAAGAACAGGAAATTTTAAAATAATCTGGCTTCCTCTTTGCTTTAACGACAGTGTGATTTTTCTATACTGAAATTGTTTTTTAAAATATGCCTCTAAGTCATCAATCAATTCTGTAGTATCAATTTCCCTAAAATAATCAAAATCCAGATTTTCTGAAAGCCGTGGCAAATCATAAAAAATTTTCAGGCATGTCCCGCCAGTAAAAATGAGATTCCTATTATATTGCAGGTCAGTATAAATATAATTAAGTACGTATACCTGTAAAAGCTCCTTAAGCTTGTTGCGAATATAGCTATCTAAATAACCTTTTGCTTTTTCTACATTTGCAACTTTTTCAAGTTCTTTTTCTATCATCTTTTGCTATTTTAATTTTGCTATAATTTGCCCCAGAATATTATATTTTTTTACTTTGGCCATTTCACAATATGTTTTAAATTCTTTGAAGTCTCTGGATTTAAACCCATCAATATTTAATCTTAGGGATTCCAATTTGGCAAGATTTATATCCTTATCTCTTAAAAATTTCAGGTAAAGCCAATCAAAGAGAGCCTTTGCTTTTGTTGCCTGTGCTATTTGAAAATCATTATAATCCATAATATCAAACCCTGTAAAAAGGCTTTCTTTAATATTCCTGTATAAAAATAAGCCCAGGGTATTATCATAAGATCTGCCAGCCTTGGTTGTAATAGACGTTATGGAATATACCGCTTCAGATAGAATACTGTATTTCTGCAATACATATTCCAAGCTCAAATATGACGGTATCCTTAATTTATTTGCAATGAATTCTATGTATAGTGATTTGTTATTTAATCTTTCAAAATAATTTGTGGTTGTATATAACCCCTTCTTTAATTGTATCAGGGTGCCTTCTTTTATCCACCTGTTAATATCAATTGAGAGGCTTTCAAGTTTAATGTCAATATATTGGAAAATAGCACTTTTACCGAAGTAGCTCAGATTTTCGAGATTCTTTAATTTATTTACTTGTTTCATAATTAATATATATTGTATATTAATTGTGAAATAAGTCAAATTAATCCAAATATTTTAATTTTATTGACATTAATCCCTATAATTATATATAATATGGGTAATTAATTCCCTAATATAATATAAATATTTAAGAATGAATATAAAAAGAGATATACAGGACGATATTCTAAAAAGGTTATTTAAAAAAAAGGCCATAATAATATATGGTGCAAGGCGAGTAGGAAAAACTACTCTTGTAAAAGAAATTCAAAATAATTTTTCTGATATTTCTTTATACCTTAATTGTGATGAACCCGATATTAAAGAGGCTTTAACAAATAAAACTTCAACAGAACTAAAGAGCTTTATTGGGCCAAAGAAACTTATAATAATTGATGAAGCCCAAAGAGTTATAAATATAGGTCTTACTTTAAAATTAATTGTTGATAATTATCCCGAGATTCAAATAATTGCCACAGGTTCGTCGTCTTTTGAATTATCAAATCAAACTGTTGAACCGTTAACTGGCAGAAAATATGAGTATATCCTTTTCCCTTTTTCCTTTCATGAACTTAAGAGCATATACACAAATCTGGAGCTTGACCGTCTGCTTGAAAAAAGAATTGTTTTCGGAATGTACCCTGAAATAATAATAAATGAACCTGAAAATGAGAGGAATTTAAAAGAAATTACAGGAAGCTATCTTTATAAAGATGTTCTTCAATATCAAAACATAAGAAATCCTGATGTTCTTGATAAGCTCCTACGGGCTTTAGCATTACAAGTTGGAAGTGAGGTATCTTATAATGAACTTGCAAATTTATTGACAGTTGATAAAAAGACTATCCAAAGTTATATATCACTCTTGGAAAAAGCATTTGTAATATTCAGGTTACAACCGTTTAATAAAAATTTAAGAAATGAAATTAAAAAATTACGGAAAATTTATTTTATAGATAATGGGATAAGAAATGCCTTAATTAATAATTTAAACCCTCTTGCATTAAGGAATGACACTGGAATTCTGTGGGAAAATTTTCTTATTTCTGAAAGAATAAAATATAATTTCAATAATTTTC
>Ga0233425_10008857_pt1 | contig 13086 bp, 19 predicted proteins | sample Watercolumn_Towu_2_FD_181712 | JGI IMG/M metagenome (GOLD analysis project Ga0233425, IMG submission 181712) | Freshwater microbial communities from Lake Towuti, South Sulawesi, Indonesia - Watercolumn_Towuti2014_140_MG | ecosystem: Environmental > Aquatic > Freshwater > Lake | place...
CAAGGTGGGCGACACGGTGACGATCGAAGAGACCGCGCCGATTTCGAAATTAAAGCGCTGGCGCGTCGTCGAAGAAGCGGCCGAGGCGTAGTTTGAAAGAACGAACTGTCCGGACGAAGTCGGCGCAGTCCAAAGCGGGCTTGCCGAAACCAGATCGGAACGAAAGGCGGGTAAGCCATGATTCAGATGCAGACCAATCTCGACGTCGCCGACAATTCCGGCGCGCGCCGCGTGATGTGCATCAAGGTGCTGGGCGGCTCCAAGCGCAAATACGCCGGCGTCGGCGACATCATCGTCGTGTCGATCAAGGAGGCGATTCCGCGCGGCCGCGTGAAGAAGGGCGACGTGCTCAAAGCTGTCGTCGTGCGCACCTCGAAAGACATCAAGCGTTCGGACGGCTCCGTCATTCGTTTCGATTCGAACGCCGCCGTGCTGATCAACAATCAGAAGGAGCCGATCGGCACTCGTATTTTCGGGCCGGTGCCGCGCGAGCTGCGCGCCAAGAACCACATGAAGATCATCTCGCTCGCTCCGGAGGTTTTGTAATGGCCGCCAAAATCAAGAAGGGCGACAAGGTCGTCGTTCTCGCCGGCCGCGACAAGGGCCGTGGGGGCGAAGTGCTGCGCGTGATCCCGAGCAAAGGCCGCGCGGTCGTCGACGGCGTCAACATGGTCAAGCGTCATCAGCGTCAGACCAAGGATCGCGAAGCCGGCATCGTCAATAAGGCTGCGCCGATCGATCTGTCGAATCTCGCGCTGGCCGATCCCAAGGACGGCAAGCCGACGCGCGTCGGATTCAAGATTCTCGACGACGGCCGCAAGGTCCGCGTCGCCAAGCGTTCCGGAGAATTGATCGATGGCTGAGGAAAAGAAGCCGAAGGCCGAAAAACCCGTCAAGGCTCAAAAGCCCGCCGCCGAGAGCGCGGAGGCGAAGGAGCCGAAGAAGGCCGCCAAGCCTGCCGAAAAGCCCGCCGCCAAGGAAAAGCCGGCGAAAGCCGAGGGGGAAGCGAAGGCGAGGCCCGCCAAGGCACCGGCCGGCGCAGACGGCGCTTACGTGCCGCGCATGAAGAAGCACTATGACGAGGTCGTGCGCGAGGCGCTCAAGAAGCAGTTCGGCTACAAGAACGCGCTTGAAGTGCCCACGATCGAGAAGATCGTGCTCAACATGGGCGTCGGCGAATCGGTCAACGACAGCAAGAAGGCGTCGGCGGCGGCGGCGGATCTCGGCCTCATCGCCGGGCAGAAGCCGGTCGTCACGCGCGCGCGCAAGGCGATTTCGACTTTCAAGCTGCGCGAGAACATGCCGATCGGCGCGAAGGTGACTCTGCGCAAGACGCGCATGTACGAGTTCCTCGACCGGCTGATCACCGTGGCGTTGCCGCGCGTTCGCGATTTCCGCGGATTGAATCCGAAGTCGTTCGACGGACGCGGCAATTATGCGCTCGGCATCAAGGAGCACATCGTGTTCCCGGAAATCGACTACGACAAGGCCGAGTCGATCTTGGGCATGGACGTGATCGTCTGTACGACGGCCAAGACCGACGAAGAGGCGCGCGCCTTGCTGAAGGCGTTCAATTTCCCGTTCCGGCAGTGAGGGCGTAACGGCTCCTCAAACGCGGATACCGAAAGGCGAAACTGGTAATGGCGAAGAAAAGCGCGATTGAGAACAACAAGCGGAAGCAAAAGCTCGTGAAGTCTTACGCCGGGCGCCGCGCGCGGCTGAAGGCGGCGGCGAAGGATAAATCGCTGAGCGTCGAAGAGCAGTTCGAGGCGCGTCTCAAGCTCGCTGAGCTTCCGCGCAATTCGGCGCCCGGCCGCGTCCGCAACCGCTGCGAAGTGTCGGGCCGTCCGCGCGCCTTTTATCGCAAGCTGAAAATGTCGCGCATTGCGCTGCGCGAACTCGGCTCCCGCGGCCTCGTGCCAGGCCTTGTGAAGTCGAGCTGGTAAGGAGAGCGGCAAATGGCGATCATCGATCCGTTGGGCGATCTCCTCACCCGAATCCGCAATGCGCAGATGCGCCGCAAGGACAAGGTGGCGACTCCGGGCTCCAAGCTTCGCGCGCATGTGCTCGACGTGCTGAAGGAAGAAGGCTATATCCGAGGCTACACGACCACGGATTTCGGCAACGGCCGCACCGAGTTCGAAATCGAGCTGAAATATTTCGATGGCGAACCGGTCATCAAGCAGATCGAACGCGTGTCGCGTCCGGGCCGCCGAGTCTATGCGGCGGTCGGCGCGGTGCCGCGCGTGGCGAACGGTCTTGGCGTCACCATCGTGTCGACCCCGAAGGGCGTGATGGCCGATCACGCGGCGCGCGAGAACAATGTCGGCGGCGAGGTGCTGTGCAAGGTCTTCTAGACCTTGCGCCTCATCAAACAGGATTTGCAACCATGTCTCGTATCGGCAAAAAGCCTGTCGTCGTTCCCGCCGGCGTCACCGCCAAGGTGGACGGCCAACTCGTGCAGGTGAAGGGCGCGAAGGGCCAACTGGAGTTCCTGGTTCCCGACGACGTATCCGTCGTCCAACAGGACAACGCCATTAAGGTCGACCCGCGCAATGAGACCAAGCGCGCCCGCGCGCTGTGGGGCACGGCGCGCGCACAGATCAACAATATCGTCCTCGGTGTGACGACGGGCTTTGAAAAGAAGCTTGAAATCACCGGCGTCGGCTATCGCGCCGCGGTGCAGGGCAAGACTTTGCAACTCGCGCTCGGCTATTCGCATGATGTGAATTATCCGATTCCGGCCGGCATCGCGATCGCGACGCCGAAGCCGACGGAAATCACCGTCAGCGGGATGGATAAGCGCCAGGTCGGCCAGGTCGCCGCCGAAATTCGCGCTCTGCGCGGCCCCGAGCCTTACAAGGGCAAGGGCGTCAAATACGCCAACGAATTCATCTTCCGCAAGGAAGGCAAGAAGAAGTAAGGACCCGCCATGGCCAGGGATGTCAAAGTCGAACAGCGTCGCAAGGCGCGCGTGCGCCGGGCGATCCGTGAGCGCGCCAATGGACGCTTGCGTCTGTCGGTGTTTCGCTCGTCGAAGCAGATCTACGCGCAGATCATCGATGACGAGAAAGGCGCAACGCTCGTCGCCGCCTCTTCGCTCGAGAAGGCGAACCGCGAAGGTATGAAGACCGGCGCGAACATCGAAGCCGCGAAGGTCGTCGGCAAGCTCCTCGCCGAGCGCGCCGTCGCCAAGGGCGTCAAAGAGGTCGTGTTCGATCGCGGCGCTTACATGTATCACGGCCGCGTCAAGGCGCTGGCCGACGGCGCCCGCGAGGGCGGTCTGGAGTTCTAAACCCTTCTCCCGCTCGCGGGAGAAGGTGTCGCCGCGAAGCGGCGACGGATGAGGGCCCTCACCCGACCCGGCTGCGCCGGGCCACCGGGAGTGAGACGCCCAACACGAAGCGAGCGGCGCAGCGACGCGCCGCGTAAGTGACGGAAGAGAAAATGGCGCGTGAAGGTGAAGGCGGTCGCGGCCGCGATCGGGATCGTGAGGAGCGCGACAGCGAATTTGTGGATCGCCTGGTCCACATCAATCGCGTCGCCAAAGTGGTGAAGGGCGGCCGGCGCTTCGGCTTCGCCGCGCTCGTCGTCGTCGGCGACCAGAAGGGGCGCGTCGGCTATGGGCACGGCAAGGCGCGCGAAGTGCCTGAGGCGATCCGCAAGGCGACGGAAGCGGCGAAGCGCGCGCTGATCCGCGTGCCGTTGCGCGAAGGCCGCACGTTGCATCATGACGTTCATGGCCGCCACGGCGCCGGCCGCGTCATTCTGCGCGCGGCGCCGGCGGGCACGGGCATCATCGCGGGCGGTCCGATGCGCGCCGTCTTCGAAACGCTGGGCATGCACGACGTCGTGGCGAAAAGCCAGGGCTCGTCGAACCCCTACAACATGATCCGCGCGACCTTTAATGCGCTCGGCCACGAAGACTCGCCGCGCTCCGTCGCGGCGCGCCGTTCGTTGAAAGTTTCGGTGCTGCAGTCGCGCCGTCAGGGCGTCGACGCCGACGCCGTCGACGCGTAAGGAGGCGACTCATGACGAAGAGCAAGCAGCAGATCGTCGTCGAGCAGATCGGCAGCCCGATCGGCCGTCCGGAGCGTCAGCGCCGCACGCTTCTCGGCCTCGGCCTGACCCGCATCGGTCGCCGCCGCGCGCTGGATGACACGCCGGCCGTGCGCGGAATGATCGCCAAGGTGGCGCATCTCGTCAAAATCGTCGACGGGAAGTGAGGACGCGGCCATGAAACTCAACGAACTTTCCGACAATCCAGGCGCGAGCAAGAATCGCATGCGCGTTGGCCGCGGCATCGGCTCCGGCAAGGGCAAGACCGGCGGCCGCGGCGTCAAAGGCCAGAAGGCGCGCACTGGCGTCGCGATCAAGGGCTTCGAGGGCGGTCAGATGCCGTTGCATCGCCGCTTGCCAAAGCGCGGATTCTATAATCCATTCTCGATCGACTACAATGAGGTCAATCTCGGCCGCATTCAGCAGGCGGTTGAGGCCGGCAAGCTCGACGTCAATGCTCCGGTGACGCTCGACGCGCTGCTTGCGGCCGGCGTCGTCACCAAGCCGCGCGACGGCGTGAAGATCCTTGGCCAGGGCGAGTTGAAGGCGAAGCTCGCCTTCGAAGTCGCGGCGGCCTCGAAGTCGGCGGTCGCCGCCATCGAAGGCGCGGGCGGCTCGGTGAAGCTCCTCGCCGGCGAGTCGCCGGCGCAATAAAGCAAAAAGCGCCGCCGCTCTCGCTTGAGCGGCTGCGCTGTTTTATATCAAGCGTTCCATCCCGAGCGGGCCTCGCATAAACCGCTACGCTCCGAGCGCTCCGCCCAACAAAATGCGTCGCGTCGACAGCGGCGTGACAGGGGAGTTCCTTCATGGCATCGGCAGCCGAGCAACTCGCGGCCAACGTCAATCTCTCCGCCTTCGGCAAATCCGAGGAATTGAAGAAGCGCATCTGGTTCACGCTGGGCGCTTTGATCGTCTATCGGCTCGGCACTTACGTGCCGCTGCCGGGCATCGATCCGGAGGCCTTCGCAAAAAGCTTCTTCGGCCAGTCGAAGGGCATGCTGGAGCTCTTCAACATGTTCGCCGGCGGCGCCGTGCAGCGCCGCGCGATCTTCGCGCTCAACATCATGCCGTATATTTCGGCGTCGATTATCATCCAGTTGATGACGTCGGTCATTCCGACGCTCGAGTCGCTGAAGAAAGAGGGCGAGCAGGGCCGCAAGGTCCTCAATCAATATACCCGCTATCTCACCGTCGCCCTCGCGACGTTCCAGGCCTACGCCATGGCGATCGGGCTTGAGGGCCAGCAGGGCGTCGTCACCGATCCCGGCGTTTTCTTTCGCATCACCACGGTCGTGACGCTCGTCGGCGGCACGATGTTCCTGATGTGGCTCGGCGAGCAGATCACCTCGCGCGGCATCGGCAACGGATCCTCGCTCATCATCTTCGCCGGCATCGTCGCCGCCTTTCCCTCCGCGATCGTATCTACCCTGGAGCTGGGACGGCAGGGCGCGATCTCGACAGGACTGATCATCGGCGTCATCGCCATGTCCTTCGCCGTTGTCGCGTTCATCGTGTTCATGGAGCGGGCGCAGCGGCGCCTGCTGATCACCTATCCCAAGCGCCAGCACGGCAACCGGGTGTATGAAGGACAGACGTCCTTCCTGCCGCTGAAGCTGAACACTTCCGGCGTGATTCCGCCGATCTTCGCGTCGTCCTTGCTGCTCTTGCCGACGACGGTGGCGAGTTTCAACCAATCGACCGGCAGCGAAAGCATCTTTGCGACGATCTCCGCCTATTTCGGCCACGGCCGACCGCTGTATATGCTCGCCTATGTCGGATTGATCGTATTCTTCGCCTTCTTCTACACTGCGATCGTCTTCAATCCGGTCGAGACGGCGGACAATCTCAAGAAGCACGGCGGCTTCTTGCCCGGCATCCGCCCCGGCGAGCGCACGGCGAAATTCATCGACGATGTTCTGATGCGAATCACCGTCCTCGGCGCGGCCTATCTCGCGGTCATCTGCATCATTCCGGAGGGCCTGATCGCCTACGCCAATCTGCCGTTCTATTTCGGCGGCACCTCGCTGCTCATCGTCGTCAGCGTCACTATGGATACGGTAGCGCAAATCCACGGCCATATGCAGGCGCAGCAATATGAAGGGCTGATCCGCAAGACCAAGCTTCGCGGCGGAAAGCGCGCTCGATGAGGCTGGTGCTGCTCGGTCCGCCCGGGGCCGGCAAGGGAACGCAGGCGGCGCGTCTGGTCGAAAAACACGGCGTGCCGCAGCTTTCGACCGGCGATATGCTGCGCGCCGCCGTCGCGTCGAAAACGCCGATTGGCCTCAAGGCCAAGGAGATCATGGACGCCGGCGGGCTTGTGCCGGACGAGGTGGTGATCGGCCTGATCGACGAACGACTCGATTCGCCGGACTGCGCCAAGGGCTTCATTCTCGACGGTTTTCCGCGCACGGTGGCGCAGGCCGAGGCGCTGCAGGAGCTTCTCGACCGCAGAGGCCTGTCGCTGGACGCCGTGCTTGAGCTCGCCGTCGACGAGGGCGCGCTCGTCGACCGGATGCGCAAGCGGGTGAATGAGACGCGCGCCGCCGGCGGCGCAGTGCGGGCCGACGACAACCCCGAAAGCTTCAGGACCCGGCTCGAGGCCTACCGCGCCCAGACCGCCCCGGTGTCGGCGCATTACGCCGGGCGGAGCGAATTGACCAAGATCGACGGGATGGCGCCGATCGATGAGGTGACGGCGGCGATCGATCGGGCGCTCGTCGGCGCGGCGGTCGGCCGCGGCTAGATCACGCTGAATTTGGGCGGAATCGCCCAAATTCAGATAACGTGATCGATCTCAAAAGTTTAGAGCGCGCTCCGCGCGAAAAACCGGGTTCCACTTTTTCGCAGCGCGCTCTGGAATTTTCGTGAAGCCGCTTGACCATTTGGCCATTCGCCCCTAGATAAACACTCTTCACGTTGTTGGACAGGCGGCTCCGGCTCCCGGCTCGGGGGGCGGGGCCTGTTTTCGTATGAAAACGGTTCGCAACCGTTCGCATGGGCCGGGCTCCACCGGACGCGGACGCAATCCCGGAGCTTAAGGCTCCTCCCAAATGGAGAGACACTGTGGCCCGTATTGCTGGCGTCAATATCCCAACGAATAAGCGCGTCGTTATCGCGCTTCAGTATATCCACGGCATCGGCGCCAAAAAGGCGGCGGAAATTTGCGAGAAGGTTAGCATCCCGTCCGAGCGTCGAGTGTCGCAGCTCACTGACGCGGAAGTCCTGCAAATTCGCGAGACCATCGACCGCGATTATATGGTTGAGGGCGATCTGCGCCGCGAGGTCGCGATCAACATCAAGCGCCTGATGGACCTCGGCTGCTATCGCGGCCTGCGCCATCGCCGCCAGCTTCCGGTGCGCGGCCAGCGCACGCACACCAACGCCCGCACCCGCAAGGGCAAGGCGAAGCCGATCGCCGGCAAGAAGAAGTAATTCCGGGCTTCGGCAATCGGACTTCGGCAGTCGGGCCTCGATTGCCGATTGCCGATCTGCCCCATCAGGTGGAGCCGCTGGAATTACGGCGGCGTCGATATCGAAAGGCAAACTGAACAATGGCCAAGGACACAACGCGCGTTCGTCGCCGCGAGCGCAAGAACATCGTTTCCGGCGTCGCGCATGTGAATTCGACGTTCAACAACACCATGATCACCATCACCGATGCGCAGGGCAACACCGTGTCGTGGTCGTCTGCGGGCTCGATGGGATTCAAAGGTTCGCGTAAATCCACGCCCTACGCTGCGCAGATGGCCGCCGAGGACGCCGCCCGCAAGGCCGGCGAACACGGCGTGCGCACGCTCGAAGTCGAAGTCTCAGGTCCTGGCTCCGGCCGCGAGTCGGCGCTGCGCGCGCTGCAGGCGGCGGGCTTCACCGTGACTTCCATCCGCGACGTGACGCCCATTCCGCATAACGGCTGCCGCCCGCGCAAGCGCCGCCGCGTCTGAGGCATTTCATTGTCTGATTTGATTTCGCGCGGCGCGCGGCGCATGCCCCGACGCCGCACTCGGGAGCTTCAAGGAAAGGCCTCCAAGTGAGCATCCAGAAGAACTGGCAGGAACTCATCAAGCCGAACAAGCTCGAAGTCACGGCTGGCGACGATCCGAAGCGCATCGCCACCGCCGTCGCCGAGCCGCTTGAGCGCGGCTTCGGCGTCACGCTTGGCAACGCGCTGCGGCGCATTTTGCTGTCGTCCTTGCAGGGCGCGGCGATCACCTCGATTCATATCGACGGCGTGCTGCATGAGTTCTCGTCGATCCCCGGCGTACGCGAAGACGTGACTGACATCGTCCTTAACATCAAGGACATCGCCCTCAAATATCAGGGCGAGGGCGTGAAGCGCCTGACGCTCAAGAAGACCGGACCGGGCGTCGTCGCCGCTGGCGACATCCAGATTACGGGCGACGTGCAGATCTTGAACCCCGAACTCGTCATTTGCACGCTCGACGAGGGCGCCGAGATCCGTATCGAGTTCACCGTGGCGACCGGCAAGGGCTATGCGCCAGCCGACCGCAACCGCGCCGAAGACGCGCCGATCGGCCTCATTCCGATCGACAGCCTCTACTCGCCGGTCAAGAAGGTCAGCTATCGCGTCGAGAACACCCGCGAGGGCCAGGTTCTCGACTATGACAAGCTGACTCTGACGGTCGAGACGAATGGCGCGATCAGCCCCGAGGACGCGCTCGCCTTTTCGGCGCGCATTCTGCAGGACCAGCTCAACGTCTTCGTCAATTTCGAGGAGCCGCGCCGCGAGGAGGCCGCCCCGTCGATCCCGCAGCTCGCCTTCAATCCGGCGCTGCTCAAAAAGGTCGACGAGCTGGAGCTTTCGGTGCGTTCGGCGAACTGCTTGAAGAACGACAATATCGTCTATATCGGCGACCTCATTCAAAAGTCGGAAGCCGAAATGCTGCGCACGCCGAACTTCGGCCGCAAGTCCTTGAACGAGATCAAGGAGGTGCTGGCGCAGATGGGTCTGCATCTGGGCATGGAAGTTCCCGGCTGGCCGCCGGAGAACATCGACGATCTGGCGAAGAGATTCGAGGAGCATTATTGACGGCATTCGTAAGTTGGGCTTCGGCAGTCGGATTTCGACTGCCGACTGCCTAAGGCCGACTGCCGATAAACGACGGCCGTTCCTTGGCACGGCGGCCGCATAATCAACGGAGAGCCGCATGTATCATGGTCACAAGAAGCGTCGTTTCGGGCGCACGCATGAACATCGTAAGGCGATGTTCGCCAATATGGCGCAGGCGCTCATCAAGCATGAGCAGATTGTCACGACGCTGCCGAAGGCGAAGGATCTGCGTCCCGTCGTCGAAAAGCTGGTGACGCTCGGCAAGCGCGGCGACCTCCATGCGCGCCGGCAGGCGATCGCCAAGATCAAGGACGTCAAGCTCGTCGGCAAGCTCTTCGACGTGCTCGGACCTCGCTACAAGGATCGTAACGGCGGCTATACGCGGGTGCTGAAAGCGGGCTTCCGTTATGGCGATAATGCGCCGCTCGCCGTCATCGAATTCGTCGATCGCGACGTTGACGCAAAGGGCCAAGACTCGGGGCCGGCGCATGAGGGAGAGGCGGCTTAATTATCTCGGCGTGGGTCCCTTACATTGGAAGTTTCTCCAGCGACTAAAGGGGTCCGCCTCATAGAAGCGTCGCATCTCGGCAAATCGACTGGGATGCGACGCCGCACGTCTATATGCGCCGGGGATTCAGTACGGAGCGCTTCATGAACGGTTCGGCGCGTCACATTTTTGCTGCGGCGCTGGCCTGCGCGCTCTCAGCGTCTTCCGTTTCCACGCGCGCCGAAGTTTCGCCTGAAGCTGCCCAATCGCCTCCGCAGAAGCCGCCCGGCCGCGTCGAGAGTTTTACGCCGGCTAGCCCTGATCGCGTGGTTCCGACAAGCCGCGGCGAACTGATTTATTCCTTCGCGCCGATCGTCAAAAAGGCGCAGCCCGCCGTCGTCAATGTCTTCGCTTCGCGCGTCGAGCGCATGCCCGCCAATCCGCTGTTCGACGATCCGATCTTTCAACGCTTTTTCGGAGAAGGAGGCGGCATGCCCGGTCGCCAGATGGCGCGGTCGCTAGGTTCGGGCGTCATCGTCGATCAAGGCGGCCTTGTCGTCACCAACAATCATGTCATCGAAGGCATGACCGACGTGAGGGTGGCGCTCGCCGACAAGCGCGAATTCTCCGCAAAAATTCTGCTGCGCGATCCGCGCACCGATCTCGCGGTGCTAAAACTCGCGGACGGCGCCAATTTTCCGACAATGGAGCTTGGGGATTCGGATGCGCTCGAAGTCGGCGATCTGACGCTTGCGATCGGCAATCCGTTTGGCGTCGGCCAAACGGTGACGCAGGGCATCATTTCGGCGCTTGCGCGCACCCATGTCGGCATTTCCGACTATGGTTTCTTCATCCAGACGGACGCCGCGATCAATCCCGGCAACTCGGGCGGGCCGCTCGTCGATATGAACGGGCGCGTCGTCGGCATCAATTCTGCGATCTTTTCCAAATCCGGCGGATCGGTCGGCATCGGCTTCGCCATTCCGGTCAACATGGTCAAGAGCGTGATCGCCGCCGCGAAGGGCGGCGGCAAGCAAGTGCGGCGGGCCTGGATGGGCGCGAGCCTGCAAACGCTTTCGCAGGAAATCGCCGACGGCCTCGGACTCGATCGTCCAACGGGCGCGCTGCTGGCCGATGTCGACCCCAAGGGGCCGTCGGCCGAAGCCGGCTTGAAGCGCGGCGACGTCATCATCTCTGTCGATGGCCAAACGGCGGACGACCCTGAGGCGGTCGGATATCGGCTCGCCACCAAGCCGCTCGGCGGGCAGGCGACGCTCGGCGTGCTGCGCGGCGGGAAAAAGATCGTCACGCAAATTCGCCTCGCGCCGGCGCCGGAAACGCCGCCGCGCGATGCGGTGAAGGTCAAGGGCGCGTCGCCTTTCACCGGCGCCACCGTCATCAATATTTCTCCCGCCGTCATTGAAGAGATGTCCGTCCAGGGGACGACGAACGGCGTCGTCGTCTCCGAAGTTGACGACGGCTCTTATGCTCAACAGCTCAATTTGCAGCGCGGAGACATCATTCTCGCCGTCAACGATCAAAAAATCGAGACGACGCGCGAGTTGGAGAAGATAACAGCGGGACGCGCCTATTATTGGAAAATCACCTTAGCGCGCGGAGGCCAGGTGTTCACGACTGTCATCGGCGGCTGAAGTCGTATGAGCGCGCTTGCGATTTTGGTTACGACCATCGACGATGAGGAAAAGGCGCGCGCGCTTGCCCGCGCGGCGCTTTCAGCAAAGCTCGCCGCCTGCGTTCAGATACAGCCCATCCGCAGCCATTACGTCTGGAAGGACGAGATGCGCGAAGAGCCGGAATTTCTGCTGCACATGAAAGCGCGCAGCGAAGACTATCCCGCGCTTGCGGCGCTGGTCCGCCGCTTGCACAGCTATGAGACGCCGGAAATCCTTCGCATAGACGTCGCTGAGGCGGATCGGGATTACCTCGCCTGGGCGACGGAGGCCACGCGACGGTAAGCGTCGCGGCGGCGTCTTTCAAATCGCCAATCTCGGCATTACGTTCCCTGCGGCGACGCTTTCGCGCCAACCCAGCAATCGGGATCTTCTGATGTCGACTCCCACGGATTATTTCGTCGATCGCCGTAGACTGCGCCGCAAGCTCGGCTTTTGGCGTCTCGCCGCCCTTGTCGCCCTGGGCCTCGCGGGCCTCGTCGCCGTGGTGCGGCTCGGCGGAGCCGACTCGGCCAATAAGCTCACGCCGCATATCGCGCGTCTCGAGCTGCAGGGCCTGATCACCGGCGATGACGATACGGTGGATCTTATCAGGAAGATCGGCGCGTCGAACCAAGCGAAGGCTTTGCTGGTTGAGATCGAAAGCCCCGGCGGCACGACGACCGGCGCCGAACGGCTCTATGAGGAGTTGCGGCGCGTCGCCGAGAAGAAGCCGCTTGTCGCCGTGGTCGGCACAGTGGCCGCATCAGGCGCCTATATCGCCGCGCTTGCCGCCGATACGATTGTCGCGCGCGGCAATTCGCTCGTCGGCTCGATCGGCGTGCTGTTCCAATATCCCAACGTTTCGAAGCTGCTCAACAATTGGGGCGTCGAGGTCGAGACGATCAAATCCTCGCCGCTGAAGGCCGCGCCGAACGGCTTTGAGCCGACGAGCCCGGCCGCGCGCGAGGCGGTCGCGAGCCTTGTCGCTGACTCCTACGCCTGGTTCAAAGGCCTCGTTCAACAACGGCGCAACCTCGACGACGCCGAGCTCGCGAAAATCGACGACGGGCGGGTGTTCACTGCGCGGCAAGGCGTGCCGCTCAAGCTCGTCGATCTCATTGGCGGCCAGCGCGAGGCCATCGACTGGCTCGTCGCCAACAAGGGCGTCGCGAAAGACCTGCCGGTGCGCGAGTGGAAGAAAAAATCCAGCTTGGAACGGCTTGGGCTTGTCGGCGGCGCGGCCGGCCTCGCTCGGATCGCAGGACTGGAGTCGATTGCCGGTCTTTTAGAAAAATCAATCCTCCTCGAACGGAGCGGCGAGCTTGACGGCCTTTTAGCGATTTGGCAGCATTCGGCCGCGAACTGACTCGGGCGTCACGGAAAAGGTTTTTCGGCGCCAAGCTATTGGATCGGCTCATGATAAAGTCGGAACTTATTCAGCGCATCGCGCGCCGAAACGGCCATTTGTACCAGCGCGACGTCGAGACGATCGTCAGCACGATTCTTGACGAGATCACCTTCGCGCTCGCGCGCGGCGATCGCGTTGAACTGCGGGGCTTTGGCGCTTTTTCGGTCAAGAAGCGCGACGCGCGCACCGGCCGCAATCCGCGCACCGGCGCGCAGGTCTCGGTGCAGGAAAAAAGCGTGCCCTTCTTCAAGACCGGCAAAGAGATGCGCGAGCGCCTCAACGAGAATTATCAGGGTTGAGGCGATTTAAGGCGGCTGCGTCCTCTCGATCTCGGGACGCGCGGCAGTGGCGTGCGGCGGCTCATTGTTGCGGCTGCCCAGCGTGTTGCGCG
>Ga0233425_10008858_pt1 | contig 13086 bp, 5 predicted proteins | sample Watercolumn_Towu_2_FD_181712 | JGI IMG/M metagenome (GOLD analysis project Ga0233425, IMG submission 181712) | Freshwater microbial communities from Lake Towuti, South Sulawesi, Indonesia - Watercolumn_Towuti2014_140_MG | ecosystem: Environmental > Aquatic > Freshwater > Lake | place: Indonesia...
TTTGGAGATGACCCTAACCTTCAGAAGCCTAAGCGGGTCGATCTGTGCATCTCCGCGTTCGCGCATCCGTACCTGGTGGGCATGGCGAACGTCTTTCCAGCCGAGCACCCCAGAGGCGGGTACCCGGAGTTGATGCTCTTCGCCACCATCTCCGGGATCCGTGCCTGGTCGTCGATGCAAGACGGCCTGCGCCACCTGACGGAGGAGAAGGTGTGGCATCGGGCTACCAAGGAGTACGCGGCAGCCACCGGCGCCCAAGGGCCGTTCCCCCGAACCGCTCCCACCATGAGGGTGCTGGAGGGCTTCTACGCCCGCTATGCGAAGTTGTCCCCCAACGAGCGAGTTCGCATCTCGCTCTCCTTCATGGACACATCCGTGGCCTTCGCTGTGGCTCTCGGTCAGTTCACCCGCGGCGTCGCTCCCGACTTCACGAAGGCGGATCACCGACACATCGTGATGGGCGACGGGTCCTACGTCGCACCTTGGAGCGGCGCCCAGTACATCCAGGACCCGGTGACGGAGGAACTGGTGGTAGTGGGGTCGCGCGCCACCGTCGGGAAGCCTCGCATCCAGGCGACGCGCACCGACCCCACGTTCGACGAGAAGCACGCGATCGGCATCAACCACGTGACGCTGTCGACCTGGACAGAGGCGGGCTGGATCATCCTCGGAGTCGATCAGGCGCTGGGCGCCGAGAAGGACGCGGCGATCCGCCTGCTTCAGGCTTGCAGCCAGCGCCTCGGTGACGGGCTCCACGTCATCATCTGGGACCGCGTCCTCACCGGCCACCTCATTGGCTGGGCCCTCAGCAACCTGCGTGCACTGGTGATCAACAAGAGCGTTGCCCGCGAGAGGATCGACCGCGAGAAGCCCAAGAAGGGGAAGAAGAAGAAGGACCCGGCCATCACCGCCGCCGCCGAACACGAGGCCAGGGCGATGACCTCCACGCGCCGACCGCGCAGATCGCCGTACGTGAAGTTGACGACGACAGAAGCGATCGAGAAGTACCTGGCCGGCGAACCGCTCCCGCTGGGCACAAGCGTGTACCCCACGACCAAAGGTCACGAGATGGTGCGTGGGGTAGTCCACCACTACGGACCGCCCTGCGCAGACATCCCTTGCGCGCATGACCTGTGGGTTGACGACGGCGCCCTCGTCGACGTGGTCCGAGACCCTGTCACCGGATTTCAGATGAAGGTGTCGACCGCCGAGGCGATCACCAGCGTGCCCGTCCGCCTCGAGAATGGCTACCAGTTGGTCACGACGTGGAACCTCCCGTGCCACAACGAGGACGAGGACACAACGCACACCTTCACCACGGTCTGGACCCCGGAGCCAGAGCCGAATAGCGAGACTCAGAAGGCGCTCGCAGCCATGCGACCGATCTCGCGAGTCGACGAGCGGTTCAGCAACAAGCACGGTCTCCGCAACATCACCGAGAGCATCAACATGTGGATCAAGTCAAGGCTCAGCCGGACCCGCCGCGCGGGGCACCTCCACGTCGAGGACCAGCGCCTAGACCACCTAGCCGTAGCGCATCTGTCTAACGCAGGAACGGCACGACGCGCTCGGCTTCTCGATCTGCTCGGCTGAAGACGTCCGTCGGACGGGCCACGGTCCGATATCCCCGGGGACAGCATCCCTGCCCCTGAGGAACACCATGCTCACCACACCCCGCCACGGCCGCCGAACGATCGAAGCCATCAGCACCGACACCCTCAGCAACTCCATCGACAACCTGTACGGCCAAGCCACCGCGCTGCTGTCCGAACGTGAACTCATCCCCGCAGCCGGCCTCGACAAGCACAACAAGTACGTCCAGAGGCTCCTCAATGCGGCAGCCGATCAGAGGCTCATTACCGTCGCTGACCTCATCGGCCGTTCGACCGCCGTCATCGCGATCGCCTGCGACGTCGAGCCCAGTGCGCTCACCAAGTTCTCCAAGCCCAAGATCACGAACCGAATCCACACAGCGCGGAACATCCTCACCGCCCTGCTCACGGCCGGTGCAGCAGCCCAGGGGGACGACCCAACATCGGCCGCTGCGCTAATCCAGCCCGTAGGCCATCGCCGCGGAGGGAAGGAGCGCCCGCTCCGCGACGATGAGATCGTCCTTGCACGTATCCTCGCCGAGTACACCTACGAACGCGGCGGCCGCCGCGCCATCGCCGCACTTCAGTACACGCTGACTGAAGCCGGCGCATGGCCGTCCGAAACCGTCCTTGTGACCGGCTCGGACCTGGACAACATCGACGCTCCCACCACGCTCGCCGTGAAGGGGGTCAATCAGCGCGCAGCGGCCAGACACATCACCCTCGACCCCTGGTCCGCCAACCACATCGGCCGCGAAGCCAGGACCGTCGCCACGCGCTACCCCGGAGCAATCCACACGGACCGGCTTGCCTTCACCGGGCTGTCCGGAAACCGCTCGCCCCAGGCAAGCAGCGCCGTAAACACGGGCGTCGGCCGGTTCCTCGAAGACGCAGGCATCGTGGACCTGTCCGTAGCCGCATCGTCCCCCAGCAAGTGGAGGGTCCTGCAGGTTATGGAGAAGGAAGGTGTCCTGGCCGCGATGCATGCCAGCGGACACACTAGGACCATCACCTTCCGGACGTGGCTCGGCCTGTCAGACAAGGCCGTGGAGGGTCTCCCGGCCCGGATCCGTCGTCCCGGGGCGTGAAGCGCGGCATGCCCCAAACGGACAAATGGCCCATACTTCCGCGGAGGGTTGTCCACCGCGCGGTGCGCTGAGTTGGGTTCGGGACCCCGTTTCGTGGAAGGTTCTCCGTAGGGTTCCGTGAACTGATGAGTGGAACCCCCGGGCCGTTAGCTCAACTGGCAGAGCAGCGGACTTTTAATCCGCGGGTTCTGGGTTCGATCCCCAGGCGGCCCACCCGTTTGATGTACTGCTTCGGCTGATGCTTGACGTTCGAGCTTCGGCTGAGGCTTTACACGTCTTCGGCTGATGGTTGACAGCTACTTCGGCTGATTCTTGACACTCCCTGGATGAGGGAGATGTCTGTGGCTGAGCAGCGGTATCAGGCTGTTCTCGCGGTGATCGCGGATGGTCGCACGGTCACTGAGGTGGCCGCGCAGTGGAAGGTGTCGCGGCAGACGCTGCATGCGTGGTTGGCCCGCTATGAGGGCGGGGGCCTGGAGGGTCTGGCCGACCGTTCGCGCCGGCCGGTGGCGTGCCCGCACCAGATGCCGGCCGCGCTGGAGGCGCGGGTGCTGGAGATGCGTCGTGCGCATCCGTTCTGGGGGCCGCGGCGGATCCTGGCCGAGCTGTCGAGGGCGCGGGTGTCGCCGTTGCCGAGCGAGTCGGCGGTCTACCGGTGCCTGGTCCGGGCCGGGGTGATCGAGCCGGTGCGCCGGAGGCGCCGGGCGGAGGCGTTCAAGCGGTGGGAGCGGGCGGCTCCGATGGAGCTGTGGCAGATGGACGTGGTCGGCGGGTTCCATCTCGCGGACGGGTCCACGGCCAAGGCGTTGACGGGGATCGACGACCACTCGAGGTTCTGCGTGTCGGCGCGGTTGATGCCCCGGGAGCGCACGCAGGCGGTCTGCGACGGGCTGGCGGCGGCGATGCGGGCCTACGGGGTCCCGGAGCAGATCCTGACCGACAACGGGAAGGTGTTCACCGGCCGGTTCCACACCCCGCCGGTGGAGGTGCTGTTCGACCGGATCTGCCGGGAGAACGGGGTCGAGCACCTCCTGACGGCGCCTCGTTCGCCCACGACGACGGGGAAGGTCGAGCGGTTCCACCGCACGCTGCGCCTGGAGTTCGACACCCGCCGGGTGTTCGGGTCGTTGGCGCTGGCGCAGGGGGCGTTGGACGAGTGGGTGGCCTACTACAACCAGCAGCGACCTCATCAGTCCCTCGGCGATGCGACACCGGCGTCCCGGTTCCGCGGGGAGCGGGCGCCGCGCCCCCGGGCGGTGCTGGAGCGCCCCGAGCGGGGAGCAGCCGCCGGCAGCGAGTGGGTGTCGCGCAAGGTCACCGCGAACGGGGTCGTCTGCGTCGGCGCGCAGCAGGTGTCGGTAGGGAAGAACTTCTCGGGCAGCCACTGCGACGTCCTGGTCGACGACGGGCTGCTGCAGTTCTGGATCGGCGACCGACTCGTGAAGGCCGCCGCCCGCACCGACCCCCGGCCGATCCGCAAGAAGCGGGCCGCGGGCACCAGCCCCCGGCGTTGAATGGTGGAACGGAGTGTCAAGGATCAACCGACATAGCCCCGTCAAGCATCACCCGAAGGTCGACAGGGGCACCGACCTCGTTCGGCCCGCAGGGCCGCCCTCGTGCGTGACCCCCGCTCGATTCGGGAGGAGCGCCCGCGAGGTCTGCATCGCCCGGCGCGCAGCGCCGCCCACTGCGGGCCTCGCCGCACAACGACGGCTCCTCTCGGGGGCACCGGCCTCGTGTATTGCCTCGGCTGATGCTTGACCTTCGAGCTTCGGCTGATCCTCGGCACTCCCCCTGTGCACGCCAGCCGGGCGTCGATCGGGACGAGCGGCCGTGCTGCGGACACCGGGATCTGCCGCCCCGGACGGGGGACGGCTCGGGCCCTTCGCTGAACGCGCAACGACCTCGCCGACATCGCTAGGGTCGCCGCCGGGGGCCCGGTCCACAGGAGAGCACGTGAGTCACGACGCGCCGGTCGAGGTGGCGCCCCGCATCTGGTGGGTCGGCAAGCGGCTCCCCGGCGACGAGTTCCAATGCCACGCCTACCTCGTCGAGAACGGCCGCGACTCCGTGCTCGTCGATCCCGGCTCGGTGCTCACGATCGAGGAGACGCTGCGCAAGACCGCGGAGATCGTCGACCTCGCCGACATCCGCTACCTGCTCTGCCACCACCCCGACCCCGACATCGCGTCGTCGCTGCCGAGGCTCGGCGAGGCGCTCCCCCGCGAAGACGCCGTCGTCGTCACCGAGTGGCGCGCCGAGGCGCTGCTGCAGCACTACGGCCACCGGTTCGACTACTGGCGCATCGAGGACCACGGCTGGCGCCTGCCGCTCGACGGCGGCGAGCTGCAGTTCCAGCTGACGCCGTACCTGCACTTCCCCGGCGCGTTCATGTCGTTCGACACGAGGTCCGGGACCCTGTTCACCTCCGACCTGTTCGGGGGTTTCGTGGGCGACGACGAGCCGCTGCTCGCCGACGACGTCGCGAGCGCGATCGACTCGGCGCGCGACTTCCACCAGCACTACATGCCGTCGGCGTCGCTGCTGCAGGCGAGCCTGCAGCGCGTGCAGCGCCGCTGGCCCGCCATCTCGCTCATCGCACCGCAGCACGGCCGGCTCATCCCGGGCCCGATGGTCGACGAGGCGTTCGAGGGCCTCATGGGCATCGAGTGCGGCGTCTTCGCGCTCTCGGACGTCGACCACGACCTCAAGCACCTGCTCGCGGTGGCGGAGGCCAAGCAGCAGCTCATGGACTCGCTGCTCACCATCGCCGACCCCGGTTCGCTCGTCGCGTCGCTCGACGCCGTGCTGCGGGAGCTGCACCCCGGCTACCGCTGCGAGCTCTACATCAAGGTGCCGCGCAAGGGCTGGACGCTCTGGCGCGACGGAATCGAGACGTCGGCCACCCCGGCGAGCTCGCGCGCCCAGACGATCATCGAGCTGGCTGGCCATCCGGTGGCCGTCCTCGGTTTCGGCGGCGGCAGCGGCGAGGACGACGAGGTCGCCGTCTGGATCGAGGAGATGGCGGAATCGATCGGGCCCGCCGTCGACCAGTACCTCGGCCGCGTGCGCGACGCCGACCGCATCGCCCGCCTGCGCCGTGCGTCGGTCACCGACCCGCTCACCGGCCTGCTCAACCGCAGGGCCCTCGACCACGAGACGCCGCTCGGCCACTACTGCCTCGTGTCGCTCGACATCGACTTCTTCAAGAGCGTCAACGACGACTTCGGCCACGCGAGCGGCGATCGCGTGCTGCGCGAGGTGTCGCGCCAGCTCGCAGCCGAGATCCGCGCGACCGACAAGGCCTTCCGCATCGGTGGCGAGGAGTTCCTCATCGTCCTGCCCGACTCCTCAGGCGCCGAGGCGGTGGCGATCGCCGAGCGCATCCGCAGCACTGTCGCGGCGCTGCCCTTCGACGGGCATGCGCACGACGGCCGCGTGACGATCAGCGCCGGCGTGGTCGAAGCCCTCGCCGCGACCGCCGACGACTTCGCGGTCGTCCTCGAGCGGGCCGACGCCGCTCTCTACGCCTCCAAGGACCTCGGCCGCGACCGCGTCACCCTCGCGCACTGACGTAGGGGGCTCTCCCGAGCACCTCGTAGGGTTGCCGGCGTGAACGACGCCCTCGCCTACGTGACCGCGCTCGCCGCCGGCGTGCTGCTCGGGCTGGTGGGCCGGGCGCTGCTTCGCAGCCGCGTGCGGCTGACCTGGACCGAGGCGGTGCTGGCCGGCGTCGTCGGCTCGGTGGCCGGCGTGCTCGTGACGGCGTTCCGCGCCGACCACGGCGGATCGGCGCCGATCATCGCGCTGCTCGTCGCGCTCGCCGTCACCGTCGTCGTGCTGCTGGTCATGGAGCGATGGAAGTCCGCACGCATGACGCCGCGCGCAGGCGTCGAGGAGCTCATCCGCGCGGGCGAGAGCGCGCAGGTGGAGTTCAAGTCGTCGGCCCGCTTCAACCGCCACACCGGCACGCGCGACGAGAAGATCGAGCGCGTCATCGCCAAGACCGTCGCCGCGTTCCTCAACGCCGAGGGCGGTGTGCTGCTCATCGGCGTCACCGACGACGGCGAGGTGTGCGGGCTCGCCGACGACTACGTGCTGATGAAGGCTCCCGACAACGACCGCTTCGAGCTGTGGCTGCGCGACATGCTCGTGGCCTCCATCGGCGCCACCGAGACCGCCCGCGTCGGCGTCGAGTTCGAGACCGTGCGCGACGCCGTGGTGTGCGTCGTGCGCGTGCCCGCGGCCCGACGGCCGGTGTTCCTCCGGCCGACGAAGGGCGACGCCGCACCGGTGTTCGTCGTGCGCATCGGCAACTCCACGCGCGAGCTCGCGGTCGACCAGACGCTGTCGTACTGCGTCGACCGGTGGGGGCGTTCGGCGCTGCGCAGCGGCGCGCGATAGACCGGCGCTGTGACGCCGACCGGTGACGCCGCGAGCTTCTACGCGACGACGGCAACCGGCCGGTGCGGCTCGAGCAGGCACGCCGCGATGCGGCGGTACCCGGGCAAGCTGGCGGTCGCCAGCTCCTCGGCCCGGGTGCGGAACGAGACGCGCGCCAGCTCCGGCCCGGCTACGACGGTGGAGCGGGCGAGCAGGCGCCAGAACCGCTCGTTCGCGCCCTCGGCGCCGTCCTCGAGCGCGTGCTCGTAGGCGGCCAGCAGCAGCTCCGCGCGACGGGCGTCGCCGAAGTGCACGGCGGCGATCGCGGCCGCCGTGCCGAGCGCCTCGGGAAGGACCAGCGACGGAACCGTGAGACCGTCGACGAGGTGCTCGAGCAGGCGCAGGCTCTCCGCAGGCTCGCGCTGGGCGAGCACCGCGTGGGCCCGGATCAGCAGCATGAGCGGGCCCGCGAGCGTGTCGTCGTAGCCCTCGAAGACGTCGGCGAGCAGCGCGGCATCCTCGAGACGCCCGGAGCGCAGCAGAAGGCGCGCCACCATCCACCGGTCGCGCGGATCGAGGTCGATCGCGAGCACATCCGGATCGAGGTCCACGGACGTGGGCTCGGCGAGCGCCGCCAGGCACTCCAGCCGACGGCGGTGCGGGGAGGTCGGCGACCCTCCGCACGACGTGTGCTCGCGCGCCGCCTCCAGCGCAGCACCCGCCACCCAGTCGCCGCCCGCACCGCCCAGCACCTCCGGGAGCAGGGACAGCGCGACGGCCTCCGCCCGCACGTCGTGGTCGGGCGACGAGGCCGCCAGGCGTGCCAGGTGCTGCGCTTCGGCGAGCCTGCGCTCGGCCAGGGCTGCCCTCGCGCGCGCCACCAGGTCCCGCCCCGGCGCCGTGGGATCTACGCGCTCAGCGGAGGCCGCAGCGAGTCGGGCCTCGAGCTGCTCCCGATGCTGCGGCCGCATCCAGTCGCGCAGGCAATCGCGCAACCGGGGATCGCGCACGCGCACGGCCCCCGCGCGGGAGCGGGAGACGCAGCCGAGATCCAGGAGGGCGCCGACCGCCGCGTCGACGGGGGCCCCGTAGGCCTCGGCGATCTCGTCGGTGCGCACGTCGCCGTCGGCCACCGCGACGAGCAGCAGCGCGTCGAGGTCGTCGTCGTCGAGGCAGGACAGCAGCCGGTGAAGGCCGTCGGCCGGCCCGGCGGCCTCCCCGCCCAGCGGGGCTGGCTCGTCGACGGCTGCGGGCTGCGCCGCGAGCAGTCGCTGGAAGACCTGCTGGGTCTGCGGCGACGGGTCGACCCCGAGCTCCTCGGCGAGCGTCTCCCGGCAGCGCTCGTAGGTCTGCAGTGCGAGCCCCACCTCGCCGGTGGACTCGTAGGCGACCATGAGGCAGCGGAACGCCCTCTCGAGCGGGAGGCTGTCGCGCACCACCTCGCGCAGGAGCTCGACGGCGACCGATGGCCGCCCCAGCGCGAGCGCGGAGTGCCCCGCGTCGACGAGCATGTCGCGGCGGAGGTCGTCGAGCTCGGCCAGCAGCTCGCTCTGGGGGATGGAGTCGGTCGCCCGGGCGGCAACGGGCGCGACGTGGAGCGCCTCGGCCCTGCGCGCGGCCCGCACGCAGGCCTCGAACTCGCCCGCCTCGAATGCGGCCCGCGCCGAAGCGGCCAGAGCTCGGAACACGTTCACGTCGACCCACACGTCGGCCAGCGAGAGGTGCTCGCCGTCACGGACCACATGGTGCTGGCCCAGGACCCGGCGCACCTCGAACACGGCGGTCCGCAACGAGGCACGCGCCTTGCGCTCGTCGGCACCCGGCCACAGCAGAGCCATCGCCTCGTCGGCGAGGATTGGCCGGCCGGCCAGCGCGAGCATCCGGAGGAGATCCACGTTCTTGGAGCTGCGCCAGGCCGAGGGCGCGACCCTGCGTCCCCCGGCGAGCCGGACCGAGAGAGGGCCGAGGAGTCGGACCTCGGCCCAGCCATCATCCTCGAGCCGGCGGCGGCGTACCCCGGCGGCCACCACGGCCCCCGCGATCGCCTCCACCACCACCGTGTCGCCGACGACGGCGATCGACATCGAGCCCGCGAGCGCTGCCGCAGCAAACAGCAGGCCAGCGCCCACGGCTCGCAGCGCGAGCCAGCCCAACGCACCCAGCACCATGGCGGCAGCGGCGGAGCGCAGGCGCGAGCCGCCGGACAGCCTCCGAGCCTCGGCCATGAGCACCCCACGAGCGACACAGGACCGGTCACAGCCCAGGCGCCGCCACCGGTCCACGCAGTGTCACTGTGCCTGCGGACGGCGGAAACCCCCGGAGCCCGGCTCTCACCCGATCGGCGCAGGCAAGGTCACCCTCGGTACGGCGGACCAAGATCGTTTGACGCGGCTCTGACGCCGCTGCGGCCACCGTCGGCCCCTCGACAGGCGGAGCGTCCCGGCTCCGGCTGCGCAGTCCGGGCCCGCGCCCGGCGACGACGAAGGGGGCAACCCATGCGCAAGCATCGCAAGGCTCGGAGGGCCGCGATCGGGGCCGGCTTGTCGGCAGCGATCGTGGCCAGCGGCCTCGGAGTGGCCGCGCCCGCGGGCGCCGCACCCGTCCCGGACGGAATCCCGGGCGGCTTCCAGCTGGTCAAGGAGGACCTGCAGTTCATCCTCAAGCAGATCAAGGTGGCGGAGGCCAGCCCCGACGGCAGGCCCACCATCGGTCTGGGCGAGGGCCAGGTGGCCAGCAGGCTGTCCGGTGACGGCCTGCGCACGGTCACGGGCGTCTACAACAACCTCTACCCGGGCAAGGACGCCTGGGGCGCTGCGGACGAGGCCTTCCCACGGCTGCTGCCCCCGTCCTTCCGGGTCGGCGACCCGCTGTGCGTGGGGCCGGAGGACGGCCCGGCGACGTCGTACAACCAGCCCTCGGGCCTGGTCTGCGACGCCGCTCCGCGCGTGGTGAGCAACTTGATCGTGGACCAGACCACGTCCAACCCGGCGGCGGTGGCCGCCGCGGGCCGCCAGGGCACCGACGGAGACCTCATCGACATCGACGGCGACCCGTCCACCCCGGCCACCGGTCTGTTCATCCCGAACACCGCCACGGACGCCGGCCTGTCCGCGCGCTTCAACGCCTGGTTCACCCTGTTCGGGCAGTTCTTCGACCACGGCCTCGACCTGGTCGGCAAGGGCGGCAGCGGCACCGTGATCGTCCCGCTGCAGCCGGACGACCCGCTGTACCAGGACCCGGCAGGCGAGGACGGCGAGCTCGGCACCGCCGACGACGTCCACACGAACTTCATGGTGCTCACCCGGGCCACCAACCAGCCCGGCCCCGACGGCGTGCTCGGCACCGCCGACGACGTGCGCGACCACGTGAACCGCACGACGGCGTTCGTCGACCAGAACCAGACCTACACCTCGCACCCGTCGCACCAGGTGTTCCTGCGCGAGTACGAGATGGTCGACGGCGTCCCCGTGGCGACCGGCAAGCTGCTCGACAACCCCGACGGCGGCCTCGCCGACTGGGCGCACGTCAAGGCCCAGGCCGAGGAGAAGCTCGGCATCGTGCTCGAGGACACCGACGTGTTCGACGTGCCGCTGGTCAAGACCGACCTCTACGGGAAGTTCACCCCGGGTGCCGACGGCAAGCCGCAGCTCCTGGGTGGCGGCACCGGCCACGCGTTCCTGGACGACATCGCCCACCACGCGGTGCCGGACGCGTTCGACCACGACAACAACCCCGGCACGCCGGGGATCCAGAAGACCGCGGACGGCGACGACACCATCGGCGACGACGGCGACCCGACCACCTACGACGACGAGATGCTCGCCCGCCACTTCATCACCGGTGACGGCCGAGGCAACGAGAACATCGGGCTCACCGCGGTGCACCACGTGTTCCACAGCGAGCACAACCGCGTCCTCGACGACATCAAGGCCCTCATCGACGCCCAGACCGACGACCCCGCGTTCCAGGAGGAGTGGAAGCTGGTCGCCGGGGCTGAGGGATGGAACGGCGAGCGGCTGTTCCAGGCGGCGCGCCTCGTGACCGAGATGCAGTACCAGCACCTCGTGTTCGAGGAGTTCGCCCGCAAGATATCGCCGAACATCGACATCCTCCCGCGCAACGAGAGCGGCTACAGCCCTGTCGTCGATCCGGCCATCACCGCCGAGTTCGCGCACGTGGTCTACCGGTTCGGGCACTCGATGCTCACCGAGGACGTGCGTCGGACGCTCGCCGACGGCAGCACCGCCGACATGTCCCTGTTCGATGCATTCCTCAACCCGGTGGCGTTCACCAATGACGGCCAGCTCACCCCGGAGCAGGCGGCCGGCGCCATCGTGCGCGGCAACATCTACGAGGTCGGCAACGAGATCGATGAATTCGTGACCGATGCCCTGCGCAACCGCCTCGTGGGCCTGCCGCTGGACCTGGCGACGCTGAACCTCGCACGCGCCCGTGACACCGGCGTCCCCGGCCTCAACGCCGCGCGCAGGACGTTCTACGCCGCGACTGAGGACGGCAACCTCGCCCCGTACACCAGCTGGAACGACTTCGGCGCCTCACTGCGCAACCGCGAGTCGCTGGTGAACTTCGTGGCCGCCTATGGCACCCACCCCTCGCTCGAGGGCGCGGACACGCTCGCTGCCAAGCGCGCCGCTGCCGTTCTGCTGGTCTCCGGCGGCGCCGGCGCCCCCGAGGACCGGGTGGCCTTCATGGAGGGCTCCGGGACGTGGTCGGACACCGCAGCCTCGGGCCTTGAGGACATCGAGTTCTGGATCGGCGGCCTCGCGGAGAAGCCCGGCCTGTTCGGCTCCATGCTCGGCTCCTCGTTCAACTTCGTGTTCGAGAACCAGCTCGAGAACCTGCAGTTCGGCGACCGCTTCTACTACCTGTCGCGGCTCAACGGCACCAACCTGCTCTCGCAGCTGGAGAACAACTCGTTCGGCGCGCTCATCTCCCGCAACAGCGACGCAGCCAGCCTGCCCTTCGACGTCTTCGCCACTCCTGACTGCACGATCGACCTGTCGAACGTCGGCCCCGGCGACCCGCTGCCATCGGTGGCCCAGTGCGGACCTGGCGCGAGCCTGTTCCGCGAGGCCAACGGCACCATCCGGTTCACCGGACCGCAGCACGTGCACGTCATCGGCAGTTCGGCGGCCGACCGGATCCGCACGGACGAGGGCGACGACACCATCCACGGGACGGGCGGCGGCGACCGCATCGAGGGCGGCGACGGTGTTGACGCCTTGCTCGGCGGCGACGGCGACGATCACATCACCGATGTCTTCGGCGACGACACGATCAAGGGCGGCTCCGGCAACGACCGGATCAACCCCGGACCCGGGTTCGACCTCGTCTTCGGTGGCTCCGGAAAGGACTTCATCGTCCACGGCACCGACGGCGACGAGAGCATCGCCGGGCTGCACGACGACTTCGTCCGCGGCGGCGCGGGCAACGACGTCATCGCGGGCAATCTCGGCGACGACTGGGTGGAAGGTGGCGCCGGCTTCGACCTGGTGCAGGGCGACAACGCCAACAACCTCCAGAACGACCCGGCCGGCGGCGACGACGTCCTCACCGACGTCAGCGGCAACGACGACTACGACGCCGAGGGCGGTGACGACATCATGGTCGCCTCCACCGGCGCGAACCGTAACGGCGGCATGCTCGGCTTCGACTGGGTGACCAACGCCCGCCAGACCGTGGCAGCAGACGACGACATGACCCTCGTCGCGGGCCTGCCGCTCCCGGGCAAGCCGTTCGCCGACCGGTTCGACCTCGTCGAGGGCCTGTCCGGCTGGGACAACGACGACATCCTGCGCGGCGACAACCGCGATGCGGCCAGCGCCGGCGAGGTGTCGCTCGCGGGCCACGAGCTGACCGACATCGACAAGATCGACGGCCTGCGGGCGATCCTCGGGGCGGACGTCGCCGTCTTCACCGGCGGCAACATCCTGCTCGGCGGGGCCGGCAGCGACCTGATCGAGGGCCGCGGGGGCGACGACGTCATCGACGGCGACGCCTGG